>Ga0256842_1000085_pt1 | contig 69677 bp, 65 predicted proteins | sample 4559240metaG_FD_185973 | JGI IMG/M metagenome (GOLD analysis project Ga0256842, IMG submission 185973) | Hydrothermal vent microbial communities from Guaymas Basin, Mexico - 4559-240 | ecosystem: Environmental > Aquatic > Marine > Hydrothermal vents | place: Mexico: Guaymas Basin | collected... | reverse complement strand
TGGAGATATATAATGCCCTGGAACTTCCTTTAAAGCCTTTATCTAGCATTTTAAAAATTAATTGATAAATTTGTAGTGAAGAAAAAGACGATTGAATTTAATAATTACAATATCTTAAAAAAGTGACAAACTTGGGATAGGCCTTTTTGTAAATTAAAAATAGCTTATTTTTATCCGGGAAAATTCCATTTCACGCTGAACCAGGACAAAAAATTGGGTACAAGCTGGGTGCATTTGGGTGCAAAAGTTCGCCACATTGTCCCTAAATTCTGTTATTTACTTTTTTTTTAAAATCATATATATCCGTGAGTGTATTGATTTTGCCGGCATAGCTCAGGGGTAGAGCAGCTGATTCGTAATCAGCAGGTCAGGGGTTCAAATCCCCTTGCCGGCTTTATTTTTTTTCTTCAAACTTCTGGACCTCATAAGTAAACACCTCTACATCTGGGTCCATCCATGCATTGGGAGGTAGTCCTGCCTTCATTGCTAAATGGGATAAAAATTGTTTTTTGTCTGGAAGTTGCTCCCATACTTGAGGTAGAAAAGTACTTTGATATCCTCTTTTTTTCAAAATTACCCCATGAATCTTCGGCTTAAGCTTAATCAGTAGTTCCTCGGGATCTTTAAAATAAAGGGGTTTTGGTTCAGTTAATATTGAGATTTCCACAGAGATTAAAGGATACTCCGTTTTTGACAAAGGAGGAAAACGAGGGTCTCTAAAAGCCGCATTTATGGCATTTTCCCTTATGCCTTCAATTACAGGCAAAATAGGAACAATGTGTCCGATGCATCCTCTGAGTTGTCCAGCCTTTTCTAATGTTACAAACACCCCTTTTTTAATCCAAAATTTCTCATTTTTTAAAGCGTGTTCTGAAATAGATTGTGAGGATGAACCAAAAAGTTCCTTTTCTATAGCATCTCTGGCTACTTTAATAAGGATTTCTCCCTCTGTAGCTGTATAAAGATCACTCATCAAAGACCTCCTGTAAAAAGTTCTCAATTATTGTATGGAATTTATCTGGGTCTTTTAGATAGCAAGGATGTGGGGCATCATCCATAATGACCAATTTAGAATTTTTGATATGTTCGTGTAAAAAGTTTGCATATCTTAAGGGCGCAATTTCATCTTTTTCTCCCCATACTATCAAAGTTGGTATGAGTATTCCATTTCCTTTAATTTTAGGAGCATTTTCTTCAACACCTACTGTTCCTACTAAAATCAAAGCCTTAGGAATATCAGGATTTGCAAAATAAAAGTTTAATGTGATCCTGCCCCCCATAGATGGTCCAAGTATAATTGGTGTATGTAATTTCAGCCCATTGATCACCCTCTTTAAAATTTCAATTTGCTCCATTGTACAATAGGGGGATTCTCCAAATCCAGGCATATCAATAGCTGTAACACTGTATCCTTTTTGGCCTAAAAAATTGATTGTTCCAAGATCGTCCCATGTTTTTGCATTAAATTTTGCCCCATGTAATAAGACGACATTTTTGTTAGAGCTATTTTTATAGCTCAATGTGTTTACATAGCATTCTTCAATCTTAATAAGTTCTTTAGTTATCGACATATTCGCTCCTTTTGTGTGAATTTAGGTGTAGTTACTGTGCTTTACATTTTTTTTTATAAATTGTATATGACTAATTAATTGGTTGTTGGCAAAATCCATTCCAATCACTACCTAATATAAGTATAACAAAAAAAGATAAAGAGGTGAAGCATATGAATTCTACAAAAAAAATTTTGTGTGCGGTAGATTTTGGTGAGTTAACAGAAAAGATTTTATTGCAGGCAAAGGAGTTAGCAGGTTTTTTAAACGCAAAAGTATACGTGATTTACGTTGTGAGGCCCTTAGATACCATAGAACAATTTGCAGTGCCAAAGAGTTTTAGGGAACAATATATTAATGAGATATTAGGCAAAGCCAATGAGAAGGTCAAAGAATTAAAAGAAACCATAGGTGCTGATGAGAAGTTTGAGTTTTTGATTAAAAGTGGTGATCCAGTAAAAGAAATATTAGATTTAATTGAAAAGGAAAAGATTGACATGGTTATAATTGGAGCTGTTTCTAAGAAAACTTTTGGTGAAACCCTTTTTGGATCTGTTGGGGAAAAGGTTTTAAAATTATCCAAGGTTCCTGTGCTTGTAATAAAATGAGATAGGGGGTGTCTAATTGAGTATCTTGATCAAAAAATGTGAGTTAAATGGTAGGGAAGTGGATGTCTTTATTAAAGATGGAAGATTTGAAAGAATCGGAAAAGAGTTAGATGTTGAAGCAGAGAAAGTAATAGACGGAAAAGACAAGGCAATCCTACCTTCTTTTTTCAATGTGCATACCCATGCAGCGATGACCCTTCTTCGTGGTTATGCTGATGATATGGAACTTCACAAATGGTTAAGGGAATACATATGGCCATTTGAGAGAAAGCTTACCCCAGAAGATGTCTATTGGGGAACAAAACTTGCCTGCTTAGAGATGATCAAAACAGGAACTACTTTTTTTTGTGATATGTATTGGCATGTTAAGGCTGTTGCAGATGCAGTGGAAGAGATGGGTATTCGTGCTGCCCTTTCTTCAGCCTATGTTGATTTTGATGATCCAAAAAAAGGAGATTTTTTTAAAAAAAAGAATATAGAATTTTTTGATAATTTACCTCACGTTTCAGATCGTATCAAGTTTATCATGGGTCCTCACGCAATTTATACTGTATCAAAAGACTCCCTTGAGTGGATCAAGGATTTTGCTTTTGAAAGAAATCTGCTTATAAATATTCACCTGGCTGAGACAAAAAAAGAAAGAGATGATTGCCTAAAGATTAGGGGGACCACACCAGTTCGATATTTAGATGATATTGGTTTTTTAAATGAAAGGTGCATTTGTGCACATGTAATTTGGGTAGAGGATGAAGAGATAGAGATATTACAAAAAAGAAAAGTAAATGTAGCACATGTTCCAGCATCAAATATGAAACTTTGTTCTGGAAATTTTAGATTTGATGATATGTTAAATAAAGGGGTGTTAGTTGGTATAGGAACAGATGGATGTGCATCAAATAATAATTTAGATATGTTTGAAGAAATAAAAATAGCAGCACTAAGGGCAAAGCTTGCAACTAGCAATCCACAGGCAGCAAAAAGTGAAGATATATATAGATGTGCTACAAAAAATGGTGCTATGATGTTTGGAATTGACGCAGGTGAGATAAAAGAAGGAATGCTTGCAGATTGTATTTTAGTGGATTTAAACCATCCCCAACTTGTGCCATGTCACAATCTCATATCAAATATAGTATATGCTGCAAATGGAGATTGTGTAGTAACTACCATATGTAATGGCAAAATAGTTATGGAAGATAGATATGTAAAGGGTGAGGAAGAGATTATAAGACAAGCAAAAAAACAAGTTCAAGATATCTTAAATAGATAAATTTACTTTAGCTATGCATGGGGGAGCAGAATAGTACTCATTGCTCCCCGCTCTTTTTTTGAATGACTTATAAAAGTTACCACTTAACTTCTTTATTCATTATCCTGTTAAAAAGTTTTTTGGGTAAAAATACCCACGCATGTACTTCTTCATCATAGATCTTTGTGTTTTTCACTGGAGGTTTATTAGGTGTTCTTGGATCATATTTTTTAGAACCTATTGCAAAGCTCCACCAATTCCCTGGATATGTTGCTATTGCAAAGGAATAGAGATTCACAATAGGAAAGACCTTTTTTAATGTGTTTTGTACTTCTATAGTCATTTCTCTGTGAAAGAGTAAAGATTCACTATGTGTTACATAAAGTCCATCTTCTGAAAGACAGTTGTATATATTTTTGAAGAACTCTTCACTATATAATGCCCTGGCCATACCTATTGCATCAGTGGAATCAACTATTACTACATCAATATCTTTTATTTTTTTTATAAATTCAGCACCATCTTCATAATGGATTTCTACTCTGGGATCATCTAATTTTGATGATACAAAAGGAAGAAACTCCCTTGACACATCTACTACCTTTTTGTCTATTTCCACTAAATATGCCTTTTTCACAGAATCGTGCTTTAACACTTCTCGCATGGTGCCACCATCTCCGCCACCAATAACAATTACACGTTCTGCATTTGGATGGGTATGCATGGCAATATGTGTTAACATCTCATGGTAGAAAAATTCATCTCTTTCTGTAAGTTGAATAATATTGTCCAGGGCCAAGACCCTGCCAAAGTCTGGACTTTCAAAAACCAAAAGTTCTTGAAACTGACTTTTTCCTTTATAGAGGATGTTATCTACCTCGTATACATATTTTATTGGGGAATATGGCTCATTTTCTTTAAATGTAATCATGGTCTTGCCTCCTGATTTATATTATTTTAATTTCTGGTAATGAAAATCCATTGAATTCAGATGCATATGAAGTGGTATAAGCCCCTGTTGATGGAATGAGTATTAGTTGTCCGCTGGCCAATTCTCCCTCAATATATACATTTTTTTCAATAACATCCATAGAGTCACAACTTGGTCCTGCTATTGTCCATTTTTTATATTTTTCAAAAAATGAAGCCTCCTCTGCCTTATTTTCACCACTACTGCTAATTTCTTCAGGAATGTAAAGATATTTGATTCCCCCCAATGCTTCCATAAGTCCATTAAAAACACCTGCATCAAGATACACCCAATTTTCATATCCACGTTTTGCTGTTCCTAAGACCTTTGTTATCATTATACCACAATCACCGACAATTGCCCGTCCTGGTTCCAAGAAGATCTCTATTTGACCACCAAATTTTTCAGCTAGATATTCTTTTATTTTTTTATCAATTTCTTGAATCCTAGGAACAACTTTAGTGTAACTTACAGGATAGCCACCACCAATGTTCAAAATTGATAACTCAATACCATCTTGTTTACACATATCAAAGAGCCTTTTTGCCTTATCAATGGCAATATACCAATTATAAGGGTTAAGACATTGAGAACCTACATGAAAAGTGATTCCCACAGGGTGAACTATACCATTTTGCTTTGCCATTTTTATTAACTTGTGAGCTTCTTCCAATTCCACCCCAAACTTTTTACTAAGGGGCCATTCGCTCCCTTCATTGGGAACACAAATCCTTACATAACATAAAGCACCTGGAGCATATTTTTCCAATTTCTTAAGTTCACAATAAGAATCAAAAGCATGATATTTGACTCCATAGTGTGCAAGGGCCTTTATAAATTCTGGAGATTTCATGGGGTTACTGGTAATAATTCTATCTGGCGATATGTTTAGATCTTTTAACAGATTCAATTCGCCAATTGATGCTATTTCAAATCCAATGTCTAATTCCTTTAGAACATTCAATATCTTCTTATCTCCATTTGCCTTTACTGCATAGAATACCTTTGCATTTGGAATATTGGACCCAATTGAAGAAGCATTTTCTATGAGTCTCTCTTTGTCTATTAAAATGACAGGGGTCTTTAGATCTTTTTCAGAATCAATATAGCTAAGGACCTTAAATAAGATTTTTTGGGAAATTACTTTTTTGTGTAACTCTGACAAACGAAATCTTCTGACCATATATTACCCCACTAACTTTTATTGGGATTAATAATTTTAAGAAGATGGTTCTTTTACTAGAAAATATAGACATTTGCAATGGAAAAAGTGAAAAGGTAGGCAGCGCAATGGGGCAGAGACTAGTTGGACCCTCGCATGTTTTTTATTTGGTTGAATTAGAAGTCTGTGACAGAGCAAGCTCTAGTCTTCTTAAATCTGCCCCTATTACCTGTGTTCCATCTTCCAGGACAAATGCAGGGACTGCATTTATCTTTAATTTTCTGGCAATTTCCTGTCCTAGTTTTATTACCTTTTGCCCTTTCTCACATGTGGTACTTTTCTTTTGGAGAGGAAAATTAGTGGATGCATAAGTCTCAAAATCCATATTGGAACAAATGACCTTTTCTATTTCTTTGTTTCCTTTATCCCCATGCACAGAATAAAGGATAATCTTTACATTGGTATTTGTTTTATTGGAAAAATTTTTTATTCGCTGAACAGTCCTATGACAATAGGGGCAAAGTGGGTCTGTGAAAAAGTATATGGTGTGCTCAGGTCTAATTTTATCTGGCATTAAGGAATATGTCACAGCACTATCAATCTTGTCTTTGAGCTTTGATAAATATGATTTTCTTATTGTTGATATTGCCTCATAGGATAAGTTCTTTTTATCCTTAAACATCTGTCCAATTATGACAAAGTTTTTTGTGGAATAAAAAGGAATTTCCCTTCCATTTACATCTATAATACTTTCACAAATACCTTCTTTCTCCTTATTAAGGAGAATTTTTGAATTTGGGGGTAAGGGGCCAGGTAGGTGTTTTTCCAGCTCTTGGATGGTGATGTTTTGACAAAAATCTTCTGAAAAACCAAGATTAGCTGTTAAAATAATTGGAAACAAAGCAACAAAAAAAATGAATTTTTTCATTGAAAAATCTCCTTATATAAGTTAAATTCAAAAAGAGAGGTGCTTTTTGCTTGCCTAAAAATAAGTTTGGTTATTGTCAATAAAAAAATAAAAATGTGATAGAGATCATTTTCATATTGAGAGCATAATGTATTTTAGTGTCAACTAAAAAAGGAAATAGAGTATGAGATACAAAATTGTCATGGGTATCCTGATATTCACTTTATGTGGTTATTCCTTTTGTTTGGGATCTAATTCCAACGTATATTTTATAGCTGAAAAAGAGCTACCCAGAAAGGTGGCAATTGTTGGACCTGTTGCCATGCAAGATAAAAAGATTGAACTTGCTGCACTTGGAATGGTTTTAAATGTGGTCAAAAATTATTTATCTGGAAAGGGTTATATAATTAGAAACCTCAAGGTAGATGTGCCCATTTCTCCTAAGATAAAAGATAGTGATATAAAAAAGGTTTTTGAAAAACAGTCAGATATAGATGGTGTTTTTCTTATTAAGGTGTATGAGCTTTCGAGCTTTAACATAGCTTTTGCACAATATTATAAGATGGATGGAGAGATAATATTGTATAAGCGTGATAAAAAACTAGGTTCCTGGCGAGAAAAGGCAACAAGAAAAAAGCTCTCCATTGCCACAGATCCCCTTGGAGCAATAGCTACAGTTGTTTCAACAGCTGTCTCTTCTGAAGGTAATGTTAATATAAAAAATGTGATATTTGAATGGGCATTCAAGGTTTCTAGCTTGATCCCTTCTTTTTCTGAGGCAATAAAAAAACCCAAGATTTTGCGAGTAGTGACTAATGTTACTGAAACTCCGTTTAAAAAAGGGGATAAGATTATGGTGGGAATGGAAGGCACCCCTGGTGGAAAAGCAACATTTGATATAGAGCCACTTATAAAAGGTGTGCCAATGGCAGAGGTGCAAAATGGGATATACAAAGGCATGTATTTAGTTAAGGAAGGGGATAAGTTGGAAAATGGAATAATATACTTACACTTGAAAAATCAAAGAGGTGAGCAAAGGGACTGGATAGAGACCTCTCCCTTGGTCTCAATAGATGGTATTCCTCCTCAGATGGTGACAGATTTTACTTACAGACTTTCTAAAGACTCAATTACCCTTTCATGGAAAACAGAAGACAGTGATGTTATAAAGTTTGAAATCTATAGGAGTAACAAGCCCCTGTCAGGTTATCAAAAAGTAGCAGAAGTAAAGGAATTTTTCTGGACAGACAGATCTGTTACACCTGGTGGTATCTATTTTTATAGAATAGTTAGTGTGGATGCAGTTGGTAATAGATCAAAGGCAGCTCAGCTAGGCCCTGTTTCTATTCCAACATTAACAAGAAGGGTACTTCCTGATGTTATTATATCAAATGTTTCTTCAGGAAAATATGAGATCAATGGGACAGTGAAGATTCCATTTGGCTCTGATGTTACAATTGGCCCAAATGTGGATATCCTATTTAAAGATAATTCAACACTATTAGTGGAAGGGAATTTAAAACTAGAGGATTCTTTTATATCAGGTGAAGATTCTAATGGCACAAAAGATATAAAAGTACTCCACACGGGGTCCATAACCAGTAAGGATGTAAAAATAAATAAGATTAAAGTAGATGTAGAAGGGAAACTAAATGCCAATCATACCATCTTTTTAAATGGGAAGAATGGCTTGTTAGTGAACACCTTTGAGGACATATATATCTCTGAATCAACTATGAGAAATTTTGAAAAGGCAATTATAATAAATGATGGGAAGGTAAATATATCAAAAACTGATTTTGAAAATAATAGATTATCTATTTGGGTTAAAAGGGGAGAAATAAATCTTGAAAAATGTAATTTTTTGAATAATATAATAGCCATAGAATCTTATATACCTTTAGTATTAAAAGGGAATTATTTAGGTGGAGCCAGGCCATCAGAATTTAAATTAAAAGGAGATATTAAAGTAGAGAGCTTTTTAGATAATCCATATCCAAAAGGCAAAGAAATTTTTATGAAAGATTTGATTAAACAAGCAAAAGCCAAGGAAAAAGAAGCGATACATTTCTTAAATAAAGGGAATTATGGTAAGGCAGTTGAGATTTTTAAGGAGATTATTCCTATATATCATAGCGCTACAACATATATTTACTATATCTATGCACTCTCAATGATATCAGATGAGTCTATAGAGGATGTGATAGAGGAGGCTATAAAAAATTATCCCTATGAGATTAGGATATATCAACTGGGTATTAGATATTTTTTGCAAGTAAATGAAAAGAAAAAGGCAAAAAAATTACTTGATAAGGGCCTTAAATTGAATCCCAACAATCCAACACTTGTGTCAATGAAGGTATTTTTTGAAAATTAAATATAAAAAGGAGGTTGGTTATGAAGAGGAATTTGTTTTTTTTAGCAGGATTTTTATTAGCGCTACTATTTTTTGTCCAAAGTGGTTATGCAAGGACTGTAACTGCTATTGGAGAAGGTCAAACGAGGCAGGCGGCTATTAATAATGGGATCAGGGCAGCTGTGGAAGAGGCACTTGGTGCCCTGGTGACCTCACATTCAAATGTGGCCCAGGGGAAGCTTGTTTTTGACAGGATAACCTCAGCTAGCGCAGGCTATGTCAAGAGGTATCAGGTGCTTGCAGAGGGGAAAGATCCTGTTACTGATGTATACAAAGTAAAACTTAGTGTTGAATTAGATGACATTAAATTAAAAAATGCAGTAGCACAATTCATGGAAGATCCTAAATTTCAGCGTACATTTCAGGAAACAAAGTTTGATGAAAGAAAAGTTATTGTTTTGTACAAACCAAGAACTGGCCTTGATATTCCATACGATTCAAAGGCAGTTCAGTCAGTTATGGATCTTATTCAAGACAGATTGGCCTCTAAGGGATTCAGGGTATTTTTGCCTGATCAACTAAAAAGGATCAGGGGAAGGGCAGCTGAGATGGTGGTGGATGAAGAGAGTGCAATAAACATTGCGCGACAAGAAACAGGGGATGCAGTGGTATTAGTATCTTTTGATGCAGGAAAGAAGCCTACCAGTGATGGTTATTATCTAATCTATGCAACTTTAACATTAAAGGCCTATGATTGTACCACAGGAGAACTCTTTGCCGCTGTTCAGGACAGAGGCAAGACAATCACGAGTGGTGGTGACTATGGTCTTCAAGATGGAGTTGCAAGGGTGGCTATAAAAATAGGACCACGTGTGGTTGATCGTTTAGTTGGGAAAATAGTAAGAAGATTTAGTGGCGCAAGGGCCAAATTTGCAATGGTTATAATAAGAAACGTGTCTCTTAATGAGCAAGATCAAGTGGAAGATATTTTGGAAGAACTTGGATGGCGGTATAGGATTGCTAGACAGACAGGAAGTTATATGGAAATTGAGGTATTTAATGAAGCAGATCCTACCTCTATTAGGAGGATTTTGAGAAAGACTTTTAAACGTAAACAACTACCTTTAGAGCCAGCCGAGATTTCTGGTACAAGGATAATATTTGAAGGAAGTTATTCAGGAGCTGGAGGAGGGTATTAGTTATGAAGAGGATTACAATAGTACTTTTGTTTTTGTCATTTACTTGGGGATGCGTTACTACTCATGTGGGCTCAAAGGGTGCACTTGTACAAATTTACAAGCCTAATACTGTAAAAGAATCTATTGTGTGTTCTGCTGGAGGAGATGAGGGCATCTCTTTTATATATGTGGGACGAGACACAATTTCTGGAAATGTGAGTGAAAGTGATAAGGCATTAATAGCTCAGTATGCTAGAGCAGTGCTCGGAGAAACTAGGTTTATAAATCCTGTTACAATGTCTTCTATGGAGGGAGAATATCCTGATTTGAGTATTAAAGTGATCAATTATAAGGTTGTTACCAAAAAACAAGGGGGATCCATTGAAAAATATGGTGTGTTTCAGGCCAATTTTTCTATAAGGCAAGCTGGTATTTTAGAGTGTTCCACAGGAGAGCCTATTTTAATTGAAAAGAAATTTATACAGCCAGCATATCGAAGGGATAAATTACCATCAGACTTAAAGGTTAAGGAGATGCTGGTTAAAGAGGCTGTTAGAAAGGTAGTAAGACAATTTGTGCCTGTAAAGTCCACAATTTTAAGGCCTGTAAAAGGCACCTCAGGCATGGCAAAAAGTGCTGCAGATATGATTAATAATGGAAATTGTATAGGTGCCTATGAAGTCCTAAAACCAATTGCTGATAGTCCTGGATGTAAGGATGTCAATGTGCTTTATAATGCAGGAGTGGCCCTTGAATGTATGGCGTGGAATAATGCAAATGATATGAATACTCAACAATTGTACCTACAAAAGGCATTAAAATATTACCGCAAAGCAGCCATGTTAGCTCCTCAAGATTATGACATACAAAAGGCTATGGGAGATGTTTCTTACGAATTAAATACTGCCTTTTCTGCAACAAAACGTCAAAAAAAGACAAAAAAGTTGCTTGAGGAATTTAAGACACCTACTGGATTTTAAAGAGAAAAAGGAGGAAGAGATAAATGCGGGTTGAAAAAAGATTGTTGGTAATAGTAATCATCTTTTTTCTAGGGGGCTGTGCTACAAGTGGAATGATGACACTGGGGAACATGACAAATGTTGCAAGTGGAGAAAAAGGGGCTCAAAATAAAAATCCTCTCATTGAAGCAGAGCTAGACTTAACCCTGCTTGATGAAGTTGCCACTATTGTTAAATTAAATCAAATAATCCTCGAACGGATGCCTATTTCTTATGAAGATAAGTGGCCAGAATTACTCAATGACTTTTATAGAAATAAGCTTACAGAAGAGGAAAAGAAAAAAAAGAAAATATATGTAAAATGTCTAAAAAATAAATTGAAAAGGGACTTTGCCTTTTTTAGGCTTTATAATCCGAATGCATATGCGGCAACTATTGTATCTAAAGACCACTTTTTTTATAGTGTCATGGGCACAATGGGTAGCAGGATGTTTATTGAGGGCACAAAGAATTTGGGCATAGAACTGGAACATACCAAGAGTGTATTGTCTTACGTTCCATTTGGTTGTGAGTGTGAATATTTTTCTAAAGAATTTATTGACAAAAAAATTAATAAAAGGATGTGCAGAAAAATAAAAAAGATGCGGTGTTATAGAAGGTGTGATTTTTTTAATAGACCTATTGAAGATATGTTAGTTAAGTATTTGTCTCAGAAGGGTGGAGTAAGAAACTGGGCAGATGTTCCTGTGCCTATTCGGTGTTTTAGAACAGTTGCAGGAGAACATTTAGGTACTTTTAAGGAGGTATTTTATTCTCTGTTGTCTCCAAATATAAGGGATAGAATAAAAAGAATAGATACCGAGGTCTTTTTAGTTGAATCTGAGCTAGAAGAAATAAAGCAACAAATGAAAGATTCTAAATATTTTTCAAGTCTGCCTGCAGCAGAAAAGAGGGCCATTAAAAAGAAAAGAGATAATTTGAAAAAGGAACTAGAAAATAAAAAGACGCTTCAAGATAAGCTTTATAGAGAGGCATTATCTAATTTGCATGTTACAAAAGAAAATATAAAAAAGGCTAAAAAATTAATGGAAATAGTTAATTATATGGACAGGAGTTTTTTGGAGAATAGTTCAGTTGTTTTAAATCTAGTTGTAAAGATTTTGAATGATATTGTAGTAATGAAAAAAACGAATGTTGCTAGGGCATTTGTCACATATCCCCTTCTTGTAAAGAAAGGAGTATTTACCAAAAAGGATAGACGATTTTATGAAAAAAGGTTTAAAAACATTATGAGTAAAATATTAACTCTTCCAATTACATCCAGTGAGGTTGTTGGATATTTAATTGCTCAAGAAACTCAGGTGTCCAAGTATAAGGGATATTTAAAGGCAATGTTGAAAATGGAAAAAAAGTTAAAAAATAGGAGGATGTGATGAGGAGGCTATGGTTTATTTTATTAATATTAGGGGTGGCAATAATATTTGGTTGCGCTCCTAAACAAAGGACAGGAGTGTCTTTAGAAGACAATCCATCCCATCATTATTTAATGGGAATGGAATTAATTGAACAAAGTAAAATAGAGGAGGCAGACAATCATTTTACCAGGGCCTTATACCTTGACAAAAATTACAGTCCTGCACTTGCAGGAAAGGCTTTAGTTCACGCAATATATGCTAGAAATCAAAAGGATCAGGGACATTGGGAAGTGGAATTTGATAAAGTTAAAAAGTATTTGAATAAGGCAAGGAAAAAGGTAGAAAACAATAGTGAAAGATTCATTTACCATGTAACTGCCATAAGGGCATATTTTACAGCTCATCCAAAAGGCTGGCTCAAGGAGGCTGAAGATCACTATAGCTATGCATTAAATTTGAAAAAGGTAGATGAGGCTGATTTGCCTTATTATCAGACTATAGCAGCTGCCCACTATTTTATGGGTTATGGTTACTACCTTGCCTATGAATTTAGAAAAGCAGAAGATGCATTTTCTAAGGTTTTGTCTTCTAAGCCTGGGAAATGGCATGATAAGGCAGATAGAATGTTTAAGAGGGTACAAAAGATTGTCAGGGCAATGGGGCAATACACATTAACAGGTGTTGGTAAAAAGATTGCTGTAAAACCTGCAGTAACCAGAGGAGATGTTGCTGCTTTGTTAGTGGATGAACTTCATCTAGATAAATTTATGGCTGGAAGAATTGTAGTTAAATCTAATTTGCCAAAAGTGGCTTTTACTCCTGCGGATGTTTTAAATCATCCATTTAAAGATGAGATCCTGACTGTGATAAAATGGAATATTAGGGGATTAGAACCTGAGTATGACAAAACTACCCAGGCATATCTATTTAAGCCAGAGGAGCCAATTACAAGGAAACAACTTGCCTTTATAATAGAAGATTTACTTATTAAACTTACTGGGGATAACTCCATTGCAACTGCATACTTTGGGACAGAAAAGTCTCCATTTCCAGATGTCCCTGTAAATGTAGCCTGGTTTAATGCAGTTATGAATTGTACCAGCAGAGGTCTGATGGAGCCTGATCTCTCAGGGGAGTTTAGACCTGATGACAATGTTGAAGGAGCTGAGTTGATTGGGGCTCTTATGAAACTTAGAAATATAATGAATATCAATTAAAATAAGGAGGAAGGTCATGAAAAGGTATGTATTTTTGATTATATCTATTTTTATACTTTTATTTGGAGCAAATGTCATGGCTCAGGAACAGTGGGAGCCTGTTACAGACCCAGTCAAGGTCTTTTCTGAAGGATATATTCAAGTAATAGGTTCCTCAGAAGAAGGTCAGAGCAAATACAAGGCAATCAGGGCAGCAACTGTTGTTGCTCAAAGGGATCTTTTAGAGGTCCTTCAGGGCATTACCTTGTTTGGAACCACTACTGTGAGAGATGGGATGTTGCAAAGTGATAATATTAGTACCACTGTTCAAGGAGTTTTAAAAGGTGCAGTTAAATGTGGAGAAAAATATTATGCTGATAGAGGTTATGCTGAGGTATGTTTGAGGCTTTATTTAAGGGGACATGGTGGATTATATGATGTGATCCTTCCCCTTTTAAAAGATGAAGGGCTGCTTCCGCCACCAAGGCCAGCCTACACTCCAAAGGTAATTCCTCAAGTTATTGAAAAGCCAAAAGTTCCTACGGCACCAACTGGCAAAGTTGAGGAAAAACCTAAAGTACAAGCTCCTTCAAAGATGGAAAATCCTATAGATGGTCTTATTGTGGATGTGAGGGCATTTTCATTTAGACCTGCCCTTGTTAATAGGATATTAAATGAGAATGGTGAAATCATTTTTGACCCTTCCAAAATTGTGAGTTCAGTTTTGGTTGAACGTGGTTGTGGTGGTTTTACTAATGACGAAACAAAGGCCAAAGCACTTCTGAAGACATGGGGTGCAAAAAATCCAATAAAGGTAGTTGCTGTAAAAGTGATAAAGAATACAGATGTAGCAGTAAGTAAAGATGATGCTGCTTTAATATTTGTAAACAATGAGGCAACTCAGTTTTTGAATCAAGCAAGGGTTGTATTTTTGCTAAAATAAATATTAGCTAACTAGAGGGGAGGTATCTCCCCTCTGTAATTTAAAAATATGAAATACAAAATAATTTTTTTTCTTAGCACAATATTTCTATATTTCATCATACCTTTGTATGGAAGTATAGATCAAAAATCCATTTCTGAACGCAAATTGGGCTTTAAATTTTCAGGCAATATTGATGTAATAAATTTTTTGGACCCAGATCATTTGAGATTAAGAGGTTGTATATCTTTTTTAAATCTAAAATTAGAAGGAGATTTTGATTTTGAAATATTCAGTAAAGATCCTTTGAGTTTTAGATTATCATCCAAAGAGATTAAGCTTTCAGCAAAAGAATTAATAAATTTAATTCAAAAACTAAATATCAACTTTCCTTATTTTAACGATATCCATGGACCATCTATAATAAAGAATATAAATGTATTGTTAAAAGATAATACATATTTCTGTGACATAGACTCTATAGAAGGTCCTTTTTTCTGGAACAAAAATAAATTGATAGTTAAAAAACTCAAGATTAAGTTAAATAATTTAACTAAACAAACTACAATAAATGGTCAATTAATATCAGTTGGTAATTCATATGTAAAAAATCTTTCATTGAACATTGATAAAAATTTCTTATATTTTGATTCAAAAAGTATTAGCTGTGATATAAAGGCAGTTTCAGAAAAAATTTTTAATTTAAAACCTGATATAAAAGAAAAAATAATTGAAGCAATTAATAATTATAACCTTTTAAGAGCAAATAATATTTCTTTGGACGGAAATTTATTTGTAAATAATGTCCACTTAAAATTAGTTGATATAGATAAGAATGCCACATTGACCAGTTTGAATGGTACCATTTCAACTGAAAAGATTTTAACATACATTTATACAGAAAGAGACAAAGAGCCAATTAGTGTATCATTAGGACTAAATTCATCTAATATTGTAATTGCAGAGCAAAATCTAGAGTTCTCATTTGATAAACTTCATATAGTGGGAGAACATATAATTTTAAATGAGAGAATTAAAGAGTTAAATATAAAATCTCTTTCACTACCTAGAGTTGATTTTACTTTAAATGTAAATGGAAAATTAGATTTTAATAAAAATAGTAATAAGACAGCCATAAATGTTAGGACAAACATAGTTTTTAATGAGCCCTTTACCATCTACACTAATAATGGATCTAGTCTTATTTTTAACATACAACCTATAAATTTGGCATTTGAAAACAATCTTTTAAATATGGTAAATAAAGGAATATATGTTGTTGCGAATAATATTGGATATTTTATTTCCAGAAATCAATTGATTAAATTGGTTAGGTCTAATTTAAGCTTAAGTAATTTGGAACTGAAATTAGACACGATAAAAAATAATTTTACAGTTAAAACTGATTTCAAAATAACAGACACAGACCTTAATTCTAATGATATAAATTTTTCTATTGCTAATTTTTCTTCAAATACATCTATTAATAACGAATATTTGACTTTAAAAAATGGAATATTTAATGGAATTTTTAATAAAAATGGTGAAGTAAGATTAAGTTTTTCATCAATAGTTCCTATTAAAGATTTTAGTAAAAAGGTCAGATACTTTTTTGAGAATTTATATTTAGAATTGGATATAAAAGATGTATTATATCAAAACTTTAAAATAAAACTTATAAATATAAGTAAAAGGACAAAACAAAAGATAAATACAACATATTTTATAAAATTACCTCTATACACAATCGATGGAAAAACTCGTATAGAGAAAAAAAATGATTACATAGATATTATAACAAAAAAGGTGTCTATAATAAAACTAAATCAGACGAAATCTAATGAAAAGAAGGATGAGATTGATGAAAATAAAATAATAGCAGTCAAATTTCCAGATATAATTAAGAAAATATCAAAAAAATATCATTTTGAATTGGATGAAATAGCTTTAGAAATACTAGATTCCAAATATTATATAGACAATGTAAAAGGTGATTTGTTGTTTGATAAAAAAACATTTTTAGGATTTTCTGGATATTTTTGTAATTTGTCCTTTGAAGCAGGGAGTGAGTTTTTAAATCCAGGGATTAATAGTTTTGTTAATATTGATAGCGTGTCTGTTCCATTAGATGGACTTATTGGTTGTTTTATATCTCAAGCACCTATTTATATTAAGGGAGATACCAATTTGACATGTTCAATTCTCACTCAAGGGAAGACCTTAAAGGAGATAAAAGATAATTTAACATATGACTTGTTTGTATCTATTTCAAATGGGCAGGTATTAAAACTTTCTAATCTGGGAAAAAAAATAAAGATGATATTGGAGATTTTGAGTTTTGTTAAGTTGAATCCTTCAAAGCTTTCTGACAGTCTAGAGTTTAATTCAATAACAGGTTCAATTTCTGGAAACATAAAAAAGGCAAATATTAAACAAATAATAGTTTCATCTCCGATTTTAAATATAGTTGCTCAAGGCTCTTATCTGATTGATAAAAAGGTATTAGAGGTCTCTGGAGAAATAAAAAAGGGTTGGATAAGTAAACGCTTTAATTTAAAAGAAGATTTTTCCAAGAAAAAGGATTAGTTTATGAGGAAAAAAATAATTATAGTGATGTTATTATTTATAATTTATAGTTCAGTAGCAGTTGCCCAAGTGGATGAAAATACTTTGGCTCAAGAAAGGCTCGCCCAGTGGAATATTAGCTATGCTAGTTATTTAATAGATGTTGGGAAGTATCTTGATGCCCTTGATGCATATAATACTGCTTTTGAGGTCACTCCTTATAAACAAACTAGACTTAAGGTGTTATTATATAAAGCCAATCTGTTAGCAACATTTTTAGATGCAGAGGATCAAGCTTTAGACATATACAATGAGATAATTATTAAATATCCAGAAGGTAAAGAGATAGCTCTATATAGAAAGGGATTACTACTTTTTGATATGGGAAAATATAAAGATTCATCAGCTGTGTTTAAAGAATATTTAAAAGAATTTCCAGAAGGTAGGTATAAATATCAGTCTGAGGCACTTCTAGGTCAAGCCTTAACTATGGTTAAGCCACCAGAAGTAAAACCTGAAATAAAAAAGGCTCCTCCTATTATTAGAGTTCTACTTTTAAGGAAAATACACAGTGTAAAATGTATTGGAAAAGATCTTGTAATAAATGGAACACCTACAACAAAAGATGAACTTTTAATAACTAGTTCTTCCTACGATGGAAAACAATTAGTTATTGAGTCATCAATACCTATAAAAGTGATCTCTGGTGATTATAAGAAAAGGGTAAGAGGAAAAATAATAATAAAACCATACAAAGGTGATAAATTGATGGTGTTGAATGTGCTTGATATAGAGAGCTATCTTTGGGGGGTGGTTCCATCAGAGTCTTATCCTTCGTGGCCATTAGAGACCTTAAAGGCGCAAGCTGTGGCTGCTAGAACTTATGCATATTATCAAATATTGCATAGAAAGAATTGGTCATATGATGTAGTGGATAATGCAGGAGATCAGGCATATAAAGGGGTTGATAGAGAGACCAAAAGAACTACTCAGGCAGTAAATGAGACCAGAGGAATGGTATTAATTGAAAAAAATAGGCCCATTTTGGCAATGTTCACCGCGAATAATGGAGGATACACAGCAGATGCGAGCTATATCTTTAAGTTGAATAAAGAATACCTTGTGGCAAAGCCAGATCCATTGAGCTTAAAGGGAAAGATGGCCAAGTGGAAAAGAAGTTATACTATCCGTGATGTGGAAAAACGACTTAGAGCCATTGGATTGCCTGTCAAAGGGTTGAAAGAGATTGTGCCTACAAAGAGGGGACCTTCTGGTAGAATAGTAAAGATAAAGATTGTTTCCAATTCTATAACCAAGGAATACAGGACAAGGACAACTTTAAGAAGGGCATTGGGTCTACCAGAGATATTATTCAAGATTGAAAAACAGGGAAACACCCTAATATTCAAAGGTAAAGGATGGGGGCACGGAGTGGGTTATTCCCAATGGGGTGGTGCTATAATGGGGAAAAAGGGATATAATTTTAAAGAGATCTTAAAGTTTTATTATCCTGGAACCACACTTAAGACCCTCTGGTAAACCAATATTCTATTAACCCTTTTCAACATACCATTTTTTTGTTAATAAACACCTACGTCCTGGATTTATCAGGTCATTGATAAGCAGGAGGTGGGTGAGATGAATCAAGTGGTTGTTTTAAATGCAGATTATTCCTATTTAAATATTGTTAGCTGGAAAAGGGCAGTAAAATTAATTGTGCAAAAAAAAGTGGAGGTGTTAAAATATAGTAAGAAAGTTATAAAAGGATTTGAGAAGACACTTAAGGTTCCTTTGATTGTTAGGCTTATAAAATTTGTTAGAAATATTTACAAAAGACGTGTTCCTTTATCCAAAAAAAATATTTTTATTAGAGATTTATATACTTGTCAGTATTGTGGTAAAAAAATAAAGAGCTCTCCTACCATTGATCACATAATCCCAAAAAGCAGGGGAGGTAGTTTTTCTTGGACCAATGTTGTAACTGCTTGCGTAAAGTGTAACCAAAAAAAGGGAAATAAACTCCCCTCAGAAGCTGGTCTTACTCTCATTAGAAAGCCAGTTATGCCAACTATTTCAGAGTTTTTTTCTTTAAAATTAAAGCTACTTGGATTAGAAGGTATCTTGAAGGATCTATGGTAGTTGTATGAAGAGTTTTTATCCCACCAATGAAGAAATAGCATCACTTTTAAAAGAGCTGGCCACATATCTTGAATTTGAAGGAGAAAATCCTTTTAAAATCAGGGCATACAAAAACGCAGCCAGGGTTATATCAGGATATGGGGATTCTATTGCAGATCTTGTTATCCAGGGTAAAGACATCACATCTATCCCAGGCATAGGAAAAAATATAGAAAAAAAGATAAAAGAGATAATCAATACTGGTTCTTTACAATTAATACAAAGATATAGAGAAAAATATCCCCAGGGCATTTTTGAGCTTTTAAATATTCCTGGCATTGGAATCAAAAAAATTAGAATTCTTTATGAGAAATTTAATGTTACATCTCCTGAAGATTTTTTAATTTTAATAAATAATGGCAATTTAAGAGATATACCTGGTTTTGGTGAAAAAAGTGAAAGAAAATTTAAAAAGGCATTGGAAAGTTATATAAAGAGAGAAAAGGTATTTAAATTTTGTGATGTAGAGCCCCTAGTTATTCAATTTGAATCATATTTGAAAGAATCTTATGGATCTAATTTTATGGTAGTTGGAAGTTATAGGCGTAAAAAGGAGGTGGTTTCAAATATAGATGTATTGATTAAAGATAGTTATGAGAAGGATCAGATAATCAAGAGATATGCAGATTTAAAAGACATAAAATTTTTATCTGAAAAAGATAGTTATATATTAAAGTTTTCATCTGGACTAAGATTTAATTTGATTAATACATGTAACAAGAGTTGGGGAATTGATTTAATAAAATATACAGGATCTGTTGAATTTAATAATAAGTTTTGTGATTTTGTAAAAAAGGATCTTGGTATATCTAATATCTGGGGAAACGAAATCTTTTATAATAAATGTGAAGAAGAGATATTTGATGAACTTGATATTGATTATATCCCACCAGAGATAAGAGAAGGGAAAGAAGAGTTAGAATTAGCGAAATTAAGGGCAATTCCTCATCTCATAGAACAAAGTGATCTAAAAGGTGATCTTCATATTCATACAACCTACACAGATGGAAGTAATACCATTGAAGAGATGGTTTTAGCAGCAATGGTGCTTGGATTCGAATACATAGGTATTACAGACCACTCAAAGAGATTAAAAATAGCAAATGGTCTAGACGAGAAAAGATTAATGAGACAATTAGATGAAATAGATGAAATAAATGAAAGATATAAAGGGAAGATTAGGGTTTTTAAAGGCATAGAAGTAGACATATTAGACAATGGATCATTGGATTTATCTGACTCTATACTTAAAGAACTAGATTATGTTATCGCCTCAGTCCACAGTAAGTTTAATTTATCAGAAAAAGATCAGACAAAGAGGATCAAAAGGGCCATGGACAATCCTCATGTAACTATTATTGGACATCCAACAGGCAGGCTTATTGGCAAAAGACCGCCATATAAAGTAGATATGGAACAAATTATCAAGCATGCTTACACTACAGGATGTGTTTTAGAATTAAATTCTCAACCAGACAGGCTTGATCTAAATGATCAATATCTAAAAATGGCAAAAGAGATTGGAGTAAAAGTGGCAATAAATTCAGATGCCCATTCAAAAGGTGGTTTTAATGTTCTAAAATATGGGATATATCAAGCAAGAAGAGGTTGGTTAGAAAAAGAGGATGTGATAAATACTTATCCTTTGACAGAGATTGCTGATTTTTTTAAAAAGGGAAAATAGCGAAGATTAAGAGGTGTTAAAAATGTATTTGGATGTAATAAAAAGGGAAAGAAAATGTGTCTGCTGTGGCCTGCCCCTTGAGAAAAATAGAAGAAAATATTGTTCAAAAAGGTGTAAAGAAGATTTTGTGTTTAAACTTAAATGGTTTAACAATTTACTTAGGGCCATTGAGGTGAAGTATGCCACATTTTCTTTTAATGTGCATTATCTTATTTTGAATATCCTCCCATTTGGTAGTGAGGATGTATATTCCTATTTTTTTACTAGAAGCCATGGCAAAAAACCTGTTTATGATATGGAAAAAATGGTGTTTTTGCTGGGCGAGATCTGGTGGGATAATGTAAAATATTTTGGTAATAAAGATAAAGCCAAGAGGGAAATTTTAAATATGGGAAGGAAGAAGATTGTTGGGAAAAGTGTCATTTATCCCAGAGAAAAGGTGATGTTGTCTGGGATATCCAATGAATTGAGGTTACTTAAGATCAATCAAAAAGAGCTTATATCTTCTGAAAATCCATATAATCTTGTAAAAAAGGCCTATAAACAAGCACTATTTAAAACCCATCCTGATATGGGAGGGGATGAAAAGGCGTTTCTCAGGGTATTTGATTCTTATCAAAAGATCCTTTTATGGCTCAAGAATCCAAACATAAAAAGACAAAAGGGAGTTATAGGATTTTGGTTTTATGAGGCACCAAAAGAAAATTGGAATTCTCCCCTATGACAAAACAACTAACATTTAATGAATTTTTTTTTGAAATTACAAAACTAACTCCAATTAAAAACCAGGCTGAATTGGCAAGAGAGTTAGGGGTAGGCAGGGCTGCTATTTCTTTGGCAAAACAAAAAGGCAGAGTCCCTGTTAAATGGATTGTGGATATCTGTTCAAAATACAATTTAAATCCTACTTATTTTTTGAGTGGAGAAGGAGAACCTTATTTAAAGCCAAATAAAGGGCAACATAAGATCATAATAGAGCCCTTTTTAAAAAGTGAGTTAGATAAAAAAGATCCAAATATACTGGAAATTAAAGGAGATATTTTTTCTTTTTCTCAAAAAGATTATTTTTATATAAAGATGCAGGATGATTCAATGTCTCCCACTTTTAAAAAAGGTGATGTGTTGTTCTTTGAGAAAAACCACAATCTATCCATAGGAGATATTGGAATTTTTGAGATAAAGTTTGCAGATGATCACATAGTTTTGGTACGCAGGATAGGTGTTGGACAAAAGGGATTGATTTTAATTTCTGACAATGTTACGTATCCCTACCTTTCTTACAATACAGAGATATTTAGTTATTTGGGTAAAGTGGTTGGGTTTTTCAGAAAAGTCTAAAAATGGGAGTAGATATGGCGCAGGAAAAATTTAAAAAGGCATTAAAGGAAATATGTGATGTAATAAAATTTGAGATGTGGCTTAGATTTTATTTTGCTACATCTGAAGGAAATGATGGCTCAATAGTATTAAAAATCCCTGACGAAGTACTCTCTCATATTCAAAAAGAATATGAGTTATTGTATAAGCTTGCAAGTGAGTTAAATGGAAAGAAACTTAGTCCAGATGTTTCTCAACGTGCTGTTTTAGATTTTATATTAAAAAATTATGAAGGGGAAAGATTTTCTCATGACGTAATTCCCAGTGTTTTAAATAGTAAGGCATTTGAAGTTGAAATATCTATTTTTCATCTTTGGGTTTCTGCCCATGAGGATCAGTTAGATGAAAAGGTTTATGATTTTAGAGATTGGATGCAATTTTTTGAAGCATGGAAAAGGACAGAAAAAGGACAAAATGTCATTACCAAGTTGCATTCACTAGGTGCAAAATCAAGCAAAAACCTCCAGTAATATGCGATGAGACCAAAAGACTGGCTATATAGATTAGGCCACTTTTAGTGGAGCAAGAAGATAATGTTTATAACCTAATTTAACACAAAGAGATCATTGCCTTTTGGCCACATGCAGAGTTTTTTAAATAACATATACATCACAGTGTTCATGGGGAATGTCTCCATAGGGATGGACGTGTTTATGCTTGTGTAATATGGACATATCCTTTTTAATAAGCTGCCCATCCTTCAAAAGATATAGGTTATTGGTGGTCCTTACCAGAAAATCCCAATCATGGGACACGATCACTAAATCCATTGGTAGATCATTGAGCAGGCATATAATCCTTTCTCTAGTCTCAGGAGCGAGTCCTGTTGTTGGTTCATCCAAGAGCATAACCTGAGGCTTCATGGCAATAATAGTGGCAAGGGACAATAATCTTTTTTCTCCTGCAGAAAGTTTGTTTGTGATCCTATTTTCCATGCCATTTAAACCAACAAGCTCAAGTGCCCATAATGCCCTTTTTTTGGCTTCTTCTTTAGACAGTCCCAAGTTTAATGGTCCAAAGGCCACGTCTTCTAATATAGTTGGCGAGAAGAGTTGATCATCTGGATTTTGGAACACAAGACCAATGGTACGCCGAAGTTCTAACAGGTCTTTTTCTTTTTTTATTTTTCTACCTTTAAAAAAGATATCTCCTTTATTTGGCTTTAGTAAACCAACACAAATGTGCAAAAAAGTGGTCTTTCCTTCTCCATTTGGACCAATTATACCTACTCTTTCTCCTAAAGATAGAGAAAAATTAAATCCCTGAAGCACAAACCTTTCTGATTCAGGATATCTAAAATAAACATCCTTGAGTCTTAATAAAGGTTGGTTCATATGTAATTTCCTGCAAAAGATATGAAAAGATCATATCAGCGTAGATAACAAATATATTGAGGCACAAAAGATAATACAATAGAAAATAATGTCAAATAGCTAATTAACAAATCATTTTTGGTAAGTTTAAGTTGCTGGAGGGAAGAAAATTTTCCATTAAAACCTCGAAGAAGCATTGCCTCATAAATCCGTTTACCCCTTTCATAAGCCCTGATTAATACCATAGCTACCATGTATGATATTGTTTTATAGGTGTGTATATTTGTTTTGGGAATAAAGTTTCTTATAATCGCTGCATTATACATTCTGCTAAATTCATCAAATATTACATCTAAATATCTATAAGTCAAAAGGAAAAGTAATACCAGATTTTGAGAAACTCCTAATTTATATAAGGCATGACCAATCATAGGTATTGTAGTAGTAGATACATATGTAATAATAGCCAAAATAGCTCCATTTGCCTTGATGGTAATAAGCAACGCCTCTGTGATTCCTTCCATTGATGCTTTTAATTTATATATAGTAAATACTGTTTCTCCAGGTGTAGAAAAAGGTAAAAAAAACCATAAAAATAAAACAAATGTATTTACTACAAACAGTCTTTTAAAAACCATCCATATGGATACCTTTGAAAGACATACAAAGATAAGTGAGAATACAAATAATATTAAGACAGATATAATACTGTTGTTTAAAACTATTGCAAAAATATACAAAACTAAGAGTATAATCTTTATTCTGGGATCTGCCCTGTGGAATATAGAATTTCCACTACAAAATGTTTCCTGTAACATGATCTAGCTTTTCTGTGATTTAAAATACATAATTATTCCCATTATACCAAATATATAACCAATACCACCTAAAATGTCCCGTAAATCTATTTTGGGTTCTTGTAACTTAACAAGTTCAAGTTTGATAGGTGATAACTCTGATGCTATGATTTTTCTGATTGATTTTTCAAGCCTTATTATATCTATTGAGGCTTGATGTGTTGTCTGTGTTGTTTTGTTTTCTTTAGATAGATCCTCTTCTTCATCAAAAAAATCATTATCTGAACTTGGCTCTTTTTGTATATTTGTTGCATATTCTTCTTTTTTTACAATCCAATAATTTTCATGTCCCATTTCTGCAATACAAACTATTTTTAAGTCTTTTGGATTATTTAATAGCTCTTTTGGGATCTTATAAACAAAGTTTCCCTGATCATCTGACTTACCTTCATATATGAGTTTCTTTCTAATATATACCTGGTATTTTCCATATCTCACAGGTGTGCCTGTAGAAAATTTTGAATAGCATTTTATCACATTATCTTCTGTGTAGCAAAACACATCGATCCTGTGGCCATAAACATTTTGAAGACATAAAAATAGGCTAACCAAAATAAAGATACTATATCTCATTTTTTGCTCCTATTTCATCTATTTTAAGCATTTCAGGCTTTACCCTGTATATAAAGTCAATACATGCTGCAGTAATAAGGCCTTCTATTATCATTACTGGTAAATGGGCATAAACAATCGTTTTTGCTGCAGCAGTAAAGTTCTCTCCAGTCAAATACAGACAAATGGCCACAAGTAATGTCGACAAAAAGATGCTTAAAGAACCACTTAAAAATCCAGATACTAATCTGTGTATCCTTTTCTCAGATTCACAATATTTTTTAAATAAAATATATACAAAAATCGCAGGTAATGCCATATTGGTACAATTTACACCTAAAACTAATATTCCTCCAAATTGAAAAAAAAGTGCCTGCAATAAAAGGGCTATAAGGATTGAAGGAAATGCCCCAAATCCTAAGAGGAGGCCAATAAGTCCATTTAATACAAGATGAACACTTGAAGGACCTATTGGCACATGGATCAGGGAAGCCACAAAAAATGCAGATGTCAAAACTGCCATGAGGGGGACCTCTTTGGGCCTGGTTTTTCTAAGCCCAATCCAGGTCCCCACAACAGTGATTGCAGCTCCTGCTATGAGTAAAGGGGGAGATAATACTCCTTCTGATATATGCATGATTGCGTTCTCCCAATTGAGGATTTAAGTGATTATTTTCCCCATGGGAGAAACTTTACCCATATAACTCCACCAACCTCAACAGGTTTATCCTGTCCATTGTGTTGTATCTTATAGTCAGCTTCTGTTAAGGCAGAAAATCCCCACCATCCAGGTGCTGGTGGTGAGTAAGAAAATACACCTTTGTCGTCTGTTAATACAACTTGTGTAACCATATATTCATTTCTGGCTTTTATTTTTGAGCCCCTGTTAAAGTATTCTACCTCTACTTCTGCTCCTGCAATAGGCTGTCCATTTCTCAATACTTTACCCCTAAATACATTTCCAGCATACAGACCAAAGGGCCTTGTCAAAGGCACGATCTCTACCTCTAATCCAAGGGGTTTGCTCCACCCTTCCTCTTCTCCAAAGGCAGCAAGATATGTCTTTGTTATGTGCTTTATAAATTTGTCTTCTGCTGGTTCAAAATATGGTTTTGGAATCATATAAATGCAATATACCCCTGGCTTTTTAATGGCAATGTTTGATTTGTATGCTTTATGATTTAGGATCTTTTTGGGTATAAGAAAGTTAATTAGATCTATTTTTTCCCCAGTAGTCAGGTTGATCATCTCCACTTTGTCAGGTATCTCTAAATCCATCCCATTTTGTTCAAAGGGATGTATGAACGCAAATATAGCCTGAGTTTTTCGTGTGTATTGATCAAGCATAGTGTTTTTTAGCATTATTGTTCCAAAATGTGCCATGCAGATAGAAGGCAGTAAAATAAATGTCAGACCAAGAAAGATTTTTAAAAGTTTTATATTTTTTGATACCATTTTTACCTCCCTGATAGCCTTGGTATTAAAAATTATATATTAGTAACATGAAGTGTATCTAAATAATATTTTTTTGTAATGTCAAGCATAATTATTGATTGTTAATAATAAAAATGGATTGTTTTTAAAAAAATATGTAAGGAAGTTAATTTTGCAGAAATTTTACATTGGGAACTTTAATTCCTTGATTTTTGTTTAAGCGTAAAATATATAACCTGCATTGATTTTTGTGTAGCATTGTGTAAATTAAATTATGAGGGAGTTAAATGGAAAAGGTCGTTGTAGCTGTTTTTGGAAATGACAGACCTGGTATAGTTTGTAATATTTCTTCTGTTTTTGCTGAGAATGGTTGTAATATAGAGGATATTTCTCAGACAGTGTTGCAAGGGGAATTTTGTGGAATGTTTGTGGTTTCTTTACCACCTGATCTTGATATAACAAGGCTGGAGTCTTTGCTAAAAGATAGGTTAATCCCTTTAAAATTAAGGGTTCTTACAAAAAAGCTGGAGAAAAAGGAAAATGCACAAAGTGTAGACAAAGAGGATTTTGTGATTGTGAGTATAGGACGTGACAGGGTAGGTCTTATAGCTGAAATAAGCTGTGTTATGTATAGGTTCGGAGTAAATATTGCCAATCTCAAGTTTATAAATAGAACACCCGCGTTCCCTGACAAGACCATGACCATTTATGAGGTGGAGATTCCTAGACATGTAAAGCTATCTGAGTTCTCTGATGCTTTGAGAAAAAAGGCATTGGAGCTTGAACTCGATATAACCATACAACATAGAAGGATATTCGAAGAATTATCAAGAATCTAGAAACTTTTAATGGGAAGTTTTTATGTTAAGTAAAGGGGAAGTCTTACAGCTTTTGGAAATGGTAAAAAATGAGCATCTTGATGTGAGAACTGTGACGTTGGGGATAAATCTTTTTGACTGCATATCTCACAGTGTAGAGCAATTTATAAATAAAGTTACCAACAAGATAAAAGTATTAGCAGATAATTTTGTTGAAACCTGTAACAGGGTGGGAGAGAAATATGGAATAGAGGTGGTTAACAAAAGGATCGCTGTTAGTCCTATAGCAGTATGTGGAGGGTGTTTTAATAGGGATGAACTTGTTGATGTGGCCTGTGCATTGGACTTGATTGCTCAAGAGGTGGGGGTGGATTTTATTGGGGGTTTTAGTGCTTTGGTTGAAAAAGGGATGACAAAGGGGGATCTAGAATTAATTCATGCAATTCCACTGGCACTTGCAAACACCAATCGGGTATGTGCATCAATTAATGTTGCTTCTTCCAAGGCTGGGATAAATATGGATGCAGTGCTCCTTTTAGGAGAAAAAATTAAAGAGGCTGCCCAGTTATCGGCTGACAATGGAGGAATTAGTTGTGCTAAGTTGTGTGTATTTGCAAATATACCTCAAGATGTCCCCTTTATGGCAGGTGCCTACCTTGGTGTTGGAGAACCAGATGCAGTGATAAATGTTGGTGTAAGCGGTCCTGGTGTAGTTAAAAAGGCAATTGACAGGGCTATTGGCAACAATCCCCGCCTAACCCTAGGTGAAGTCTCAGAAATAATAAAAAGAACTGCGTATAAGGTAACCAGGGTTGGGGAAATAATAGCCAGGGAGGTTGCCAATGAATTGGGTGTATCTTTTGGGATTGTTGATTTATCCCTAGCTCCCACCCCAAATGTAGGGGATAGTGTTGGAGAGATCTTTCAGAGTCTGGGATTGAAAAGCATTGGGGTACCTGGTTCCACTGCAGCATTGGCGCTTTTAAATGATGCAGTGAAAAAAGGTGGTTCCTTTGCAAGCTCCCATGTTGGTGGTCTATCTGGTGCCTTTATCCCTGTTAGTGAGGATTTAAACATTGCAAATGCAGTGGCTAACAACTTTTTGACATTAGAAAAATTAGAGGCCATGACCAGTGTTTGTTCTGTGGGCTTAGATATGATTGCTATCCCTGGTGATGTACCTGCAGAGACCATTTCCGCCATCATTGCTGATGAGATGGCCATAGGGGTCATCAACAAAAAGACTACTGCAGTGCGAATTATCCCTGTGCCAGGCAAAAAGGCAGGAGAAAAGGTGTATTTTGGAGGATTGTTAGGTGAGACCACCATTTGTGAGGTGCCTCATATGGGATGTTCTGGTGGGTTTGTAAAAAAAGGGGGAAGAATCCCAGCGCCTGTACAAAGTCTGGTAAATTAAAAAAGGAGAAAAAGCTGATTCAAATCAAAAGGCTGCTTGAAGATATTGAAAAAAATATGAAGTAACATATAACAGGGGGCCCCATAAGGCCCTTCTGTTTTACTTAACCAATAATTTTTAAAAATAAGAAAAGAATCAGCCCACCAATAAAACCAGCGATTATGTCATCAGCCATAATCCCCCATCCTGAAGGGATCTTTTCAAAACTTTTTATTGGAGGGGGTTTTAAAATATCCAATACTCTAAAGAGAAAAAATCCAACAGTTATGCTCAAAAGTTTTGGTTCTGATATAAAGCAAAAAACCACCAGCTGTCCAACTACCTCGTCAATTACCACTGAACTAGGATCTTTTGTCTCTAATACACCTTCTGCATGGAACCCAGAAATGGATCCAACTACTGTTAATATTATGAGAATTATTATCTTCCACCAAATGGACAAGATAATAAAAGGATAAGAAATTAAACAGGTAACTAATGATGCTACAGTTCCAGGAGCTGTATTTACTCTTCCAATTCCAAATAATTGGGATATATCTAAAAGCAGATCTCTCTTTTTTTCCATTTTTATACTCCTATGGCATCTATTTTTAAAAGGATATTAACTATTTCATTTAAAGGTAATCCTACTATATTTGTATAAGATCCCTTTATTTTTTTAACAAAAAAAGCACCTACACCTTGTATTGCGTAGCTTCCTGCCTTGTCCAATGGTTCGTTTGTTTCAACATAGGCCTTTATTATATAAGGATCAAGCTTATCTACAAATACTTCAGATTTTACTACAAATTGTTCTAATTGACTTTTTCCTTCACTTAAATCTAAGATGCAACAACCAGTATAAACTTCATGCCATTTGCCAGATAATTTTTGTAAAGTAAAAATTGCATCTTCTTTGTGTTTGGGTTTTCCAATAACTTCATTATTGAGTACAACTATAGTGTCAGCAGAGATTATTACTCCTTGAACCCTCTGTTTTTGTGCAGATAAGGCCTTTTTATGTGCGTTTTTAATAACCAAATCCTCTGGCGTATTAGCAGAATTTGTCTCTTTGATCTTGCTGTCAAATACTTGAAAATGGATTCCAAGTGAAGATAAGAGTTGTTGCCTTCTTGGAGAACGAGATGCCAATACAATTTCTTTTTTGTTTTTAAAAGGCCCTTTAACATAATTCATATTTAGTTTTTTAAAGGGATTTTGACTTAATATCAAGAACAAAAGTCATAAAACTTTACATTTTACAAAAAATTTTATACATCCTTAACTTGAAAATAAAATTTAAAATAATTAATGGCACCATGGCTGCCATAGTCCCTTTTTTATTTAGAGGGTGAGAAAAAATGAATAAGAAAATACAATTTGTAATAATTGTGATAGCAGCTATAACAGCTGGTTTTTTAGGTGGTTATCTTTTTAAACAGAGCGCAAAATTAAAAAAGCTTGAGAAACCTGAGATAGGAGTTGAAAAACATTCTAGTGAAAACAAGACAGTTGCGTCTAAAGAAGTTGAAGAAAAAGGCCCTATTTTTGAGAAGAAAATAATTGAGTCGCCTCAAAAAACACTTAAGCAAGAGCCAGAAATTACCAGTAGTAAAAAAGAAGGGTCATCACTTGAGGTGATTAAGAGATGGGTTGATGAGTATATTATTACCCCATACTTTATTGAAGATCTGGTAAATTATATCTTAAATGTATATTATCCGCCAAACACTAAACAAAATCAAACTGATAAACCAAAACTAAATGTCTCTTTAAAAGTGCTTAATGCAAGATATGGATTGGAACTAATTGGATTTAGGATTGAAGGTTATTCTGTTGAAAAGGCAAGACAAAAAATTCTAAATACGATATTAGACCCAGATCTTCTGCAAAAGCAGTATGAGAAATATAGTGACATATTCATAAATGAACTTATTGACAGAGCCAAGGAAGAAGAGAGAGAATTTATTAAAGATGGGAAAATAGAAAAAAGGACGCTTACAAAACAAGAGATATATGATCTATTAATAGCCCTTTCTAATTATGTGGATGATCTCTCAGATGTATTAATGATTATAACTAGCGATAATGATTATTTAAACAAATTGAATAAGTTTTTAAAAACAGAAGAAATAACTATGCACAAAAATTTTGTATTAAATCAAGTATTAAATGAATATAGAAAAGAAAAACTAAAGTTAATGGAGAACAATGAAGAAAAAGGTTTAGATGAGTCAAAAATGAAGAGATTAGAAATACAAAAAGAAAAAATTATCAAGGAATATCAATTCTATTTGAGAAAAAGAGAAAGGTTAAGGACTTCAATAATAAATTCAATAATAAAACAAAAGCCCTCCTTAAAACTTGATAGTGGAGAAATAATATATATTAGTGAATGGGTATATAGAAGGATAAATCAGGGCCACACCTTGGATGATATAAAAAAGATTGCAGAGATCCTCGGTTTTGCAAGTAAAAAAATGAGAGAAAAGGCTGAGGATTTAATTGCATCTTGAGGAGCATAGATGAGTTATTAAGTATTCTCCTTTTGTTGGGCCTTTTTGATGAGCTCAAGGGCTAATTTGCCTAACTTAGGTAAATCTGGTTTTGAGATCTGTCCATCAGCCCCCACAGATTTTCCTTTGTGAAGAATTTTGTCAGTTATCATTGATGAAAAGAGTATAACTGGTATCTTGTTCAAGATTGGATCTTCTTTAATCTTTTTTGTAAGGGTAAAGCCGTCCATTTGAGGCATCTCAATATCTGTAATCACTAGAGCACATTTATCCAAAATGTTTTCAGGAGAGCTTTTTAGAGTTAATAAATAATTATAGGCCTCTTCCCCATTTTTTGCCACAAAACTTATGTTAAAACCCTTTAAATTGCTTACAATCAAATTTCTAATAGTTGGCGAATCATCTGCAATCAAAACAGAATATGGTTTTTCTTCTGAAATTGATTCTTCCACTTCAGATTTCTCAAATAGGTGGGCCATATCCTCAACAATCTTTTCTGCATCCAACATAAATACAATGCGATCACCAAATTTTACTACACCAGTAATACATGGAGTTTTGTCTCCATAAGAAATGTCTACAGGAGGAGAGATATCCTGCCAGCTAAGCCTGTGGATCCTTGTTAGTCCTGAGACCAGAAAACCCACCTTCATTTGATTAAATTCTGTGATGATCACTTTTCCATCTTCTAAAGGAAGATTAAAAAGATAGATTCCTAAATCTATAAGTGGGATGACATCTTCTCTAACCCTGATCAAGCCTAAAAAACTATCATGGGAATTTACAGGAACCTTGGTGATTTTAGGGAGTTTTATGATTTCTTGAACCTTAATTACATTTAATCCATAATATTCTTTTACATTATCTTCTTTTTCTATGTAGAATTCTACTATTTCTAATTCATTGGTTCCAGCTTCTAAAAGTATATTTGTTGTCATATGTTAATTCTCCTACAACTAATTTGAATTTAAAGCCTTTTCATATATATTGCACACGAATTTTACCCTTTTATATATCTCATTTTTTACTTTTTCTCTATCTTTTTCTATTGTATTGATGGAAAGCATTGTTATTCCAAGTACAGAAGCAAAGAATATTTCTGCAAATTCTTCTAATTTATCTATATTAATTCCTATTTTTTTTAAAAGACATGCAAAATGCTCTAAAAAAAACTTTTGATTCAATCTATACTTTTTAAAAACATTTTCATCCACTTTTTCATTTAAAAGAAAGTGGGCAAGCATATGCAAAGTTGCCTCTTTATCAAAAAAGAAATCTACAATACCAAAGGCAAACTCTTCAATAGAGTTTATCCCTTGTTCTAATCTTTGGAGTTGTCTTAAACGTTCTTTATTTATCTCCTGTCCCAACACTTCCAATAAGATTGCATCACGGTTTGGGAAATATCTATAAATAGATGCAGGAGATATCCCTGCTTCTTCTGCAATATCCCTCATTCCAATTTTAGAAAAATTTTTCTTGGAAAATAAATGAGTTGCAGCATCTAATATTAGTTCTCGCCTCTTTTCCCTTTCCTGTTCTTTGAGCTCCAAAAATGTAGATTTTTTTCTCATCCCATGATTCCTAAATAATTCACAATAAAAAAACAACTAGATTTTAAATTAATAAAAAGGTAAACACGTTTCAAGCAAAAAACTTAAGTTCTTTGGGGCAATTTTTAAGATCTATAACTTCCATTGATCTTAACATATTCTTCAGACAGATCAGAAAACATCATAGAGTATTCACTTATGTTATGCTCTCCAAGGTCAACTTCTATGATTATGTCTTGTTTTTTTAGATGACAAGCCGCAAGAGAATCAATGTCCATATCCACTGGAAGACCATATCTAAAGATCACAACATCACCAATTTTAAGTGTAACCTTATCTAGTTGAAAGTCAGCTTCACTTCTTCCCAGTGCTGCAATTATCCTACCCCAATTTGCATCTTCACCATATAGGGCAGTTTTTACCAATAGAGAATGGGCTATGGCCCTTGCGGCCTTTCGGGCATCATCTACTGTTTTTGCATTTTTTACTGTTAGATGGATAATCTTAGTCCCTCCTTCTGCATCTTGCACAATCTTATATGCCAGATCATAACATACCTCATACATTAATCTTTTAAATTTTTCTGTAAATTCCTCACCTGATATTCTAATTCCACTTAGGCCATTAGCCATGACAATAACACAATCATTGGTTGATGTATCCCCATCTACAGAAATCCTATTAAAGGTAAGTTCTACAACCTCCTTTAAAATTTTTTGTAAGATGTTATGCTCTATCTCTACATCAGTAATGAGAAAACTAAGCATTGTGGCCATATTGGGACATATCATTCCAGAGCCTTTGGCTATCCCAAGGATGTTTATATCCCCTTCAGATTTCAGAGATATTTTGGGAAAGGTATCTGTGGTCATTATAGCCTTTGCCACATGGGTTATATCTTTTTTCCCCATATTTTCCTTTAAAATTTTAGCCCCCCTCTCCCACGCATCCATATTAAAATGTTGGCCAATTACTCCAGTAGATGCAGGAATTATAGATTTAGGCGCAATATTTAACTCACATCCTACTATGTCTAAGCTTTTTATGCAATTTTCAATCCCTAAAGCACCAGTCCCAGCATTGGCTATACCAGAATTGATTAGTATGGCATTTGCCTTGTAGTTAGATTTTTTTAATAAATCTCTTGCCACCTTTATTGGAGCTGCAGAAAATTTATTAGTAGTGAACACAGCACCAATGTTGGCCGCTTCAGTTGAAAGAATAATGGCAAGATCATCTCTATTTGTGTATCTGAAGTTTGCCTCAGCAGTGGAAAATAGGTAACCTTTTGGAACTGTTAGCATCTTGTTTACTCCTTGATTTTTTAAAAAAAAAGTTTATTTTGATATATAGCACACACCTTTTCTATTATGAGTTTTAGAAAAAAGCAATTTTAAATAATCTAAAAGGCAAATCAAAATGGAAAACATTGTGTTTACAGAGACTTGGTTAGGTAAAACAAAGATAAAAAATAGGTTTGTTCGTTCAGCAACGTGGGAAGGTATGGCAACAGAAAAAGGGGAAGTTACACCCGCCTTAATTAAGCTCATGGAAGAGTTGGCAAAGGGAGAGGTAGGGCTGATAATCTCATCCCATGCATATGTGGATAAAAAAGGTCAGGCAAGCCCACGACAACTTGCAGTTTATTCTGATGAATTTGTGGATGGTCTTAAAAAGATGGCTGATTCAGTTCACAAATATGGCTCAAAGATATTTTTGCAACTAGCCCATAGTGGGATCTTTCGTTTTAGTCCTAATGGTGAACCTGGTCTGGGGCCATCTGATTTTGAGATAAAGAGCGATTTTAGATCTGCTAAGGCAATCGCAATGACCAAGGATAATATACAAGAAGTAATTGAAAAATTTGGTCAGGCAGCAAAAAGGGCAAAGGTTGCAGGATTCGATGGAGTAGAGATACATGCAGCACATGGATATTTGTTGAGCCAATTCTTGTCTCCATATTTTAATAAAAGACAGGATGAGTATGGTAAAGATATAGATGGCAGATCAAAGCTCCTTATGGATGTGTATCTTAAGATAAGGGAGGAAGTAGGGCAAGATTTTCCTGTAATAGTTAAGATAAATTGTGAGGATTTTTTAGATCCACAGATGAGCTTTGATGAGATGTTATATGTGTCAAAGCGTTTGGAACAAAATCAAATAGATGGGATTGAGATGAGTGGTGGCACATTGATCTCTAAGGATCTAACCCCATGTAGAACAAAAAAGATAGCAAGTAAGCTTGGAGAGATATATTATCTCCAACACGCAAAGAGATTTAAACAAGAGCTATCTGTGCCCTTGATATTAGTGGGAGGCATAAGAAAATTTGAAATTTGTAACGAGCTGGTCAAAAATAACATTTGTGATATGGTGAGTATGTCAAGACCCTTAATTAGAGAACCCCATCTTATAGCTAGATGGAAACAAGGGGATCTAAGGGACTCTATGTGTGAGTCGTGTAATATGTGTTTTAAACCTGCTTTGCAAGGTGAGGGATTATATTGTTATCTGGAAAAGAAATTAAAGAAAAAAGAAAAAAAGGAGATTGAAAATGATTTTAAAGAGATTTGATATAAAAGATGAAGTCATTGTAGGTAGGATCAAAAAAGGAAGTGATTTGATCTTAGAGCTTACAAAAATATGTGAGGAAAATAATATTATTAATGGAATTATTGAAGGAATTGGAGCCTTAGAATATGTCACAATTGGATATTATGATCAGAAAAACAAAGAATACATCATAAATAAGATAGATAAACCAATGGAGGTGTTGTGTTTAAAAGGTAATGTATCATTAAAAGCTGATAAGCCTATGGTCCACGCCCATATAGTATTAGGTGACAAAAAAGGCGAAGTCTTTGGGGGACATCTTTTTGAAGGAAGTTCAGTCTTTGCATTTGAATATTATATAATTTCTCTTGGCAAAGGTTTTTTTAGAAGGAAATTGGATCCTGAAACAGGTCTTTATTTATGGATAGACCAATAGACTAACTGACTAGGGGAAAGGTGGTGATGGGGGGGGAAATAAGGGCTGATTGTAAAGATTGGGGTAAAGCAGAGTTTTTGGAACTTTTAATTAATGCCTTTTCTGAAGGGATAATTGCCTTAAATAGTCAGGGAAAGGTCTTGTTTTGTAACAAAGTAATAGAGGATGGTTTTGGCTTAAAAGTAAAAGATCTCATTGGAAAAGAGCTCCACTCTCTTTTTATAAAAGACGATAAATTGCTGGCTAAGGTTAAAGAAGAATTTAAGATATTTGCCTCAACTGGCACAGGTCCTAAATTCCACCAGCCTGTTGAATTGAATGCAAAAGTAGGAGACATAGAGAAAAAAATACAATTAGTTTTAAAATCCATGAAATTTAAAGGTGAATGGATAGCAGTAGGGATTTTGTCAGATGTGACAAAACAGCGGAAGTTGGAGCTAGAGATTTTACGATCAGACAAAAGATTTCAATTGCTGATGGAATCCATTAATGAGGGGATTTTTTTGTTAAACGAAGATGGAGTACTTATAGATGCAAATCCATATGCATTAAAAATGGTGGGATGCAACTCCAAGTTCCAGTTATTAGGCAAGACCCCTTATGATCTATCTCCTGAACGTCAGCCAAATGGTACTTTATCTAAAGAAATGGCATTGAATAAAATCAAGGCCGCTATTTCAGGCCAGCCCCAATATTTTGAATGGATACTCAAAAGGCTTGATAATGGCTCCCTCATATATTGTGCAGTAACTCTATCCATGGTAGATTTGGTCAAAGAAAAGTTCCTTCTGGTAGTGGCAAGGGATATAACTTCTAAGAAGATGCTTGAGAAGGAACTTAAGAAGAAAAATAAATTAATTTTAGAATTATCAGAAACAGCACCAGTTGGAATAGTTAGATTTAGTCCCAAAGGTGAGATTGAGTATATGAATCCAAAGGCCAGGGAGATTTTAGGATATCTGGCAGGAGGACCTTTTGAACAAAGATCTGTAAAGTCTGTATTAGAAAGATATAAGTTATGGAGTTTAATAGAAGAAAGTAGTAAATTTAACAAGCAAAAGATTACGCAATTTCCTATAAATATAGATAATAAGAGAACGATGTGGATAGAGGCAATAGTTGACTTTATTGAGATGAAAGAAAATAGTCCTGTAAGAATGATTTTAAGAGATATAACGTCTGAAAAGATGGTGGAATTTGCAAAGGAGTCAGAGCAGAAAAAAACAAAGATCCTCATTGAAAGTCTCCCACATCCAGCATGGTTAATCACCAAACAGAGAAAGATCATTGCCCAAAATAAGGCTGCAGAAATGTGGGGATCAAAGGTAGGAGAGTATTGTTGGAAATCTGTTTGGTGTGGTAAATATATTCCTTCTAAAGCAAGAGAGACTATAGAGAGGACAGGAACACCTCCTCCAGGAATTAAATGTATGTTTTGTAGGGCAGATGAGGCCCTGATGATCCAGGAATTTAAAGAAAAGGAAGTAGATATAGAAGGTAAGGCCTATAATATGTTTTGGATTCCAGTAGATAAAGATCTCTTTTTGCATTATATATTAGATGTCACTAAATATGTAAGGTTACAAGAGAAATTGATGGATTTGTCAACAAAAGACGCCTTGACTGGCCTATATAACCGCAGATTTTTTGAGAAAAGATTTGAAGAAGAAAAAGAGAGAAGCAAGCGTTTTTCAAAGACTTTTAGCATTATAATGTTGGATATTGATGATTTTAAGAAAATAAATGATACATATGGTCACAATGTTGGAGATGAGGTGCTAATATCTGTTGCCAAAGAAATAACTAACAGAATAAGAAAGATTGATGTCCCAGTGAGGTGGGGTGGGGAAGAATTTGTGATCTTATTACCTGAAACACGTCTCAAAGATGCATTAGTTGTAGCTGAAGACATAAGGGCTTCAATAAAAAAACTAAAGGTCTCAAAGATAGAAAATATTACTGCAAGTTTTGGTGTTGCAGAATATAGAGCAGGAGACAACTTATATACACTGATAAATCGGGCTGATGAGCAATTATATAAGGCCAAAAGGAAGGGAAAAAATCAGGTATGTTATGAGGAAAAATAAGGAGGCGAGAGTTATGTATTTGAGAAAAATCACAAAATTAATATTATTATTTTTTGTTATTTTTTTTATTGCATGCTCAATTTATGCATCTGATTTGCCTGAAATAAAGAAAAAAGGAGTAATAAGACATCTTGGAATTCCGTACGCTAATTTTGTAACAGGAGCTGGGGATGGATTTTCTGTGGATCTAGTAAAGTTGTTTGCAAAATATTTAGGTCTTCATTACCAATTTGTAAAAACAGATTGGAAACATGTAATTTCTGATTTGATTGGGAAAAAGATTGAGGTAAAGGGAAATGAAGTAAAAATTATAGGGAAGTGTCAAATAAAAGGAGACATTATTGCAACAGGCTTTACAGTAATTGGTTGGCGAGAGAAATTGGTATCTTATTCAGATCCACTATTTCCCACTCAAATATGGCTGGTATCCAGAGTAAAGTCTAGATTAACGCCAATTAAACCAACAGGAGATATTTCCAAAGACATTTTAGCTGTTTTACAACAGTTAAAAGGAGTAACTGTCTTAAATGTCAGAGGTACATGTTTAGATGCATCTCTGTATGGCATTGAAAAATATGGTGCAAAGGTAATAGACTTTCATAAAAATTTAAATCAACTAGCCCCTGCTGTGATCAATGGTAAGGCAGAAGCCACTTTATTAGATGTGCCTGATGCCTTAGTAGCCCTAGAAAAATTTTCTGGACATATAGAAATAATTGGGCCTATTTCAAAACAACAAGTTATGGCAGCAGCCTTTAGAAAGACCTCTCCTCAGTTAAGAGAGGAATTTAATAGATTTCTACAAAAAATAAAAAAGGATGGAACCTATTTAAAGCTAGTTAAAAAATATTATCCCTATGTTATGGACTATTATCCTGAATTTTTTAAGTAGAGAATATAGATGAAGGTTAGGGCCTTTTTTAAAGAACATTTACTATTTTTTTTAATCTTTTGCTGTCTTTTTATTTATATAATGGGGGTGCTTGGGGTAATTTATTGGGCGAATCTTCGTCTTAGTAATTATTCTTCAAAGTTGATTAAAAATTCCATAACAAGCGAGGCCTCGTTTTTATCCTATTTTTTTCATGAGAGAAAAAATGATATTTGTGAGCTAACAAAACTTAGATCCTTGTCTGCCTTTTTTGAGAATAAGGCCTTGGGTATGTCCATGGAATATGGCCTCAGGGCATCACTTATATTTGTTGAAAGAGATTTTAATAAAGTTTTATTTTCAAAAACCATACATGACGTATCCATCTATAAAAGGATATTTTTTGTTGACATAAATGGTGATATATTAATGGATACAAAGCCCAAATATCTGCCTGAATCTTATATAGTTAAGTGGAAAGATTTTTTAGAAAAAGATAGGCGTGAAGCTTCTCTGTTCTTTATCAAAATAAATGATGGATATGATTTGATAATAACTGTTCCTTTTATTTTTAAAGGTAAATATATGGGGCAGATATTTTCTATAATAAATCCTGAAAGTATTTATACGTTACTTAAGCCTAGACAGCAAAAGATTTTTTTTATTCAACAAGATGAGTTCATTTACCTAGAAGACAAAGGATTTTCTCAAAACAAATTTAATTTATTGCAAAATATAAAACTAGATAAATTTAATAAATTATCTACATTAAGGGAAGAAAATGATACTACAACAAAATATATTGGATTAAAAGTTCCAATTAAAGGGACACCCTTCCATCTTTTTATTTTATATAATGCCGCACAGTTATCTTATTTTCTCCAATGCCCCTGGTTTATTCCTTTAGTTCTTACTATTTTGGCAATTTTGCTCATAATTGGATTAATTATCGGGTTTAATACGGGGGTGAAAAATTATACATTAAAGATTAAATTGAAGGAAAGTAAAAAAAGAGAGGAGGAAATTGAGCAAAAAAATAAAGAATTAGAAGAGGAAATAAGGCAGAGAAAAATAATTGAAAAAAAACTAGAAGAGACCAATATACATCTAATGCAGGCTCTGGATCAGGCAGAGTCAGCCAGTAAAGCAAAAACAGAATTTTTGACAAATATAAGTCATGAAATCAGGACACCATTAAATGGTGTAATAGGTATGTTAACACTTTTAAAGGATACAAATCTGTCAGAGGAGCAACGAAATTTTTGTGAAACCGCCCTAAAAAGTGCAAATACTTTATTAGGGTTATTAAATGATATATTGGATTTATCTCGGGTTGAAGCAGGCAAGCTAAAACTGGAAAAAATAGAGTTTGATCTGTATGACCTTTTAGATGAGGTAATAAGTAGCTTTTCTGGAGTTGCTCAATCAAAAGGGCTGGAGTTATCCCATTTTATTGATACGCAAATCCCCTTAAAGGTAGTGGGAGATCCTTTGAGATTGAAGCAGATTTTAAATAATTTGTTAGGAAATGCAATAAAATTTACAGATAATGGGGAAGTATACTTAACCACCCAGTTAATTGAAATCACCAACAATGAATTGTATCTTAAGTTCATTGTAAAAGATACAGGGATTGGCATCCCTCAAGAAAAGATACCTATGTTATTTGACAAATTCACCCAGCTTCATGCAACTGTGTCACGTAAGTTTGGCGGAACTGGCCTTGGCCTGGCATTGAGTAAACACCTTGTGGAACTTATGGGGGGTGAGATTGGAGTCTTTAGTGAACAGGGAAAAGGTTCTGAGTTTTGGTTTACAGTAAAAGTAAATGTTAGTGATCAAAAAGAATATTTAACCATTCCTGACAAATTAAAAGGTCTTCGAATACTTGTTATAGAACAAAAACTAACTCCTTTACAATTTTTGGTGAACTTTTTAAAAACACTTGATCTTCGTGTAGAGGGAGTAACAGAGATTGATAGTGGTTTGAAAGAACTTCAAAAGGCCAAAGCAGAAAATGATCCATATGAGATTGTATTGATAAGCAAAAATTGTATTGAAGATCTAGCTGATTTTGAAAAATTATATAATGTGAGCAAGGCTCAAACTATTTGGATCCTACTAAAAAGTGCAAATGAAAAGATATTTGAACCAATCTCTAAAAGGATCCATGCAATTTTGTCCAAGCCAGTATCATATACGAGTTTGATAGCCCTTTTATGCAAATTTTTTGAACCTAAACAAAAAGACATGGCCCAAGATGAATCAAACGATTTATATTTTAAAGGGAAAAAAGTACTTTTAGTTGAAGATAATAAGATAAATCAACAGGTTGCTAAAAACATATTGAAAAAATTTGGCTTAGAGGTTGATATAGCTAATAATGGAAATGAGGCCATTATAATTTTATGCAAAAAGAAATATGATTTAGTATTAATGGATGTTCAGATGCCTGAAATGGATGGATTTGAAGCCACAAAAATAATAAGAGATCCTCATTCAAATGTTATTGATCATAATGTTCCAATTATAGCTTTAACTGCACATGCGATGGAATCACATAAAAAGGAATGTCTTGAAGCTGGCATGGATGATTACATTGTAAAACCTATAGATATAGAAAAGTTAAAAAATGTGTTAAAAAAATGGTTATTAAAGGGGGATAAGATGCAAAAAGAGCCCAATAATCAACCTAAAGAAGAAAAAGTCATTTTTAGTGAAAATGATATAGAAAATATGCCTTCATTGGATAAAGATGGATTGTTAAAGAGGATGGACAACAACCTAATGATTATAAAAAAAATTTGTTCAACATTTAAGAATAGTTCTTTTAAATGGATAGAGAATCTAAAAAAGAGTTATGAACAAAGGGATAAAAATAATTTGAAAAGTCATGCTCACACAATAAAAGGTGCTGCTGGAACCATAGGTGCTGTAAGGATAAGATATCTTGCAGAGTTTTTAGAACACACAGCTGAAACTAAATCATGGAGTGAAATTGGGCAGCTTATTAATCGCATTGAACAAGAAATCCATGAATTTAATAAAATCATACAAAAGGAGTTTGGAGATGAAAAACATAATAACAACCAATAATGCTCCAAAGGCAATAGGCCCTTATTCTCAAGCAGTACAAATAGGCGAGCTCCTCTTTATATCTGGACAAATAGCAATAGATCCTGTTACCAACCAGTTTAAAGGAGGAACAATAGAGCAACAGACAAAACAGGTTTTAGAAAACATAGGTGCCATTTTAAAGGAAGCAGGGATGACCTATAATCATGTTGTTAAGACCACTGTATATCTTGCTGATCTGGCAGATTTTTCAAAGATGAATGAAGTTTATGCCACTTATTTTACAGAAGATCCACCAGCACGTGCTGCTGTCCAAGTAGCAAGATTACCCCTAGATGCAAAGGTGGAGATAGAGGCAATAGCGTCAAAATAGAACCTTGACTTATGAAAAAAAGAGCCCATTTTTTAGAAAAAAAGGAGGGGCTTATGATCTTGTTTGAGTTTTATTGTGAGGATTGTAAAAAAGAGTTTGAGGAGTTGGTTAGCTCAAGTGATAGTAATGTGAGATGTCCATTTTGTGGTTCAAAAAATACAAAAAAACTCATTTCAGCTGTAAAGGTTACAGGGTCTGAACAAAGTAGGATAACAAGTAATAGTAGTTGTTCGTCAACAGGGGGCTTTGCTTGAGCATCTTAAAAATGCCACCTAGGAAGAGGGGGCAGAACATAATATGAAAAATATATTAGAATTGTCAAAAGAGGAATTGATATCCTATTTTCAAAAGATAGGACAGCCAAGATTCAGGCAAGTCCAGGTGTGGAACTGGTTATATCAAAAGGGGAAATTGGACTTTTTTGAAATGTCCAATATCCCCAAGATAATAAGGGAAAGACTGGCCAGAGATTTTGTAATTGATCTGCCCAAGATCTATACAGTTCAAAAGAGCAAAGATGGGACAACGAAATTTGCTTTAAGTTTGCATGATGAAAACATAATTGAGACAGTTCTTATTCCAGAAGGCACTCACTATACCCAATGTTTGTCTTCACAGGTGGGATGCCCTCTTGGTTGTACATTTTGTTCCACAGGAAAAATGGGCTTTGTGAGAAATCTAAGCTGTGGAGAAATTATTGGACAGATCCTGGTTGCCAAGTCATATTTAAAGGATACCAAGGACAAATTAAAGATAAGAAATCTGGTTTTTATGGGAATGGGAGAGCCTTTGCTTAACTGGGAGAATGTGAAAAAGGCCATTTATATTTTAAGAGATAAACAGGCATTTGATTTTTCATACAGACATACCACAATATCTACAGTGGGCATACCAAAACCTTTACAGGAGTTTGCAGAAAAGGATCTAGGCTCAATAGCCATATCTTTACATGCGCCTACGCAAGAGTTAAGAGAAAAGATAATGCCAAAGGCAGCAAGTATAGTCTCTTTAAATGATCTCATTGAACTTTTAAAAAACATACCGTTAAGAAATAGACAAAGGATAACAATTGAATATATCTTAATCAAAGGGATAAATGATTCTTTAGACCATGCTCGTCAATTAAATAGAGTGCTATCTCACATTAAATGTAAAATAAACTTGATTGCCTTTAACCCAGGAGAAGACATTGAATATGAAGCACCAGATGAAAAGTCTATTTCTGAATTTGAAAAATACTTACGAGATAAAGGGCAGATCACAACCTTGCGAAAAAGTAAAGGCCAGGATATAAATGCGGCATGTGGTCAACTCAGGGCAAAGATATTATAAAATTAGCTATTAACCATACGAGTTTTTTAGGAGAAAAATAGAATGGAACCAGATTTTAAAAAACAAAATGGATTAGTTCCTGTAATTGTCCAGGATGTACATACCAAAGATGTACTCATGCTGGCTTACATGAATAAAGAGGCATGGGATAAGACTCTACAAACTAAAAAGGCCCATTATTATAGCAGAAGTAGAAAAAAATTATGGCAAAAAGGAGAAGAATCTGGGCATGTGCAATTGGTAAAAGATATAAGACTTGATTGTGATAATGATACAGTATTGCTTTTAGTGGACCAGGTTGGAGGTGCAGCGTGTCATAAGGGGTATAAGAGTTGTTTTTATAAACGTATAGTCTATGAACATGGGAATATGTCTATGGAAATATGTGGAGAAAAGATATTTAATCCTGAGGAGGTATATAAATAAATGGCAAATGAGAAGATTTTAAAACTTGGAATCCCAAAGGGATCTCTTCAAGACGCAACATTAAATTTGTTTAGAAAATCTGGATGGAAGATAGATATTCATCACCGAAATTATTTCCCTGACATTGATGACAATGAAGTTACCTGCACATTGTGTCGAGCCCAGGAGATGCCAATATATGTAGAAGATGGGACATTAGATGTAGGGCTTACTGGTAAAGATTGGGTTTTGGAAAATGAGGCAGATGTAGTTGTTGTTGATGAGCTGGTTTATTCAAAGATGAGTAACAAACCTGCCAGATGGGTTTTGGCTGTTGCAGGAGATTCTCCCTACAAAAGGCCAGAAGATCTGCAGGGGAAAAAGATTGCAACAGAGCTTGTAAATTTTACAAAAAAATATTTTAAAGACGCAGGCATAGATGTTGAGGTGGAATTTTCATGGGGAGCAACTGAAGCAAAGGTTGTTGCTGGACTTGCAGATGCCATTGTGGAGGTCACAGAGACTGGGACAACTATAAAGGCACATGGCCTCAGGATTATTGCAGAACTTATGCAAACATGCACCCAGATCATTGCCAATAAAAAGGCATGGGAAGATGAGTGGAAGAGAACCAAGATTTTAGAGATGGCCACCCTTTTAAAGGGAGCTTTAAAAGCAGAGAGAATGGTGGGACTTAAGATGAATGTAAGAGAAGGGAACCTTAATAAGGTTCTGGATATACTGCCAAGTATTACCTCTCCCACAATAGCCAATTTGAATCAAAAAGGATGGATCTCTGTTGAGGTTGTGGTGGATAAAGATCAGGTAAGGGATTTAATTCCAAATTTGATGAGATTAGGAGTTGAGGGAATTATTGAATATCCCTTGAATAAGGTGATTTAACATATATGAAGATGATGAGGCTGGCTACTTTTTCTTATTTTTTCCTCTTTATTTTTGCATGCGCAACTACATCTAACATAATAACAAAAGACATTAGGGCACGCATGGATTTGGCCTCTGCGTACATGGCAAAAGGTCAACCGCGCCTGGCCCTTGTGGAACTTGATAAAATTAAGGATAGGGCAAAGGATATTCCATATTACCATTTTTTGAAAGGATTAGTCTATCTCCAGCTTAAAGAAAGAGAAAAAGGTATTTTGGCGCTAAACAGAGCAGTAAAACTTGATCCAGCTTATGGGGATGCGTGGCATTACTTGGGCCTTGCTTATCTTTTAGATAAAAATGAAGAAAAGGCAATTAAGTGTTTTGAAAAGGCCCTATCCATTGAATCATATCCTACACCAGAGTTAGCAGCACATAACCTTGCATTAGTGTATATCCAAAGAGGGGAGATTGACAGGGCAATATGTTATGAAAAAAAGGCCCTAACTCAAAATTGGCGATATCTACCTTCATATCTCACCTTAATAAAACTCTTTCAAAAAAAAGAGGATATAGAGTCTGCTATTATGTGGGCCAAAAAAGGGATAGAGGCCTTTCCAGATAATGTGGAGCTATATTTTTTGTTAGGAGAAAATTATTTAAGGCTTGGGAAAAAACAAGAAGCCAAAAAGGCTTTTACAGAGGTGTTGCTACTTGATAAACAGTGTAAGACAAAGTTTGCCAAAGTGGCCAGAGATTATCTGGATATCCTCTAAAAGGAAAGACCTACCTAAGATACTTGGAATAAATCCCTGGGTATATGATTTTGCTGCATACAATTTTTGGGCACGGCCTGTGGGGCTTATTTCTTGTCTTATGAAGTTTAAAGAGATTGGTTGTGATGTTGCCTTGCTTGATTGTATGATCAGGATGTGGAGAGATGTTCCATGGACACAGGATAGAAGATATGGATTAAGTGCCTATCCGAGAACAGAGATCCCAAAGCCATATATCTTAAAGGAGGTGCCTAGAAATTTTGCTAGGTATGGGCTCTTGTTTGAGGCGGTCAAAGGTGCTTTAGAAAGAATGGAGGAGCCTGATTATGTATTCTTATCCACAGTTATGACTTATTGGTATCCTGGGTTAGTTACCATGATACAACTGCTCAGGAAAATTTTTAAAAGGACAAAAATAGTTGTAGGTGGAATTTATCCCACTTTATGTGAAAAGCATGCAGAGAACCTTTTAGAGGCAGATCTCATTATTAAGGGACCTTTGGAAAAAAAAGATAATTGGGATAAGTTGATGAAATTTATGGGTCTTTCTTATAAAATGCCAGATTTTAGATTGAGCTTTTGTTTTTATCCTTATACTTCATATGCTGTGATAATGGGATCTAGGGGATGTCCTTTTAATTGTGAATATTGTGCTAGTAGAAGATTGTTTCCTGGTTTTTATCAACGGCCTTTAGATATTATATGGGAAGAATTTTACCTTGAATATGAAAGAGGTATCAGGGATTTTGCATTTTATGACGATGCACTATTGTTTAATGTAGAAAAATGGTTTGTAGGTTTTTTAGAGCGGGTAATAAAAAATAATGTAGAGGTTAGATTCCACTGTCCAAACGGGTTGCACATTAGGTATTTGGATAAAGAGATCTGCAAGTTAATGAAAAGGGCTGGTTTTAAAACCATTCGTCTTGGCCTTGAGACTGCAAATTTTCAATCTAGAAGAGATAGAAAGCTTACAAAAGAGCAGTGGGATATTGGGGTTAAAAATCTACTAGACGCAGGGTTTGATAAACAAGATATAGGTGTTTATATCCTTTTTGGGCTTCCATATCAGACAGATGATGAGATTGTGGATACAATAGAGTTTGTAAAATCTTATGGCTTTAGGCCACATCTTGCATATTATACACCTATTCCTGGATCTAAGCTGTATGAACAGGCAAAAGAGGTTTCAAACTATCCCATAGACGAAGACCCCATATGTCAAAATAATGCCATTTGGCCTTGTTATCCTGGTGGTTTTTCATGGGAAAAAAGGTCATATTTTAGACAATTAATACACTCTTAATAAAAAAATTAACTCAATAACTCACTAGATATTTACATGCAACTTTCTTAAATTCCTAGATACGTCTTTTTTACTTCATCATTTTCTTTTAAGTCCCTTGCCTCACCTTCAATCTTTATCTTACCTTCAGCCATTACATAGCCATAGTCAGATATTGCCAGGGAAAGATGTACATTTTGTTCCACAAGTAGCATTGTCACGCCCTCTTTTTTCAACTTCTCTATGGCTTCAAATACCTCTAATACCAACTTTGGGGCAAGACCCAGACTTGGTTCATCAAAAATAAGTAATTTTGGCGAACCCATAAGACCTCTTCCAATGGCCACCATCTGTCGTTCTCCTCCAGACATGGTGCCTGCTTTCTGGTCTAGCCTTTCTTTTAATCTTGGAAAAAGGGAAAACACAAATTCCAGATTTTTCTTTAAATGAGCTCTTGCCCTCTTTGTGAAGGCTCCCATCTCCAGATTTTCATATACACTCATATCATGAAAAAGTAGTCTCCCTTCAGGCACCATAATGAGACCTTGTTCTGCCCTTTTATATGGTGGCAGTCTGCTGATATCAATGCCCTCAAAAATTATCTTGCCATTCCAAGTTGGCAAAGTCCCCATTATAGCCTTCATCAAAGTTGTCTTTCCAGATCCATTAGACCCTATTACTGTTGTTAGTTTGGATTTTTGAACATGGAGGTTTATTCCCCACAATATTTGAACTTCTCCATATCCTGATTCAAGGGATTCTATTTCTAATATGTTGTCTGTCATAGGGAATTTTCCTTTGATTTTATTAACTTTAACGCAAGATCAGGATCACCCAGATATGCCTCTATTACCTTTGGATCATTGGCTATTTCTTCAGGAGTGCCTTCAGCAATCTTTGCTCCATAATCTAAGACAATAATCCTGTCAGAAAGCTTCATAATAGCATGCATCAGGTGTTCTATCATTAGAATAGTTATTCCTGATTCCCTAATCTTTTGTATTACCTTAAGCATCTCATCTGCTTCAGCAGGATTTAGACCAGCTAGTACCTCATCCAACAATATGATATCAGGTTCAGAGGCAAGGGCCCTGGCAAGCTCTAATCTCTTTTTTTCTGGTACATTTAATTTTCCAGCAAGGACTTCTTTTTTTTCTGTAAGCCCAACTACATCCACTATTTCCTCTGCAATGGATACGCTCTGTTTTAACGTGGCAGATTTTTTGCCAAAACAGGCACCTACCATGATATTTTCCAGGACAGTAAGTTCATTTAATGGTTTTACGATCTGATGAGTGCTGGCAATACCAAGCCTTGTCCTTCTGTAACATTCCGTGTTCGTAATTTCTTTGTTATTAAAAAAAATTTTACCTCCATCAGGGTAATATACTCCGCTAATTACATTAAATAATGTGGTTTTGCCAGCACCATTGGGCCCTATTATTCCGAAAATTTCCTGTTTTTTTACCTTAAAAGATACATTATCCACAGCAACCAGTCCGCCAAATTTTTTTGTAACAGATTGCAATTCTAAAATCATTCCAATAAACTCCTGATCTTCTTAAACCTATTTCTAAGGGTCCCAACTATTCCTCCTGGAGCAAATAAAATTATTATGAGTAAAATCAATCCTGTAATAGCCATATGTAAATTTTTAAACAAGGGATTTACAAGTAATATGCCCTTTAATCTCTCATACAATATTGCACCAATGGGAGGGCCAGATATAGTACCAAATCCCCCTAACATCACCATAAATATCATTTCTATGGATTTGACCAGATGAAATGCATCCTCTGGTTCTATATTCCCCGCCTTAAAAAAGAAAATTGCTCCTACCAGACCAGGGAAAAATGCGGAAATAGCATATGCTATGCTTTTAAATCGCTTGGCATTTACCCCTAAAACTATTGCAGCATCTTCGTCTTCTCTTATAGCAAATAATCCATAACCAAATTTAGAATTTTTGATAAAATAAGAGGTAACCAAACTCACAATAGTTACTATCACCATGAGACAATAAGCAAACCAAATGGCCTTAGCTGCACCACCATAGGTTTTGTATATCTTAAAATTAAAAAACATCCCTGTGGCACCACCTAACCATGAAAGATTGGTGACCAGGGATTTTATTGCCTCATTGATCCCAATAGTAGCAATAGCAAAAAAAGCACCTCTCAGTTTCAGTACTGCCTCACCGACTATGAGCGCAATAATCGCAGAAACCACTCCTCCCATTATCATTGCAAAGATCAAATGTATTCCAAATTTATGCATTAAATAAAAGGAAGTATATCCTCCTATACCAAAGAACACTACGTGACCAAAACTTACATACCCTGTATACCCCAAAATAATATTTAAGCTAACAGCCAATGTGATATACATGAGTATGAGAAATACTGTCTCTCTATAAATTACAGAATGAGTGATAATTGGGATCAAGGAAATTGCTAATATGAGGGGTATGAGCCAGAGAAGTGTGTATCTTTTCTTCATTTTTTACCTCTTAGTTATGAGTCCAGTTGGCTTAACCAAAAGAATGATTACTAAAATCACAAATTCAATAAACGGAATGTAACCTACCGGGATCTTCAATGCACATATGTTTTCCAGAAGTCCCAATATAAGGCCACCAACAAGGGCACCTATTGGACTTCCAAGACCACCAAGGACACAGATCACAAAACTTTTTAACTCATAAACTGCTCCAGAGAGGATGGTAAAAGGGAATATAGCTGCAATAAGACATCCCGCAACCATGGCCAATCCAACACCTATTCCAAAAGAAAGAGATAATATAAATGTTGAATTTACACCCATAAATTCTGCAGCGGCTCTGTTTAGAGATACTGCCCTAATGGCCTTACCAGTCCATGTCTTATACAAAAATACATAAAGTACTATAGTAAACAAAATTGAAAAAAGACCAGTAAGGATCTTTGTAATGGGTATGTATATATTCCCAATACCTATAGAACCAAGTCCTATGTCTATTGCTCGAGGATTTGTGGTAAAAATAAAGGTCCCAAGACCAATGATTATAAGACTAAGTGAATAAGTAGAGAGTAGTGTGGACAGTTCAGGTGCATCCAAAACTCTGTGGAGTACAATAAAATACGAGATCATTCCCAGAATTAGACCAACAATCAATATCAGTATTACGGCAAGAAAAGGATTTATTCCTGCAAAATGAAAGATAAAATAAGCACAAAACATCCCTAACGCAATAAATGCGCCATGAGACAAATTTATTACCTTCATAACACCCCAGATCAGGTTAAGGCCTATGGCCGCAAGGCCATAGACCAGACCTACAAGGATTCCATTTATTAGTGCAGCAATCCAGGCGTACATTTATTTTCCCTTATTTAAATTTTTTATAATAAGGATATATGAAGTTAGCTGATTTAGCCACCTCTGGCCAGACTACTTCCTTTACCAGTTTACCATCACAATTTTGCCACTGTAGATATACCATGTCGTGTCCTAACTGGCGACCATAGTAATCACCCTTATCAAATGTGATTCTTCCATAAAAGGTCATAAGATCCATGGCCTCTAATGCCTTTTTTACTTTGCTGGATTTTAGAGAACCAGCATCTTCAATTGCCTTTTGCAGAACAAGGCCAGCAACAAAACCAGCAGCCGCATGATAACCAGGAGTCTCTCCATATAGTTTAGAATAGTTTTTCACAAACCAATCACCAGACACGCCATACCAGGGCACACCTAATTTTTTGGCAGTCTCCTCACTAAATTTGGCCTTTGGTTCCCATTGAGATGGGGCAGTAACATATAGAGCAGATTTCCCAATTTCTGCAAATTTTGGAACTGCTGGAGCAACCAACAAAGAGACCAGCTTTACTCTAATCTTTTGTTCAAATATCTGTTTTGCAAAGGTCTCTCCATCTGAAAAGTGTCCTCCACCTATCACTGCATCTGGCTTTTTTTTCGCAACTTTATTTAAAATTGATGTAAAATCAGTGGTTCCTGGATCATAAGATTCAAAAAGCACAACGTTAAATCCATGTTTTACTGCATAATCCTTTGCTGCAGTGCAAACGTCCTTAGCAAAGTTACTCTGTTCAAAAACAATGGCTATTTTTTTTGCCTTTGGATCATACGCCTTTAATAAATCCAATGAACCTGTTAAGTAACGACTGGCAGGGGTATAGATTTGAAAAATATGGGTATATCCTTTGGTAAAAATACTATCAGAGGCGGAACCTATGGCAAGCATAATTTTTTCATACTGCTCTGCAATTATGGAAGAAGATGCAGTCAAGCCTGAGCTGTAAGGACTTATGAGAAAATCGGCTCCATCTTGAGTTATAAGCCTCACATATAGTTGCTGAACCCTTTCTTTACTGCTTTCATCATCGTAATACTTAAATTCCACAGGTAATTTTTTTTGGAGTTCCTTTACATAGATTCCCCCTTGTTTGTTGACATAGCTTTTCCATAAGCTTAATCCATTGTATTGTTCCTTGGACTCTGCATTGAGTTTCCCTGTCTGGGATACAGTAAATCCAACTATAATTTTATCTTTCGCTAACACCTTTTTGGTAAACCCAAAAGACAGAAAAAAACAACATAAAAAAAACCAAACAAAAACCCCCCTCTTCATCACAATTCCTCCTTTTTTATGGTTAAGGAATTACAAATCTCCACTTACACGATATAAATAAATAAGCGGTCCCTGATTAATCTATTTTTCTCTGAAAGTCAAACCTATTTTTAGAGATACAGCAAATCTCGGTCAGGGAAAATTAGTTTATTTTATGTTATTTTGTTTTTATTTTAGATACTTCAGATATTTATACATTTAAATAGATTATAAAACATCTTGCAAAACAATTAAACTAAGTTTAAATATTCTATCTCTAAGTCTGAGTCTTTAGCGCACCTAAATATGCTCAACAGAGGGGGTGTTATGGAAAATATTGCCAAAGGTGAAGACAAATATTTGACTTCTATAAGAAATATAGGAATCATAGCTCATATTGATGCTGGAAAGACCACACTCACAGAGAGGATACTCTATTACACAAAAAAGATTCACAGAATGGGCGAAGTACATGAAGGCACAGCCACAATGGATTATCTGCCAGAAGAACAAGAAAGGGGAATTACCATAACATCAGCCTGTACCACCTGTTTTTGGAAAAACAAACAGATAAACATAATAGATACCCCAGGGCATGTAGATTTTACAATCGAGGTGGAACGTGCATTGAGGGTATTAGATGGCGCCATTGGTGTGTTTTGTGCCGTGGGAGGTGTAGAGCCCCAAAGTGAAACTGTATGGAAACAATCAGAAAAATATCGAGTCCCAAAACTTGCCTTTGTGAATAAAATGGACAGGATTGGAGCAAATTTTGAGAATGTATTAGAAGAGATGAAAAAAAAGCTTGGGGCAAATCCTGTTCCAGTGGTAATTCCTTGGGGAAAAGAGGACCAACTAAAAGGCGTAATTGATCTAATTGAAATGAAATTTATATGGTTTGATCCAGAAACTGAAGGAGAGAGATTTGAAAAAAGGGATTTAATAGAAGGCCAAAAACAAGAAGCAGAGAAATGGAGGGAAAGACTTATAGAAAGTATATCTGAGATAGATGAGACCATCTTAGAAAAATACCTGGCAGAAGAAGAAATAGACACATTAGAGCTTAAAAAAGCCATAAGAGAAGGAACAATTGGACTAAAAATAGTACCTGTATTTGCTGGATCCGCGTTAAAAAATATTGGTGTGCAACCAGTTCTGGATGCAATATGTGACTATCTCCCCTCGCCCTTAGAGGTAAAACAAATAGAGGGAATTGATCCTGACTCTAACAAAAAAAAGATCTTTCCAATATCATCTAAGGCTCCATTTTCTGCTTTGGTATTCAAAATTTCTATGGAAACAGGGAGGCAGTTGTCACTTTTTCGTGTGTATTCTGGAAAGATACAGGTTGGAGACTCAATATATATTTCCACACAAGGCAAAGAGGAGCGAATAGCTAGGCTCTTTCGACTCCATGCAGATAGGAAAGAAAGGATCAATGAGGCTAAGACAGGGGAAATTGTTGGGGCCGCTGGTCTGAAATTAGTTAGAACAGGTGATACTTTATGTAAAAAAGAGAACAAGATCATTTTAGAAAAGATTAGTGATTATAAATCTGTTATTTCCATAGCATTGGAACCAAAAAATACTCAGGAAGGAGAAAAACTAATAGAGGTATTACAAAAATTTCTAAAAGAAGATCCAACACTTTTTATGGAAATTGATGAAGATACAGGGCAGATTATCTTGTCGGGGATGGGAGAGCTACATCTGGAAGTGGTGCAACAAAGATTAAAAAGGGAATACAATCTTGATTTTAGGGCAGGAAATCCTCAAGTTGTATACAGAGAAACAATTTCAAAATCTGCAACCGCATCTTCTGAATTTTATAAAGAACTAGCTGAAAAAATGCACTATGGATTTGTGGAACTAAAAGTGGAACCAATTGATAGACACCAAGACAATAAAATCATATTTGAGATTGACACAGAATCTTTTCCTGAAAAATTTGTGTTGGCAATAGAAACAGCAATAAAAGATGGGCTGTTAAGTGGAGTTTTAAAAGGAAGTCCTGTGCAAGGGGTAAGGGTTTCTATATTAAGTTTAGGAGAATTAAGGCAAGATTCCAGCGAGATTGGCTACCACATGGCAGCAAGTATAGCATTAAAAGAAGCATTAACCAAAGCAAATCCTATCCTACTTGAGCCCATTATGTTTGTGGAGATTTATGTTCCAGAAGAATTTGTGGGAGATGTGATTTCTCTAATAGGCATGAAAGGTGGAAAAATCGAAAATATGTTTGAAAGGGGTCAAGCAAAGACCATACAGGCTTTGGCTCCTTTGAGAAAATTGTTTGGATTTTCAACACACTTAAGATCAGTTACACAGGGCAGGGCTAATTTTATTATGAAATTTGAAAAATTTGATGTACTTGATTGATAAAATTTCTTTAAGTTTAATGAACCAATATCCCAAAAAACAGCTTGGTCAAAATTTTTTGATTGATAAAAATATTATAACAAAGATTATTCACTTAATAGAACCTGAGGTTGAGGATGTTATCCTTGAAATTGGTCCAGGAAAGGGCGCCTTGACAAGGTATCTAGCACAAATGGCAAAATCGTTGATTGCTGTGGAAAAAGATAAAGGGCTTATTTATGATTTGAACAAAGATATCCCAGATGCACAATTTATCTTAATGGATGCCCTAACTTTTCCATGGCATAGGGCAAATGGATATTTTACTAAGATAGTTGGCAATCTACCATACAATATTGCCACTACTCTTATATTTGATATTGTGGCACATTTTAGCAGAGGAAAACTCATGGTGTTTATGGTACAAAAAGAAGTGGCTGAAAAGATCTGCGCAAAACCAGGAGATAAAAAATTTGGAGTATTAAGTGCCTGGATTCAGACCTTTTGTGATGTGAAGGCTGATATTATCATTAAACCAACATGTTTTTACCCAAGGCCAAAGGTGCTCTCTCAGGTAATTTTATTAATCCCCAAAAAAATTGAGCTAAATAAAAATACTCAAGAAAAGCTAAAAAAAACAATAAAAACCTGCTTTAATAATCCAAGAAAACAACTGAAAACTATCTTAAAAAATAGATGGAACTCAGATTTAGATGATTTTTTTAAAAAAAACAAAATAAGAGAAGACGCAAGACCCAATATGTTAACTCCTGAACAATATCTACAACTTGCTGAAACAATATATAAAAAATAGCATGAGGCCTTAAAATAAAAGAGAATATAGCTTGACATAAGATTTTTTTTAATATTAAATTTTCCTTTAATATTCAGGGCAACAACTAAAAATAATGTACATGGTTTTAAATTAATTAAGGAGGAATATATAATGACTAAAGCAGATCTCATTGCAAAAGTAGCTGAACTAGCTGAATTAAAAAAAACAGAGGCGGAAAAAGTAGTAACCGCATGTTTAGATGCTATCAAAAGCATCCTTCAGGAAGATAGCAAACTCACAATCACAGGTTTTGGAACCTTTGAAGTAGTTGAGAGAAAACAAAGAAAAGGAAGAAATCCACAAACTGGTGAAGAGATAATAATTCCACCCTCAAAAGCAGTAAAATTTAAACCAGGAAAACTTTTAAAAGAAGCTATAAAATAGGAGTTTACTATGCTCCACGGAGAAACCATACATTCAATGTTGCCTCAAGACATACCTTGGTGGCTACCTGATCATGCCATATTTTTTGGTGTGTTATACATTGTCATCCTCACCATAGGAACAGGGGTCTCTTTGGTATTTTTTAAGTCATTGTTAGAGTATTTAAAGGATAAATACTCCTAATTATATTAAGAGAAAAGAGGTGTGAAAATTCACCTCTTTTCTCTTGCTAATTAAAATAAATTCATGTAAATAATTTTTTCTTTAGTTATTTGCATAAGGAGGTGAGATTTGGGTGGCAAATGTTATTGTGTCGGAGAATGAAGGTTTTGAGATTGCCTTAAAAAAGTTCAAGAAGCAGTGCGAAAAGGCGGGAATTCTATCTGAACTAAAGAAAAGACAGCACTACGAAAAACCAAGTATAAAGAGAAAGAAAAAAGAGGCTGCAGCTAAAAAAAGGCTTATAAAAAAATTGAGAAAAATAGGTCTTATTTAAAAATAGCTAAAAAATGAGAAAAATCTGGAGATGAATCCTTTTGTCTCCAGATTTTTTAATTAAAAATATCAAATAGTTCCTAAACAACAATCCTCCCCAAAATGTTAGGTAGACACAGATAAGATGCACAATTGACAAATTCCTATTCAATTATCACAGGTAGGCTATGGATAAAAACACAATAGAACTTTTAGAATTTAATAAAATTTTATCAGTAATAGCGGGCTTCTGCATATCAGAAGCTGGTAAAAAGTGTGCCCTTGAGTTAAGACCTGAAACAGACAAAGAAAAGATACAAATAAATCTAAATATATTAGCAGAAGCATTGTTATATAAAAATGAAATTATCAAATTAGAATTGGATTTTCCTCCACTAGATGGAGTTTTTGATTATTTAAAAAGAAAAAAAATCTTAGACGAGGATGGACTTTTTGGAGTAAAAGTCTTTTTAGAAAAGACAAAAAGCCTAAAGGAATTTATTGACTCTATTGCTTTTGATAAGACTAAAAATCTTTTAGAAAGATTTAAACATTTTCCCTGGCCTCAACAGAGCTATCAGGCCCTACAAAGGTGTCTTGATAAAAATGGAGACATAAAAGACAATGCATCTCCCACCCTTAGCTCTATCAGGGAACACATTCGATCCATTCAAAAGAGATGTAGAAAAAAAATAATTGAATATATAGATAAATATAATCTAACAGGCATGCTTCAGGATGAATACCTTACAATATCTTCTGATAGATATGTAATTGCCCTTAAGTCAAATTTTAAAGGAAAAGTAGAAGGAATTGTGCATGACTATTCCCAAAGTGGAGAGACCTGTTATTTTGAACCAATATTTTTAATAGAATTAAACAATAGATTGCAAGAGTTAAAAAAAGAAGAAAGGGAAGAGATAAATAACATTTTAAAATATTTAACAAATCTTATTGCCTATGATCTAGAAAAAATAAAGATCCTCTACTCTTTAATGATTGAAATGGATTTAATCAGGGCAAAGGTGCTTTTTGCTTCTGAATTGAATGGATCTATTTTATCCATTGAAGATAAATTACATATAAAAGGAGTAGTTCATCCCCTTTTATATCTTCAGAAAAAAGATAAAGTTGAGCCAATTGATTTGATCTTATTAGAAGGTCAAAAAGGACTCATCCTTACAGGAGGAAATTCGGGAGGAAAGACAGTTTCTTTAAAAACATTGGGGCTGTGTGCCCTTATGACCTATGCAGGTTTACCTGTTCCATGTAAAGAGCATAGCACCATACCATTTTTTAAAAACATCTTTGTATTTTTAGGAGATGAACAGTCTATAGAGCAGAGGCTCAGCACCTTTACAGCTCAAATTATCAAACTTAAAAATATATGGCCAAAAATAGATGACTCCACTTTGGTATTGCTTGATGAATTTGGGACAGGAACAGATCCATCTCAAGGAGCTGCACTTGCACAGGCTGTTATAGAAAGTCTCATAGAAAAAGGTAGTTTTGTATTTGCTGTTACCCACTTTCCATCTCTTAAAGTCTTTGCTTTGAGTCATAGACAACTTAGGGCTGCAATGGTCCTTTTTGATCCAATAACGAAAAGGCCTCTTTATAAGATAGCATATGACCAGGTAGGAACTTCTCAGGCCCTTGATGTGGCCAGAAAATTTGGAATGCCCAAGGAAATCTTGTCAAAGGCTGAAAAATATTTACTTATAAATGATAAACAGACAACAAAAATAATAGAAAAATTAAATGAAATCACTGTAAAAAGAGAAAAGGAATTAGAAAAATTAAAAAACAAGATAAAAGAGCTAGATGAAGAAAAAAAGAAGCTAAAGGAGAAATACCACACAAAAATCCAAAAATTAATTGAAGATATCTCTAATGCCTTAAGAGACATAGTGATCTCATACAAAGAAGGAAAGATCCACAGGAAATTGGCTCAACAAAAATTAAAACAACTAAGGGAAAAACTTAAAAATGAAATAGATGAAAAGAGGGAAAAAAGAGAAGTTGATATAAATCAATTGAAAGTGGGTGACGAAATATTATATATCCCATGGAATAAATTTGGCTCTATTGAGGCTATAGATACAAAAAAGAAAAAGTTAAAAGTAAATATAAATGGTGTGAGCCTGTGGGTAGATCCTTTTGATATTAGCTGCTCTGGCCAAAAAGAAAACAAGGATTCCTCTTTTGTTTATCACATAAAACAAACATCACAAAACATTCCTTTGGGGAGATTGGATTTAAGGGGCTATCGGGTAGATGAGGCTGAGACAGAATTAATCAAATTTTTGGATCAGGCTATATATAGGGGGATATCAAGTGTTGAGATTGTGCATGGCAGAGGTGAAGGTATTTTAAGGAATTTTGTGCAAGATTTTTTAAAAAAATACCCTTATGTTAAATCCTTTTCTTTTGCCCCAAAAGATAGGGGCGGAGATGGGGTAACAATTGTAGAGATTGATTAAGATCCATGTATGGGCTTTATAAGCAGAGAAATTATCCAGGAAATAAAAGACAGGATAGATGTAATCTCCCTTGTTAGTAGATATTTGAATCTCCAGAGGGTGGGTTCTAGATTTAGGGCCCCATGCCCATTTCATCAAGAGACAAAACCATCTTTTTATATAGATCCAGATCTTGGACTCTACCACTGTTTTGGATGCCATGCATCTGGAGATATTATTGATTTTTATTGCAAAATAAATGGTCTGGATTTTTATGAAGGGCTAAAAGAGCTTGCACAAGAAGTTGGCATATCATTAGATAACACTAAAATACCTAGCTCAAAAAGGCCTTCTAAAAAAAAGCTCATTTTAGAGATCAATGATGAAGCCCTGAATTTTTTTAAAACAACCCTAAAAAATAGTCCCCAGGCTTATGAGTATCTAAAAAAAAGGGCCATTGATGAAAATATAATTACAGAGTTTCAATTGGGCTATGCCAAGGACTCATGGAATGATTTAAAGTCTTATTTACTAAAAAAGGGATACTCAATAGATGCACTTATTGATTCTGGAGTTTTGATAAAAGGGTCCACAGGGAAGGTATACGATAGATTTAGAAATAGGATAATATTCCCTATATTAGATATTAGGGGAAGATGTATAGGTTTTGGTGGAAGGGCTATTGGTGACGAAGATCCAAAATATTTAAATACCAGTGAAAATGAAGTATTTAAAAAAGGGGAAAACCTATATGGACTCAATGTTGCGAAAAGGGAAATTATATCTCAAAAATTTGCAATTCTAACTGAAGGGTATATAGATGTTATTAGGCTTTATCAATATGGTTACAGAAATTCATGTGGGGTATTGGGAACTGCGCTCACGTCCGATCATGTAAAAAAGATCTCCAACTTTTGTCCAAAAGTGGTTCTAATATTTGATGGAGATGAGGCTGGATATAAGGCTGCATTTAGGAGTGCTCAAATCTTTTTGCAATATGGTATTACAGTATCTGTTGTAGAACTGCCTGAGGGTGAAGATGTGGATTCCTATCTTATTAGTTATGGAAAAGACGCACTTGACAAACTGATAAAAAATGCAAAACAGGGTCTTGTCTTTTGCTCCCACATGATTAAATTAAATAATTCGCCAAGGGAAGTTATACGATGGTGTAGAGAGTTTTTGGCATCTTTACACGATCCTGCTCTAAAAGGTTTTTATCTTCCAGTGATTAGTAAGGAGCTTGGAATCTCAGAATTTGAACTGGGAAAGATTCAAAATGAGACCAAAGCTCTAAAGAGATTACAGGATAATAAAACCCTGATTGGCATAGGAGAAAAGGAGATCTTAAAGTTTGCCATATGCTATCCAGAATATATTGATGAGCTGAGAAAATTAAATGCACAGAACCATATGAAGAATAGATTCGCCCAGAATCTCTTTGAAAAATTAGTAAGCCACCCTGAGGATGAGATATTATATGTTTTGGATGAAGAGGAAAAAAGGTTTTACATTGAGTCTCTTTTTTTTAGAGACCAGGATATAAATCCCAATTATTTATGGAAAGATATAAAAGAATTTTTAGAAAAAAAAGAAAAAGAAAGACTTATAAAAGAGGCTAAAGAAGGCCTTATTCAGGCACAGATGGAAAAAAATCAAGAAAAAATAGATTTTTTTATGAAAGAAATCAATAGATTGGCAAAAAATTGATTTCAAAATTCCCTTAATTTAAAATCAAAGGGGGGAAAATGAAAAGCATAAAAGAAATCCAACAAATCAAAGCAATTATTGCAAAGGGCAAAGAAAGGGGCTATCTGACATTTAGCGAATTAAATGAAGCCCTGCCACCTGATGTAAATGACCCTGCTCAAATAGAAGAAATTATATCACTGTTTCAACAACTCGATATTACCATAATTGATGATAAAACAAACAAAAAAATGGAAGTGGTCAAAAACATTGAATTGGATTTTGAAGAAATAGAAGATATAGAGGATAAAGATCTTGAAGAAACTGCTAAAAGCTCAGACCCTGTTAGGATGTATCTCTATGAGATGGGCCTTGTACCTCTTTTGGATAGGGAAGGTGAGGTCAGAATTGCAAAAAAGATTGAAGAAGGAGAACTTGAAGTACTTTATTCATTCGCCGAAGTCCCTGTTGCAATTGAATATCTCATCAATGTGGGGGAAGAACTCAAAAAAGGTGCAATAAAACTAAAAGATGTGGTTAAGACAATAGAAGAAGATGATCCTACAGAAGAAGAGATGAACCAGCGGCAAAGGGTTATTACCCTTTTAGAGGAAATAAAACAGATTTATAAAAAGAAATCTCATCTTTATAAAAAATTAGACCAGCTATGTACATTAGAAAAAAGAACTGCAGCGCTGGCCAAAAGATTTCTAGAATTTAAACAAGAGATAGTAGAAAGGCTACGTGCCATTAAATTAGAAAAAAAACTAGTAGATCAGGTAATCGAACATATTGAAGATTATGTGCGTCAAATGAACAATTGTAGACGGGATTATTCTGCTTATATAATTTCAGTGGGAAAGACACAAGCAGAAATAGAAGAGTTATTTAGAAAACTAGACAATAGAGAAATCAAGCCTATTGTGGCTGCTGAAGAATTGGGAATGACAATAGAAGAGCTATTTTCCTTCAAAGAAATGCTCACAAGTAAAGTAGAAATCTTAAAACGGTTAGAGGAAAATTGCTGCCACGATGTCAATGAGTTAGAAGACATCCTGTGGAGAATGAAACATGGAAATGAATATGCCATCAAGGCAAAACAGGAGCTTATCAGGGCAAATCTTCGTCTTGTTGTCAGCATTGCAAAAAAATATATAAATCGGGGATTACAATTTTTAGATCTGATCCAGGAAGGAAATATTGGACTTATGAAGGCTGTGGATAAATTTGAATATCAAAGGGGTTATAAATTTTCCACATATGCCACATGGTGGATAAGACAGGCAATAACCAGGGCTATTGCTGATCAAGCCCGAACCATTAGAATCCCTGTGCACATGATAGAAACAATTAATAAACTTATTAGGACTTCAAGATATTTAGTGCAAGAACTAGGGAGAGAGCCGCTTCCTGAAGAGATTGCTGAAAGGATGGATTATCCTGTTGACAAAGTGAAAAAGATTTTAAGGATTGCTAAAGAACCAATATCCCTTGAAACACCTATTGGTGATGAAGAAGATTCTAGTCTTGGTGATTTCATAGAAGATAAAAAGGCAGTGGCACCAGCAGAAAAGATTGTTCATTCAAAACTGGAAGAGCAAATAAATAAAATCCTTTCAGAATTGACACCAAGAGAAGAGCAGGTAATCAGAAAGAGATTTGGTATTGGAGAAAAATCTGACCACACATTGGAAGAGGTTGGAAAACTCTTTAATGTAACCAGGGAAAGGATAAGACAGATTGAGGCAAAGGCATTAAGAAAATTAAAACATCCATCAAGAAGTCAGATCTTAAAGGCATTTTATGATCTATAATAAACTGTTGGGGACAGGAAAAAAAATCATTTTTCTCTCCCTGTCCCTTTATATTTTATTTTTTGTATCTAGCCTAGGTAGCTCAAAAGAGTCCTTTATTGAAAGACCCATCAAAGTCGTTTGGGTCATAGATGGAGACACCTTTGTTTTAAAAAACAAAAAAGTTATAAGATTAAAAGGGATCGATACCCCTGAAATTTCACATGAACCAAATGTCAAAAGTCAATACTTTGCCAAAAAGGCGAAAAGATATTTGATCAAATTAATAGGAAGAAAATATGTAATTATAAAAAGAAAAGGTCTTACTTACGACAGATACAAAAGATTAGTGGCATATGTTTATCTTCCTGATGGCACATTTTTGAATGAATTTCTAATTAAAAAAGGATATGCCTTTTATTTTCCCCATAAAGATATTGAACCCTATATAGCTGCAATCTTATTACTAGCACAAAGAGAGGCCATGATCCAAAGAAGGGGTTTTTGGAAAAAGATATTAACTTTAGATATTGCTAACCAATTGTATATTGGAAATTTACATGATAAGAGATTTCATGTTCCCACATGTAATTCTGTAAAAAAGATCTATTGGAAAAACAAGGTCTATTTCCACTCATTATTTGAGGCTTTTTATAATGGATATGCCCCTTGTAGAAAATGCACCCCTTGGCCACGGGAATAATGTTACAGGCATGGGGGAGGCGCTTGCTTGAGCCTGAGCGCCCCCCTATCTTATTAGCTTAACCTATATTTTTCATACATTCTGAGGTTAAAGTCCAATACCTTTTCAGCAAGCTCAAAACTCAGAGAGCCACACCCACAACTAGGTGTAATAAATATTTGGGATAAGAGTTTGTCTTTTGTGCAACCAAAGGCCTCTGCTGCCTCTTTAATCTGGGCATCAAATATTTTACAAAGGGACTCAAAACTCTCTTTTTCTATTAACTCAGCCTCTGTTGGCACAATGCCCCATGCAATATAATTCCCATTTTCTAAAAAATCCCTTAGATTTTCTTTATACAGCATTAACTTATCAAAATAGGAATATGCATCAAAATTCAAGATATCAGCCCCTGAGTCGATCACCAAAGACCAATCAGTATTTGCACACACATGGACTCCAACTAATACATCCATCTCATGAAGCCCATTGATTATTTCTGAAAACGCAGAAAGGACATCATCCCTACTTATGCTTAAAAATTCAGTGGATCCAAATCCAGCTAATGCAGGCTCATCTAAAAATATTATTATCTTTTTATTAAACTCTGATAGCACCTTTGCCTGATACATTGCACTCATTAATAGGTGCTTAACTGCCATGTCTTTCAGCTGTTCATCATAAAAAATAGCCCTACCGTCTTTATCTTTAACACTTGTGGCAAAGGTAATTGGTCCAGTTATCTGGCCCTTTATTGCAACAATCTCATCTAAGTTTTTAAGCTGTCTAAGCCTATCAATTAGATGATAAAGCCCTAGCAGCCTCTGTTTCTCAATAGGGAAACTTTCTTCAATAGACTTTTGCCCACTGGTTATACTTAAGTAATTTTCATAAAATGTTGTGAGATCACTCAAAAAATCTTCAGAAGATTGATCTATAAATTCTTTATCCCCTTCTATTCTGTATCCAGGCATGCCAGGTAAAAACTGAGATATCATGCCTTCAAATTTATTTTTGGGAAGTTGAACCCAATTGGGGATATAAGGAGAATATTTAAGTACCAGATCAACTGCCTTGTCATGATCTGTTAAAGGCAGGCTGCCTATTAATATAGGGAGCCCATTGGGAAAAAAATCACTCATACTCTTTTCCTTTTGCTATAATTTTAATGCTGTTTTTAAGTCTTCTACAGCATCAGTCATCTCCCACGTAAAATCAGGATGTTCCCTACCAAAATGGCCGTAACATGATGTTTCTTTATAAATTGGTCTTTTTAGTTTTAGTCTTTCAATAATAAAATATGGCCTTAAATCAAAGACCTCTAATATTGCCTTTGTCAATGCTTCGTCACTAACAACTCCTGTTCCATTGGTATTCACCAATACTGATACTGGTTCTGCTACTCCAATTACATAGGCTATCTGAACCTCACACATTTCAGCAAGGTCTGCTGCCACTATATTTTTTGCAATATATCTGGCCATATATGCTGCAGACCTATCCACTTTTGATGGATCTTTTCCAGAAAATGCACCACCACCATGTGATGCCATACCTCCATATGTGTCCTGAATGATCTTTCTACCCGTCATTCCACAATCACCCATTGGCCCGCCAATTACAAATCTTCCTGTGGTATTTATGAAAATCCTCAAATTGTCATCCACTAGATCCTCAGGCAAAGATGGCATAATGACTTCCTTGATTATAGCCTCCTTTAAATCTTCATATTTTACATTTTCATCATGCTGTGCTGCTACCACCACATTATCTATTCTTATTGGCTTTCCATTCTCATACTCTATTGCAACTTGAGTTTTTCCATCAGGCCTCAAAAAATCTAAGATCCCTTTTTTCCTTACATAAGTTAGCCTTCTACTGAGTTTATGCGCAAGAAAGATAGGTAAGGGCATAAGTGTCTTAGTCTCTTTGCATGCAAAGCCAAACATCATTCCCTGATCACCTGCACCTTGTTCTTCTGGTCTTTCTCTGTTCACACCCATGGCAATATCTGGAGATTGTTTGTCTATTGAAGAGATAACTGCACAGGTGCGCCAATCAAAACCCATATCAGAACTACTATAACCAATTTCCCTTACAGTCTCCCTTACTACTTCAGGATAATCTACCACCCCCTTGCTGCTTATCTCTCCTGCAACAAAACAAAGTCCTGTTGTAACCAATGTCTCGCAAGCAACCCTTGCATCAGGATCTTGTTTCAAAAATTCATCCAATATTGCATCAGATATCCTATCAGCAACTTTATCTGGATGTCCTTCAGTAACAGACTCTGAAGCAAACATGTATCTTCCTTTTTTTCCTATCATCCCAATATCTCCTCTTTTAAATCTTTTTATATTTAACCCAACTATTATACTCCACTGGTCTATAACTTAATCAATTGCCCCATCTACAGTCCTTCAATCAGCCCAGGCAATATCTCCCCAGCCTTTCCGTGAATTGCATAATCCATAAATTTCGTATTTGGAGTGGGTTCCAGATTTATCTCCACTAACACTCCACCAGCCTTTTTTACAATAAAACCCAAAGATGCTGCAGGCTCTACAACTGATGAAGTGCCTATAATCAACATAAGATCAGTATGTTTTAAGAAATTACAGCACTTATCTAAAATATCGCTGTCCAATGGTTCGCCAAAAAAAACAACCCCAGGCCTAAGCAGACCTCCACATTTAGGACATGTTGGTAGCTCTCCCAAATTAGGAGTCCTATCTTCATATTTATAATAACATTTTGTGCACTTGACCCACCAGATATTTCCATGTATTTCCAATACCTTTTTGCTACCTGCTAGAGAGTGAAGACCATCTACATTTTGTGTAATTAATAAAAAATTCTCCTTTTTCTTCTCTAGCTCAACCAGTGCCTTGTGTCCTTTATTATAAGTGACCTTAGCTATCACCTCTCTTCTCCAGTTATAAAATTCCCAAACTTCTTTAGGATTTTCTAAAAAACCTTGAATACTAGCAAGTTTCATCGGGTCTTTATTTCTCCACAACCCATCAGCTCCCCTAAATGTTGGCACCCCACTTTCTGCAGAGATCCCAGCACCTGTTAAAACTGCAATCTGCTTTGCCTGTCTGATTTGTTCTCTAACTTTCTCTATTAGTTCCCTCATAAGTTCCCTCATCCTTAAAAAATTGTCCTTGTTTTATAACTACATAGTCTCGATTAGTTAATTGTGGAAAGAGTTTATTCACTACAATTAATGGATTCAAGTATTTTTTTTCCCAATTAAAAAAGATCTCCACGCAATTTTCTTTGATTTCAATATTGCTAATTATCTCTCTTAAATTTATTTCCTTGTCTTTCTTTGATATGACAATGTCACCACTATTAATTTTCCTAATTATAGATTCTAACTTTATTCTATCTAAACTTTGGAAAAATTCAATCCGATATTTTTCCTGTTTTGAATAGGGGATGGAAAAATCTTTGTCTCGAAATTCAAGTTTAAAAAAATTAATACCAGGTATTGAATGAGAATTTAAGCTCTTTAGCACAGATGGATCTAACTTTTTTGTTACCTGAATCAATACCAGCTCACATCTACTTTCAACTGAGACAGGAAGCGCCCTTGCAAAGGAGATCTTCGGTCGAGGAGTATATCCCTGAGAAAACACTAAAGGCAGCCCTACTCTTCTAAAGATCCTTTCTAAAACCTTTTGCAACTCTATCTGCGACAAATATCTCGCCTGATCCTTTTTCTCAAACCACAAAATATATCCAAACTTCTCTATAGGTTCTTTTGGTTTTTCTATTTTTTCTTCTTTGAGTTCTATCCTTTTTTTAGGAGAATTTAAGATTGGTTTAATCTCTTTAAAATCACAAACTCCACATCCAGCGCACTTTCCTCCCCTACAATCTGGAGTGAGGATAGCCTTTCTAGATCTTTCCCTTTCTTTTTGCAAAAATTCTTTCTTAACTCCTATATCTATAAAATCCCATGGAAGGTGAATATAAATATCTCTTTCTTTTAAATAGTTATCTATATCAATTTCAAGTTTTTTAAATACCTGTGTCCATCGAGAATAATCAAAATGCTCCTTCCATCCAGTAAACACATCCCCTATGAGATATGCATTGAAAACTGCATCAGAAAGCTCTGTATCTCCCCTTGAAAATACCCCTTCAATTACACTCATCTCAAGGATTGGCCAAGAAAGCTTTAGCCTCTTATTTCTCTTAAATAACCTTTTTAAATATCTTATTTTTCCCTTTATCTCATCCAAGGAATTTTGTCTTTCCCACTGAAAAGGGGTATGGGGTTTTGGGACAAAGGGAGAGATTGAGGCTGAGACAAAAACTCTCTTTTTTTTGGGGGCAAGATCTAAAATCTTTTGACATAGACCAAATATTCCCTTTAAATCTTCTTCTGTCTCTGTGGGAAGGCCAATCATAAAATAGAGTTTAATGTGTTCCCAACCCCTATCAAATGCCCATTTTGCATGATCTAATATCTCTTTTTCTGTAATCCCTTTATTAATAACATCTCTTAGCCGTTGAGTTCCTGCCTCTGGTGCAAGGGTAAGTCCTGTCTTTTTTAACATACCCAAATAATTTACCATTTGTTCCTGAAAACTACCAGCCCTAAGAGAGGGAAAAGATAAAGAGAGATGGTTTTCCAATGAAAAACGAACACTAAAAGAAATAAGTTCATTCAACAGAGAAAAATCACCAACACTTAATGACAAAAATCCTATATCTTCATAACCTGTTTCTTTTATGCCCTGGGTAAAGGCCTTTTTAATAGAATCAATAGCCCTTTCCCTCACAGGCCTATTCACCATACCTGCGAAACAAAATCTACATCCCCTTGTGCAACCTTTAGTAATCTCAACAACAAACCTGTCATGAACTGGTTTTCCAAATGGCACAATCTGTTTAATTGGTGCATCCCCTTCTGAAAAGGAGTTATAGACTCTTTTTACTATCTTATTTTTACCAAACAAAGGGACATAACAACCCTCAATTTTAGAAAGACTTTTTAACGTTTCATCTTTGTTCAATCTTTTATTTTTTGCATCAAGCACCACATCGGAGATTTCCAAAATAACCTCTTCCCCATCACCTATAACAAACATATCAAAAAAGGGTTCAATAGGACATGGGTTGAATACACCCTCTCCACCAGCTATGATAAGTGGATATTTTTCATCCCTATCTTTAGAAAAAAAAGGGATATTGCTGAGTTCAAGCATATACAATATAGTAGTATAACAAAGCTCATGGCATATACTAAAACCAATTATATCCATATCATACAGAGGATCATCTCCCTCAAGTGTGGCAAGTGGGACTTTATGTTTTTTTAATACCTCTGCCACTTGTTTAGATGGGGCATAAACCCTTTGCGCCCATATATCTTTTCTTTTATTTAAGATAGAGTAAAGTATCTGGTGTCCAAAATAGGAAACACCCACTGGATACATATCAGGAAATGCAAGGCACCATTTTAATGGAATGTCCTTTGACTTGTGTATACTATTTAGCTCACATCCAAGATAATGGGATGGATTTTGAAATAGAGGGAGGAGCTCTTTCATGTTTTTTACTTTCCCAGGGCCAATTAAATACCCTGGGATTTAAGATTATGGCTTAAGCAAATCAGATATATTAGTTATCTTCTTCCCCTGTTTATTACCCATTAAGTTTTCCAAATTCTTCAGATCTGATGCTGAAGATAGAGAGATATTACTGCTTGCTTCTAAATATTTGCTCTCCAATTCCTCTGGAATCTGCTTAAAAAAGTATACTATATGATCCTTTGAGATCTCTCCTTCTATCTCTGAATCAAATGGAAAACCAAAGGGCATAATTGCCATCTGGATTCCTTGCTGTGTTGGGATGGTCTGTATCACTGCAGGATCCTTTAATTTTCCCTCTTTCTCATCCCATTTTCCCACTACCAAATCGCCTGTTACTATCTTTACCAATCTTATCTCATATTTCATGGCTATCTCCTTATAAAATTTTATTTAAGCTCTAGAGTTGTAAACAATTAAACATCTATTGTAACGGTGTCAAGTTAGGGAAGATCAAGTTTAATGGGAAAAATAATAGTTTTTTTCTTTTGACAAAGTGGTGATAATTTGTGAATCATTTAGAAAAAATTCCAATTAAGAAGAGGTGATTTATGAACAAACTGGATATAATAATAATCATCATCTTATCCCTAACCTTTATCAGGGGTCTTATGAGGGGAATTGTAAAAGAGGTAATGGGCATTGTGGGAATTGTTTTGGCCTTTATCCTTTCTTCAAAATATCATCAAGATCTAACACCCTATATTGTCAAAATTGTCCATGATAAAGAAATTTCAGGCATAATAGCATTTGCAATACTCTTTTTATCAACAGTTGTTGTCCTGTTTTTAATTGGGGCCCTTATAAGGGAGATGCTTAAATCCATGTCCCTTGGATGGCTAGATAATCTAGGTGGCGGTGTCTTTGGATTTATTAAGGGTGTGCTCTTATCTAGCATGATCATTTTTGTTTTAACATTTTCTTTAGATCCTAAAAGTCCTATTTTAACAGAATCTAAGCTCTCTCCTTATGTTATGAAGATCGCAGATAGACTTATCTATTTGGTCCCTGAAGATATAAAAAAAGAATTTAAAGAAAGATCCCACAGACTGAAAGATAAATGGGAAAAGTCTGTTCTTTATAAACTAAGGCATCCAGAATTAAATAAATAGTCTGTGACTTAATAAATTTTATTCCAGGAGTATTTTTATGAAATTTGATCCAAAGGAAGTATTTCAAGTTATCTCAATCTTACTTGGTCCCAATGGTTGTCCATGGGACAAAAAACAGACCCCTGATACCCTTTGCGAATATTTAATTGAAGAGATCTTTGAATTGGTAGAGGCAATAAGAAATGGCAGTAACGATGAGATAGAAGAAGAACTAGGAGATGTATATTTTTTACTCTTTTTTATTACTTATCTATTAGAAAAGGAAAACAAGATAAAAATAAACGATGTTTTTAAAAAAAATGTGATAAAAATGAAGAATAGACATCCCCATGTCTTTGGAGATGTGAAAATATCAGAGGAAAAAGAAATCTTATATAATTGGGAAAAGATTAAAAGAACAGAAAAAAATCATAAAGATAAAAATCCTTTAGATTCTATACCAAAATCCCTTCCCCCTCTTATAAGGGCATATAGGATCCATTCTAAAGCAGAAAAATTAGGATTTACATGGAATAACAATCTAGAACAAGAAGAAGCATTAAAAAAAGAATTACAAGAATTTTTAGAAGCAAAAAGAAATTCTAACCAAGATATGGAAGAAGAATTTGGAGATCTCTTGTTTTCACTCGTTGAATATGGAAGAAGACACAACATAAAGGCAAATTCTGCCCTGCAAAGATCAATAAACAAATTTCTTACAAGATTTAATAAAATGCTTGAGATTGCAAAAGAAAAAAATATTGATTTTTATTCATTGCCTCAAGAAGAAAAGGACAAGTTGTGGGAACTAGCAAAGAAAATAAAAGAATAATTAACTATGATTCGAATAGAATTTTGGGGACAGCTAAAAGAACTAGTAAAAAAATATGATGCAAAAAAA
>Ga0256842_1000084_pt1 | contig 70106 bp, 64 predicted proteins | sample 4559240metaG_FD_185973 | JGI IMG/M metagenome (GOLD analysis project Ga0256842, IMG submission 185973) | Hydrothermal vent microbial communities from Guaymas Basin, Mexico - 4559-240 | ecosystem: Environmental > Aquatic > Marine > Hydrothermal vents | place: Mexico: Guaymas Basin | collected... | reverse complement strand
CAATTCCTATACCTATAAAAAGTAAAATAAATAATAATAATATCATCCCTAGCATACTTGCCAAAGTGTATTTTATAAAATTTTTCATACGTTAGAGTTTTATTGACTATATATAAATTTCATGACAATATTACAAAATTATTCAATGCTATATCAAACAAAATGTTAATAGCTCTTAATTAATATTTAGCATCCATCCACCAGATTAAACCAACCAGAAACTAACTAATCCATACACAACAGATATTTACTATTGACAAAATTGCAATATAAGTTTAAATTTCACCTAATATTAAGTCTAAAACGAAATAATATGATCAGAAAATTACTATTACTCAACTTTATCATAATTTCAACTTATTATTTATTATTTAAATATTTTCAGCAAACTATTCATAAGATATAAATTCCTCCGCATAAAATGAGAAAAACTTCGATTATTGTTTCATTACTTTTAAGCAGAATAGCCGGAATGGCTATTCTGCTATTAGTAAGTTATTCATCTGCATAAAAAAATATGAGATATAAGGATATCATTGTATGTATTTCAGTCACTCATACTAATAATTCAATAATAGCAGTATTACTTAACAATTAATTTTTAAATACAAATTAATAGAGCCTTATTCGTGGGTCAAGGTAAGCATAAAGGATATCCACAAGAATATTTATCACCACAAGGATAACAGAAATAAACATTACAGCACCCATTACTACAGGAAAATCGTATTTATTAAGAGCATCTACAATTGCCACTCCTACTCCTTTCCAGTCAAAAACATATTCTACAAAAACAGCTCCGGCCATAAGTGATGCTAACCAACCTGATATAGCTGTAACAACAGGATTTAAAGCATTACGCATAGCGTGTTTAATAATAATTCTGCCTTTACTAAGTCCTTTTGCTCTTGCAGTGCGAATATAATCCTGCGAAAGCACTTCCAATAATGAACTTCTTGTCAGTTCCACAACAATTGCCAAAGGACGAATTCCTAAAACAACAGCTGGTAATATCAAATTCTTAAGATTAATATATTCCCCTCTACCAAAATCATCAACAGAATAAAGGCTTCCAAACATACTTAATCCCGTATACGGAGCCAATACAAATGCAAAAAGCCAAGCAAAAACAATAGCTGCAAAAAAACTGGGGACAGACATTCCTGAAACACTCAGTACCATAGCTATTTTATCAAACCAGGTATCTTTATACAAAGCCGAAAATACACCAACTATCAGCCCAATAATTAGAGCTATTGTTATTGCTACTATTGCCAAAATAGCTGTTTTAGGAAAGGCTTCAAAGAGTATGTCACTTACAGGTCTGGAATTTTGATATGACCGCCGAAGATATGGTGGTTTGATAACCAATGCCTTATTATTTCCAAAATGAAATAATACTTTAGCAGAAGTATATTTATTATAATTTAAGTACCAAAAACTATTATCATCCGCTGTATTATGTACTGAAATTGGTGATAAATCATTCAAATAATTAAAATATTGCACAATCATTGGCTTATCTCTACCCAAGTCATGATTAATAGCAGCAACTGATGCACTATCAGCTCTTTGCCCTAACATCATTCGAGCGGGATCTCCTGGCAATACATTAAAAAGCAAGAATACAACGCTTACAACTCCAAAGAGCACTAAAAATCCATAAAAAAGCCTTTTAAGTATAAAATTAATCATTTAGTTGTGATAATATTTCCTTTAAACTGATGAAATTGTGATAATGATATTTTGCCAACACTTTGCCCTTCCTTATAACAATAAGTCCCGGATTAGAACGAACAGCAGCTTTCAAGGCAGTATCATCACTATTATAGATAGGGAAATCTGCCAAGGAAGTCTCTCTTTTGAAGGCTTGAAAATCTTCTGGTAAATCACTATTTAAAACCACTGTAACGCATCCTTGTGTATTAGCATCATTATAAAACTGATTCATAAACCCCACAATATCACGCGGTACATCATCAATATTATAAATTGAGAAAATAAACACATAGTTAGAATCAGAAACCAACTCCTTAGAAACATCAACACCTTCATTATCAACCATTGGGAAGACATTCATTTCGCCGGCATTTGGATCCTCCTCACGAGAAGAAAGCCATTCCCAGTCAGCCATAAAAGTAGAGTCTTGCCAAGGTAATTCCTTGCTTAAGTACTCTCTCTCCTCTCCCGTTTCTTTATTTTTATATGTAAGAAAATATTTTACCGGTTTTGGATTTTTAGGAATCAAATAGTTTCCTACTTTCCAAGGTCTAAAATCTATCACGGGAAGATTATTTATATTATAGGTTTCAAAAAATATAAAACCAAATACTACAATTGCCAGAGTTGCATACTCAATCACCTTTGAAGAGTATTCTTTAAAATCAAAACGACGAATAAATACAATTAAAACAAATGAATTGATTACTAAATTTTTATAGAATGTCTGCCAATTGGTAATAATCAGAGCATCACCAAAGCAACCGCAATCAGGAACAGGACTATAAAGCGCATCATATAATGTCGTTAAAGTAAAGAATAACATTACAAATAGCGATATTAAACTCACCCATTTTGTTTTTACTTTAAGAAAGAATAATGCTCCCATAGAAAACTCCAGAGCATTCATCAATACTGATAGAATAAGAGCTAAAGGTGCTGCCCATGCCATACCATAAGCAAAGAAATAGTCTTCAATTTTGAATTGTGTACCAAGTGGATCTACTCCTTTTACAAAACCTGAATAAATAAAAAGCAAACCCAATAAAAGCCTTGAGATATTCAAAACAGCTTTATTAATTTTCCTGGCAAACACAATTGATAATACCATATTCACCAACAAGAGTGATAAAAACCAAAAGCTATAATCATCAATTTTTGAAATTAAAAATGCTGATATAAGATTTAACAAAAGTAAAAACCAACTTATTAATTTTGATTCATTTTTAGCATCATTTGTAAAAGCATTATCTCTAATCATAATTTTTTAAAATATAGGTTTATGACTAATTATTTTCTAATTCTGAAAACTTTATCAAGGCAAACATTGCATAATTTATCATGTCGTTATAACTACCTTCGGGGCCTTCGGAAATCAAAGTTTCACCCTTATTATCCTCAATTTGCTTAAGTCTATACAGCTTCATTAAGATAATATCTGTTAAGGAAGAAATACGCATATCACGCCATGCTTCGCCATAGTCATGATTCTTATTCATCATCAAAGCTTTAGCTTCCAGAGAATACTTATCATAAAGCTCAAGCACCTTATCCTCAGGCATATGCATATCTTCATCACTTCCTGTAGGTTTATGATTGATTTGAATTAAAGCCATTACGGAATAATTCACTATTGCTATAAATTCATCTTTGATATCTTCATTAATACGTTGCTCTCCTTTTTCCTCTATGCTTCGGATTCTATTAGCTTTAATAAAAATCTGGTCAGTAAGACTTGAAGGACGTAAAATTCGCCATGCTGTACCGTAGTCTTTGGCTTTTTTATAAAATATATCTCTGCAAATTTTCAGAGCTGCATCATATTGTTCTGAAGTTTTATCCATATTACATTATTTAAATAAAATGATGAATATATATTTCTTATTCCTTAGATTTATTTTCTTTAGCCTTAGCTTCCATTTCCACAATAATTTCCTCCGGGCTTTTTCCTAAAGTTTCTTTATATGCTTTAGCATTCTCAACAAGTTCACTCTCCGGAAAATTATTTATTAACTCATCTAATGTAGCCCGTGCTTCATCAATTTTCCCCAATCTATCATCATAAATAAAAGCTTTAAATTGAAGAGCTGATGGTGTTAATTTATTTTTAGGATAATTAGCTATTAGACTATCTAAGGTTTTTATAGCATTAAGACTTTCTCCCAAATTTATCTGGATTTGTGCTGCTTTAAACCAATATTTAGCAGCTAAGCTGTCGCTTCTAAATTTCTTTGCATAATCTTTATAAGCGCCAATCAAACGCTCCTGTTTACGATTATCCAATAGTTCTTCTCCTGATTTATAAATCTGATATTCAAGAGAATCGATTTCATTTACTAAATCTTGCTTTGTCAGCATCTTTGGCTTAGTATTACAAGAAAATACTAATACACTTAAAAAAACAATTAAACTTAGATTCTTCATTACAATAAAATTTAATCAGAAAACTTATTTACGTTTATTTTTTAGTTTTGGGTAAATCATTCTATAACTAACTTTTGTTTTACCCTTAGCAATATCCATTAATTTCCCTTTAAGAATTGTTTTTCTCAATGGAGAAAGTCTATCTACAAATAGTATTCCTTCAAGGTGATCATATTCATGTTGGATTATTCGTGCTGGAATATCATCAAAATATTCATCATGAAACTCCCAGTTCTCATCATAATATTGAATACGAATCTTAGCAGGACGCATTACTTCTTCATTGATACCGGGAACACTTAAACAACCTTCCTGGAATGCCCAATCATCGCCTGTTCTTTCTATAATTTTAGCATTGATGAATACTCTCTTAAATTCTATTGGCTCAGGAATTTCATCGCTAAAAGGAGTTGCATCAACAACAAATAATCGTATTGATCTATTTACCTGAGGCGCAGCCAATCCAACACCATTTGACTCGTACATACTTTCATACATCGACTCGATAAACTTATCCAAGTTTGGATAATCCTTATCAATATCTACAGCTATTTTTCGTAGATTAGGATGTCCATAAGCTACAATTGGGTATATCATATTGTCTATATTTTAATAGTTTTTTGTTTCTAAAAAAGATTGCAAAATAATTGTTGCACTAATTTTATCGATTAAAGATTTATTCTTTCTGGCTTTTTTACTAATTCCGCTATCAATCATAGTTTGAAACGCCATTTGCGATGTAAACCTCTCATCAACTCTCTTTACAGGAATACCGGGAAATTCATTTGCAAGCCAATTAACAAAATTCTCAACATAAGGTGTCGATTCAGATGCCTTATTATCGAGTGTTGTGGGTAAACCAACAACTATAGCTTCCACATCATTTTGCTGAACATATTTTCTGATATAGTTGTGAATATCTTTCACAGCAATAGTATCCAGAGCATGAGCTGCAATTTTAAGCTCATCAGTAACAGCTAAACCAATACGCTTTTGTCCATAATCAACAGCTAATATTCTTCCCATAATGTATTAGAAAGATTTAGCTATCTCAATAAAGTCAATAGGTTTAAGTGAAGCTCCTCCTATCAGTCCACCATCTACATCATTTTGTGCAAACAATTCTTTAGCGTTCTGAGCATTACAGCTACCACCATAAAGTATAGTTGTTTCGTCAGCTAATTCTTTGCCATATTTTTCAGTGATGAGACCTCTTAAAAAAGCATGAACTTCTTGTGCTTGCTCAGGAGAAGCAGTTTTTCCTGTTCCAATAGCCCAAACAGGCTCGTAAGCTACAACAATATTTGAGAACTCGCTTTCAGATAGGTTAAACAAACCTTCAGACAGTTGACTTTTCAATACGTCAAAATGCTTTCCACTTTCACGTTCTTCTAAAAGCTCTCCAACACAGAAAATTGGTTGAATTCCATATTCTAACAGCTGTTCTACTTTTAGAGAAAGCTCTTTTGATGTTTCTTTAAAATATTTTCTACGCTCACTATGACCTACAATACAGTAATCTACATCTATAGAGCTAAGCATTTCTGCTGATATTTCGCCGGTGTAAGCACCTTTAGAATATTGACTAACATTCTGTGAACCAACCTTAAACTCCACTTCTTGGGCAAAATCCGTAGCTAACTCCAGATAAACTGATGGAGGGCATACAATTAGCTCTACATCTTGAGGAACACCTTTTTCAAGTTGTTCGCCAATTTGATATAATAACTCATCAGCTTTCTCAAAAGTTAGGTTCATTTTCCAATTTCCGGCAACAATTTTTGATCTCATAATTCAATATTTTAAATCTATAATTATAAAAGCAAAAGTAAGATATATCTTTGTTCAATCGGTAGTAAAACTATAAAAATAGTTGAAGAATTATTAACTTTTGGAAAATATCAAAAATAATAAATGAGACAATGGTTATTTCTTCCCCTGTCCTTGATTCATTTTATTATATCTACCTGCATTTGTAGGATCAATCAAAGACAGAATATTCTTAGCTTGAATTCTTTCATTAGGCTGACCACCAGTAAATAAACCAACAAATTCGTCAACTTTAGCGTCCATTAATGAATTTACTATTACCAAGCCTGGTTTAATTTTATGTAACTTATCCAATAGTTTTAGTGCTTTTAAAGCCTCCACTCTACCTTTGGCCAAATTATCGTACATAATATCCAAAGCCAAACGATGATAATTATAAGTAAAAGTTCTATAATCTTGATATCTGGAGTTTAATATATTCTCCAAAATCCAATATCTATTATTCTCGCCTGATTCCATAGATTTCCATCCAAGATAATTCGAACTTTGGGCAGTATTTACAATTGTCTGTGCATTATTGAAATATTCGGTACCACCGAGTAAAGAATAAGAATCGAAATCTGTACCAATAATTAAATATGCATAATATGCTAATACTGATGTCAAATTATTAGAGAATGTATTAATATCGAAGTTCAAAGGATCATATTCCACCCATTGAAAGGAAAGATTATTATCTTTAATATTTAACATTGGTGAATTATAAGCACTATTAAATACCGGACGACGAGACTGAATTTGAATGGTCCCTGAATACATCTCACCGGAAGTTTTAGGATCAAAACTAATAAATATACTACACTCTATTTTTTCCTCAGGTTTGAATTTACGATTTGTCCATTGGCGGCTATTCATAAACTCATAGACTGCGGTTTGGAGAGTGGTAAATCGTCTTTTATCACCCTGTATCTGTTGCGAATTAATAGAGACTTGACAATTCAACTCCTGTGCAAACAAATCTATGCTTGTAAAAATAACGACAAATATTATTAGAAATCTAAACATTATAAAATACTTTCTATCTTACTAACGATATCTTTTGCTACTTCTTGCTTTGTTTTAAGATCAAATGCTTGAGCATTTTCAAATTTATCAATTATAGTAATCTTATTCGTTGAGACACCAAAAGTTGCACCTTTGTCATTAGTGGAATTTAAAACAATAAAATCCAAATTTTTTCTTTTCAATTTAGAAACTGCATTAGACACTTCATTTTCTGTTTCTAGTGCAAACCCAATTAATAACTGCTCTTCAGTTTTTCTCTCTCCAAGAGTTTTTAGAATATCAGTAGTAGGTTTGAGTTTTATTTCAGGGACAGTATCTCCCTTCTTTATTTTCTGCTCGGCCTTTACTTCAGGAGTGAAATCAGCAACTGCAGCCGACATAATGGCAATATCCATATTCTCAAACAATTCTATGGATGCTTGATACATTTGCTCTGCATTAGTAACATCAATTCTCTTAGTGACAGTTGAAGGCGTTTCTATACTTACCGGACCTGCTATAAGATAGACTTCTGCTCCGTTATTAGCAAGTTCTTCAGCGAGAGCAAATCCCATTTTACCAGAAGAATGATTTCCGATAAATCTAACCGGATCAATAGCTTCGTATGTAGGACCTGCAGTTACCAGTACTTTTTTCCCATTTAGTTTTGAATTATCATCAAAAAATTCTTCAATACGACTAAAAATATTTTCCGGTTCTTCCATTCTACCTGCACCACACAATCCACTAGCTAACTCCCCTTCGGTGGGTTCAATAATAATATGCCCCCATGACTTAAGAATTTCAATATTCTTTTTAGTAGAAGGATGTTTATACATATCTAAGTCCATTGCGGGAGCAAACATCACAGGACTACGAGCACTTAGATAAGTTGTTAATAATAGATTATCAACAATTCCATTAACCATTTTACCCATGGAATTGGCAGAAAGAGGAGCAATAAGAAATAAATCTGCCCACTCTGCCAATGTCACATGACTATTCCATTCTCCTGTTTCTATTTTAAAAAACTTACTGTAAACAGGATTATCAGATACTGTACTAAGAGTTAAAGGAGTAACAAAGTCTTTTGCCGATTCTGTCATTATAATACGAACATTAGCCCCAGCCTTTTTTAAAAGACGAACCAAAATAGGTATTTTATAAGCAGCAATACTTCCTGTTACCCCAATAAGTATATTCTTAGCATTTAGCATACTACAATATTAGAAATTATCTTTTCTTTCTTCTTTTAGCGGATTACGATGATAAATCTCGTCATGAAGAAATTCATGAATTGCAAGTAAACTTGGCTTTGGCAATCTTTCATAGAAACGTGCAACTTCTATTTGTTCACGATTCTCAAAAATCTCTTCTAAAGTATCGTTATTTATCATAAACTCCGACACTTTTTCATTCAACTCTTCCTTTAGCTCAAGGCCAATCTGATTTGCTCTTTTAGCCAATATTGCTATTGATTCATAGATATTATTAGTACCTTTCTCTAAATCAACAACGTCTAATGTTTCTGCTGTTGTGTTTGTTTTAATCTTCTTATAATCTATCATAATATATAATTTATACTTTTAGCTTTCTGTTTATTTTTTTAGTTCGTTGAGCATCAATTTGCGCAATTCTATTATTGGCAGACTTCATATATTTATGAGCCTGTTTTGTATATTTCCCTTCAGGATAACTTGCAATGTAATCATTATAAGCTGTTATAACATTAGTGTATCTTTCTTTCTGCTTACGATAAATACTCTTAGAAGCAAAATCAAAATTTGCTTCAATTATTAAAAACATAGCCTCCTCCCTGTATGGACTCGCAGGATAGTCCTTAATATGCTGTGATAAAGCATAAACTGCTGCCTTAAAATATTGTGTTTTATAATACTGTTTAGCACTATCAAAATCTTTAGTTACTAATTTTGCTCGTAACTCATCCATTACCTTATTCGCCTCATCTATTTTATCGCTATTTGGATACAGATTTATGAACATTTGCATATCAGAAATTGCCTCTTTTGTACTGGTTTGATCTAGATTATCCGGTGGCGAATCCAAATATTTACAGTATGCACTAAGATATAAACTTTCTTCTGCATACTGACTCTTGGGGAATGTCTTAGCAAAATACTTAAAATGATAACTTGCTACAATATAGTCTCCTTGCTTATAATATGTTTGAGCATAAAGATAATAAATTCTTTCTAATTTATTAGTTCCTCTATATATTACTATCAGCTCATCAAATAACTGCTGAGCATGAAAGTAATCATCTTTAGCATAGTATTTCAACGCTGCTTTATATTTTTGATCAGGTGTCCCCTTTTTTACTAGGGTTTGATATTTACTACAACTTCCCAAAGTAAATAATACAAGGAAAAATAATATGTATTTGTATATTTTTAACATGGCTGCAAAAATAGTTAATTGTTTAATATACTAGCCTTATAATTATCGTTAAATATTGAATTTTATTGCTTTACAAAATTTAATAATTTTACAAATTCAACAAAAGCTATACAAGCTTAACTATCACCACTTTAACAAAGCTAACTATTAAAATTTAAATATAAATAATATTAAGTAAGTATTAAAGCAACTCATAAAACTGAATTGTAATCAAGCAAATATAAGATAAAAAACATAAATATCTTTCTTTTTTAGTAATTTTGGAGCATCTTTTGTTCAAACAAAATTTTGATACGAGCTTGGCGGCTCACAACAAACAAAATAATAATAATAACATGAGAAAAACAACAATTTATACTCCCTGCCCTACCAAAGTACAATGGAAAGCATATTTGATAAATAACATAAATACATTTAAGTCATTAAATTTAAAAAAACATGAAATCTATTAATCTATTCTTTAGTCTAATTTTGATATCAGTTAACTTTCACATTTTCGCTCAAAAGAGCAATGAAGTAGATTTATATTATGGCATTTCTAAAACAGATTTTATTAGGAGAGCAGTTGACGGAGGTAGTAATTATAATATGGAATCTTATAAAGAGTATGGTTTTAAATATCTTTATCGCTTAAGTGAAAATACTCGTATTGAAACTGGATTTAATTATGCTCAAGGAAAAATAAAAATAACCCCTGAGTATATGGGAGTACCTGTACAAAGTCGCTTTGAGAAATTAAAATTATATTCTATCCCAATCTATATTAATTATACTTTTTGGAAATACCTTTATCTGAATGGTGGAGCAATAATAGACATTCAGTCTTCAAGTAATGATATAGATTCTCAATCAGGTATTGGCTTAAGTGCCGGTTTTGGAATTAAATATAAACTCAAGAACTTTATTGTTTTTGTCAATCCAAACATTAAAATTCATTCGTTTCAATCCATTCTTCAAGGAGATAATAAGTATCGTCTTATCGAATCTGGAGTGCAAATAGGCTTGGGATATCAATTTAATAGTAAAAAATAATAATCCTAATAATTTAATAGGTAATTTTGCAGCTTTAATATTACAAAATATAGGTTAATGCCAGCGAAAGAACCAATAATATTAGGAATAGAATCATCATGTGACGACACATCTGCTGCCATATTGCAAGGTCGTAAGATTCTATCAAATATAATAGCATCACAAGAAATTCATAAAAAGTATGGAGGAGTTGTTCCTGAGTTAGCATCAAGAGCACACCAACAAAATATAATACCTGTAGTTGATCACGCTTTAAAGCAAGCAAATGTAAAGAAGGAAGATTTGTCAGCAATAGCAATAACGCGCGGCCCCGGGCTATTGGGATCATTATTAGTAGGCACATCATTTACTAAAGGGCTTAGCCTAGGACTTGGAATTCCAATTATTGAAGTAGATCATTTACAAGCTCACACATTAGCTCATTTTATTGATATGGGAAATCCTACTCCTAATTTTCCATTTTTGTGTTTAACAGTATCAGGTGGTCATACTCAAATTCTAAAAATATCAGATTATTTTGATATGGAATTATTAGGAACTACCATCGATGACGCTGCTGGTGAAGCATTCGACAAAACTGCAAAAATTATGGATTTGGGATATCCCGGAGGACCTTTAATTGATAAATTAGCAAAAATTGGTAATGCTTATGCATATAATTTTCCTTTACCAAAAATCCAAGGGCTGAATTATAGTTTTAGTGGAATTAAAACATCATTTCTTTATTTTGTAAGAGATGAATTAAAAAAGAATAATAATTTCATTGAAGAAAACAAAGCAGATTTAGCAGCATCTATGCAACGTACAATTATTGAAATACTGATGCTGAAACTAAAACGGGCATCTCGTGAAACGGGCATCAAAGAAGTAGCACTTGCTGGTGGAGTTTCTGCAAATTCCGGATTAAGAGACGCTATAATTAAAGGAGAAAAAAGCTATGGCTGGAACACCTATATTCCTCCATTTCAGTTCACTACTGATAATGCTGCTATGATTGCTATTGCAGGATATTATAAGTTTATTAAAGGAGAATTTTTAGATATTGATTTTGCTCCTTATTCCAAAGCACGGCATAAAATCTAAATTATTACCACATTAGCTCAATCTACAAACCTGCGCAATTTTAGTCATTAAAAAAGCGCAGCTACCGGGGAGATAGTACGCTCTTAAAACAAAAAATGAAAAACATTATTACAACGCAAATGTAATTAAATATGTGACATTATTATCCTGATATTTATTACATTATCGATATAATACCAATTTGAAAGCAAAAGTGCCGATATAAATTCTAAATATTTTTTTGTTTAACGAATTTAAAAAAATTAAGCATAGCCTCAGTTACGGTTTATTTTATTAAGGAAGTAAAACATAAAAAGATAACGAATTTTGCGGTAGTTTTGTTTTTAATTTGGTATAATTATATTTTATTAAAATTTCTATCAATAGCATCTATATCATTAGAAGTATCAAATATTTTTGTGATATCAACAGCATAAATAGTATCCGATAATATTAGCGATTTAGTTTTTTTTTCTAAGGAAATTGTTCAAAGAAAATAGCCATTTTTTTAAAAATTCGGTAAACTTTCAAAAAGCAGCTTAAAATCCTCTATCTTTGGTAAACAACAGCCTGACTATTTTTTCCATCCAATTTCACGACTAAATCTTCCTCAAAATGAACAACTCTAATATATTCATCTTCATAAGTTGCTTCCATTTTGTCTAACAAATCGTGGTCAAAAATCCCTTGATTTATAAATGGATTTATTGTAAGATAACCAATACGGAACGAAGTTAGATTTTGAAAAAAATGAGTTCCTTGACTAGGATCGATTCTATAATTATTTAGCCCTGATTCAACTATTATTCTAGACTGACTAATTTGAGGCCACCTAACAGGAATACCTAACCATGGGTCAGAACTTCCCCAACGACCCGGACCTACTAAAATATAGTTTTCATCACGATTTACAAATGACTCATTTATCTTCTCAATAATAGGAGGCAACTTAATATTGTTAGCTGCATTAAAATTATTTGGACGTATATAAACTATATCTTTAATCCCTTTATAAATTCCATTTCCCAAAGAAGAATCAGAATAAATAATTGCTTTATCCTTATCAACATCTCCCAAATTAACAATCTGACTATCTGTAGTATCAACAATAGGTCTTATTTGCAACAAATTAAAAGTATATTCGTCACTCTCATCCTTATTCAAATCAACAGCAAATTCTATTTCAATAGGCTTATTCATATTCAATTGTCCTAACTCAAGAATATCGGAAATAATATTAGTAAGAGGAAGCTTTCGGTATTTAAGAATATGATTAAAAGTAACAATCTTTTTTGCAGATTCTTCCCAACTATCACGTATCATTTTCGAATGCAAATCATAAGACGACAACATCATACGCATAGATGGATGTTTTGGTAAGTATCTAATAGACTTATATTCGAGATTAATCCCATCATTCACAGATGGATGAAATTCATCCTGATTCATACTTAAAGCATAAAAATGTTTCTGAGTACTACTCAAAGCCAGTTCCGGAGTTGACAGTTGTAGAATCTTATTAGTTTGTTTTGGTGAAAAACGCAAATTACTTCCTCCTCCTTCAACAATATGTTTTCCCAGTCCTAATGCAATCTCAACAACTCCGTCTTCGGCCTTTTCATCACCGATAGGATAAAAATTTACAGATCTTGTTACACCTGCAAAACTTGGCATGAATATATCTCCATAATCATGGCCACAAACTTCTTGCAAAACAATAGCCATTTTCTCTTCATCAATAACATTGTGAGTAGCCGACATATACGACTTACTTGCACTATAATATACCGAAGCATAAACACTCTTAATTGCATCAGCAAGCTTAATAAGAGATTTAGATTTTCCGGAATTTAAAGGGAGCATAACAGTATTATAAATCCCTGCAAAAGGCTGATAATGCGAATCCTCCAACAAGCTAGAAGAACGTACTGCTATAGGTTTATTTACTATGTCAATATATTTCTCTAAATCTTGCAACAAACTCATAGGTAATGAAGCTTTCACAAATGCTTTTAAAATATCTTCATCACTTTTGTCAGAAAGTGCTATTTCGTAAAGATTATTACTTTCCATAAATTCATCAAAAATATCAGTAGCAATAACAACTGTTTTTGGTATAGTAACAAAAACTCCCGGATATCTATGATGCAGCTTATTTTTCTTTAAAAATAAATCAATAAAAGCCAAGCCACGGGCTTTGCCACCTATAGAACCATCGCCAATACGAGCAAACATAACAAAGGAGTCGAAACTATCACGATAAAACTTAGCAATAACTCCCCTACCAGAATTTTTTCTGTATTCAGCTAAAGCATTATAAATAAAATTTCTAACTTCATCTAAGTTATTGAAATGCTCTGCTCTCATAAACTTAAACATATCAGCAATATAATACAGAGCCCTGGATTTCAACCATTTAGATAAGTGATTCCTATCAATATGGTATTGCAAGACTTCATCAGGAACTTCTTTTATCAATTTCTGTAAGCCTTGTAAATCATGAGCTCTACCAATAACTTTATGCTCTTTTGGATGATAGAATTCAAAATCTCCGAAAGCAAAATTGTGCACAATATAGTGCCTTAATTCATTTATTAAAGTACTAGAATTTTTATCAATAAAATCTACCCTCAGTCTCTTAGCATGATCTCGATTATTAGGATCTGAACTCTGTAAAAGAAATGGCATAAACTTATCATCAGCCTTAATTTTTTTACATAAACGTAAACCAGCATGTGGGTCTTTCTCTCCATTACGTTTATAATTTATATCAGAAATAACTCCCAATAAGTTATTTTTGTATCTTTCGTAATATTCTATAGCTTGCTCGTAGGTGGTAGCCAAAAGTATTTTTGGACGTCCTCGCATCCTCATTGTCTTTTGATGCTCATTTAGTCCCTCAGACATAAACTTTTTGGACTGCAAGAATATAATTTTATAGATATTTGGAAGATAACTAGAATAAAATCTTACAGAATCTTCAACAAGGATAATAACCGGAACTCCAACCACATTTACATCATGTTCAACATTATTTAAATCCTCAATAAGCTTAACAATTGCTAATAGAATATCTGAATGTCCTAACCAGCTAAAAACAAAATCAACAGAATGCATATTCTGTTGTTCCATTCTTCGTCTAACTTCTATACTAAATGGAGTGAGAGCAACTATAGGTATATTTTCATTTATTTCCTTAATTTTTGAAGACAATTCAATAGGATCCATTCCCTGAACATTGAGCATATTTATCACCAACTCAATTTGCTCATTTTTAATAATATCCAAGGCCTCAGACGCCACTGAAACCTGTATAAATTGAGGCGGATATCGCAAATTTAAAGACACATATTCATTAAAAATTTGCTCATCAATACGGCCATCCTCTTCAAGCATAAAAGCATCGTATGGACTACAAATCAACAAAACTTTATTAATTCTATTTCTCATCAATTGCCCGAAGGCAACATCTGTATTATAAAAGTCTATATTTGACATAATTATCTTTAGTATTTACTTAATTAAGATTTAAACGCTTTTTATCATTTACATACAATACTGATTACCATTGTATTATATTAAATAAATAAGATTTATAATCATATGTTAATTTAAACAAAAATACAATAAAAATCAATTACAAATTGTAGATAGTATAAAAAGAACCCATTTTTCATGAGATTTATCCACCTTTATTCAATATCTTATGTAAAGCATTTTTATATAAATTTGTAATTTTAATATTTATGCATATCTGCGATATGCAAAAGGACAACAACGTATAATTAACCTATTTAAACTAAATTCTATGAAATTCGTTTTTTTAATATCTGCTTTATTATTTAATGGTATATTATTAGCACAACTCAATATGGAATGGGATAGCAATTTTGGAGGCCAAGAAAAAGATGTTGCCCACTCTGGCATTCAAACTTCAGATGGAGGTTTTATTATTGTTGGTTCTACTGAATCTGAAGGAAGCGGCAAAATGGATGGTTACATTATTAAAACTGATAGTAGAGGGAATTTGGATTGGACAAAAACTTTTGGTGGAAAGAAAGATGATGAGTTTTATGCAATAACAAAAACAGGAAGCAATTATGCTATTGCCGGTTATAGCGCATCTAAAGGAAATGGAAAGAAAGACTTCTGGCTTATGCTTATTGATGAAGAAGGTAATAAACTATGGGAGCATTTCTATGGTGGTGAAAAGGATGAAGAGGCTTATGATATAATAAGTACATTTGATAAGAATCTTGTATTAGCAGGCTATACCAAGTCAAAAGGAGCCGGAGGTAGAGATTTTTGGATAATAAAAGTAAACCCTAATGGTGTTGGAAAAGCACAAGGTAAGATAATATGGAAACGCAATGTTGGCGGTAAAGGAACTGATCTGGCAACAAAAATAAAACAAAGTCCTGTTGATAGTTTTATATATGTTATTGGTCACTCTACAAGCTTTGGTGCTGGAGGTATGGACCTATACTTTACACGACTTTCACCAGATAGAGGTTCTGCCAGAGGAAAAAAATATTTTGGAAAATCTAATTTTGAACATGGAAATGACTTTTGCTTTACAAAAAATAATGGTTATCTATTAGTTGGTGGCACCATGAGCGAAAGCAAAGGTTTCTTTGACTCTTGGGTAATAAAAATAGAATCGGAATATTACAAAGAATGGGAAAAAACTTATGGAGACCTTAAAGATGAAGAGTTTGTAAGTGTTTTTGTCGATGGAGATGATTATGTTTTAGGAGGATTTACTGAAAGTTATGGAGAAGGAAAATCAGATGCATGGCTTGTAAAGATCGACAACAAAGGAAATATTCTTAGAGAAAGAACCTTTGGGGAAGAAGGTAATGACAAAATAAATAAAATGATTAAAACTAATGATGGTGGGTATTTAATGATAGGCGAAACTGATTCCAAAGGAGAAGGTAAAGAAGATATATGGATAGTAAAAGTTAAGTAAATATGTCATTAATATATATAAGCATTGCCATTGGTGTAATTATTATCGGTGCTTTAGTTGCTTATCTTTTGGTTTCCCGAAAGGCTATAAGCCTGAAATCAGAAATTCAAATTCTGGAAGAGAGAAACTCTATTTTAATCAAAGACAAAGAAAATCTCTTAAAACAACTGAATGAAATTGAACTTAATATTGACAATACCAAGAAAGAAAATGAAAAGCTAAGAATTGCAGAAGGCGAGTTAAATGTACAAATTAAGCTCCAAGACAAAAAGATAGAAGAGTTAGGCGAATACACTCATAAATACGCACAAGCAAAAGAAACAATTGCCAAAATGGAAACCTCCATGGCAAGATTGGAGGAAAATCTAAGTGCCGAGCATCGTAAATTGGATGAGCAAATAGAGAGCTTTAAAGAACAAAAAGATCAATTAAAAACCGAGTTTAAAAACCTTGCTAACGAAATAATTAAAAAACAAAGTATAGAATTCACAAATCAAAGCAAAAAAGATATAGGTACTCTTATTGAGCCAATGAAAGATAAAATAGAGCAGTTCAAAAAACAAGTGTCTGATGCTTTTGCAAATGATGAAAAAGAAAGATTCTCTTTAAAAAATGAAATCAAAAATCTACTTGACCTAAATAAAAATTTAAGTATAGAAGCTCGAAATCTAAGTCTAGCCCTTAAAGGTGATAATAAGACTCAAGGAAACTGGGGAGAAATGATATTGGAAAGTATTTTACAGAAATCCGGCTTAACAAAAGGAAGAGAATATTTTATCCAAGAGAGTGCTAAAAATACTGATAACAAAAGATATCGTCCTGATGTTGTGGTTAGATATCCAGGAAACCGCTGTGTGATAATTGACTCAAAAGTAAGTCTTAAGAGTTATGATCTTTATGTTAACGCAGATAATTTAGAGGACAAAAATGCTGCTCTAAAGTCTCATATCGACTCCGTAAAAAGACATATCAAAGAGCTCAGTGCAAAAAATTATCAAGATTTATTCAATGACTGTAAATCACCGGATTTTGTAATGATGTTTATGCCAATAGAACCTGCATATCTAATTGCTGTGCAGAATGATAATGAACTTTGGAATAATGCATATCAAAAACAAATATTACTAATTTCTCCTACCAATCTTATTGCAGCACTTAGAATGATTGCTGAATTGTGGGAACATGATAAACAAAATAAGAACGTATTAAAGATTGCTGAAGAAAGTGGCAAGCTTGTTGATAAGTTTATAAGCTTTTTAGAAGATTTTGATAAAGTTGGTAATTACCTTAGGCTGTCTGATGAGCATTTTACTAAAGCACGTAATAAAATAAAAGGCGGAAAAGGCAATCTGGTTAGCAAAATTGAGTTATTAAACAAATTGGGAGCTAAAGCTTCAAAAACTATTCCTCAAAGTTATTTGGAATTAGAAGATTAATATATAATCACACAACATAATGAATATTAGATTATTAGTACTATTTACATTTACTCTCACAGTAATAAACCTTGTTGCTCAAAGGAATTTCCACAAACAAAATTTTGCTCAAATGTACGACTATAATAAAACAAGTCTACATCCAAAATTTCAATGCTATCACGATAAAGATAGTAGTTCCACTATTTTTTACGAACTAGACTTAGGAGAGCTTACTTATCAAACTAAAATTGATAGTAGTCACATTGCAAAAGCTTCAATTCACTACGAGATTTTTTATAATTACAAAGCTAAAGACTTACTTGATAGTGGAACTACCTATTTTAAAGATATAGATAACTATGGTAAAAATAATAGTTCAATTGGTTTTTTTGAAATACCTATGTCTTACGGTAGTGAGTACCTTGTTCATTTTGTATTTACTGACATTTATGGTAAGCAATCAACAGAATCTATAATGGATGTAAATAAACTGGATAGATATTCTCAACAAAATTATTATTTAAGAGGAATAGACCGATTACCATATTTACATGATTATATAAATAAAGGAGAAGAATTTCAGCTAATCTCAGAGCAAAATAACTTATACGATGAAATAAAAATAAAATACTTTAAACCAAATCATACAATAGCCCGTCCGCCTATGCTTGGAGTAAAGTCTAATAAAAGAATTGTTTATCCGGATACAAATTTTGACATTCAATTTACTGATGGATATAGCAATCTTTTGAAATTAATAGATCAAGGATATTATTTCTTCAATTTTAGCAATAAACAAGAAATTGGATACACTGTTTTTCAATTTACCAGTAATTACCCTTATATAACTTCTGAAATGCAAATGCTTATGCCTCTGAGATATATTTCCAGCAAAAAAGAATTTGAGAACTTATTTAATAGTAAAAACAAAAAGAAAGCTATTGAAAGTTTTTGGGTGGAAATTTCAGGAAGCAAAGAAAGAGCCAAAAATATGATTAAACTATATTACAATAGAGTTCAAAATGCAAATATATTTTTTGCTTCCGACAAAGAAGGCTGGATGACTGATAGAGGAATGATTTATATTGTTTACGGTGCTCCTGATGTTGTTTATAGAAATAAAAGCATGGAAACATGGAAATATGGCGACCATAAAAACAATGCAAGATCTATAACATTTGATTTCTATAAAACTAATAATCCGTTTACTAACAACGACTTTATTATGAGTAGAAGTACAACCTATGGCCCTAGTTGGAACAGAGCTATTGAGATATGGAGAAGATAGTAGATTCACCATCACTTACGTATTAATTTCTCTATTTAAAAACAGTTCGCTTAGTAAATTGCAAACGACCTGTTTTTTTTCAAAATGATATTACTAGCCTACGCCTGACATAAGCTTTGCTCACAGTTTCAGATAAATAATTTCATAGGTGAGTCAAATTTATGGACAAAAAAAAGCATCCCATCTCTGCACTAAAAATCCCTCATACTAATACGCAATAAATTTCGTGATTTCTGATAACAAGTCTGGAATGCCATTGACTTTATAATAAGAAAAAAATATTATGTAAACTAGACTATCTGCTATTTACAAAGCTTCTTCAAAGCTTCTTCAATATCACCAGGTGTTGACATAATTTTAGAGAATGTCCCCATAGATAAATCAGGAAATGCCAACGCAATTCTATATCTACCATGTAGCATCACAACTTCTTTATCATTCACTAAAACTTCATAAGGCAAAAATGCTGTCTGTTTGGGAGTTCCTAAATCAATGATAGGTAAAAATGAAGACTCCCCGTTGATTCCATTAATTGCAAATCCATAAAGTTTTAATTTTGTACCGGGAATTTCATAAGCATAAACCAGTTTTAATCCTGATATTCCAGCTTTAATATTTGCATCTAACCTACTCTTTGCTGCATCGAAAGAAGAATATTCTCCCAAAGTAACTATATCATCGAATTCAGGCATACCAAACATATATTGATATTCTCTAACATCATCAATATCAACACCTTTTTCTGAGCCAAAGTAAGTTCCTATATATGTACCAGATTTTTTCATTGCAACTATTAGTTTATCATTAAACGCTTTATAGTTTGCCTCTACTTTTGGGAAATCCTCTTGAAAATACGCATTACCCCAATAAAAAGGATTAGTATAAGTAATATTCACATTTGAACCCTCCTTTGTAATTGCCACACGCAATACTGCTGCAAAACCTCTTAAGCCACCTTCTCTCTTAACAGCAGAAGCTAAATCTGAACTTGTAACCGCCATTATCCAACGCCTGGAATCTTTTGCCGGCATATATTCACCAATAACCTTTAAACCTGAGGATTGAAGGTTTGTTTTTACCATAGCTTTTGTTGCTGCCATAGTTTTATTACTTATAGCTCCTAAAACATAAGGTTTTATTTTTTGTGCATTTAAATTTAACCCTAAGAAAAGAGTTATCATTATGATTACTAAGTTTTTCATATCTAAAAAATTTTGGTTTAAACAATATTAATATTTATGTTATTAAAATAACAAAAATAAATATTTTACCACTTCATAAAAAATATTTATTCATTGTTGTTTTACAAATAACATTTTTAGTATTGATTATAAGGATTTTATAATTTTCATCATAACTAATCTCAAATATAAAACTGACTTATCTTATAAATATTTTAAAAAAACAACTCTATATTTTTTTAATAAAACTTACTCAACAAAGAAATATTTTTTATTTATGCAAAAAATTAGTGCAACTAGTGAATAAAATTATTCCATAGCATTTTTAAAGATATATGCAAATGAATAGAAAAAGGAAAAATATGTCATTTATGTTATCACATTAATTATATTTGCAACTTAATTATATGCTAAATCATAGCCATGCTCTCAAAAGATGAATTTGAAGATATAAAATTTACTATTAAGCAATATACTTCATTTGATTTTACAGATTATGCAGAAGGGTCTTTACTAAGGCGTATTAATAGATTGATGATAAATCAGAATTTAAGTTTTGAACAATTAAAACAATCTATTACAACAAGTAAAAGTTTCGCTGATAATATGATGGAAGAGATTACCGTCAATACAACAGAATTATTTCGAGATCCTGAAGTGTGGCTATTCTTAAGAACTAATACTTTTACAATTCTTCGAAAAAGAAAAACAATAAACATCTGGATTTCCGGATGTTCTACTGGCCAAGAGGCATACTCAATGGCTATATTATTGCATGTATTAGGGTTGGAAGACAAAGTTAGAATTTTTGCCAGTGATATTAATACCAAAGTACTAAATATTGCAAAAAAAGGAGAATATCGATACCGTAACAATTTAGATTATATCAGCAATTTTAATAAGGTTATTAGAAATAACCCTTTAAATTATGACGAAGATACAAATATCGATTATAAAAAGTATTTCAAAATTGACAAATCCAGAGATACAATTACAATGCATGATTTTCTTAAGAAAAAGATTATTTTCTTTCAAAATGACTTAGTTAAAAAACCTTATTTAGACTTTGCCAATTTAGATCTTATATCATGCAGAAATGTTCTCATTTATCATAATCAAAAGTTACAATCCAGAATTATAGAAAGTTTTTACAATAATTTACATCCGGATTCTTACCTCCTCTTAGGTGTTCACGAAAGCATTTTAGGCCCAAATCTATCTAAATTTAAGAAAAGAGGCAAATTGTTTTTAAAACAATAACATTTTCATGAAACCTTTTACCCCTATTATTGCGTACAAGGAATTTCATTTTTGACGGCTATTCTTAATTTAGGTCATCTTTTGACTTATTTGCATATGGACACGACATTAAGCATTATAAATTATAAAGACATTATTTCTGCTATAAAAAGCACCCATAATATTGACTTAAGTCAGTATTCTATGGGAGCCATGAATAGAAATATATCTGCTGTAATGAGATATAGCAAATATGCTACAGTCAGCTCATTTATCAACGCTATAAAAAATGACAAAAGACTATTCGACAAATTATTATCATGTATTTATTGTGAACATATAAGCTTATTTAGAGACCCTGCTATGTGGCGATTGCTAAAAAAGGACATCTTAGATAAAATACTAGTAAAAAAGCCATTGAGAATATGGATTCCGGAAGTTAGTCAGGGAAGTGAATACTTTAGCCTCTTGATTTATTTGCATAAATATAAATTAATAAACAAGAGTAAAATTATCATCAGCGATATGAGTCAGAGCAATTTGGAACTTTGCCGAAAAGGTATAATTAGCTCAACAATAATTTCAAATTCTGAAAATAATATTAAACGAATTGACGAATCAGACGATCTCAATAATTATATTGAAAGAATAGATCAAAGTATCTTTATCAAGAAAGAATTAATTAAAAACACTTTTATTTACAAGAATAGCATGGAAGATATTAACCTTCCTTTTAATCCAAATCTTATCCTTTTCCGAAACAAATTTATTAGTTATACACATGTAAGAGAACAAAAAATAATTAATCTATTCCATAAAAAAATGGAAGGAGGAGGTTTTCTTATTACAGGTATTAAAGAAAATATTGCCATTTTTGACATCGACAAAAAGTTTAAAGTTTATAACGAAGAAGAGAAATTTTATAAAAGACATTTTTAATGATAGAAAAAAACATTAAATATATTGTAATTGGTGGATCTGCAGGAAGTTTCAGAGTGGTTATCAAATTGATATCACAAATTCCAAAAGATTTTCCTTTACCAATTATTTTATGTTTACATAGGCTTAAGCATGTTAGAAGTGGCTTTATTGAAGCCTTAGAATTAAAAAGTAATTTACCAATTGTTGAACCATATGATAAAATGCACATAAGTAGTGGCAGTATTTATCTTGCTCCGGCAAATTATCATCTTATGGTTGAATTGGGAAATCATTTTAGTCTTTCAACCTATGACAATGTAAACCACTCTAGACCGGCAATAGACATAACTTTTAATACGGCAGCACGTATTTTTAGAAGTAAAATGCTTGGTATACTTCTTTCAGGAGCTAATAAAGATGGCGCTTTAGGAATGAAGTCTGTTAATATTAATGGAGGAACAACAATTATTCAAGACCCCGCTTTATCTCAAGCTCGAACAATGCCACAGGCTGCAAAGCAGCTTACTAAAATAGACCATATTTTTTCACCAGAACAAATAACAAACTATATCCTTAAACTACCAAGAAAATGAAATACAAAAACTTACAAATATTGAGAATTACAAATACTGTCATTCTAATTGCAATTATTGCTTTAGTAATAATGGCATATTTTAGAATGGATAATTATTTTTCCAGTTATAAAATTGAAAAATATAGCGGTGAATTTCATTTATTTGTATGGTCCATTATTATATTATCAACAGGAAGCTTTTTTATAAACTGGAGACTTATACTTACAACAACAGCTACAAAAGCTGATAAAAATGATAACCTTAATAACGCTGAACTAAAAACTGAAAATAAAACTAAGGATATTAAAGAATATTCATTAAATACTAAATCATTATTTTCTGACAAAAAGATAGATTTTGAAAGTGATGAGTTTGTTGAAAAATGTATCTCCACAATATGTAGAAACTTAGAATTTGATTTAGCTGTAAGTTTCAAACTAAACGATGAAAATGAGTTTGAGAATTGGGTAAATTATGCTCTGTACTCTGATACTAAGCCTCCCTCATTTCAATTAGGAGATGGACTTCATGGACAAGTAGCTTTGGATAAAAAAGCTACAATTATTAAAAATATCCCTGATAATTATTTAAGAATAACTTCGGGTAGTGGAGATATTCTTCCTAAAAATATTTATATTATCCCTATAGTGGTAAACGATAAAACAACAATTGTTATGGAATTTGCAGATATGAAATCAAATAATAATAATTGTTTTGAACTATTACAAAACTTTGCTAATGACTATTCTAAAATCTTAAAATCTTGAAAAATTAAGATATGAAAAACAAATATTCAAAAAACGAAACCATACTCTTAAAACAACTCCTCGCTGGTGGAGTAATAATTGGTTTACTTTTCTCAACATATATTTTATTTCTTGTCAATAGTAGTACTGGTAATGTACCTGAGGGTACAAATAAATTTATATATATTCATGAGAACTATCCATCAATTATTATTACTTGGTTTATCCCTATAATATTTGGAGGGATAGCATATTATTTTGGAACAGTATTTTTAATGAAGAAAAATCATTATGAATATAAACTTGAACAAAAAAATAATATCATAACAAACAATGCTTTATTTGCTAAAAGCATAGGGGAAGGTGATTTTGAGAATAGTAATTTTGGAAATCTGAATAAAGACGATCTACTCACACGCTCATTGATAATGATGCGTAATAATTTGGTAAAAAACAGAGAAAAAGAGTCAACAAATATTTGGATTAATGAGGGTAAAGAATTAATATCAAAAGAATTAAGAAAATACAACAACCTAAACGATTTATCCTATAATGTTATAAAGAAAATCCTTGATTATTGTGATATCACACAAGGTAGATTCTATATTTATAATGAAGAAAATGAAAATTTTAATTTAACAGCAGCATATGCATATAAACGTAAGAAATTTATTCATCAGTCTTTTAAAGTTGGTGAAGGATTAATAGGACAAGCTGCCTACGAACGCTTAAGTATTTACAGAACAGAAATACCGGAAGAATTTGTTAGTATTACTTCCGGAATTATCACCGACAAAAAACCCGGTAGTTTGTTTATTATGCCGTTAATAAGCGAAACAAAAGTGCAAGGCATAATAGAAATAGCTGATATCCAAGATTATATACCTCAAAAGGTAATTTTATTAATGGAAGAACTTGGACCTATAATTGGACAAGTATTATTCAGCGTACAAATGAATCTTAACACTGAAAAATTGCTTCATGAGGCTCAAATTCTTACAGAAGAATTAAAAGAAAACGAAGAAGAGTTGCAGCAAAATGCAGAAGAAATGCGAATGACTCATGAAGAGCTTGAAAGAAGTAATAATGAATTAGAAAAACAAATTCAAGAAGTGGAGTCAGCAAAAACTCGACTACATTCTTTATTAGAAAATGCTTCAGAAATTATTACAATATTTGATGCAAAAGGAAAAATCAAATATGAAAGTCCTTCTGCAGAAAAAATTCTTGGTTATATTCCTGAAGAAGTTATTGGGATGCGGGCAACTGATAGAATTCCAAATGAGTTTATCACTCTTGTGAAAGAAAACTTTATCAAACTACATAAATACCCTAATGAAAAGGTAAACTATAAATTTAAGCATTATACAAGCAATGGTAGTGAAATTTGGATGGAAACAACTGGTAAAAATATGCTTGACAATCCAGCAATTGAAGGTTTGATATTCAACACCAGAGATATCACATTGCAAATGATTGCTGAAAAAGACAGACGTCTTAAGAGTCAGATGCAAGCATTATCAGAGAATAGTCCTGATTTAATAATGCGTTTTGGCAGAAAAGGAAAATTCCATTATGCAAACCCAAAAGTAGAAGAATATTTACCTTATAAACCAGATGAATTACAAGGTTTAAACATTAATGAAATTAATATTTCTGATGAATTTAGATCATTTATTAAAGAAAGAATTAATTCTTCCATAAAAGTATTAGAAAAACAAGAAACCGAATTCGAAATTTTATTAGATTCTAAAACTCACTATCTTAAAGTTAGTAGCATCCCTGAATTTAACGAAGAAAAAGAACTGGAATCTATATTGATTGTTGCTCATGATATATCTGATATTAAAGCTATTGAAAAGGAAATTATAGACAAAAACCTTAAATTAACAGAAAGTATCAATTATGCTCAAAGGATTCAAACTGCAATACTTCCTAAAGATGATATCTTAAATAAGTATTTCAGAAATTCATTTATTTTCTACAAAGCTCGAGATGTAGTAAGTGGCGACTTCCCTTGGTTTAAACAAAATGACAATGGCATTTACCTGGCAGCGGTAGATTGTACCGGCCATGGAGTGCCTGGAGCATTATTAAGCTTTATTGGATACTTCCTTTTAAATGACATAGTAAATTCTCATCCTAAAGCAAAAGCTGCAGAAATACTTAGCATTTTCGACAAAGAAGTTAAACGTACCCTTAAACAAGAAAATGGAAGCAGAAATACCAGAGATGGTATGGATATCGCATTTTGCCAGTTTAGTAAAGACATGAAGAAACTATACTTTGCCGGAGCACACCGACCATTATATATTCAAAGAGGAAACGAGCTTATTCAAATAAAAGGTAATAGGCGTGCAATTGGTGGTATAACTCCTAAAAAGAAAGCTAAAGATTTCATTCTTCATGAAATAGACTTACAAAAGAATGATAGGATATTTATCTTCTCTGACGGATTAGCAGACCAATTTAAAGAAAATAGTTTTGAGAAATTCCAAGAGAAACAAGTAAGAAAGATAATTAATGATAATCCTAATGTTAATTTAAAAGAAATGCATACTATATTTGCCGATAGATTAAATACATGGCAAGGAAATTATCGTCAGATAGATGATATATTGTTAATAGGAATAGAAATATAAACAACTAAATACAAAATAATCATGGAGAAAAAACTCATGAATGAAATCTTTCACGATTATGTTTTTGATTTTTATCGTAATATGAAGATAAATCAAATAAATCTAATCTACGAGGGAGAAGTAACTCATCAAATCACAAAGGCATTTACAGCTCTAACTGAAGAGAATATGGCCAAAGACGCCGAGCCTAACGCATTGCAAATGAAAGTATTTCACATTATCGTTGAAAGCCTTCAGAATATTAGTAAACATGCCCAAAACCTTAAAGGTATTAAAGACGACTTAAAAGGTATAGGTACTTTTCTTATAGCCAAATCCCTTACCGACTATTTTATCATCGCTGGTAATGTTGTTCATTCTGATGATAAAGAAATAATGGAAGAGCTATTAATAAAAATAAATAAATTAGATAAAGCCGGACTTAAGCAATTACATAAAGAACAGATGAAGATTGGCAAAATATCTGACCGCGGAGGTGCCGGTTTAGGCCTAATTGATATAGCTCGAAAATCGGGTAACAAATTAGGTTATACTTTTAAAGAAATTGGTGATGACGCTTATTTCTTTATTCTTACAACTCAAGTTTCACGTAATCTAAAATAATCAGATATGAAGACTATAAAAATAGAAGCAAAAGAAGATACACCTATGATTGTGTTTGATCCTGAGAATAATATCTTTGAAATATCAGGACGTTCATTACCAGAAGACGCATCTCTTTTTTATGAGCCTATTTTGGATTGGCTTAAAGAATATGCAAAGTCTCCTAACGAACTTACAGAACTACATATTAAAATGAACTATTTTAATACCGCTTCATCAAAACTTCTGCTTGACATTCTTATGATAATAGAAGAAATGGTAGAAAATGGCCATAATTGTACTATTAAATGGTTCTATACCGAAGATGATGAAGATATGGAAGAAGCCGGTGAAGAATATTCTGAACTTGTTGATATTCCATTCGAATTAATTTGTTTATAATTTATTACAGACTCTGTTTGTTTAATATTCTCTTTTCTCCAATAGGATATTTATTATAAACAGTAGTATATGCACAGTTTTTTTTATATTTTTTAACTAATAATTATTATATAAATATAAAAACATTCACCTCTTTATTGAGACATAATATTTTAACTTTATTCTTAATATTGCAATCTTTACATTCCAAATAAAAGCTCATGAGTGAAGAAATACTAAAAGCGCTAATGCAATTATTTGCTATTATTGCCCATCAAGATAGTGAGCAATTTGAACAAGAGCGCCTTTATGTACAAAATTTCCTACACAACGAGCTAAACCTCAACGATGTTGATACTTACTTAAAACTTTTTGATGAACAAATAGAAGAGTCGAAATTAAAAGCTTTAAAGCGAAAAAACTCTAAGCTTACATCCATGACCGATTCGGTACGTATTTTAAAAATATGTAAAAGAATCAACAAAACCCTCGATCATAAACAAAAAGTAATTGCCACTATCCGTCTTCTTGAAATGATTTCAGAACAAGAAAGCCTCCAAAGGATAGAGATAATACATACTATTGCAGAAGTTTTTAATATCGACTTAAAAGAATTTGACGATCTAAAAAAACTTGTTTTCTCCACTGATAAAGACATCCTTCCTGTTTCCAGTTTCATTGTTATTTCCAATAAAAAAGTAAAACAAGATAATTATTTAGAATATAACAGACTAGATGGTCAGCTTATTTTTCTTCATATTTCCAGCACCAATTTATATTTAGTTAGATATTCTGGAAATCAAGAATTAACACTCAACGGATTAACTTTATCAAAGAACCAAAGCTTTGTTTTCAATCCTGGAAGTACAATAAAAACTCCGGTTAGTAAGCCTATTTACTTTTCAAATATTTTTGAGAGTTTTATAAAAGATAATAAAGGAACAAAAATAAGCTTTGTAGCAGAAAATATAAGCTACAAATTTAATGATTCTCAAATTGGATTGCACCCAATGAACATATATGAGCAACAAAACTCCCTTGTTGCCATTATGGGAGCATCAGGTTCCGGGAAATCAACTCTTCTAAGTGTATTGTCCGGAAGTTATACTCCAAACACAGGTTCTGTTAGAATAAACAATATAGACCTACATAAAGAAAAAGAAAAACTAGAAGGTGCAATAGGATTTATACCTCAAGACGATTTACTTATTGAAAACTTAACAGTATTTGAAAATCTATATTTTAACACTAAATTTTGCTATAACAACAAATCCAAAGAAGAACTTATCGAGCTTGTTAACAACACCCTAATGTCATTAGATTTATTCGACATTAAAGACCTAAAGGTAGGTAGTGTATTGAATAAACTTATAAGTGGCGGCCAGCGAAAAAGATTGAATATTGCTTTAGAATTAATTCGCGAGCCCTCTATCCTATTCGTTGATGAGCCAACAAGTGGATTATCATCAAGAGATTCAGAAAATGTGATGGATCTACTACGTAAACTATCACATAAAGGGAAATTGATATTTGTTGTTATTCATCAACCATCATCAGATATTTATAAAATTTTTGATAAGGTAATTCTCCTTGACGAAGGTGGATATATGATTCAGTATGACAACCCTGTTGAAATAATTAGTTATTTTAAACAAAAAGATGGTCAAGCTTCCTACGAGCAAGCTCAATGTGCTAGTTGTGGAAATGTAAATGCCGAACAGTTATTTAATATTATTCACCGAGAAGTAGTAGATGAATATGGAAACTACAATTCCAAACGAAAAAAAGAACCTAAAGACTGGAATAATCTTTACCTTGAACAAACAACTAATAGAAAAATCTCCGAAGAGAACTCCGCTCCAGAAATAAATCTAGATATCCCTTCTAAAATTAAACAAACTTGGATTTATTTCCAAAGAGATTTAAAGTCTAAGCTAAGTAATAAAACATACATTCTGATTGCATTTCTCGAAGCTCCTATACTTGCTTTTATTTTAAGCTATATTATTAAATATATCCCTACCGGAGATAAATATATTTTTAGACTTAATGAAAATATACCTCAATATATTTTTATGAGTATTATTGTAGCAATATTTATTGGCTTAACTATCAGCGCTGAAGAAATTATAAGAGACCAAAAAATATTAAAAAGAGAAGCATTTCTTAATTTGAGCAAAACTGCATATTTATTGGCCAAAATATCAATTCTATTATTAATTTCCACAGTCCAATCTCTACTATTTATTCTAATAGGTAATTCTGTTTTAGAAATAAGTGGAATGGGATTTAGCTACTGGCTGACTTTTTTTAGCGTCTCAGTATTTTCCAACCTGCTAGGATTGATTATTTCCAGCTCTTTTGATGAAGTCGTAACCATTTATATCATTATTCCACTCCTTATAATTCCTCAAATGGTTTTAGGAGGCGCAATGTTTAGTTTCGACAAGATGAATAAAAATATTGCAAGAATAGATAAAGTGCCCATTATAGCCGAGGCTATGGTGAGTAAATGGGCTTACGAAGCACTAATTGTAAATCAATTTGTGAATAATAAATTTGAAAAACATTTTTATAATCTGGAGAAAAAAGAAAGTAAGGCTGACTTTCATCAAGTATATTATATTCCTGAACTAAAAAAATACCTAAAAAGTGTACAAAAGAACATTGGTAATATGGAATATGAGGAAGGTCTCAGAAATAACATTGAACTACTATCAAATGAATACAAAAAACAAGTTTCCATATATCCGGAACTACAAAATAATTTATTACTAACAACAGATCAAAAAAAGATTAATACTGCATATTTCAATAGCTATAATACTTTCATTGTTAAACTCGACAGTATTTATAATTATGAGTTTTATTTAGCTCATAATAGACTTAGTATGAAAATAAATAAATATCTATCAACACAAAAAGACAAATATTACGCCTTACGCAACAAATATCATAATGAAGCTATTAGTGATATTGTGACACAATTCTATGAAAAAAACAAAATAATAAATTACAACAACAATCTCATACAACATGTTGATGCTATTTATACAGACCCTAATATTGATTCTCCTTTAGATATTCGCTCACATCTTTTTGCACCCAGAAAACATTTTTTAGGGAGATATTATGAAACTTTTTATTTTAATATTAGTATAATATGGCTGTTTAACATATTACTGTTCTTTATACTTAGGACTAACGGATTGCGAAAACTATTACAATTTAAATTTAATTCTAATAAACATTGATATTTATTATATGCATCTCATATAAATATATCATGAATTGAAATTGACCTTTATGAAACTAAAACATTTACTTCTAATGCTACTTGCGAGTGGACTTACGTACTCTTGTTCCAACTCCACTAATGAAAGTAATGAAGACTTTACACAAGTTGACTCTATTATTGCTCCAGAATCAATTGGTGTAGCAAAAGAAAGCATGACTGAACTTATTGACAACGTATCTTCACCAATAGAAATTGCCTCACTCCTCTTAGACGAGAATGTACCATTTAATAAGGAATATATCAGTTCCACCGATAATATCGATAATGTTGTTGGTGATTTTAATAGTGCTGTAAACCTTGGCATCTTAGGTACTGACCTTGGTTATTTAAACCTTTATGAAAAGACAAGCTCTGTAATGTCAACAGTTTCTGCAATTAATGATTTGTCAAACAAACTAAAAGTTGGTCAATTCTTTGATTTTGATCTATTAAAACGTTTGGCGTCAAATTCTAATAACCTTGATTCTCTTATCTACACTTCCATTTCCAGTTTTAATAATATGGATGATTATTTAAGGGAAAATAACAGGACAAATATCAGTACATTAATTGTTACCGGTGTATGGATTGAAAGTACTTACTTGGCCACTCAAGTGTATACTGATAAAAGCAATGAAAAAATTGCAGAAAGGATTGGAGAACAAAAACTTATTCTTAATAATCTAATACTTATATTTAATAATTATAAATCTGACCCACAATTTGCACAGTTGTTAAGTGATTTTCAAAATCTGAAAACAATTTATGATGATATAAGTATTGTAACTACTGATTCAGAACCTGAATCTAAAATAGTAAATGGAATGCTTGTTATTGTTCAGAATGATGAAAGTAAAGTAAATATAACTGACGAACAGATTGCTAAGATTGCAGCAGAAGTGGAGAAAATACGTAATAGCTTCATTAACATAAACGCATAAAGAAGACATTATGAAAAAGATATTAACCATTATTATTCTAGTATTAATAGCTAAAAGTTTTGCTTACTCTCAATGCAATCAGACTCTTGTAACAAACTGTTGCCATAATATATCAAGCAACTCTGTATTCTTACAACAATACCGTGCAAAACTTGCTGCAGCTACAAATCCTACTGATTTGCCTGTTGCTCGTTTTTCTGTTTTATTATCAAAAGGAAATACTTACAAATTTGATGTTTGTAGTGCCCTTGATTATGAAGGGGAAGCTATTTTACAACTTTTTGATGGTAATAAATTAGTTGCAAGTACATATCATACAAAAAGCAAAACAGATTTTAAAGCATTTGAATTTTATTGTAGCAAAACTGCTATTTACAAAATATATATTTCTTTCCTAGATGGTAAACCAGGCTGTGCCGTTGGCATTCTTTCTATGAAAAAATAAAAGTACTATTCTAATAACAATTGCTCTCTAAAATTGGCGACTTAAATGTCGCCTTTTTTATTTAACCCACATTATTCATACAAAAGCAAAGCAAATTGTATAAATGAGCAATAAATAGCGAAACAAGTTCGGGGACGGGCTAGCTTAAAAAAGCACTTAAATTTGGGTGTTTGAAAAATAATCCGGGTTAACCTTAGTTCGAAGCTCCTGGTATAAATTCTCTGCTCTGTTTAATAAATCTTTAGAGTATTCAGTATTAGATTTTCTTCTATTATTAAATGGTTGCAATTCTGACAAATTCACATTTAAACCTGCCTTATTAACTATAGATGATACTATTTGAGTTGGATTACTACAATAATTGGCATAATCGACAAAAATTGTATTCTTATGATTAATTCTTATAGCATGAGAATAATAATTTATCCATATTTTCAACCAATAATCTATTTTGTCTTTTTCTCCTTCTATAAGTGTAGAATCATTAAATAAGAATTGTTTTTGATGCAATCCAAATTCATGATGACCAAGCCAGTCCATATATTCAAGTACAAAATCATCTTCTTTTTGTAATTTAATATAATCTTTATGTTTCTCCATTAATGAGGCTGCATGAGTCAAGGGATCTCTAAAGAGTATAAATAACAGAAAATCGTCATTATACTGCCTTAATGAATTATATCTGATAAGAAAATTGTTGTTTTTAGCTAAATATAATTTTGAATCATCATTCTTAATATTGCGCTGATACTTCAAATAATTATAGTACTCCTCTTCACCTAATTCATATTCCGAGACGTAATTCTCATGAATATAATCATCATCAGCCATCATTTTAAAGAAATATTCTTCTAAAGCCTCCGTGGAATTATAGCCAATCATTATACCATCTTTATGACTTCGTTCCTTTAGTTTTTCGTGTTTTGGCTTATATACTTTACGCCATAAATTTGGAGCAGTAAGAAGAGGCATATTTGCATAAGAAAGTGACACAAATCCATCTAAATCTGACAAATCAGACATCAGACTTGTTGTCCCTGCTCGAGCTAAACCAGAAATTACTACAAAATCATTTCGAGTTTTAAGTCCTTTTTTTGTTATGCTTTTAGATTCAATGCTAAAAAGTTTCTTTGCTACATTATAATTATCCAACATCATCCTATGAAGCAATTTTGAAAGTTCAGAATAACCATTATTCGACTTTTTATTAAAAGGAATTATAAATGGTAAACTAGCTCCAATAGAGATTGAAATTATAGAATACAAAGATGATAAATCTAATTCTGATATAGATTTTGAAATTGCAACACAATAAACAACTACGGGTATGCTACCAATAGCTATTGCAACAACAATCAGTAAAAACATCTTAAAAAGATCAATGAGTAACTTATTAGTACTTGACTGAATCTGCTTTATAAGCACATCATCATCAGCTTCTCCTAAAAGTTCATTTACTAATCCTATACTACCTTCAGCAACATTATGAAAACAAGTCCTTTTCCATAACAATATAAGGAAAGTCAGAGAAGCACCAAAACCAAGCGAAATAAAATAAATCATTTATCCTTTTTCTTAAAAAATCGTTTTAATTTAAGCCAAAATATATATCCAAATGCAAAAAGTACTATTCCTCCAATTACAAACATAAGGATTATTGTTCCTATCCCTAGTCCTGGTCCTATATATAATAATTCCATCATATTATTTAATTATTCTTGTCCAATTTGGCAAATGATGATACCCCTTATGTTGAGATTTCAACACATCTTTATACACAACACTATCACCGTTTAATATCCATAAAATACCTGTATTCTGTTCTTCAACAAAAACATTAGAATCATCAATAAAATCTATTAAGCCTTCTGTTTCTGTAAAAATCTCGTTATCAATAAATGCTTTTTGTTCTATAAAAGAAATACTATCATTCCACAAATCATATCGAGCTATTGTTGAATATATGTTTCCAACAAATTGCAATGTAGAAGAATCTTTTGGTGGAGCCATGCTTTTATTCGTCCAATTTGTATAAAAATTATTATTAAAAAACACTAAACTACTATCATGATATATATCAACATCATGTTGACTAACAAAGGGCCCTTCAATCATTCTAATAACTTTATTTGTTGATGGTCGATATTGCATAATGAACGACATATTCCTCGAACTGATAAACAAATCGCCTTCATTATAGTATTTTGTAGTTTTCAAAGCGGGTTCAATATCATTGATATGTAATGGGTCTTCAATAGCATTTGATTTTAATATATAATACTCTAATCCATTCTCCCTTAATATTTCAGAAAATGATTTATTAAAGAGTATTTTTCCTGTTGCTGTATCCAATTTAGTTACAAAATCATCAATATAAAAAACACTTCTGCCATTAAGTTTATATGTGCCGGTAGCATAATAAACAGGCTCAAAACCACAAATCCAAATATCTCCATTTTTATCTAAATTCATAGAATGATGATGTTTTACACTATCTTGTATCCAGATAATATTCCCAAGAGAATCAATTCTTCGAAGACCACTAGCAGCGTCGAATGAATAAATAATTGATTTATTAGGCAATAATAAAGGATTTTCAACTCTTGCATGCTCTTGATGTTTGTTAGGAACTGTCCATTTATAATAAACGGAATCGGTTCGTAGATTCATCAAAGCAATAGTTCTGGAATCACTAGTATCGGAATATGCTACAAGTGCTTTTACATCAGTTGCAAGATTATTTATCGATTTAAAATCTTGTGGTGTTTCTACAAAAGTGGCCGGTAATTTTTTTGCTTCTTCCACCGATTGAGAAAACATATCAGGAAAAGTATAAAGAAACTTAATTGGTTCGTTTAAAAAACCATAGTCCTTATCTCCTTTTTGAATATGAAATACTATCCATCCAAAAATAGACAAGAAAAAAAGGAATATTACTATATACGAGAAAAAAGTTAGAATCTTTTTCATAAATGAAAATTCAACATAATAAAAAAACAATTATTCTTTAAGTCCGGTAGTTATTTTTCCTGTGCTATTATCTAATTCTGAACCACCCATTGAATGAGGAATCATATACATAGCAAATATTACAATAGTTGCTATTATAGGCCACAATTTATTGTGAGGTCTTTTACGCAATACTATAAAAGCTATTAACCAAAACAACCAAGCAAATATAGTCTTATTATCAGTCCAGTCTCCACCAAATGGCCATCCTGTCCAAAGTTCTCCAAAAGCATTTAACTGAACCAATGGTCCTAAAATTAGGCCTCCAATACCCAAAGATATCAATGTTAGTCTGGCATATTTTCTTGTTTTATCACCATTAGCAATAGCTTCAACTCCTGCCCTTGTGGCAACAAAAAGAGAAATAATCATAAAAATAATATGAGGGATGAGTATATATCGAGGAACAAAACCTTTGAAGCGAACAACTACAGGTTCTCCATTAAGAACTTCTACTTTTTCGTCTCCCTTAATTAATGAAATATGATATTCTACTTTACCTGCAGCAGGTTGCTCCGGTAATATTGCTGAAAGCATACGTTTTTCTTTCACTGTTTTTGGCTGCATTTCAACTTCAGTCCAGGGTTCATCAACTTTATATTTTTTATAAAAAATTATAGCTTTAACATCTTCATCTTCAATATTAAGGTTAATATCACATGGCGATCCTATTTCATTAGACCTTAATAGTTTAAAAACATACTCTTTATCTGCAATCTCTACTTTAACCTTTTTAGGATATGTAGGCCCTGTCATACGTTGATAAACCATTGCACTTATTGTAATTACTACTGTAATTGTCCACAATAAAAATGTCTTCTTTTTACTCATAAAATATTCTATTTATATTATTGTAATATAATTATTACTAAAATTATTATTAATTTATTTAGAAAGTAATGCTTCTAAAACTCTATTAGCTAAACGACTAGCTCCAATTCTAAACCATTGATTACTCATCCATTTTTCACCCAAAACATTTTCCAAAACCAGAATATACTGTTTAGCTACATCAACATCAGAAATACCACCGGCAGGCTTAATACCAATCATCTTACCGGTCTTATTAAAATGCTCTTTTATCACATTTAGCATAACATAAAATGCTTCAATAGTAGCAGCAGGACTCATTTTACCGGTAGAAGTCTTTATAAAATCAGCACCCGCAGCTATAGCAATTTCAGAGGCAAGTTTAATATTTGCAGCAGTCTGCAATTCACCAGTTTCCAAAATAACTTTTAAATGTGCATCACCGCAAGCTTCTTTTATTGCTTTTACTTCATTATAAACAAAATTATAATCTCCTTCTAAGAATTTACCTCTTGAGATAACCATATCAATTTCGTCAGCACCTTTAGAAACAGCATATTCAACCTCCTTTACTCTCAAATCTAATGGTGATTGACCACTAGGGAAGGCACCTGCAACACATGCCACTTTTATCCCTGTTTCCAATAGTTGACTTTTGGCAACCTCTGCAAATGGAGGATAAAAGCAAACTGCTGCTACATTTGGAATATCCGGACCATTTTCGCTAAAACTACGCGCTTGTTTACACAATTCTATTGCTTTTCTGTCATTATCCTTACCCTCTAAAGTCGTAAGATCAATACAGTTAAGAATTAATTGTAGTTGTTGTTTATCATTTAATAATGACTTCCTTTCTAAAATAACACTTATTTCTTTCTGAATCTCTTCTTCGCTTATTTTTTCTAATTCCCAATTCATCATATATAATTTTACTTGTTTGTTTCCTCTATTTCTTTTTCTTTTCGTTGTTCATTAACGTCTGTAACGCCTCCTGAAATAACAAATTTCATTGTTTCTGTAGGAGACGAATCTAGTATCGTAATATTTTCCCTTGGAACAATATATAGATTACCCATTATACTAAACGAGAATGGAATATAAACACTTATCAAACCTTCCTTAATACCTAAATCCGTTAGGCTATTCTGTGTCAAAAATCCAATCTGACTAGTCTCATCAGAAATCTTTACTAGTACAGGCTTGGTAAATTTCTTTTTATTACCTACAAAAGCCGATAAAAGATCCTTAACAGAACTGTAAATAATCTTAACTATAGGTGTCCTTGCTATAAATTTGTTAAACCAATTGAATAAAGGAGTCTTCACAATATACGAAGCTAGTACTCCAACTATGCTTACACCTACTATAATAATCAAAACTCCTAATCCCGGAATTTCTATCGGTATAAGAGTATCTAGCCACTCAAAAATGTAATAAAGTACAAATAATGTAGTCGCTAATGGGACAATTAAAAGTAAACCTTGTCCAAAATTACGTATAAAACGTGACCAATATATACCTAACTTTTGTTTCATATAGAATATTAAATACAGATGCAAAGGTAAATAGAAATTGCATTAGCCTTAAATTAAATATTTAAGTAAACTATAATGTATATTCTATTTTTTTAGTAAACATAAAACACTAATCCTGATTATTCATGGTTTTGGACTTGTATAGATACATGGCATCAAAACCTACCAACACATCCTAACTTTACCTGAACTCGAAATTTGTCTCATAGAAAGCCAATAGTATTCCAGATTAGTACATCGTAAGAATAAAAAGTACTCTTGTCAACTTACTGAATAACTGATTAATAAATATATAATTCATTACGGCGGATAATTGAGGCTGACATTATTTTTTCTTGAATAATGAAGATTAATATCAATTAATTAAAAGTATTTTTTGAAAAACTAAAATATGAAGTCTTAAAAATTAATAGTAAATTTGTGCATCGTTCATAAATCAACATTAATAACTGGAATACAGAACCTTATAAAACTAAACACACTCAAAATGATTAACGAGCAACTTATCAATCCTAAAAGTATCGTCGTAATTGGCGGTTCTAATAATATTAACAAACCAGGCGGCAAGATATTAAAAAACCTAATTGATGGTAATTTTAAAGGCAATTTATATGTAATGAACCTTAAAGAATCAGTCGTACAAGGAATAAAAAGCTACAATAGTGCGGAAGAACTACCCAATGTTGACTTAGCAATTATTGCAATTGCAGCAAAATACACTCCTGATGTAATTGATATACTTACCAAGAAGAAAAACACAAAAGCATTTATTATTATTTCTGCCGGCTTTAGCGAAGAAAATCATGAAGGAAAACTTTTAGAAAATGATATCGTTGCAAAGATTAATGCCGTTGACGGTGCTTTGATAGGCCCAAACTGTACCGGTGTACTTAATTCTAATCATCATAGTATTTTTACTGAACCTATTCCTAAATTAGATCCTAAAGGAATAGATTTTATAAGTGGTTCAGGAGCCACAGCATGTTTTATTTTAGAATCAGGAATCCCAAAAGGACTAAGTTTTTCATCAGTTTATACCGTTGGCAATTCAGCACAGATAGGTGTTGAAGAAATACTAGAATACTTAGATAATAATTTTGACGAAAAAGTAAGTTCTAAAGTTAAAATTTTATATATAGAAACCATCGCGAATCCTAAAAAACTATTAAAACACGCATCTTCATTAATAAGAAAAGGTTGTAGAATTGCTGCAATAAAAGCTGGTTCTTCTGAAGCTGGTAGCAGAGCTGCATCTTCACATACTGGAGCTTTAGCCAATAGTGACTTAGCAGTGAATTCACTCTTTAAAAAAGCAGGAATTGTACGATGCCATGGCAGAGAAGAACTTATGAATGTAGCTGCTGTATTTATGCATCCTCGTTTGAATGGTAAAAATATTGCTATTATCACCCATGCCGGCGGACCAGCTGTGATGCTAACTGATGCTCTTAGCAATGGAGGATTAAAAGTCCCTAGAATAGAAGGTGAAATTGCTAATGATTTATTAACTCACCTATATCCAGGCTCTTCCGTTAGCAACCCTATTGACTTTTTAGCTACCGGTACAGCAGAACAATTAGGTACCATTATCGATTATGTTGATAATAAAATGCCGGATATAGACGGGATGGTCGTCATTTTTGGGACACCCGGCCTAACCAGAATATTTGATGTATATGAGCTGTTAGACGAAAAGATGAAGTCATGTAGTAAACCTATTTTTCCAGTACTACCTTCTACCCTAACAGCTAAAGATGAGGTTAATAGTTTTCTTGCAAAAGGAAGAATAAACTTCCCTGATGAAGTAAATTTAGGCAAAGCATTGTGCAATTCATTTTTTACACCATTTCCTGCTCCCGAAAAAGCAGAAATTCCTAATGTCGATATTGCAAGGATACGCTCAATCATCGATTATGCTCAAGAAGGATATCTTAAACCAAATGAAATACAGGCTTTATTAGATGCCGTGGATATTCCCCGTGCAGGTGAAGCTGTAGTAAATACTGTAGAAGATGCCATAATTGAAGCCAAAAAGTTAGGCTACCCACTTGTCATGAAAGTAGTTGGTCCTATTCATAAATCAGATGTCGGCGGTGTTGTACTTAATGTAGAAAATAAAGAACAACTTACAGATGAATTTGAGAGAATGATAAAAATTGAAGATACTACTTCGATTCTTTTGCAACCTATGCTAAGTGGTACAGAGTTATTTGTAGGCGCAAAACTTGAGGATAATTTTGGACATATGGTCCTTTGTGGTATGGGTGGAATATTTATTGAAGTGTTAAAAGATATTTCTGTAGCAATTGCCCCTATTGAACCCAATGAGGCCTACAATATGATTAGGTCACTTAAAAGTTATAAAATAATTAAAGGCGTTAGAGGCCAAAAAGGGATTAACGAAGATGAGTTTGCCAAAGTTATTATTCGACTTTCTACATTAGTATATCATGCTCCGGAAATTATTGAAATGGACTTAAATCCTCTTTTAGGAAATAAAGATAAAGTTATTGCCGTTGATGCTAGAATAAGAATTGCAAAATAAAAACCTATGATTAAAGAAGATATTATTCAAAGAGCTGATGAATATTTGCAAAAACTAACAGAAAGCAGTTTAAAGAAATACCTGGATGAAGTTGAGCAAATGCAAGAACATATTATTGTTTATGTTCAAACTATGGGTGATATTTTTGAAGATGCTGAAGAATATTTCGACAAATATATTTACTTCTTCCTTTTGATACACCGCTCCTATACTAATAGATTTCGATTCTTTCCAAAAATAACAATGGAAACAATTGAGAGAATAGAGGAAGAGAATAATACATTTTTTGATGAATTAAGCTCAAATAATGTAGATTTCGACGATAAAATGGAAGCATATTTGTCGAAGCATCCACAAAGAACATTAATAGACTTTATCACATTAGATTTATTTGAAAGTGAAGAAGATGCCTACGATGATATTAGTTTAGAACTAGATAATCAGATTTTCTTCCTATTACTTACTTTGATAAACATCTATGAAGAAAGCTTGGTTGCTAGTCAAAATGAATTTTATAAAAAACAATAGTCTGTGTTATATTTTACCTTAGCTCTATTCTTTTCAATAGGAATATTACTATTGTTTAGGCTTTATGTAACATTCAAAGTAAATACCAATATAGCTATAGTAGTAAGCTATTTAACTTCAACAATATTATGTTTTAGTTTTTCAGACACTAGCAAATCTATTTTAATAAACCAAAATTCTTTATTTGCGTTATTATTAGGTATTAGTTTTTTTGTCGGATTTATCTTTTTATCACTATCGACACAAAAATCAGGAATATCATTAACATCTGTAGCCTCAAACATCTCTGTAATTATCCCTATTTTAGTGGCTGCAATATTCTATCACGAAAAAATTATAGGGATTCATTTAGCTGGTGTTATTGCATCTATTCCTGCTGTTTTTCTAATTTTTAAACCTAAAACAAAGCAAAAGTTCAGCCGTTCGATAATTATTTATCCTTTTATCATTTTTGTTATAAGCGGTTTCAATAATAGTATTCTGCGTGAAGCTCAACGCAATGGCGTTGTTGCCAATTCAATGTTTTTCTTAGGAATAATTTTTGGAATAGCATTTATTTCTTCATTTTTTTATTCAATTATTATTAAAAAAGAGAAACCATCAAAGACAAAAGATTGGATATTTGGCATACTTTTAGGGATAGCCAATTTCGCATCTACATTCTATTTTTTAAAATCCTTGGAAATATTTACTTCTGCTTTATTTTTCCCAATTTATAATATTAGTTTTATTACTATTTCCACATTTATAGGAATCACATTTTTCAAAGAAACTTACTCAAAATTACAAATGATTGGATTATTTATAGCAGGTATTGCTGTAATGTTAATGAATTGGGGATAAAATCAGTTCTCTTTACAACCTGGCATATCAATAATAAAGGTTGTTCCCACATTTAGTTCACTTTCAATATTTATCTTAGCGCCTATACTATTAGCCAACTCAAAACATATTATAAGCCCGAGGCCGGTTCCTTTTTCAGCAACAGTACCTTCAGAAGAATTATAATACTTCCCTGATAAAATATTCGATACTAATTCAGAAGACATTCCTACTCCATTGTCCTTTATAACAATAGAATAAACATCATCATTTTTTGTACATGAAATAGAAATATCACCTCCATGGCTAGTAAACTTTATGGCATTAGAAATAATATTTCTAATAATTATTTTTAGGTAGTTTTCATCAGTAGAGACATGATACATTTCACTTATACTATTTGAAATTGCAATTTCTTTAGTATATGTAATTGCATCAATAGTATGAATTAAATCATCAACCAGTTGTTTTACATAAACATCCGAAATACTAATTTTTTTACCCATTCTATTTCTCGACCAATTAAGAATATCTTCAAGCAGTAAATGTGTTGAATTTAATGAATTCCCAATTATTTCAAGATACTTTTCTCTTTGAGAAGATTCAATTTCATCAGATTTATCAAGCAATAATTCAAAAAATGAATTTGCCGTTCCTATAGGCCCTTTTAAATCATGACTAATAACAGTAAAAATCTTTTCAAGAACATCTTTAGACTCCTTTAAATCATTAGATTTATCAATCAGAAGCTTGTTAACATCTTCTAATTCAGCATTATGCTTCGTTTTTCTTTGATTACTTCTATATATAATAAACAAAATAAATCCAACACCAAGTAAAAGAAATAAAATCATAAATATTATATTCCTTTGCTTATTTATTGAATAATCTAAAGAATTATTTTGAATTAGTAAGGCTTTATTTCTTTCACTTATTTTATTTAAATTATATCTCATATTAAGCATACTGGAAACAAATATTTTATCTGAATTTGTTATTGAATCACTTAATATTTTCGACTGTAAAAGATATTTGTAAGCACTATCTAAATTATTAATTTTAAAGTATAAATCAGATATCGATTCAAGTATTCTACTATTATCAAAATCATTTCCCCCCACATTTTCTTTTATGTATCTCATTCCATAATTAATAGCCAAATTAAAGCTATCTATGCTTTCATAATAAATCAGCATCTGCGCTATAGCATCTAATTTAATCTGATCAAATCCATTTGAATCTGCTAAAGATATTATATTAGTGTTCAGTTCAATAAACTCAGGATAATTTTTCTTTTTATATTCCAGTTCGGCAATATTTAATCTTACTAATAATAAATCAAAATTATTATCAATACTTTCAAAATAATCTTCATTTTTTAAAAGAAAGTTTTCAGCCAATTGCAACTTATTAATACTAAGTAAAAAGACCCCATAATTAAGTTCTCCATAGGAAATAATTGCTTTATCTCCATATTTATAGCATAATTTAATACCCTTACTAAAACACTCTTTAGCTCTAATCGTATCATTAATATCAGAATATATTATTCCTAAATCAATATAATCAGTTGCATAAAATCTATTAACATATTGATTTGTAGTATCAATATTGCGAACTTTGTCTGTTTCACTAATACTTTTAAGTTCCAAATCAATTGCATTCTTATATAAACCTATTTCATCATAAATCAAAGCTAAATTATTGTACAAAGTAGCTATAATTAGGTAGTTATTAAGAGAGAATTTAAGATATATAGAATCTTGTAATAATGTAGAAATAGAAGTCTCATAATAATATATTGATGAGTCATAGTTTCTAGACATATAATGATATTTAGCAACTAAGTTATTATAGTCATTATAATAAAGAGGAGCGTTATAACTATCATCTAAATTTTCTAAATAATAAATAAGTGAAGCACGTATATCCGGAAACTTATTTACATCTCTATCTAATAAGTCCCAACCCTTGTTATATAATTGATGAAAAGCAATAGAATCTGTTGTAGTATCAATATCATACTCATCTACTATCGACTTTACAATAGAATTCTGTGATTTAACATCTATGTTAAAACAAAAAAATATTAAAAATAAAAAACCAATAATAGTTTTATAATTCATATCTAATCCAAAAACAAATCTTCAATAATTGACAATTCACTTTTATCAATTTCACCATCAGAGGCAATCATTTCATTAAACAAACCAGAAATATAAATCTTTTTATCATTATTTAAATTAGAAATTACATCCTTAGCTTTATCTAAAGTCATATTTAGAGAACTATCAGCCTCATTAACAGTGATATCAATAAGCTTACTAATTTGAAAAAGTGCAGCTGCCTCTCTTAAATCTGTATGACCATCGGCTTTCATAAGTTTAACGAGTAAACAATATATAGCTTTTTTTTCTATATAAGTAAATTCCATATCATCACAATAATAAGAAGTTAAATCTTAAGCAAAAGTACAAATATTAATCTATATAATTATATATTCAAGCATTATTTAAAAAAATAAATCTATACGACTTTCAACCTTTTTAATATAAATTTGTCTGTAATTTATCAATAATCTGTAATTTATCAATAATTATAATTTCTATATCATGAAAAAATCAATTTTTCTTACCTTAATTATTCTTTCAAGCATATCATTTTCATTTACTACTAACAACGAATGGAAAGAGTATAAATCTATAGATGGAGTTGTAATATATACTAAAAATGCCCATTGTAGTACTGAATACAATACTTCTAAAAATGAATATATTGTTTTCAAGTATGTTAACACCAACGATTATAATGTTAGAATATCATGGAAACTAAATTTATGGAACAATGATATTTGCCGGTCATGCGATTTACCTTCACCTAATGAATATGAACAAAGTCTAGATATAAAAGCCGGTGAAACACTAGAATATAATTGTAGTGATAATAGCCCAGCCTTTAAAATTTTTAAAAGCTCTGAAAAAGCTAATTTACATCCAAAAGTAGAATTTAAATTTGTCAACCTTAATGTTGTTAGATTATAAATTTATTAACACTTTTATTTATGATAAAAAGAATAAACATAATATTTTCCACGATTCTACTTTCAGTTTTAGGCTATGGTCAACTGCAGGTTACTCAAAATCTAACTCCAGCTCAACTAGTAGTTCAAGAATTGATTGGCTATGGAGTAACAGTTTCTAATATTACATATACCGGCGATTTACAAGCTATAGGAAAGTTTGCCAATGGAGGCACAACGAATATCGGCTTACTCTCCGGAGTATTAATGACCACAGGAAAAGCTAGCATAGCAATTGGGCCAAACAATCTTACTAATGCTGGATTTAACAATAGTGGTAGTAGTGATCCTCAACTGGCAAATTTAGTATCTGCCACTATAAATGATGCTGCAGTTTTAGAGTTTGATTTTATTCCTATAGCCGATACAGTAAAATTCAGATATGTTTTTGGCTCTGATGAATATCCTGAATTTGCTAATAGTAGTTATAATGATGTTTTCGGTTTTTTTATATCCGGACCAAATCCTAATGGAGGAACTTATAATAATCTTAATATGGCAACTTTGCCAAATTCAACAACACCAGTATCTATTAATAATGTAAATGCTACTAATAACTCTTCTTATTATATTGATAATAGCAATGGTTATACTATCCAATATGATGCTTTTACAGTCGTTCTTGAAGCATGGACCGTAGTAACACCATGTATGACATATCATTTTAAAGCTGCTATAGGTGATGCCGCTGATGGAATTTACGATTCTGGAGTTTTCTTAGAATCAGGAAGTTTTAGTACTAATGCTGTTCAAGTTTCAACTAATTTTACAATACCGGGAGCAATTCAAAAATGTATTGAAGGCTGTAATAATGCAGAAATAAAAGTACAACTTCCCAAAATATTAGCTTATCCATATACTGTTTACATTGATACTATGTGGGGAACAGCAACTAATGGTGTAGATTTCGCACAGATTCCTGACAGTATAGTCGTACCAGCGGGACAACAGCAAGCATCTTTAATTCTAGCTCCTTATGTTGATTATAATACAGAAGGACAGGAAAATTGGAATATAATTTTTCAGACCTCGCCTTGTACAATGGATACTGTAACTATTCCCATAATAGACTATACGCCAATAGAATTTACAAAACATCAGAATGACACTATGGTATGTAGTGACAGTTTATTATTAAATGTCTATCCAACATTCGGATGGCCCAATTCGTATACTTATACTTGGACTCCTTCATCCAGTGTAACAAATTCGGGAACTGCAAGTAGCTGGGCAATGCCACCACAGACAACACAATATATAATTGGCATAAGTGATAGCTCAGGATGTCCAACAGTTTACGACACAATAAATGTAGAAGTAAATCCAAAAGTGCTTACAAGTTTTATCCCAGATATTTTCCAAGGTTGTGAGCCGTTAGATGTAGTCTTTACAGATATGTCTTCTCCTAATATTGTTGATTGGGAATGGCATTTTGGGGATGGAGACACTTCAAAAACACAAAATCCGGCTCATACATATAGCGCAGGAAAATATGATGTTACTTTAATAGCTACTGCTGCCAGTGGATGCCAAGGAGAGCTTACTGTTACTAACCTAATCAACTCTTGGCCTCTTCCTGATGCAAATTTCTACCTTAGCCCATCTGTTACAACAATTGAAATGCCTAGCATAGATTTTATAAACACTTCCCAAGGAGGAAATTCCTGGCTTTGGAAATTTGGTGACGGCACTAGTTCTACTACTGAGAATCCTAATCATACCTATACAGAAGATGGCGAGTATCCTGTATGGCTAATTGTCACCAGTGATAAAGGATGTATTGATTCCGTACTATATTATGCAAATGTAATTGTAGATGAAATTGAAGTTCCAAACGTTATTACACCTAATGGCGATGGTGCTAACGACAAATTTGAAATTAAAAATATTGATAAATTAGAATCTTCATACTTAAGAATATACAATAGATGGGGTACTTTAATTTATAGCTCAAAGAATTATAAAAATGATTGGGATGGTGATGGTGCTGCCGATGGAGTTTACTTTTGGCATCTTGATTATAAAACCTATTTTAGGGAATCAACCGAAAAAGGAACACTAACAATAATTAGATAAATAATTTACATCAAAGGAAAAGCTGAATTAATATTTATTAAAATTCAGCTTTTTTTATTGTTGTTAAAAATTAATTCTAATACATATTTTTTATGGTTTTAGCTTTATGTAGATACAACCTACCGACATATCTTAATATTTCAATTTTTTTTCGGCGTAACATATGTATAAAGATTAAATTCTAATTGTAAAAAGTTATGAGAATTAAAATCACACTTATTAATTTATTGAATATCAACTAAATAACTGGGGGTAATATAATTCTATAAAATAGATAATATGTACTAAGTAGAAATTAACACCTCAGGCTTATTCTCTTCATGGCGAAGGTTCTCCATTATATAAAACTGTCTATCCGGAGTATTTTTACCCATATAAAATGACAGCACCTTCTCTATTCCTGATTCTTTATTAAGAATAACAGGATCTAAGCGCATTGACTTACCAATAAAGTGCTTGAATTCGTCTGGTGAAATTTCTCCAAGACCTTTAAATCTTGTAATCTCGGCCTGTGCACCAACTTTCTTAACAGCATCTACCCTTTCTTTATCAGAATAACAATAATATGTTTCTTTTTTATTCCTAACTCTAAAAAGTGGGGTCTGCAAAATATAAACATGTCCTGATTTTACCAACTCTGGATAAAACTGCAAGAAGAATGTCATCAGAAGCAACCTAATATGCATTCCATCAGTATCAGCATCAGTAGCAATAACAATATAGTTATATCTTAAATTATCAAGATCTTCTTCAATATTTAATGCTGTTTGCAACAAGTTAAATTCTTCATTTTGGTAAACTATTTTCTTACTAAGTCCATACGAATTCAATGGTTTTCCTTTAAGACTAAAAACAGCTTGCGTATTAACATCTCTAGACTTAGTAATAGAACCAGATGCAGAATCTCCCTCTGTAATAAATATTGTAGATTCTAAACGTAATTCTTTATTCGTATTATAATGGACCCTGCAATCACGAAGCTTTTTATTATGTAAACTTGCTTTTTTTGCACTCTCTCTGGCAAGCTTTTTAATGCCGGCCATTTCTTTTCTTTCTTTTTCCGACTGCAATATTTTAGCACGTAAAGCCTCTGTAATATCAGGATTTCTATGAAAATAGTTATCCAAATTTCTCTTTACAATATCGTGAACATAATTTCTCACAGTTTGTCCACCTGGCTCTATATGCTGAGAACCTAATTTAGTCTTAGTTTGTGATTCAAAAACAGGCTCTTGAATTTTAATACTAAATGCAGCAACTATTGAAGTTCTAATATCACTTGCATCAAAGTCTTTTTTATAAAAATCTCTAACAGTCTTTACAATAGCCTCTCTAAATGCCGCTTGATGAGTACCACCTTGAGTAGTATGTTGACCATTTACAAAAGAATAATATTCTTCACCATACTTTTTAGATGCATGAGTAAATGCAAATTCAAAATCTCCTTCTTCTAAATGTATTATTGGATAAATTATGCCATCATCTATATTTTGATCCAACAAATCGTGCAATCCGTTCTTTGATTGAATCTTTTCACCATTAAATTTTAAAATTAGCCCTTTATTCAAATATGCATAATTCCATAACAATTTCTCAACATACTCAAACCTATACTTATATCCAGTAAAAATATTTTCTTCAGGAATAAATTTTATAAGTGTCCCATTTTTCTCATCAGGAGCATCAAAATCCTCTTCCCTTACCAGAATTCCAGACTTATACTCAACAAGTTTGGACTTCCCCTCACGGAAAGATTGAGCAATAAATGACTCTGAAAGAGCATTTACGGCCTTAGTACCTACACCATTAAGCCCAACTGTTTTCTTAAAAACTTTAGAATCGTATTTTGCTCCCGTATTAATTTTAGAAACACAATCTACTAATGCACCCAATGGTATTCCTCTTCCATAATCTCTTACAGTAACCTCTCTACCTACAATATCAATAATTATCTGACGACCATTACCCATGATAAACTCATCAATAGAGTTATCCAAAACTTCCTTTATAAGAACATATATTCCATCATCAGGAGATGCTCCATCACCTAATTTACCAATATACATACCCGGACGTAATCGAATATGATCTTTCCAGTCTAATGATTTTACACTATCCTCATTATATTGCGCCTCTGCCATAGTCTATTATTATTTGTGCAAAAATAAGTCTTCATTACCAAATTCTAATACAAAAAAAATATATTTTTCAACGTATATAGGTGGATTATTAGAAATATCGCCAATCAGTATATCATGATAATAACTGTCACTCATTAAAAATTCAGTTATAAGAGAAAATTATCTACTTCAAATTTACTTCCTCTGCCTGTATTACAACATTTGCCATGCTACCATCAGCATAATAAACAAACGCTACTATACTTAAATTATTAGGATTCCAATCTTTCCCAATCTTATATCCTGAGTAGCTTTTATTAAAGATTTGCCCATTACTCAGTGCTCCATCAGCAAATTCCTCACCCCAGGTAGTATTAATAGCTCCTCTTAAAACATGATTATGCTCATAATCTAGGATTTCAGGCACATCACCAACAGCAGCATCATTATTTTTTTGAGCTTGAATAATCTTACTTTCTGTAACCATAACAGCAATATTATATTTCCCTGAAGGCAAATTATTTAAAACACTTAATTTTATGTCAACATCTATGGTACTGTCTGTAGAATTATAGGAAGGATCTAATTCGATATAAACATCAGGTAATTCTGGCATTGAATCGAGCACCAAACTAACCGCTGTTGCAAATGCCGCTCTATCAAGAAGATAATCACCATTTTGCTTAGTTCTATTAACCATTCCTTTTGGAAGAGGTGCACTAATAGCACCAAAAACAGTAGCAATATCGTCACCCTCTGTTGTTCTAAAATCATAGTCAAAAGGGGCAGCTTTTGGTCTTGCAAAAAATCCTACATGTTCTGCCATAACAATTATCCTATCACCATAAATACCCTGTAAATCTTCTATAGTTTTGTGTGCAGAAGGACAATTTACACATTCATGACCGGTAAAGTCTTCAAATAATAATTTTCTAACAGTATCTCCTGTTACTCCAGAAGAACCTTTTTCCATATACGGCTCAGATATTTTATCACAGGATGTTGTTATCATTAAGCTGACAAAAACAACTAATACACTTATTAATATATTCTTATTCATTATTTGCATTTTTATTAAATCCTTTTCTTATAATTGTCCAAAAAACTAAAAGCTACTATTAATTGTTAGGGAAAGCCCATTGGAAGCAGGTACTGCCCTACAAACTCCTCCAACACAAACAATACCCTCTCTTTGTCGTCCATATCCTACACTAATCCTAGTTGACTTATGAGTGTAACCAGCAGTGATAAATGGGTATAATGCAGAGTCATTATGTCCTGCAATACCTTGATTATAAAGAACAACAAGAGCAGTGAAAAATCCATGATTATTAAATTCTAACATTCCGGACATCCAATTTCCTTCATCTTGCTTTGTAAACATAGCTTGAGTCTCAAGATGTAACGAATGATATGGTTTAAACTTCCACCAAACATCAACTATACCAATATTTGCATAAACATTAGGTTCTGCATGTCCTTCATTAATCTGCATATTATAGAATACATTCATATACATTAAAGAGACATCCCACTTTCTACTAAGCTTTCTATGTATCTTAATATTAAAATCCGAATAATATTTCTCATCACCTAGTTTAAAAAACTTAGATTTATAACCTAAGGTACCAGATTGACCAATTGTTGTAGAATCATTAACTTTCTCCTTATAAATAGAATTTGATATTGAATAATTAGCATTAATACTTGTACCGTATTTACCACCTAAAGCGGTCTTTTTCTTTAATTTATAAATAAAAGTAGCTTGCAATCCCATTTGTCCGTTAGCTTGGGAAGCGTAAGGATAAAAAGCAGCAAGGCTATATGCATGTTGACGTGTCATTGCAGGAATATAACCTACCGGCAAATCAAATCCTGTAGAAGTGCGATTAGAACGAAAATCCATATTATCAACTCTCTCGGCTTGCAAAGTAAATCCAAGTCCTTTTCTGGAATAACCAAATTCAGCTAATACAGCATTTCCACTTTTATAAATCATATTATTGGAAGCATTTGGATCATTAATCTTCCAACCAGTTTCGAATTTAAAATTAAAACCACCTCTATATAGCTCTAATCTTGCAGCTTCTGCAGCAACATTCTCAGGTAACTTAAATATTGGGTCTTGATCTGTTTGATATCGACTTACAAAACTATATCCCATAAAGACTCTAGTTTTAGAATCATTAAATCCCTTAAAAAGATCATTAACTGACAGTTGCCCATCAATACCTCTAACTAAGCCGGGGCCTAAATCCCAGTAATACCTTTGTTTACCAATTAAACCAGTAATAGTAAGTGCTTTCATTTTATATTTTACTCTCACTCCATCAAAAGAATTATCAAAACCTAAATTCCATTCTTGATATGATCGTAAAATCATTCCTGTACCAAATTGTTCGTAGAAATTACCGGCAGTAATATCTACTTTATCATTACGATAACGCAAAAATCTATATCCAAAGCCATTACCTTTCCAACGAGAATCATAACCCTGCATCTGAGGCATAAATAGTTCATAACGTATTCCTGCCTCAAAATTTTTATTTGAATATCGCATCTCAAAAAATGAATTTGAAGCCAGGTTCTCAGGAATATCCTCTGCCCCTATTGTACTATCCTTTTTATAATACTGAGCATCAGCCTGAAAGCTCCCATGTACTTCTCCTCCACCCAGTACTTGAGCAAAAGTGTTATTAATAAAAAAAACAAAACATGCTATAAGAATAAGTTGTATAAATTTTGTCATAAAGAAAAAGATATTATTTCTAATAAAATATATGAATTATTTAATTTCTTCTCCGTTTTTCAACTTCTTTACAAGTTCAATAAGCTCTAATTCAGATCCTTCAGTAAAAGAAGTATGTTCCCAGACTATTTCCCCTTTCCCATTAACTAAAAAAGTATGAGGTACTAAATTAACGCCCATTGCTCTTTTAAAATCCCCATTCTCATCTAAATATACTTCGTAATCCCAGTCTTTTCCATTTATTAGAGGCATCACTCCACCAGAAGTTCTAGAATTATCAACTGAGATTGCAATTAACTTCACTCCAGTTTCATCCTGCCAATCTTCATATACATCTGCTATAGTTGTTAATTCTTGCACACAAGGCTTACACCATGTGGCCCAAAAACTAATAATCATTGGATTACCATCATTATTAAAAGTTGATGTACTAATCATTTTACCATCTAGAGTTTTCACATCCACTTTTGGAATCCTTCTTTTATTATCTGTGGTAAAAGACATTATAAAAGCAACTATTACAATTGCTATTATAGCATTAAATTTTTTCATGTGTGTAAGTTTAAATTTTTTATAAAAAAAACATGCTGCGAAAATAATAAAAATCAATTATAAATATTTAACAAATTGTATTCCATTCTAAAGAAAATACTATCTCTAGTACATATATTTTTCCACTAAACCTATTTACACAATAAAAAAAATTACTTTTATTTTATTTGCAATATTATTAACAACAATCAGTTTTGATCAAAGCTCCTATACGTTTGCTGAAAGTGGTATTTATTTCATAAACACTCAAATAAGTGATAAAAAATATAGCAAGCCTATACAAGTACAATTATAATTGCTAAAAAAAATTTAACAAAAAGAAGAAACTTAGTAGTTTATCCTCTTTAATTTAGTAAAATTGTCAAATTATCTATATTTAACAATTAAAAAAAATATTTTTTTTCACTTTAATATGGATAACATATGCTTTTTGTTATATTTGCGCTTTAATAAATTACAAATCAAATTAAACACCATGAAAAAATTTAACATTTTAGTACTTTTTATTTTAGCGGGTTTTAGTTTAGCAGCTCAAACAATTGTTGATACAACAGCACAAAATAAAAAAGCAGTATTAGAAGAATTCACAGGAATTCACTGTACTTGGTGCCCGGCAGGACACCTAATCTCTAACCAAATCGAAGCTGCTCATCAAAATGATTTCTTCGCAATAAACATTCACGTAGGTGGATATGCAACTCCTAGTGCCGGCGAACCAGATTTTAGAACAAATTATGGTAGTGCTATTAAAGGTCAAACTGACTTGCAAGGATATCCAGCAGGAACAATCAACAGACACCTTTTTAGTGGAATGTCACAAGGTACAGGTACTGCAATGAGCAGAAGTAACTGGTCTGCTGCAACAACTACTATATTAGGACAGGCTTCTTATGTTAATTTAGCAGCAAGTACTTCCATTAATTTAAGTACCAGAGTAATGACAATTTATGTAGAAGGTTATTTCACAGGAAGTGGAGCTCCATCTACAATGAAATTAAATGTTGCTGTTCTTCAAAATAATGTTGAAGGTCCACAAGTTGGAGCTTCAAAAAATCCAGGACAAGTACTTGCTAATGGAATGTATAACCATATGCATATTTTACGAGAATTAGTAACTGGACAATGGGGTGCTACTATTGATACAACATCTCAAGGAACTTTCTTCGCTCGTACATATACTTACAATGTACCTAATGACATTAACGGCGTACCAATGGAATTAGGAAATCTAGAAGTTATTGCCTTTATTGCAGAAAATAATCAAGAAATTATCTCTGCAAATAAATCAACTATAAATTATGTAACTCCTGCAGGTGTTAACCTTGTGGATTTAAGTGTAAAAACTGCTACTATAACTCCAGCTCTTTGTGGAACTAGTGTTACTCCTATGGTTTGGGTAAAAAATAATTCTAGCACAATAAATGCAGATACTTTCCAAGTTAGTTATACATATAATAATGGAACTCCTGTTACTCAAGCTGTTTATACTACATTAAATGCGGGTGATAGTACTTTTATTACTTTCCCTTCTTTAACTTTATCAGGTTCATCTAATGAATTAGGATTTAAAGTTGACGTTGACAATTGCGTTCATCTTATTGATATCCAGACAGGAAATAATTTAAGTGGAATGCCTCAATTCTATGTGATGCCTGCAGCTACTATTGGTACTACTTATACTGAAGATTTTGAAAGCTATGCAACTTTCTCTACAAGAATTGATTCTACAATCATTATAAACCCAACCAGTGAGCCAGCATTTACTATCACTAAAGATGGCGTTACCGGTTTAACTAATGAGCTTGGTGCTTATGCTGCATCCACTTCAAGTTATATTGTAAACTTTTATGGTATTGATGCCGGAAAATCTGTAGATTTAATGTTCCATAAAATGGATTTCTCTTCTAATACCGGTTATGGTATAAAGTTCGATTACGCTTACGCTCAATATTCTTCAGAAAATGACAGATTTCAAATTCGTGTTTCTGACAACTGTGGTGGATCTTGGACAACAGTATGGGATAAATCAGGTAATGACCTTAAAACTACAGCTCCTGTTAGTAATGGTAATTTCTTCCCTGATGCTACACAATGGGCAAGTGTAAATATTGATTTAAGTGCTTTTGATGGCAAATCTGATGTTATTATTTCTTTTAAAGCTATCTCTGACTATGGTAATAACTTATATTTCGACAATATTAACATTTATAATAGTACTACTGTAGGAATTGAAACACCTATAGCAAATAATTCTGTAAGTGTTTATCCTAATCCTGCAGAAAACCAATTCAACATTAATATGGAATTAGCAGAAAACTCTAATGTTTCTTATTCTATTATCAATAATATTGGTCAAACAGTATTATCTGCTGATTTAGGTAATTTATCTGCTGGTAATAAAATACAAAAAATTAATATTTCTGAACTTGCACAAGGTATCTATATGGTACAAGTTAATGTTAATGGAACTATTACTACTAAAAAATTAACTGTTAAATAATTTTTATCTAACATTTAAATAAAAATGGGTTGCTCTGATGAGCAACCTTTTTTTATATCCCACTGTCAGATGATGCATGAATATATATTTAACGTTTTTTTTATTTTTTAGTTGATTTATAATCACCAATCTAAATATTATTAACTATCTTTGTATTATCAATTTAACACACATAAATAATATTTTATAATGAAGAAATTATACATTACAACTATTTTCACTTTATTGTTCGGGCTTATCAGCTCTGCACAAAGTTTTTCCTTAGTAACGAAATATGGTAACCCTATAGGTAACGGAGACACAATTACATTAGTTGATGTTGATGCTAATACAAGTTTTAATCTTATTGTATGGGTAACAAATAATGCAACAACTACAAAATATGTAAAAGCAATGCGTACAGAGATAAGTACTATTAGTGGTTCTGAGAATTATTTTTGCTGGGGAAACTGCTATGACACATCAATATATGTTTCAATTGATTCTATAAAGATGGATTCTAAATACACTGAGAAAGGATTTTCAGGTGATTATGACTCATATGGACATATTGGTAAATCTATTATCAAATATTCTTTCTTCGATGCAGCAAATCCATCAGATAAAGTTGAATTCTATGCTGAATATGTAGCTGGAAGTGGAGTTGGCATAAATGATGTTAGCTATGAGTATTCCGTTTCTAACGCCTACCCTAACCCTGCTACTAATAATTTCAATATTAATTATGATTTTAAAAATGCTAAAAATGCCAAAATTGAGATATTAAGTATTATAGGTAGTTTGATAAATTCCCAAGAAATTTCCACAAACTCAAATAGAGCAACTATTGATATTTCTAATATAAAAAATGGCATATATTTCTATAATATTATTGTTGATGGAAGAAAGATTGAATCAAAAAAGATAATAATACATAGATAACAAAATAACAGCAAACATAATAAAGCCCCATTAATATCTGATTATTGGGGCTTTATTTTTACATAGCATTTTCGTCAAAAAACGCTATTTATAATAATTCAATTAGATTACAGATAAAACAAAAAAGGCTGCTATCCCACATGGAAAGCAGCCTATAAAAAAAGATAGGACTCTATTTAAGAGCATCAACAATTGCTTTAAATGCTTCAGGATTATTCATCGCTAAGTCAGCTAAAGTTTTTCTGTTGATATCAATTCCTTTAGCATGGATTTTACCCATAAATACAGAATAAGACATTCCATATTGACGTGCTCCAGCATTTATACGCTGAATCCAAAGTGCTCTAAAATTACGTTTTTTAACTCGTCTGTCACGGTAGGCATAGGTTTGACCTTTTTCCCAAGAATTCTTGGCAACCGTCCATACATTACTTCTACGACCAAATTGACCTTTGGTCAATTTCATTAGTCTTTTTCTGCGATTTCTCGATGCTACTGCATTTACTGATCTAGGCATTTCTTCTTAATTTATACTGCTACAGCGTTCTATAAAATAGAATCTCTTTGTTTTGGGCTGTGAGCAATAGTTAAACAATAATTAATTTACTTAGCTAATAGTCTTTTAACATTAGCTTCATCAACCTTCTCTATCATTGCAACATGCGTTAAATTACGCTTCTGCTTTTTAGTTTTCTTAGTCAAAATATGACTTTTGAAGGCATGTTTTCTCTTCACTTTTCCTGTGCCGGTAAGAGTGAACCTTTTTTTGGCAGAGGATTTTGTTTTCATCTTTGGCATTACGCTCAAATTTTAAGTTAATACTAAATTAAACCTATTTGGATTTGGGAGCTATAATCATTATCATACGCTTACCTTCAAGCTTTGGTAGTCTTTCAACTTTACCAATATCTTCAAGCTCTGTAGCAAACCTCAATAAAATTATCTCTCCTTTGTCTTTATAAACAATAGAACGTCCTCTAAAGAACACATCAACTTTTACTTTAGCACCATCTTTAAGAAAATTCCTAGCGTGCTTAAGTTTAAAATTAAAATCATGGTCATCAGTATTTGGACCAAGACGAATTTCTTTGACTACAACTTTAGCTGACTTAGCTTTGATTTCCTTCTGTTTCTTCTTCTGTTCATAAAGAAATTTCTGATAATCAATGATTTTACATACTGGTGGCACAGCTGAAGGTGAGATCTCTACTAAATCGAGACCTTGTTCTTCAGCAATACTTAAAGCTTCTTTTAATGGATAAATATTTGGTTCAATATTATCACCAACTACTCTAACCATTTGAGCTCTAATCTTACCATTAATCTTATGTGCGTGGGTCGGTTTCTGATATAAGTTCCTACCACGTTTATACCTTTGTGCTATAAGTACGTCCTCCTATTATTTTAGTTAATATATTATAAATTAAAGTGCTTCTTGCACCTCTTTTGTTATCATTTCAATCAAATTATCTATGCTCATCGACCCCATATCGCCATTTCCTTGCTTACGAACAGAAACAGTTTGACTCTCTTTCTCCTTCTCCCCCACGATAATCATATATGGAACTCGCTGAATTTCAGCATCTCTAATCTTTCGACCAGTTTTCTCGCTCCTATAATCAATTTCGCTGCGAATGTCGTAATTTTTTAGCAAACTCAAAACTTTTTCTGCATAATCATGATATTTTTCACTAATTGGCAGAATTCTCAATTGTTCTGGAGTAAGCCAAAGTGGAAATTTACCAGCAGTATGTTCAATTAAAACCGCCACAAATCTTTCCATTGAACCAAATGGAGCACGATGAATCATAACTGGTCGATGTTTCTTATTATCATCACCAATATACTCCAAATTAAAACGCTCTGGTAAATTATAATCTACTTGAATTGTTCCTAATTGCCATTTTCTTCCAATAGCATCACGCACCATAAAGTCCATCTTAGGACCATAAAAAGCAGCTTCACCTTCTTCAACATTATAATCTAATCCACTTTCCTTAGCAACTTCTATAATTGCACTTTCTGCTTTTTCCCAGTTCTCATCACTCCCAATATACTTATCAGGAGTTTGTGGATCTCTTACAGAAATCTGAGTAATAAAATTTTTAAAGTCTAAAGCAGTAAAAATCTGTAAAACAATCTTTATAACGGCTTTAAATTCATCCTTTACTTGATCTGGTCGACAAAATATATGTGCATCATCTTGAGTAAAGCCTCTTACTCTAGTCAAACCATGCAATTCTCCACTTTGCTCATAACGATATACTGTTCCAAATTCTGCATACCTAATAGGTAGTTCTTTGTATGAATGTGGTTTTGTTTTATATATCTCACAGTGATGAGGACAATTCATTGGCTTTAAGAGAAACTCTTCACCTTCATTTGGAGTAGTGATTGGTCTAAACGAATCAGCTCCGTATTTAGCATAATGTCCCGAAGTAACATATAAGTCTTTGGAACCAATATGAGGAGTTATAACAGGCTCATAACCTGCATCCTTCTGTACTGTTTTAAGATAGTTTTCTAATCTTTCTCTCAACATAGCTCCTTTTGGCAACCATAATGGTAACCCTTGTCCAACATTTTGAGAAAATGTAAATAGCTCAAGCTCCTTACCTATCTTTCTATGATCTCTCTTTTTTGCCTCTTCAAGCATCTCAAGATACTCAGTTAATTCTTTTTTCTTTGGAAATGTTATTCCATAGATACGAGTGAGTTGCTTCCTATTTTCATCACCACGCCAGTAGGCTCCTGCAATACTTAACAACTTGATTGCCTTAATATGGCTTGTGTTTGGTATATGTGGACCTCTACACAAATCTGTAAATTCTCCGCACTGATAGAAGGAAATAGTACCGTCCTCTAAACCTTCAATTAATTCTACTTTATATTCATCTCCTTTATCAGTAAATGTTTTTAATGCAACATCCTTAGAGATTTCTTTTCGTACAAATGTTTGTTTCTGAGAAGCAAGTTCCTTCATCTTCTTCTCAATCTTAGTCAAGTCCTCATGCGAAATGGTTTTATCACCAAAATCAACATCATAATAAAACCCATTTTCAATGTCAGGACCAATACCAAATTTCGCACCAGGATAAAGTATTTCTATGGCCTCAGCCATAAGATGGGCAGATGAGTGCCACATTGTTGCTTTACCTTCTTCATCTTTCCATGTCAATAGCTGTAAACTACCGTCATTGATTAAAGGTTTAAATGCGTCAATAACAACACCATTAAACTTGGCTGAAAGTACATTTCTTGCCAAGCCTTCGCTAATACTCTTAGCTATGTCCATTGCCGTTGTTCCCTGCTCTACTTGGCGCACAGACTGGTCTGGCAATGTTATATTTATCATACTCATAGATTCAAAATTTAAGCTCGCAAAGATACTATTTTTATCAATTTATTCAAATTTATATTTTATAAAGTTTAATCTAAACAAGAATTATTTTAAAAATAAATTTTAAATGAATTTTTAACCGATAATCTTGAAAAAACAGTAAAAGTATTTTAGCAAAAAAAAACTAATTTTCTTTCTCTTTGAGCCTATTACATTTTAATTTTGTTTCAATAAAAATGTGAAACATAAATAAAGGAACTGGATCATAACCTTGTGTCCCCCATGGATGGCAACGAGATATTCTTTCGGCAGCCATAACCCCACCCTTTAACAATCCATATCTTTTGAGAGCGTGTAAGCTATATTCTGAACATGTCGGATAATGCCTACACGAAGCCGGTGTTAATGGCGAAATGACATATCTGTAAAAGTGAATTGGCAAACTTGCCACTTCAATTGCTAGTTTCTTTGCAATGGATTTCTCTTTCAAAAAAAAAATTATTTATTAATGAAAACCTCTTTCTTTCTTAATATTTTCATATGCCTCATTAAGCTTTTGAAATTTCTCCTCAGCAGCCTTCTTATAGTCCTCTCCAAGATGACTTACTTTATCAGGGTGATATTTAATCGCAAGTTTCCTATAAGCCTTTTTAATTTCTTCAACCGAAGCATCTTGCGACACTTCTAATATCTTATAGTCATTATCAACATCTTTCACATGCATTGCTCTAATCGATTGATAATCATACTGACTTATCCGGAGATAACTTGCTAACTGCTGTAATAATCTTTCCTCAGAAGCATCAAGGATATTATCAGCCATCGCAATTCCCCAAAGATAATGATACAACTGTAACCTTGATGAATGATCCATATAATCACGTATCTGAATAGCCACATCGCGCACAGGTATATCTTGCTTTAATATTTCTCTTAAATCAAGTAAATAACTAGAAGCTTTATCATGTCCAAATTGTTGAATTAGGAACTTTTTAACAAATTCTAACTCAGACTTCAATATTTTACCATCTGCTTTCATTACTGCAGCTGATAATACTAAAAGGCTTGCAGTAAAATCACCTGCCATAGTATTTGGACTCCCATTCATAGCACCTATATCATCAGATGTATACTGAGCCTTATCAAACATCGACCCCAAAGCGAAACCCAATAGTGCTCCTATGGGACCTCCAAAAGCCCATCCTAGTCCACCTCCTAACCATTTTCCAAATCCTGCCATAATAAATTTTTTATATTTAAATTGCAAAATTAATCATTATGAATGTAAAAATAATAATCAATTGTTAAAAATCTCAAAGGATTTATAATTTATCCCTGGTTATTTACAAATAATCCCAACAATTAATTATAACTAATAACATAATCATTTACAAAAAATCAATATCTAAGTATAAATAATAAATCTAATTTCATTAATACTTCATATAAATCATTTAAATATAATCATTATTGTTTATAAAATTAACGTAAAAAAAGTATAAATTTGTAGCATCTAGTTAAAACAATAATTACTGTGACTACAAATAATAATTTCCCAAGAAAATATTTTATTATTGGTCTGCTGGTAGGACTTCTTATTGGTATATATATTAGTTTGCAATTTATAAGCAAGAACAATAGCGCTAACTACTTTCCCATATCATTTGAAACAAATATAGATACAATTACTACAAAAAAAACAGACAATAAAGAAAATACTAAACCAAAAACTAGAAATAAGTACAAAAAGCAAAAATCTAACAATGCTAATTCCAATAAAACATCGATCTCTAATGAGAGTATTACAACAGACACATTAAAAACAGACACAAGCACTGTTATTTACATGCAAGATAGTAGCTCTATAGACAATAATAGTAATATCTATTTATCAAATGACAGTTTGCTTTCAGATTCCACTGACAATATAGAAGTCGATACACTTCGCTACGAAGTACTAAATATTGGTGAATCAAATCCATCAAATAATGACATTCATATTGCAAAAAATGAATTAATATATGCAATTTACGTTTATCCCAAAGGACGTAGAAGTGATTTTATTTGTAGTAATTCTGCTGACAATAAAAGAGATAGTTTATTAATAAATAATGTAAAAGAGAATAGAGAAGATGGAATTTATGTTGAATTTTGGCGTTCTCCTATTAATTATTCCGGATATAAACTTAGTCAAAACACTCTAGTCCTTTTTGGAGTATACCAGTATACATCAATTATGCTTAAATACTTACCAAATGGAATCTTAGAGTTAGATTATATAGGTACAAAGTATGATTTAAAATGCACCGATGAATTTTTACCATTAAATATTAAAACCGAATAATCTAATTTATAATGAATATAAAGTTTTACAAATTTCATGGAGCAGGCAATGATTTTATAATTATCGACAATCGTAAAACAGATATTATCTTATCAAAGGAAAATATTTCTTTATTTTGTGACAGAAGGTTTGGAGCCGGAGCTGACGGACTTATGCTATTAAACAAAAGTGACGAATACGATTTTAGCATGAAGTATTATAACTCAGATGGTGGAGAAGCAAGCATGTGTGGTAATGGAGGCAGGTGTATTGTTGCTTTTGCCAATTATTTAGGAATTATTAATAAAGAAACTAATTTTGAAGCCATTGACGGACTTCACCATGCAATTATAAACTCTATCAATAATACTCATTACGATATTAGTTTACAAATGATTAACGTAGAAGAAGTAAACAAATCTAACGGGAACTATATTCTTAATACAGGTGTACCTCACCATGTTGAATTTGTTGATAACATTAATAATATTGACATCGACAAAGAAGGTAAAGCTATTAGATTTTCTAATAAATATAAACCGATAGGTGGTGCAAATGTAAATTTTGTTGAAGAACACAAAGATTACATTAGAATACGAACTTATGAGAGAGGTATTGAAGGAGAAACTCTAGCATGCGGAACTGGTGCAACAGCTGCAGCTATAGCATATTCTATAAAAAATAATTTGCAAAATAAAGAAATTGTAGTAAAGGCATTAGGTGGAAATTTAAGACTTAGTTTTGACAGTATTGATAATACATATCGCAATATTATTCTAAGTGGACCAGCCAAATTTGTGTATTCAGCAGTATGGGAGAATTAAACATGAACGTAGAAATAAGAGAATTGAGCTTCGAAGATTTTGACTTATTATTAGAAATAGAGAATGACAAGAATGTATGGAAAGTAAGTAATACTACAAGTGAGTTTACAAAAGATGAAATAGAATATTTTATTTCAAAAAACACTATTGACGGACTAAATGATGGTCAAAAACGCTGGGTGATTTCTTTAGATAATAAATCCATCGGATTTATTGATTTATTTGATTTTGACGCAAAGAACAAAAGAGCAGGTATAGGAATAATCATTCACAAAGATTATAGAAATAAAGGGTTTGCAAAAATAGCATTAGAGAAATTTATCCTTTTCTCAAAAAATAAACTTAATTTACACCAGCTATATTGTAGCATACTTACTGATAATACTTATAGCACAAGTTTATTTACAAAACAAGGGTTTAAAGAATCCGGTATACGCAAAGACTGGACTTTTCATGAAGGTGAATATTTTGATGAAATATTTTTTCAACTTATATTTTAGAGATGATTAACACGAAAAAGATAATACTATTTTTTCTTGGAGCTGTACTCCTTATATTAGGAACACTTCTCGGAATAAATGCATATAAATTATTTAAAAAGCCATTAGTAATTATACCTAATGCAACAGAAATATTATATATTCATAGTGGAGATAAATATAGCGATGTAAAAAAAGAATTAATTGATAAACATTTAATTAATGATGAAGGAATATTTAATTTTCTTGCAAAGAAAAAATCCTATAACAAAAAAATTAAAGCCGGACGATATGAGTTACGAAATGGTATGACTGCTAATGAATTGATAAATATGTTAATTTCCGGCAATCAAAAACCTGTTAAACTCACATTTAATAATATACGTTTTCTACCCAAATTAGCAGGAATAATAAGTCATAAATTAGAAGCTGACTCTGGTAATTTTATGAAGCTAATGAATGACGAGGATTATTTAAAATCAATTGGATTTAATAAGGCAACAGCCATAAGTATATTTATCCCAAACACATATGAATTTTGGTGGAATACAGATTCTAAGGCTTTTGTAAAAAGAATGATTAAAGAAAGAAAGAAATTTTGGAATAAAGATAGAATATCCAAAGCCGAGAAACTAGGTTTAAGTATTGATGAAGTAGCAATTTTAGCATCAATTGTGCAAGAAGAAACAAATAAAAAAGGTGAAATGTCAAGAATTGCAGGCGTCTATTTAAATAGACTGAAAACAGGTATGAAATTACAAGCTGACCCAACGGCACGTTATGCTTATGGAGATTTCACAGTAAAAAGAATTAACTATGATTATTTAAAAATTGACTCTCCCTATAATACCTATATTTATGCAGGACTACCACCAGGACCAATTTGCATGCCTAATCCTACAACCATTGATAGAGTTTTGAATGCAGAAAAACATAAATATTATTATTTCTGTGCCAAAGCAGATAATTCAGGGACTCATGTATTCTCAACAAATCATCGGCAACATATTAATTATGCAAATGCATATCATCGATATTTAAACAAACATAAAATTAGGAGATAAAAAAGAAATAATGACAGACTGACACATAAATAATGTTATTACTAAATATTCTAAAATATAATTTCAAAAACTCATTAGCAATATAAAAAATATAATTATCTGTTAATATGATATATAAGCAATAAACCTTATTACTATAATATAATTTACATAACATTTTTGGGTAATATTTAATAAAATAATGGCACAGAAAATGCTATATCGGTGCTATTAAAGCGATAAATTATAAATTTTAATTAATATTAATATGACTTTACAAACTAATTTACAGCATCTTACATCCGAAGCTGATGTTAAGAAACTAATTGAAGAAAACGAAAATGTAATGATATGTTGTGGTCGTATGGGTCCTATGTGCGTACCCGTATATGACATAATGGAAGACTTAGAAAAAAGTGGCAAATATGACAATGTAAAATTTGCAGATATGCTTTTTGATCATCCTGAAGCTGCCATTATTAGAAATGCACCAGAATGTAGAGGGTTTATGGGATTACCATTTACAATGTACTATAAAAATGGAAAAATCGTAAAAGCTACATCAAGTATTCAAAACTTAGATCAGATTATAGACATCCTTGATTCTGAGTTTGGCAAATAATTGCTGTTTTATCAAGACTACCGGTATTATTTTATGCTGGTAGTTTTTTTTGAAAATATTATAATTTAAACTTATGGAAACAAAAATATACGATAGCATAATAATTGGTGCAGGACCTGCAGGATTAACAGCAGGAATTTATCTTTCAAGAGCAAAGCAAACTGTCCTAATAATAGACAGTGGTATGGCAGGAGGACAAATAGCTCTAACTCATGAAGTAGCCAATTATCCAGGGTTTGAGAGCATCAGTGGGTATATGTTATCAATGACAATGAAAAAGCAAGCTGAAAAATTTGGTTGTGAAATAAAAACTAATACCAAAATCAAAGATTATAATATTGCTGGAGAAATAAAAGAAATATGTATAAACAATGGTGATTGCTTTAAGGCTAAAACTATAATCTTAGCTACCGGCGGTAAAAGTAGAAAAATTGGAGCCAAAGGGGAAGACACTTTTGCAGGAAGAGGAATATCTTACTGTGCAACCTGTGATGGCGATTTCTTTCAGGATAGAGAAATTATTGTAGTCGGTGGAGGAAATTCTGCATTAGAAGAAGCTGTTTCTCTTACAAAATATGCTAGTAAAGTAACCATTGTTCATCAATTTAAGGAATGGCAAGGTTTCCAACGTGCTATTGATGAAATGGAAGCTAATCCTAAAATAGATTATATTTTAGAATCAAAAATCATAGAATTTATTGGAGATCAAAGTCTCGAAAAAGTAATTATTGAAAACCAAAAAACAAAGGAACGATTCGAGAAAAAAATTGATGGTGTATTTATTTTTATTGGATATGTACCAAATACTGAAAAAATAGAAGGTCTTGTAGAACTAAATAAATGGAAAGAAATAATTGTAAATAACAATTACGAAACTAATATTAGTGGTGTATTCGCTGCTGGTGATAGCATTGTAAAACGTTACCGCCAAATTACAACAGCTGTTGCTGATGGAACAAATGCTGCTCTAAATGTAATAGAATATTTAAATAAATAGAATAAAACTAATTTTAAACATATAAAACAATTTCAGTTTTAACATAAAAAAAACCTGTAGAATGGGAATCTACAGGTTTTTAATTTTAAAACGAAAAATCAAATTAAGTTGCTATTTGTTCAATACACACACAATAAGAAAAAAATCACGTAGTTTTTTCTAAACCCACCTTACGGTAAGATTCAAGTCAATTTTAGTAAAACAAAAAAATAAAACACCTAAATCTACAAAAATTGAAAAAAATAACGATTTTAAAAGAACCTAATTTGCTTTCTCTTTAATAGACGACAGAGAAGTTAGTATACTTTGGTTGAAAATTCATTATTTTTTATAATGTAACAAATTACACACCTACAATACTGTAATACAATAATTTATATATCATATTTTTTATTTATAAAAAAATAATCCTTTACAAAATTACAGCTCTAATATATCAGACCAGCTATTCTCAATATGATATGACAACGTTCTGATTATCAAAATATTTGCTATAACTAATAGCAACAAGCCTATTATTATTCTTCAATATAAAAATGCCAACCACAATACCACTCATCAGGATGTTTATCTGGAGGACAACTAATAACCTTAGTTTTAATTCTAGCATCAATAGTAGCTGCAAAAGTAGAATATTCAATAATTCCGCCGGATTTACAAGGATAATCATCAAGTCCTTTGCGTTTACGAGCAGCCTGCACTCGACAATTGTTCATGTAAAAGTCTATACTCCTCTCAGTTTCATTTCCAAAAGATTGCACATTTACCGTTCCATAAAGTCTAAGTTCCATCGCACGCTTTAATCCACTAATACCAGGATATTCAGGAAGGTCAAGCAGCCGTTTTATCCTAACAGCCTCATAAGGTGAGAATTGCCCCCACGCAGCATCATTACACTTCTTTGCAAGAAACATTCCTTCGGTAAACTCAACAGCCTGAAACCATACCCCATCATTTGCAAGCCAGTTTACTGCAACAGCCTCTCTTAATTGGTCAACTTTCTCTTCAGACAAATCCAATAAAGCTTTTGGCAAACCATCTTCAATTTCAAAATCCAAAACTTTAGAAAGTCTCTTCAACTGTATAGAATAGCTTTTTGACCAAGCTTCTTCCATAATCTCAGATGCACGTTCTAATCCAAACTCCTCACGAACCTGTGCATACCACATAGCATAATGCACCATTGTTCGTTGCATAAATTCAAAACTTAATACTAATTTATCCTTTTTGCTTAACTGTTTTTCATTCATATCTATTATTTAAAATTTTTCAACTTACAAAGTTATATATACTAACTATAAGTAAAACATTATTATCAAAATCATTTAAATAAATTATAAATACGTTCATTATAAATAAATGTAAATCTTGAAGATGACAATAAAACAATATTTTTCTACTAAAAACAATTAAAAATACTAAATGAAACATCACAATGCCTAAAAAAAAATTACTATATTTGTGGCATTAATATGATTACTTATGGAATTTAGTTTAAAAAGCATCTACAAGAAATCCATATTCCGCAATATTAAAAATCGCGATGAATATTTATAATATATAAATAGCTTTTGCTATTTTAGCTTTTCAAATACCACTCTTAATATATATGTAGAGGTATTATAAATACAATTTTTCAATAAGCACAATAAAAGATTAACAATATGAAACTTCCTTATGCAGAAAGCTATAAAATTAAAATGATTGAACGAATCCATCGTAGCACTAAAGAAGAAAGATTAAATTGGATTAAAGAAGCAAAATATAATTTATTTAATTTAAAGAGTGAACACGTTTTCGTTGATCTATTAACAGACTCTGGCACAGGATCTATGAGTGACAAACAATGGTCAGAAATGATGATAGGTGACGAAAGTTACGCAGGTGCTAGTTCTTATTATAAATTAAAAAATGCCATAAAAGAGATTTTAGGATTTGATTATTTCTTACCAACTCATCAAGGTAGAGCAGCTGAGAATGTACTTTTCTCCGTGCTTGTTAAAGAAGGGAATGTCATACCAGGCAATTCGCATTTTGACACAACCAAAGGACATATAGAATTTAGAAAAGCGAAGTCTGTTGATTGTACCATTGATGAAGCTTTTGACACCACTATAAATCATCCTTTTAAAGGAAATGTAAATCTGGAAAAATTAGAAAATGTATTAAAAGAACATAAAGATAATGTTCCTTTTATTACAATGACGATCACTAATAATAATGCTGGAGGTCAACCAGTATCTCTTAAAAACCTTAGAGAAGTACGCGCTTTAGCTGACAAATACAATAAAATTGTAGTTTTTGACTCTGCACGTTTTGCAGAAAATGCTTATTTTATCAAAACTCGAGAAGAAGAATTTAAAGATATGAGCATTAAGGAAATAGTGACAGAAATATTTAAGAATGCTGATGCTATGACCATGAGTTCTAAGAAAGATGCAATAGTGAATATGGGAGGCTTTATTGGAATGCGATCAAAGAAACTTTTCCAGGAAGCTAGCGTCTTTAATATTATGTTTGAGGGATTTATTACTTATGGAGGAATGTCGGGAAGAGACATGAATGCTCTAGCACAAGGGCTATACGAAGGAACTGAATTTGATGTTTTGGAGTCAAGAATTGAACAAGTTGCTTTTTTGGGCAAAAAACTCGTTGAATATGGCATACCAGTGCAGCAACCTTTTGGCGGACATGCAATTTTTGTAGATGCTAAAAGATTTCTACCTAACTTACCTAAAGAAGAATATATAGCTCAAACTCTTGCTATTGAATTATATATAGAAGGTGGTGTTAGAGGTGTTGAAATTGGAACTCTCTTGGCGGATCGGGATCCTGAAACTAGAATTAACAGATACCCAAAATTAGAGCTATTACGACTAGCAATTCCACGACGTACATATACCAATAACCATATGGAATATGTAGCTGCTGCTTTAGGAAATGTCTATGCCAGAAGAAATGAAATTAAACATGGACTTAAGATAGTTTCAGAGGCTCCTATAATGAGGCATTTCACTGTTGAAATGGATAAAATATAAGTAAAACAACATTATTTTTAAAGGCTACCTATGCTAAATAATTAATATTATTGCACTGGTAGCTTTTTTTATTTTCTGAAATATATTTTTTTATCTTCGCCAAATATGAATTCACAGGAAAAATCAAATCTTTTAATAGAAATTAATAAACGACTTAATATAGTTAAAGAACAAATAATTGAGCTTAAAGAATTATGTAAACCTATTGAACCGGACTGTGCAATAGGTAGAGTTAGCAGAATGGATGCTATCAACAATAAAAGCATTAATGATATTGCACTTAAAAAGAAGCTTATACAATATGAAGGACTTAAAGCAGCATTAGACAATATTAATAATAAAAATTTTGGTAAATGCATGGTATGTGGTACTGAAATACCCATGGGAAGAATTCTAATAATGCCGGAAAACAGAAAATGTATAAGTTGTTCTAATAGATAAAACATTTAAAATAGATATTATGCAAAAAATAAATGATTTTTTACAATCTATAGACTCATACATTGGAGGTTCAACATGGTTTGTTTTTGCACTTTTAGGAACAGGTTTATTTTTTACAATATATTTAAAATTCCCACAAATAAGGTATTTCAGGCATGCAATTAGAATACTAACAGGAAAATACGACAAAAGCACAGACCAAGGAGATGCATCCCATTTCCAAGCACTATCCACAGCATTATCGGGCACCGTTGGAACAGGGAATATTGCAGGAGTAGCATTAGCAATACATTTAGGCGGCCCCTCTGCCTTATTTTGGATGATAGTAACTGCATTCTTAGGAATGACTACAAAATTTGTTGAAGTAAGTCTTTCCCACAAGTATAGAGAAAAAGCCAGCGATGGTTCAATTGCAGGTGGGCCAATGTATTATATGAAGAACAAACTTAACATGAAATGGTTAGCAGCTATTTTTGCTTTTGCTACTATCATTTCATCATTTGGTACCGGTAATATGCCACAGATTAACAGTATTAGCAATTCTGTAAAAAGTACTTTTGGAATAGACAACTGGATAACAGGATTAGTACTTGCTATTTTACTAGGCATTGTAATTATTGGTGGAATTAAAAGAATAGTAAAGGTTACTGACAAATTAGTACCCGGTATGGCGTTTATTTATCTTATAGGAGTCTTTGCTGTACTAATTTTTAATTGGGACAATATAATTCCATCATTAGAAGCTGTTTTTGGTGATGTAATAAATGGCACATCAGCTACCGGAGGATTTCTAGGGGCAAGTTTTGCTTTTGCTTTTAATAGAGGTGTTAATAGAGGTCTTTTTTCTAATGAAGCAGGACAAGGTTCTGCACCAATTGCTCATGCAGCAGCAAAAACTCATGAACCTATTTCTGAAGGAATGGTGGCAATATTAGAGCCTTTTATTGATACAATTGTTATTTGTTCACTAACAGGAATGGCATTAATATCATCTGGAGTATGGAATGAGAAATTTGATAATCAATTTCAATATGCAAGTATAAAAGTGTTAGAACGCACCTATGATGTAAAAAATACTAAAGATGCAGAAGATCTGCATTTATATTCAATAAATAAAAAAAGCATTCCTTTATATACTGGTAATTTGAATGTAAACAATGGTCATATTACAAATAATTTAAGCATAATTCATTCAAGATCAATTGCAGAGAATATTACTGTAAAACTTAATGGCAAAAAATATACCGGAATAATTCCGATAAAAGATGGCGACATCAAGGATCAGAGATTTATTATTTCAGGAAAGAGTTTGCTAAATAGTGCTCCATTAACTATTAAAGCTTTTAAACGTAGTTTAATTGGAGACTATGGTGAATATATTATTACCATAGGACTTTTGTTATTTGCATTTTCTACTGCTATAGCATGGTCTTATTATGGAGGAAGAGCTGTAACTTACCTATTTGGAGTAAAATATGTAATTTGGTATAGAATAATATATGTTATAGGTTTCTTTGTAGCGTCATTTACCGACACAACTATTGTATGGACATTCTCAGGAATTGCAATAGCATTTATGACGATTCCTAACCTTTTTGGCATTCTAATGCTTAGAAAAGATATGAAAAATACGTTAGACGAATATTGGGTAAATTTTAAAAAAGAAAGCTAAAACA
>Ga0256842_1000083_pt1 | contig 70573 bp, 66 predicted proteins | sample 4559240metaG_FD_185973 | JGI IMG/M metagenome (GOLD analysis project Ga0256842, IMG submission 185973) | Hydrothermal vent microbial communities from Guaymas Basin, Mexico - 4559-240 | ecosystem: Environmental > Aquatic > Marine > Hydrothermal vents | place: Mexico: Guaymas Basin | collected... | reverse complement strand
CTCAATTGGACTATTTTAATGAAAATCATGAGATTATTTTGGAGTGCTTAGGGGATGATTATGAAGAGTTTTATGATTAGTTGTTTTATATTAGTTTAAGTTTAGAGGGGTGATGAATGTCGGTAATTACATCAACTCCTGCCTCTTTTAATAATCGTGTGGTTTCATCTGCTACAATTGCAGTCCACTCTATCTCTTTACCATATTTAGAAGATGCACCAGTACTTCCTGTGATTCGTCCTTCATGTCCTGCTTGAATCAAGACATCGCCATATTTATATTTAAAGTTATGTTTATGGATTTGTTTGTAGTTTATAGATATAAAAATAGTGATTATTATAAAAAAGAGTAGTATTAATTTTTTAAACAAGGGGAGATACAAAGAGGAGAAAAACTCCTCTTTTAAATATTTATTAACCTAAAAATGGGTTAGCATAAAGAGCGATAAGAGCAATTACAAGTGTATAGATAACTTGTGCTTCAATCATAGCTAGAGCAATAAACATTGTTGTCATTAATTTAGAACCTAAACCTGGGTTTCTTGCAGTACCAGCGATAGTAGCAGCAGTTGTATGACCCATACCTATAGCTCCACCAAGAGCAGCAAGACCAAGACCAACACCAGCAGCAACTACTGAGTAAGCTTTAATCATAGATTCACCGTCATCACCTGCAAAAGCAACAGCACTTAGTGCTAAAAAAAGTAAAAGAAATTTTTTCATATTATATATCCTTAATAATTATATGGTTTAAAGTCCCATTTGACCACATCTTTTGACCCATTCGGCTTGCGTATCCCTACTAGAGATCAAAATTAGTAGTAGAATTATATCTAAAAGTTATTAAAAATATTTTAATTTTTGTTGTTTTCTGCTTGTATTGCCGTAATTGCAACTGTATTTACAATATCTTCAACTTTACATCCTCGCGAAAGGTCATTTATTGGACTATTTAGACCTTGTAAAATTGGTCCAATTGCTATTGCATTAGAGTTTCTTTGCACTGCTTTATATGTATTGTTTCCTGTATTTAAATCTGGGAATATCAATATTGTCGCCTCTCCTGCAACTTTGCTATTTGGTAATTTTTTGATTGCTACAGTTGGGTCAATGGCAGCGTCATATTGAATTGGACCCTCTATTAAAAGATTTGGATTTAGCTCTTTTATAATTTGGGTTGCTTTAATCACTTTATCAACCTCTAAACCACTTCCTGACTTCCCCGTTGAATAAGATAACATCGCAATTTTTACATCAATCCCAAAAGATGAAGCAGTGGATGCTGAAGAGATAGCTATTTGAGCTAATTCTTCTGGAGATGGATTTTGATTTATCGCACAATCTGCATATATTAATACCTTTGTGTCCATAGACATAAAAAATAAGCTGGAAACAATTGATATATTAGGTTTTGTTTTAATAATCTGAAGGGCTGGACGGATTGTATCTGCTGTTGTATGGATTGCTCCAGATACCATACCATCTGCATCTCCATTTTTAACCATAATTGTTGCAAAATAGTTAAAATGAGTTATCAAATCAAAAGCCATATCTAACGATAATCCTCTATCTTTGCGTAATTTATATAAAATATTTCCATATTTTTTAACCAAAAAAGAATTTTCAGGATTGATTATAATTGCTTTTGAAAGGTCTAAACCTATAGATTTTGAGTGTTTGATAATATTATCTTTCTCTCCTAATAAGATAATTTTAGCAACCCCTCGTCTAATTATAATTTCACTAGCTCTTAAAATTCTCTCATCACTACTCTCTGGAAGAACAATGGTTTTGATATTCTCTCTTGCTTTTTTAAATAACTTATATTTAAACATCAATGGAGTTAAAATATCAGAATAATTAGCATCAATTAAATTCTCTAATATATTGCTATCAATATATTTATGAAAAGTTCCAATTGCCAAAGCAATTTTTCTATGATTTTTATGAGATAGTTTTGCTTTTACTTTTTGAAGATTAAATATGGTATCATAAGTATCTGTAGAAACGCTAAAGATAGGAATCTTAAATCTTGAAAGAGAGTTTAAAAGTTTTAAAAATGGATTCTCTAATTTTAATCCACCTGTTAGTAATATAGCTGATATAGAAGGATAATCTTTTGAATAATTTGCACTAATAACACCTAAAATAACATCTGTTCTATCTCCTGATGTTACAATTAAATCACCCTCTTCTATATGGGTCAAAAAATGTTCTGTATTCATAGCCATTACTTTATTTTGTTTTATAATACTATTTAATTGTTTTTTATTTCCCAAAATTAATTCTGCATCAAGCTCTTTTATAACATCAAAAACGGTAGGAAGATTTAGCTCTTCAATCTCTGGCATCACAAAAAGGTTATTATCTTTTAAATTAGAGATACTATTAATATCAACTCTATTAATAAATGAGCTAAAATAGTTGCAACCTGCCCTTAAAACTGCTCTAGTTTCAAATTCAATATCCCTTTGAATCTCCTCTATTAATCTATCTTTGGCATTAATTACATTGATAAAACCACTATTTAAATTTTTGGCAATGAGATAATTAATATTATAATTTAAAAATTGTTTAAATGAAGATAATCCTTGGATAAGAACAAAATCATAGTTTTGTTCAAGATAATTATATTTTTGAATAATATTCTCTATAATCTCATCTGTTTTATCTCTTGCAATTAAATCTTCAAATTCATCAACATTATAAACAAAAGCATCTTCATATTTTAAATCCAATTTAAAGTGTTTTATCATAAAATTTATATTATTATCAACTCTTTCTTTACCTTTTATAATTGGTCTAAAAAAAGCGATACGATGTAAATCCCTTTTTAATATCTCCATTATTCCAATGGTTATCACAATTGTACCAGTTTGTGATGATGATATATATAAACTTTTTGTTTTCAATTTTGATCCTAATTTACAATACTAACTTGTGTTCCTCTGTTTACTTTAGCAAAAATTGTACTTGCTACTTTAAATGGCAGTCTTATGCATCCATTTGTCCCAGGATCTCTTTTTACATATCTACTTGCATGAAGCCCAATTCCACCACTTGTTAATCTCATCCAGTTTCTTAATGATGCACCCACATATTTTGCCTTGCCACCTTTATATTTTCTCCTATCACCTTTATAAACCATTTTTCCATTTTTATAAAATTTACCAAAAATTGTTGAACGCTTATCTGCAATCTTCTCTTTTATTTTAAATATACCTTTTGGTGTTCTTTTATCTCTAATACTTCTTGTATTTGGCTCAAGCTTTCGTTTTGCACCAGTTGTACAAGGTGAACATAATGCAACTTTATTATTAACATAAAGTCTTATTCTTTGTTCGCTAATATCTATTTTTAGTTTTGTATTATGGGAGTTTGCTTTACTTAAAAGCTTTTTATCTTTAAAAATTCTAAAGCTTCTTCTTAAATTTATTTTTTTTCTAAAATCTGCATAAGATTTTATCTTTAATCTTTTTTTTGTTTTAATTCTCTTTTTTGTCTTAATCTTTTTTTTAGCAATTTTTATATTTTTAGATATTTCCTCTAATTTTCTTTTTGTTTTAGTTCCAACATATCCAGCGACTGGAGTTATCTTATAATATTCTTGAAACTTTATAACAGCTTTCTTTGTTTCATCTCCCCACTTTCCATCTGTTTTAAGTTTAATCTTTAAATTTTTATTTGAATTTAAAGCGATCTGTAGGTTTTTAATTTGATTAACATCATTAACACACTCTTGTGTATCAATCTTTTCACATAAATCATCATACTTTGTAAAAGAATCTGAAGCATAAGCAGATGAGAAAAGCACCAATGAAATTGACAGTATTTTAAGTATATTCATAAAATCTCCATAGTTTTGATTGAACATTTTACCCAAAATAACTAAAAATCTAAATAAAAGTTTTTTTAAATTTTACTTAAAAGATTATATATAGCAGAGATTAAACTTAAAAAAGATACAATAATATGAAATAGATTTTTTACAAAAATTAATCAATAAAGATAAAATATTTATATCTGATTATAGTGAAGAGGATTTAAAAGCAAATTTTATAATACCACTGATTAACAGAGTAGATTTCTTTCTATTAGACAAAAGAATAAGAGGTTTTTATGAAGAGAGACTAATTTATAAAACTGATAAATTTATACTAAAAGGTACACTTGACTTTGTAGTTTCTAAAGGATTACTAAAAAGTAAATAACCATATTTTTTTATTCAAGAGTTTAAAAGAGGAGAAGAGTTTAGTAATCCAAGACCTCAACTTTTAGCAGAGATGATAAGTGGAGTAGAATTAAATAATATATTATCTATGAGAGGGGCTTATATTATTGGTGCTATTTGGAACTTTGTGATATTAGAAAAATTAGGAGAAAATAAGTATCAATATTTTGTATCATCTAACTTTGATTCTACTAAGATAGATGACCTAAAAGATATTTATAAAAATCTACTTCATATAAAAAGTACACTATAAACTATTTGTAAAGGATTTTTACTTCTTTAACTTATTTTGTTCAAGTTCCCAATATTCCATATCAAAGCTATCTTGTAAATTTATACTTTGATAACCACCCAATTTATCAGCTCTTAAAACTGCTTTCATAGTATGACTAATAATATCATCTATAATTTTAGCCTCTTTTTGAGTTTTTCCAAAGCTTATTATTCCAAAATTTTCAAGAACTATCCAATTTGGATTTGGGTCTAGCATAATTTCATCTTTAGCAAATGTTTTAAAATACTTTTTATAATTCTCTCTATATTCTGTGATTTTATTTTCTAAATCATCACCCTCTTCTAAAACTAATGGAACTCTTTTTGTTCTTAGGATATGTTCAGGAGTTAAAACACCACGAGTTGCAAAGGTTTTTAAATTCTTTTGAGAAGCAAAGTTTTTTGCTATTTCTGATTGGTTTTTAATTGAAACTGAATCAGATCCCTTCATCTTAATAAAACTTATCCCAAATTCTATAATATTTGTAATAACTGTTTTTGGATAATCTTTTAGCTCTAATTTTGCAAATTTATCTAAAAATTCTTCTGCTTTAGTTACGGCATTTATCATTTTAGTGTATGAGATTTTTGCATCATTATCAAATGTAAAGATGCCATGATTATGTAAGATTATTCCATCAATACTATTCCAATCTAAATCTTTACTCATCTCATAAATCTTTTGAGCCAAAATAAATCCAGGCATAACATAAGGGATAATTAAAAAATTTGGAAAAACTTTTTGAATATTTTTAATCCCATCTTTACTATTTGATATTGTCACAACTGCATCTGCATGAGTATGGTCTACGAATCTAAATGGGATAATTGCATGTAAAATAGCTTCAACTGATGGGTTTGGAGCAGATTTATCTATCATTGCCTCTTTTTGCTGTAATACCATATCTGTGTCACTTAAATAATCAAGTTTTGCCATCTCTTTTAAAGTATCAAACTTTACAGGGGCAAATCCCTCTGCTTTAATTGAGACCAAATCCCAACCACTACCTTTTACATATAAAATATCTTCACCATCTACAACACTTTTTACAGATGTGTTTCCACCACCATGTAAAACCAGTTCATCATTTTGACCAAGTAAATTTGAGGTGTAAACTCTTAAATCTATATCACTAGTAAAATTTTTAACCTCTAAATCAGAGTATAAGTTTTTCATAGATTATCCTAAAACTTCTAGTTCATCTGAATATTTATCATCACAAAATGGCTCATAACTTGATTTATATATTTTATAGTGCGTAGAGGTTTTATGACCATCTAATGCTTTTTCATCTCTCCAAGTCTCCACTGCCATAAATCTTTTTGGCTCATTTTCATATTGAAAAATTTCATAAAAAATACAACCATCCTCTTTTTTTGATGGCTCAACCATTGCAGTAAGCAAATCTTTCATTTTCTCTTCACAAGAATCTTTTGCTATAAATGTAACACTTTTTGTTATTGTCATTTTATCTCTTTTTTATCTTTTCTAAGGAATAGGGTACCTACAAGAGGTACCCCTACAGTAGGGGCAATCCTTTATGGTTGCCCTTAATTTTTTAAAATAAGCTATATTCATCTTTAATATTATTTAAAATACTTTTATCTAATGTATAAACAAGTGCATAATTAAAATGCATAGATTTTAGTATAGTTTTTGCCTCGTCAGAATTTTTAAACCAGTGTGGATTATCCATTATTTGTGGTATTTTTACTTTTGGTGGTGTAAGAATTATACTTTTTATCCACTTACCATTGTGTTTTATATACTCTCTTGCATCTACAATATCTGCAAGATTATCCACAAATATAAGAACTTTATCACTCTTGCTAGATTGTGTTTTATTTAAATCACTATCAATAAAGATTGGTGAAAAATGTTTAGTATATTTTACCCTATCTACAGAATATGGTAATTCAAAATCTTGACAAAACTTTACTACTTTAGTTAATTCATCAAAATGAAATGGTACTAATTCTTTCTCTTGATAGATATATTTCTCTATTTTAAATGTAGATTTAAAAAGTGTATCACTAATAATATAACCATCTACTTTTTTATCTAATATTTTCATGTTAGATTTTATCATACCCATAAGTTTTTGATTATTTCCTACAAAAAGTTTTCCATTTGAATTAATAACTTGTTCAAAAGCTTTTCTCCAGTCATCAACTAAAATTGTTATATTACTTTTTTGAGTTATTATCATTTTCAAAAAACTAACTTGATGAGGTGTTAAATATCTAAAGTTTACATCTTTATTCAAAATAACATATCTAATTAATCTAAATGATGCATCTTTAATATCATCAACTTTTATCCATGCAATCTCAGAATCGCTTTTGGCTATTGAATCATTATCATATATTATTGCATAAGCACCATTTTCAATAGCTCTATCAATTTCCTCTTTATCTGATGATATAAACAGATCACCTATCTCTACTTTTGATGGAAAAACCGTTGCAGATTCAATTGATTGAACCTGTGGAGAGTTTTCTAAAACTCCATTTGTTAAATTTATAATATCTTCTATTTTCATATTTATCCTATATTTGTACCGTTTTGCTTAGGAGCTTCTGGTATGATTAGTGACAATCCACTACTATCTTTTGCCGCTAACAACATACCTTCACTTAGGTATCCCATGAGTTTGGCTGGTTTTAAATTTGCTACAACACAAACTTGAGTAGATAACATATCTTCTGCACTGTACCACTCTTTTATCCCTGCTACAACTTGTCTATTCTCTTTTTCACCAACATCAACCTGAAGTAAAAGAAGTTTCTTACTTTTAGGCACTTCATCTGCTTGAACTACCGTACCAATTTTAAGTGAAGTTTGAAAAAACTGATCAATCCCTATAAAAGCTACACCATCTTCGGTTGTAGTGCTACTGTTAGATTTTTTCTCTTTTTTAGGTTCTATCTTTTTCTTTTTTTCCACTTCTGGTGTTTCAAGTAATTTCTCTTCTATTCTTGGAAATAGTGGTGGAATCTTTTCTATTACAAAAGTATCTAATAAATTTTTATCATTTATCATCCCTTGCCAACTATTATTATCAATACTAAAGCTTAAAGAATCAGCAATTTTTGTTGTTATTTGTGGCATTACAGGAGACAACATAATAGAAACTTTTGCCAAAATATTTGCAATTAAACCATTAAGAGCCATCGCTTCTTCTTGCTTACCCTCTTTCATTAAATTCCACGGTTGATATTGATCAATTGCTTTATTTGCTACACTTAATGGTCTCCAAAGCTCCTCTAAATATCTATGAATTTGCATATTAAATATTAGAGGTTCAAGATTATTTAAATGTTCATCTGTTTTATCAAGTTCAATTTTATAATATTTTTCTACATTTATACTTTCAACTTTACCATCAAAATATTTTCCACTCATACCAATTAAACGATTTAAAAGATTACCTAAATCGTTACCTAAATCAGAGTTTATTCTATCAATTAAAGCTTTTTGGCTAAAGTCACCATCACCACCAAATGGAACTTCTCTCAGCATAAAATATCTAAAATTATCAAGTCCATAAGCATCTGCAACCTCTTTGGGATTAACAACATTACCTTTTGATTTACTCATTTTTTCACCATCTCGTGTCCACCAACCATGAGCAGCAATATGTTTTGGAAGTTCTAATCCAAGGCTCATCAAAAATGCTGGCCAGTAGATTGCATGAAACCTTAGAATATCTTTACCAATAAGGTGGACTCTTGCAGACCAATAATCCATTTTCTCTTCATCATCTCCATATCCTAGAGCTGTAACATAATTCATTAAAGCATCTAACCATACATACATAACATGTTTTGGATCATTCATATTATCTGGAAGTTTTACACCCCAATCAAAGCTTGTTCTTGTGATAGATAAATCTGTAAGACCACCCTCAACAAATCGAATCACCTCATTTCTTTTACTCTTTGGCAAAATCACATTTTCATTGTCATTATACCATGCTAAAAGTCTATCTTGATATTTAGAAAGTCTAAAAAAGTAACTCTCCTCTTCTATGATAGTAGTTGCTTTACCACAATCAGGACAAAACTCATTATCAACAAGTTGAGATTTAGGGAAAAATGTCTCACAAGAGATACAATAGTGACCTTTATATACATCTTTATATATATCACCATTTCCAAACATAGTTGAAAAAGCTTTTTGTACACCTTTTTTATGTTCTGGGTCAGTTGTTCTGATAAATTTATCATAACTAATATCAAAATCATCCCAAAGATTTTTAAATGTTGCCGATATTTCATCTGCGTACTCTTGGGGAGTTTTATTTCTAGCTAATGCAGAGTGTTCAATTTTTTGACCATGCTCATCAGTTCCAGTTAAAAAAAATGTATCAAGACCAGTAAGTCGTGAATATCGTGCTAGTGTATCGGCAATTATGGTGGTATATGCGTGTCCTATATGAGCTATATCATTTACATAGTAAATAGGTGTTGTTATGTATACTTTTTTATGGCAAGACATGAGTTGTTTCCTTAAACAAATGAGTTTTTATATTAAGTGAATTTTATCTAAATATAATTAAAATCTCATAAATTACTATTGATTTGCTTAATAACTCTTTTTGCTACTACAAAGTTTTTTCTATATGAACCATGGGTAATTGAAGATACCATAATACCAAGTTTTTTGCTGGCAGCGTGAATAAAGTTTCCATCACCAATATATATACCAACATGAGTAATAGGGATACCTCTTGATCTATCTGTAAGGAAAAAAAGTAAATCACCTTTTTTAAGATTATCAAGTTGCACATTTTGACCAATTTTTGATTGAGAATATGCAGTTCGTGGTAGAGTAATATTATGTTTTTTATAAAGGTATTGAACATATCCAGAACAATCAAATCCTTGAGGTGTTGTTCCACCCCAAACATATTTTCCACCTTTGTAATATTTTGCATCTTCTAATAATTTAGCTTTATCAATAGGATTTAACTTATATTTGATACCTTTTTTTTGAGCTTTTTTTATCTCTTTTTGGATTCTAGCTAATCTATCTTTAGCCTCTTTGACTTTACGAGCTTTTATTGAATCCGCATATAGTTGATTATATATTGCTTGAAGATTCCATTCAGTATCTTTTTGTGTTAAAAAAAGATTACTTTTGTGAGATATAGTTTGTTGTTTTAGAGTTTTTCCATCTCTATTTTTAATTATCAATAAAGAAGCATCTAACAAACTTATTGTAGATAAAAATGTAATAATCACTCTAAAATAATTCATAATTATATTTTAAATATCATCATCAATACGATCAGTACTATATACTCCTGTAACTCTTTTCCACGCTTTTGAAGCATTTAATCCTGCCCATATAATAAATGCCATACCAAAAGTTGCAACCCATCCTAATTGTGTTAAGTTATTTAAATCTATAAGTCCATATTGATTTAATCCCCATATAAATGTTAAGATAGTAATTACAATAAAAAATGCACCAAACATACCTAAACTTTGAAATATTGATTTAATTGCAAGAAACCAAACTCCCACCATTAAAAGTATTGCAAAAGGTGTAAATCCTGATAAAATCTCTGCTTGAGTTATATAATGTATAAAATGATACTCTGTTGGATTCCAAGTTCCCAAAGATAATCCCAAAGAGATAAGTGCTGTTATCCACCATCTTAACGAACTATCTTCACCTTGTGAGGGATGATTATTATCCCCATTTTGTTCGCTACTATTTCTATTGCTTGTATTATTATTATTGTTATTATTGTTATTATTAAAAAACGCCATTTATAATCCTTCTTTATTTTAGGTTATATAATTATATCTAAAAATTACTGTTTTGTTATCATCTTAATTTTATTATCTTCAAATTTAATCATCTCTTTATCTAATAATAAAGTTAGTGCTTTTTTAAAATTCTTTTTGCTCAAATTAAAAGTTTTATGTATATCTTCTGGTGAACTTTTGTAATTAAACTCTCTAGCACTATTGCTGTATTTTAAGACCTCTAGTACTTTATCTTCTAAACTGCCCTCTTTTGCTTTACCTATCGCTTGAAGTGACAAATCAAGTTTAAAATCTTTTCTTACAAGTTTAATATATGCTTTTCTTTTCTCTCCAATTTTAATCTTTTCAAAAATCTCATTTTCATATATCATCCCTTCGTATTTATTATTTACAATAGCTTTATATCCTAACGGAGTTTTTGCCATAATCATAATATCTACCTCTTGAGTTTTAAAAAGACCTTTCATATCTCTAACCATAAATTTACCAATTTTATGGGTAGCATATAATCTACCTGTTTCTTTATCTAAACATACTCTTAATATAAATTTCATACCAATATTAAAATATGTTTTCTGCTGAGACAGTGGAACAAATAGGTCTTTTGCTAAGCCCCAATTAACAAAAGCACCATATCTTTGATAGTTTACAACTTCAAAATAACCATATTCCCCAAGCATTGCATGAGGTCGCTGTGTAGTTGCAATTATTCTATCTTCCGAATCATGATATATAAACACATCAATCTCATCTTCTAAATACATATCATCTGTTATATATGCATTTGGCAAAAGTACCTCTTCTTCATTATTTGCTTTTAAAAAAAATCCATAATCTGTATTTCTATTTATCAAAAGTCTATTTACAACACCTGCTTCTATTTTTTCATTTATCATTTTTATCTCTTTGTATCTTTTTTATAGTCTTAGTGGTACTTTTGCCATCAACAAAATCCACAAATCTTACTTCACCAGCAATATCACTACCAACAACCTCTTTACCTTTATAATCTCCACCTTTTACCAAAATATCAGGTTTAATCATTTTAATTAATTCATATGGTGTATCATCTTCAAATTTTACAACAAAATCAACACTCTCCAAACCTGCCAAAATATAGGCTCTATCATCTTCACAATTAATAGGACGATTTTCACCTTTTAATCTTTTTACACTGTCATCTGAATTTAATCCTAATATTAAAATATCTCCATACGATGAAGCAATATCAAGATAACTTACATGACCACGGTGCAAAATATCAAAACATCCATTTGTAAAAACTATTTTTTTCTTTTGCTTTTTTAGTCTAATTATAGTATCTCTTATCTCATCAAAAGATTTAATATGGCTCTCTATACTACTTTTATGAAGTGAGCTTTTATACTCTTCAATCTCCTCAATAGATGCTGTTGCACTTCCTAATTTTCCCACAACCACACCAGCAGAAAGATTTGCAAACTCTACAGCAGATGATATATCCCAATTATTTGCAAAAGCATAACCTAAAGATGCCAAAACTGTATCTCCTGCCCCTGTCACATCATAAACCTCTTTTGCAACTGTTGGTTTAATATGTAACTCATCATCATAAAAAGCGATTCCATCTTCGCTTAAAGTTATTAAAGATACAGATAAACTTGCCCTTTTTTTAAGTCTTTTAAGAGCTTTAGTTAAACCATTTTTATCTTTAATATTAATCTTAGATGCAATAATAGCCTCTTTTTTATTTGGAGTTAAAAGGTATGCACCTCTATATTTAGAATAATTATCACCTTTAGGATCAACTAAAACTTTTTTATCTTTTTTATTTGCATATTTTATTATTTTTTGTGTAAGCTTTGAAGTCAAAACACCTTTATCATAATCTGAAAGTAAAATAATATCATAATCTTTATATTTTAACTTAAACTCTTTAAAAATAGACTCTGCACTTTTTTTATTAATATCCTCTTTGCTTTCTTTATCATATCTAATCACTTGAGAATGAGAGGCTATAATACGACTTTTTTTAGATGTCTTTCTATCTTTTTGCTCAACTAAATATCTCTTTACACTCATATTTTTAAGTATCTTTTTAATCTCTAAACCTGCTTTATCTTTACCTATTACAGATAAAAAAGCCACTTTTGAATTTAAAGTATAAAGATTATTTACCACATTCCCTGCACCACCAAGAACTAAACTCTCTGATTTTATATCAACAATCTGCACAGGAGCTTCTGGAGATATACGATTTACCTCCCCCCATAAATAGTGATCAAGTATTACATCACCTATAACTAAAATTTTTGGTGTATTCTTTATCATGGTTTTCCTTTAAAAGGTAAAATTAAACTTCTTGCTAGATTTCAAATCTAATAGATTCTATATACATAATTTTACTCCTATTTTTGGTAGGGTGGGTGCAACCCACCAAATAAGCTAAATAATATTACTACGAATGATAATTTGGAGATTCTTTTGTGATTGTTACATCATGAACATGAGATTCTTTAAGTCCTGCACTTGTAATCTCTACAAATTCAGATTTTTCCCAAAAAGTTTTTATATCTTTTGATCCACAATATCCCATAGATGAACGAAGTCCACCAATCATTTGATGAATTATCTCTGATATTGCACCACGATAAGGTACTCTTCCCTCAATCCCTTCAGGCACAAGTTTATCAGTAGCAGTTCCCTCTTGAAAATATCTATCAGTACTTCCTTTTGTCATTGCTCCAATACTTCCCATTCCACGATAACTTTTAAACTTTCTACCATTAAATAAAATTGTTTCACCTGGAGCTTCTTCTGTTCCAGCTAACGCAGAACCTAACATTACACTACTCGCTCCTACAGCTAAAGCTTTAGCAATATCACCAGAATATTTAATTCCACCATCAGCAATCACAGGAACTCCTGCTTGATTTGCTACTTGAGAAACTTCATCAATAGCAGAAATTTGAGGAACACCAACTCCAGCAACAATTCTAGTTGTACAGATACTTCCAGGTCCAATTCCAACTTTAAGAGCATCAACACCAGCATCAATAAGAGTTTGTGCCGCTTCTCCTGTTGCAATATTTCCAGCAACTACATCAATATCTAACTCTTTTTTAATAGCAATAACTGTATCTATAATTCCTTTTGAGTGTCCATGAGCAGAGTCTAATACAATCACATCCACCCCAGCTTCAACTAATGCTTTTGCACGGTCAAGTTGCCCCACACCAATAGCAGCTCCTACTCTAAGTCTTCCAAATCTGTCTTTGTTTGCATTTGGAAATTGAATTTTTCTCTCTATATCTTTAATAGTAATTAATCCTTGAAGAGTATCATTCTCATCAACAATAGGAAGTTTCTCTATTCTATGTTCTTGTAGTATTTTTGCAGCATCTTCTAGCGTTGTACCAGCTTTTGTTGTAACTAATGGCGATTTTGTCATTACACTTGATACCAATATTGATAAATCTGTAATAAATCTCATATCTCGATTTGTGATAATTCCTAAAAGTTTTTTATTCTTATCAACTACAGGAATACCAGATATTTTATATTCGCCCATAAGCTTATCTGCATCTTCAACGGTTGAATCGGAAGATATAAAGATAGGGTCAATTATAATACCACTCTCTGATTTTTTAACTTTTGTTATTTGCATAGCTTGAGTTTTTATATCCATATTTTTATGAATTATACCAATTCCACCAAGTCTTGCCATTGCAATAGATGCTTTATACTCTGTAACTGTGTCCATGGCTGCTGATACCATAGGAATATTTAAGGATACTCTTTTTGTAAGCATACTTTTTGTGCTTACCTCTTTTGGAAGAACTTCTGAATATTGTGGTACTAATAATATATCTTCAAATGTTAATGCTTTTTTCTTTATTCTCATATTTTATCCTTATAATTAATTGTGACATTATATCATTATAAAATTACTAATTAATAACAGTTAAAAAATATAATATCATCTTTCTAAAACAGACCGTACTTGCTTTGGCATATAGTATTGAAATTGCTTAGGGTATATATAAAAATCTACTTTACCACAATTTTGAGTTATATCTTCCCAACTATCTATATCTAAATCAATTGCTAAAATAGCAAGTGTAGGCATTTTAATAAACTCATTTTGCAAAAGTGTATTTGCAATCTCTGTAAGTTCAGGGTTATGTCCTACCACAAAAATACTCTCATATTGATCATCTTGTAATTTTATAATATCCATAAGCTTTTCTGGACGAACCATATATAACTCTTTCATATAATGAATTTTATTATTATAATCTATTTTTTTTGCAATTTTATCTGCTGTAATTTGAGCTCTAAGAGCAGAACTAGATAAAATCAAATCAACATTTATATCTTTTAATGACATATAAGAGGTCATTATCTTCAAATCTCTATCTCCTCTTCTATTTAATCCTCTTTCAAAATCACTTAATTCACCATTTTTCCAACTAGATTTGGCATGTCTTATAATATATAATTTTTTCACTCAAATATCCTTTTATAATTCATTATATAATATTTTATTATACCACGATTTATTTAAGATTTACCTCAAAATATCCACACTTTTTGGTAGGGTTTGTAATACTTCCTATTCTTGCTGTACTAAAATCTAGTTTTAAAAAAATCTATTGATTTTTAAAATTAACTATATAATGATATAATTGAAATTTTAAAGAATATTACAAAATAAAGGAAGTATTTTGATAAATAAACCAAATTATCATATATTAAACAATACAAAGTATGCTTTAGACGGTCTAAGAGTTGCAGTAAAAGAGGAAAAATCATTTAAGATAGAATTGATATTTTTTGTTATCTTGCAAATTTTTTTATATTTTATATCTATTGAATTGGTATATAAAATGATACTATCAATCTCTTTATTCTTACCATTATTAGCAGAACTTATAAATAGTGCAATTGAGCGAGTTGTAGATTTGGTTACCTCTGATATTCATCCATTAGCAAAAGATGCAAAAGATTTAGGAAGTAGTGTGGTTTTTGTTAGCATTACAATTACCAGTTTAATATGGATTAGTATCTTTTATTTAGAATTTGTATGAGAATAACGGCCTAATTTTTTAAAAGATAAGAGAAAAGTTATCAAATAAATATTACCTTAAGTGTTGTTTAGATAAAATCGCATTCATAAATATGCTTATAAAATTAGTATAAATTTTTGATTAAAAAGAAGGATAGAATAATATGAAAAGAACTTTTCAACCACATAACACACCAAGAAAAAGAACTCATGGTTTTAGAACAAGAATGAAGACAAAGAATGGTAGAAAGATAATTTCTGCAAGAAGAGCTAAAGGAAGAAAGAGATTAGCAGTTTAAAACATTTTACTTCATTAAAAAATAGTAAAGAGTTCAACAGAGTATATACGAAAGCAACAAAAGTTTGGCATACACCATCTTTTGTTCTTTTTTATAAAGAGGAAACTACTCATAAAGTAGGAGTTGTAGCAAGTAAAAAGATTGGAAATGCAGTCAAAAGAAATAAAGCTAAACGCTTACTTCGGGCACATTTTCTTGCAAATATAGATAAGTTAAAAAGTGGAGAGTTTGTCTTAGTTGCCAAACCTACTCTTTTGACCAAAAGTTTTCAAGAATTTGAGAAAACATATCTTTATGCACTTAATAGATGTTTGGCAATAGCCTCTAATGATATTTAATCTTTGAATTGTAATTTATAAACTCCAACAAGTTGAGTATAATATAAAAAATATAATTTAAAATTAAGGTATAACATTGGATAAAATAGACTTAAATAAAAGGCTTTTATTAGCATTTGCTTTATCATTTATGGTTTTTGTGGCTTTAGAATACTTCATACAACAATCAGTTCCAAAAGATAATAACACAACTATACATACATCATCAGCAACAACAATTACACCTGAAGTAATAGTAAAAGCAGATGGAGATAAATCTACACCCAAAATTGTTAAAACAACAGAAGAAACACTAAAAAATACACCTATGAATAAAAAATCATTACCAATTATTACTACTATAAATTCAAAAGAATTTAGTCTGGAAATAGATAATCTTGGTCGTATATCACAATTTAAGCTTTTAGCAGAAAAATATAAAACTGATGAAAATAAGATTTTAAAACTGTTTGATATGAGTAAAACAAAGGCTCTTGAGATTAGATTTAGTGATCCCAGATTAAATAAAGAGGCATTTGAAATAGATTATAAAGCTTCTGAGAGTATAATTAATTTAAATAATAAGAGTGCTACAGTTGTACTTACTCAAACTTTATCAACAAATACAGTTACAAAAACTTTAACATTTTATCCTGATGGTCATTATGATTTAGATATACAATTATCTAAAGATGAAGATTATTTTTTAACAACAGGTTATCGTCCTATTGCTGATAAATCTAAATTTATGATTGTAAAAGGTGCTTTAATTAAAGATGCTGACAATATAATTAATACTGTTGAAGATGGCGATGCATTAGGTAATGAGCAGTTTAAAGGTGCTAGTATTGCCTCTGCATTTGATAGATATTATACATCACTATTATATAATTTTGATAAGGGTATGAGTGTATCTTTATTAAAAGATAGTGAAGATAACCCTTTAATATTTATTCAAGGGGAACAAAATCTTAAATTAAATGGATATATTGGTGCAAAAGATTATAGAGTTTTACATAATATAAATCCAGCTCTTGTTGATGCAATTGAGTATGGTTGGTTTACATTTTTATCAAAACCATTTTTCGCTGTAACTATTTGGATACATGATATTGTTGGTAATTGGGGTTGGGCAATCATTTTGTTTACGCTTTTAGTTAAGCTTATACTTTTCCCATTATCATACAAAGGTATGATGTCTATGCAAAAGTTAAAAGACTTAGCTCCCAAAATGAAAGAGATTAAAGAGAAATATGGTAAAGAGCCACAAAAGATGAATCAACATATGATGGAGTTATATGGAAAACATAATGCAAATCCTATGGGTGGATGTCTACCTATGTTGCTTCAAATCCCAGTATTCTTTGCATTATATAGAGTGTTATTAAATGCTGTTGAACTTCAAGGTGCTAGTTGGATATTATGGATTGAAGATTTATCAAAAATGGATCCTTACTTTATTTTACCAATATTAATGGGTGCTTCTATGTATTTACAACAAAAGCTTACTCCAACAACAATTACAGATCCACTTCAGCAGAAGATTTTCATGTATCTTCCATTAGTTATGACTGTATTTTTTATAACATTCCCATCGGGATTAGTACTATATTGGTTGGTAAATAATATATTCTCGATTACTCAACAATATTATATTAATGGTGTTTATGAAAAAAATAAAGTATTAGAGATAGAAGCACATAAGAAAACCAAGGATAAGTAATGAGAAAAATAGAAGCTCCAACTCTTGAAGATGCTTATATGAAAGCAGCTTCTGAGTTGAAATGTTCAGTTACACAATTAAAATATGAGATAATTCAACATCCAACATCTGGTATTTTAGGTTTTATGAAAAAAAATGCAATTATAGTTGCAGATTATAATATAGAAGAGAAAGAGCTTAAAAAAGAAGAGCCTAAAAAAACTCAAATCACAATTAGACCAAAAAAGGTAGTTGAAAAAATAGAAGAGGTATCTAATAATAAAACTATGAAAGATATTATAGTTAAAGATAAAAAGAAAGAGTCTAAAAAGGAAGAGTTAAAACAATCAAATAATATAGATGAAAATCTTATAAAAAATGATACAGATATATTAAATAACTTTTTTGATAATAAAGATAAAATAACAAAAGATAAAGAGTTGATTATTAATGAATTTGAGATATTGGATAAAAATGAAGATTCTAATAATCAAGAGTTAGAAGTATCAATTCAAAAAGATATAGTTAAATTATTATCATATAGCTGTTATAATATAGATACAGTAGAGGTTAGTATTGAAGGAAATATTGTAAAAATATATTTAGATGGTATTGATACTGCTTTACTCATAGGGAAAGAGGGGCATAGATATAATGCTTTCTCTTATATGTTATTTAATTGGTTACAGTCAAAACATAATTTATATGTTAAACTTGAAATTGCTCAATTTTTAGCTTCTCAAAAAGAGATGATTAAAAATTATATTCAGCCAGTGATAGAACATATTCATAAAAATGGAAGAGGTAAAACTAGAACTCTTGATGGTATATTATCTCAACTAGCTCTTGAAGAGTTAAGAGAGGAGTTTCCTCATAAATATGTGGCGATTAAAACATCAAAAGATGGAAATAAATATATAGTAATTAATGATTTTAGTTCACCTAAAAAGAATTTATCTCAAAATGAAAAGAGTTAAATGAACTCTACAATAGCTGCAATTGCTACTGCTAATGGAATCTCTTCCATCTCTATAATAAGAGTTAGTGGCAGTAAGGCACTTGAAATTGCCAAAAAAATTTCTAAAAAAGATATAATAACTCCTAGACTAGCAACTTTAAGCTCACTCTATAATATTAATAATGAACTTATCGACCAAGCTATTATTTTATATTTCATCTCTCCTAAAAGTTTTACTGGTGAAGATATTATTGAATTTCAGTGTCATGGTGGAATGATTGTTGCTCAGGAGATATTAGATACGATTATTTTTAATGGAGCAAGATTAGCAACTGCTGGTGAATTTTCTAAAAGAGCCTTTTTAAATGGAAAAATTGATTTAACAAAAGCAGAAGCTACAGCAAAACTAATAGAAGCAAAAAGTGTAGACGCAGCTAAAATATTAGCAAAACAACTAAAAGGTGAACTTAAAGATTTTGTTGATGAAAGTAGAGATATGCTTTTAAAAGCTCTTGCTTATTCAGAAGTTTTGATTGATTATGCCGAAGATAATATTCCTGATGATATAGTAGATAATCTAATATATCAACTTGATAATTTAACATCTAAAATAGAGATTATTGTAGAGGCTAGTCATAGAAGAAGAGGTTTAATTGAAGGATTTAAAGTTTCTATTATAGGAAAACCAAATGTAGGGAAAAGTTCTCTTTTAAATGCATTACTTCATTATGACAGAGCAATTGTTAGTCATATTGCTGGAACAACAAGAGATACAATAGAGGAATCAATACGGATAGGCTCACATATAATTAGACTTGTTGATACGGCAGGGATTAGAGAAGCGACAGATGATATTGAAAAAATTGGGGTTGAACGAGCAATGAATACACTTAATGAATCTGATATTGTGATAGCTTTACTTGATGGAAATCAAAAGATAGATGAAGAAGATAAAAAGATATTATCTTTACTTGATAATTTAGAGAATATTCATATAATATTAGCAATAAATAAATCAGATTTACCTCAAAATATAGATAAACTTCAAATAGATAAATTCTCACCAATTTTAATGAGTACTAAAGAGGGAGTAACAACTCTTACAGATAAACTTCTAAAGATATTAAATTCAATTGGTGAAGGTGAAGAGTTAATGCTAATATCTGCTAGACAAATTGAAGCAGTAACAAAAACTAAAGATGAGATTATAAATGCAAAACCTCTTTTACTTAATGAGGAGTTAGAGTTTTTTTCATATCATTTACAAAATGCAGTAGAGCATATAAGTTCAATATCTAAACCGTATAACAGTGATGAAATACTAGATAAAATGTTTGGGGAATTTTGTTTAGGTAAATAGCTACTAAAAGGTAGATTTGTAATAAATAAGCTTCTAAATAAATATGAGTTATCTAAATTATAAGTATCTATCGCTATAATAACAAGAAACTTGTGGAGGTTTATATATGACAACTGTTTCTTATCCAGATAATTTTGATGAGCTTAAGGCTAAAGTACGTGAGGCTGGTCTCCTTGATAGAGTTCCTATTCGTGGTTCTATTGAGATGATTGCTGTAATTGTATCACTTATTGTTGCTTATAGTACTGCTAATATGTGGAATCCAATTTTACTTGGTCTTTTTATGACTCTTATTTTTACTCGTGCTGTTTTTATATCTCATGATATTTTACATACACAATATTTTAAAAATAAATCATTATCTATGAAGCTTAGCTACCCATTTTCTGCTATTATTATTAGTAATTCATCATCTTGGTGGGACTTTAAACATAATATTAATCACCATACATATTGTAATACAGTTACAAAAGATGAAGATATTATGGCTCTTGATGGTGCTTTTACACCAAATAATAAAGGTAATAGTCCTTTTGTACGAAAATATAAACATCTTTTATTTTGGGGTTCTTTATTTTTTATGTATCCAGCATTTATTGCTCAATCTTATAATTTTGTATTAAAAAGAAAACTTTATGGTGAGTTTGCTTTAATGTTACTTCATTGGCCAATTATTTGGGGTTCTATGTTTGCTATTTTACCATTTAGTAGTGCAATTACAGTTTTTATAACCTTATATTTTGTACTTTCAGCTTGGTTAGCATTTGGATTTATAACAAATCATCTCGGTTGTGAAGTATTTGATGAAGAAGGGGGGAAAAAATTATCGTGGATGGAACTACAGATGAGAACAAGCCGTTCTTTAAAAGGTGGTGCATTTATTCATTGGTTTTATGGTGGATTAAATACTCAAATAGAACATCATCTATTTCCAAAAGCACCAAGATTTAATCTTTTAAAAATACAAAATATGACTAGAGATTTTGCAAAAGAGCATAATATTAAATATTTTGAAACGACACCAATAGAAGCATATATTCAAATTAATGATGCAATTAAAAATTATTAAATAGACTTTCTTTAAGACTCAGGAGATTGCTACTTTAGCTCCACTTTTTGTGAGGCTGAAGCCATCACTTCCGATGAGTGTTGAAAGAAGTTTAGTAAATTTCTTTCAAAATTAGATTCTGAATTAAATTTAGAATGACAAAGAATCATTACTCCAAATTAAATTCGGAAGAACAAACGATTGTCATTCTGTGCTTGACACAGAATCTAAAATTATTTAGTGTTTATTACCCTTATGTAAAAAATAAAGTCCCAATGCTAAAGCCAAAATTGAGATTGACAAATACATCATCTCTAGTGCTCCACTATATGAAGTATGAAGTACTCTTTGAAAGAAATTAACCACAAGAACCATTATAATAACTTTTCCAAGTTTATCTTTTAATTCATCTAATGAGTGTATCTCTAATATTTTAGAAGAGCTTGTATTTTGAGCTATATCAATTTCTGAGATAAACAGTTCATATAATCCAAAAGCAAAAATAAACATAACTATTGCAATAAGATATAAATCCACTGCACCAATTAGAGAACTTACAATATTTTCATGAAAATGTTCTGGGTGAAGATGATTCCAATATGTATTTATTACACTTGTAAATGTATCAAGAATATCTACACTTGCTACTACAAAAAGAGAAATTCCACCTAAGATAGAAAATATTACAGCCAATAAGACAAAAAATCGTGTATTCCATAGAATACTTTCAAAAATAAGTTCAATCTTTTTCATCATAATTTATATATCCTCTAACTTTATCCATTTTTCTGCAATTCTAATTGAATTAGTTGCAGCGCCTACTCTTATTTGATCAGCAACACCCCAAATATGCAATATATTATCTGCAAATATATCTTTTCTAACTCTTCCAACATAAGTTTCATCCGTATCTGTAGAAGTTATTGGCATTGGATATTGATTATTTGCTAAATCATCCATTAAAGTCACATTTTCAAAATTATCTAACACCTCTCTTGCTTTATCTACATCAACTACAATATCATCACCAAAATGTATTGTTATTGACTCAGAATGACTTCGCAATACTGGAACTCTTACACAAGTTGCTGAAACTGCAAAATCAGAGTGCATAATTTTAGCTGTTTCATTTACCATTTTCATCTCCTCTTTTGTATAACCATTTTCTTGTGGAGTATCAATATGGGGAATAACATTAAGTGCAATTTGATGAGAAAATGCTTCAACTTTAGTTTGGTCTAATTTAAAATTAAAAAACTCTTCCATCTGCTTAACAAGCTCTTGCATCCCTGCTTTCCCTGCTCCAGAAGTTGCTTGATATGTGCTAACATCAACTCTTTTAATACCATACAGATCATGCAAAGGCTTTAATAATTGAACCATTTGGATAGTTGAACAGTTTGGATTAGCGATAATTCCAGTCTCTTCCCAATGGGCAATATCTTCTGGATTAACCTCTGGAACTACAAGAGGAATATTATCCATCATTCTAAAGTGACTAGTATTATCAATCACAACTGCTCCACTCTCAACAGCATATTTTGCAAATTTAGCAGAGATACTTCCCCCTGCACTAAAAAATGCTATATCAATATCTCTATCTATAAAAACATCTTCTGTAAGTTCCTCTATTTTATATTGTATCCCATTAAACTCTATTAATTTACCAGCACTACTTTTACTCGCTAGTGGTAATAAACTTGCAACAGGGAAATCTCTTTGTTTTAAGACCTCAAAAAGCTCTTCTCCAACAGCTCCTGTTGCACCTACTACGGCTATATTATATTTTCTCATATTATTCTCTCTTTCTTAATTTTATTTTTTATATTATAATCTATTACTCTTTAATAACTCTACACCAGTTTATTAAATCTACTGATAATTCTTGATATTTTAAAAATTCTAATTCTATATCAACATTATAATTTAATATATTAGTTGATAGTTTTGGAGTTTGATAGATTAAAAGCCAATCTATTTTATCTTTTATTGCATTAATCATTCCACTTCCACCTTCAACTAAAATAAATGATGGTTTATCTAAAAAATCTAAATTATCACCTATTCTAACCTCTCTATTTTTTATATTAAAAAGTGGGATATCTTTACTAAAGTTATCTTGTTTTGAATATATATAAAGATTAGGGGCTGGTTGTTTAATATATCTACAATCAAGAGTTGGTCTATCAACTCTAACCGTATTTCCACCGATAAGCATTTTATCACAAATATTTCTAAGTTTATGAGTATGAATTAAAGATTCTTTTGAGCTTAAATATCCACCACCAATTTTACCATTAGTTGTCTGAGCTATTTTAAAAATTATAAAAGCACGGTCTTGCCATATTCTAAAAGGTTCAATTAAATCTTTTGCTTTTTGCTCTTCAACCCCTATTTTAACTTGAATATTTTTTTGTTTTAAAATATCAATTCCACCACTATGAGGTTTTATTGGGTCAAGTGTAGCAATTACAACTTTTTTAATATTTAAGATAGATAAGAGTGAGGCACAAGATGGAGTTTTACCATGATGTGAGCATGGTTCTAGTGTAACAAAAATAGTACATTCACAAAATATATCTTTTGCATTATCTAATAAAAATTTATGTGTGATATTTGCATCAAATATATCTATATCTACTAAAGAACTTGTTATCTCTTGATATGCTTTGATTAATGCTAAAACCTCTGCATGAGAAGTTCCAGCTTTTTGATGAGCCTCTATTGATAAAATCTTACCATTAGAATCTATAAGTACTGCACCAACAGCAGGATTTGGATAAGTTAATCCTTGAAATTGCCACGCTTTGTTAATGGCTAAATTCATTAAAAAGTTATCATCAGTTCCATTCATAGTAAGTTTTAGTTGTTCCTAAATCACTATACTTAAATCTCTCTTCACCATTTTTAGTTTCAAGAACAAAACTATCTTTATCAGCAATTTTAAGTATACCTTTTACTTTTCCAATACCTAAAACTCTTGTTTTCACTTTTTCACCAATTGCAGATTTAAAATGAGATAATTTTATAAGTTTTCTTTCAATCCCTGGAGAACTTACCTCTAATCTATAATGGTTACTCATTGGTGGATATACATCTAAAAATGGAGATAATTCTCTTGAAATTTTAGCACAAGTATCTAAGCTTATACCACCTTCTTGAGTGATATAAATTCTAAATATTGTACCATCTTCTTCTGTAACAATCTCTGTATCATAAAAATTTGCATCATTTGCTTTAACAATTTTTTCTATTTCAGCTTCAAGATTCATTATTGCTCCATTTTATCAATTGGATTTTTTTGACTTATTTTTTTAAATAAATTATCCATTTTTGTTTGATGTGCTAATTGATCATCAAATTCAAATGTAAAAATAGGAGCTTTAAACCAACCCTCACTCTGTTTACAATGATTTTGAAGATATGCACCAACTTTTCTTAGTTGTCTAAGAGCTTCATTTTGCTCTTGTTCATCCATAAAAGCTTTATCTAAATATACTTTAGCATTGCTTCTACCCTTTGAACATACAACCTCTGTAACTAAAAGAGAGTTGATTCTGCTATCACTAAGACCACTTAAGGCCTCAGGAAGAATCTCTCTTAAAACAGATTCAACTCTTTTTCTTTTTATCTGTTCATTTGTCATATTTTTTACTCACTACTTTATATATTATTTTAACTAAATCTTCTATAAATTCAATTGAATTCTTTATATCATCTAAATGTATATCTCGTAACTCTTGATTTATTGGTTCAATATCAGCTTCATGTGCTATCTGATTTCTTCTTTTTACTATTAAATTTAGGTACTGTTTTGAATTTATAATATTTTTATCTATATCTTCCCATATATCAGTTTCAATAATTAAAAACATAGCCTCTTTTATTTTATCTGCTTCTTGAAAACTTTTAAAACCATTTTTATATCTTATTTGATAATCTAACCAATTATCATTTTTCTCTTCCATAATAGCTTTTTTAAATAAAATCTCTTTATCTAAATTAAATACAAAAACTTTAAAATTTTTTGTAGCTTTTCGCTTATTATTATATATCTCAATCATTCCAATTCTAACAACTTCATGTATAAAATGATCTAAAGCACTAACTAACATTACATATTGAGCCCTTAAGATATCACTTAAATCTAGGATTTGTATAGTTTGTGAATTTATACTTTGATAAATTGCTCCTAAGCTTTTAACTCTTATAATATTTTGTTCAAAATGTTGTTTAGCATTTATCATCTGTCATTCTCATAATATTATCTGCTAAATTAGAAAAAAGTTCTCTAAAATTTTCGATACTTCCTTCTGAACTTGTTAAAATATGACCTGATTGTCCTAAGTTATCTTTTGTTAGTGCAAATACTGGTTTATTATGCTCTTGTGCATAAGTTATTAAACTATTAAAATTTTTTATTTCTGATAAAATATAATTTTTATCAATATAATAACTACTATCTAATAACATAGATTCTTTTTTTAATGCTGGTATAAATTTATCATTTGTGTACTCATTAATTTTATCAAACCATTTTTTAAAACCTCTAGTGGGTTGATTATTTCTAACATTAAATTGTTGAATAATATTACCTAAAAACTTTGGAGTTTTATTTGGAAATTTATATACAGCATCTTGTAATATCTCATTATTTTGTAATTTTAATGATTGCTTATACCATTTTGGTAAAATATTTGATAACGATTCTAATGCCATTACAGAAAAATAATCTGGTGCTGTAGGAATTGTAAAATAGTCACTAATCATAAACAAATTTTGATTAATAGAACTAAGTGAAGGACTCATATCTATTAAAATATAATCAGCATCATATTTTTTAGCTGTTTTATCTAAAAGATAATTAATTGCCCCAGGTAAATTTTGTAAAGTAATCATTGTATCTGAAAGAGTTTGAGCCATTCCTAAAGTAATATCATACTCTGCAAATTTTATATTTCCAGGCATTAAATATAAATTTTTTCTATTATCTATCTCAAAACACTCTACAGGTTCAATAACTCTAGGCACAGATTCAAAAGCATAAGATAATGCATCTTTAATATTATTTTTATTATCAGACAACTCATCTAATCCTTTAAAACCCATAACCATACCAGTTAAGTTACATTGGGAATCAGCATCAATCATAATAACTTTCTTACCTTTAGAAGCCAACATCCAACCAAGATTAAATACTGTTGTTGTCTTGCTAACTCCACCTTTATGATTAAAAAATGCTATTTTTTTACAGTTTGACATACTATTCCCTTTTACCTATAAAAAATTAATCAAGCTTAGCTTGTTCTTCTACTTCTTTAAATGTTTCAATAAAGTCACCAACTTTTATATCATTAAAGTTAGCAATCATAATACCACATTCATAACCATTTTTAACTTCTTTTGCATCATCATTAAATCTTTTTAGAGAGCTAATTGTACTTTCATAAATAACAATACCATCACGGATAAGTCTTGCTCCTCCACCTCTAATAATGCTACCATCAGTTACTTTACATCCAGCAATTGTACCAACTTTATCAACTGTAAATGTTTCTCTTACTTCTGCTTGACCTGTTACCTCTTCTGAAACAATAGGACTCATCATTCCACTTAAAAAAGCTTTAACATCATCAATAAGTTCATAAATAATAGAGTACGATTTAATCTCAACATTAAGTTCTTTTGCTCGTTTTTTAACACTTCCTGTTGGACGAACATTAAATCCTAAGATAACAGCATGTTCACTAGCATCTGCTAAAGCAACATCACTTTCTGTAACACCACCCACACCTTCATGGATAATATTAACTTTTACCTCTTCATTTCTAAGTTTTTTCAAACTTCCTTTAATCGCTTCTAAAGAACCTTGAACATCAGTCTTAATGATAATAGGTAATGATTTAAGTTGCCCCTCTGCAATTAAAGATGAAAGATCATCAAGAGTAGCTTTTGTACTTTTTGATAACTCTTTTGCTCTTGCATGATCAGCTCTTGCTTGTGCTAACTCTTTAATCTCTTTTTCAACTTCCATAGATAACATAATCTCACCAGCAGTTGGTACTTCATTTAATCCCATAACAGATGCAGGAGTACTAGGTCCGATTGATTTAACATTTATTCCATGATCATTAACTAATGTTCTAACACGACCATAAGTTGTCCCCACAATAATATTATCACCAACTTTTAAAGTTCCATCTTTAATAATAACATTTGCAACTGGTCCAAATCCTTTCTCTAAAGAACTCTCAATTACAATAGCTTTTGCTTTTCTATTAGGAGAAGCTTTAAGCTCCATTAATTCTGCTTGGATTAAAATAATATCAAGCAAATCATCAAGTCCTTCCCCTGTATGAGAAGATACATTTGCTGATTCAATCTCTCCACCCCAATCAACAGTTAAAAGATCATGTTCTGATAATTGAGATTTAACCATATCAATATTAGCTGATTCTTTATCTATTTTTGTGATAGCAACAATAACTGGCACTTTTGCAGCTTTTGCATGAGAAATTGCCTCTTTTGTTTGTGGTTTAATCCCATCATCAGCAGCAATAACAATAATTACAATATCAGTTGCCTGTGTTCCTCTTGCTCTCATCTCTGTAAAGGCAGCATGTCCTGGAGTATCAATAAATGTTATTTTTTTATCATTTTTTGTTACTTGATAAGCTCCAACATGCTGAGTAATACCACCTGCTTCTTTATCCACAACTTTTGTTGAACGAATTTTATCTAAAAGTGACGTTTTACCATGATCAACATGACCCATAATTGTTACAACCGGTGGTCTCTCTTCTAAATCTTCTTCTGCTATCTCTTCTGCATCATAAGAAGCAGTATAATCTAATTTATCAAGTGGATTAATAGTTGTTACTTCAACCTCAAACTCTTCTGCTAAAATCTCAATATCATCTTTATCTAAGAATCCATTTTTTGTAACCATTGTTCCTAAAGTAAATAAAACTTTAATAACTTCACCTACATTTCTACCAACTTTTTCTGCAAATTCATATACTCTTACATCTTCTGGAATTTCAATAGAGCTAACTACAACATTTTCTTCTACTTTATTATAGTTTTTCTTTTTATTACTACCTCTTTTGATGCTTCTTTTTCTATTATAATTATTACCACCAAATCTATTATTTGTTGCTCCAAGATTTCTTTTCTTAGCCTCTTCTTTTCTCTTTTGCTCTTGTTTTTTCATATCTTCATATATATTCTTATCAGAGAAATCCAGTAATACTACCTCTTGTTCTGCAAATAGTTCAACACCAGTTCCAAAACCACCTCCACCAATAAGATCTAATTTTGTACCAGTATCTTTAGCAGTTGCACCTTTTTTAGGCTTTTTCTTTTTTGCAACAGATGGAATACTATTTTTTGGTAAAGAAAGACCTTTTCTATCACTTGATCTGCCATAAAGATCTCTTGAAGGTTTTGGTTTTGCTTTTCTTACAATTGTAATTCCACCACGAGATAAAGATTTTTTTCTAATACCTAACTTCTTAGGCTTATTCTCTACTTCTTTAGTTTTCTCAGTAGTTTCACCTGATTTTTCAACCACAGTTTTTTTAGCTTCCTCTTTAGAAACCTCTTTATCTTCTACTTTTACCTCTTTTTCAACAGGCTTTAACTCAACTTTAATTTTTTTACTTACAGTTATTTTTGATTTCTTAACAGGTTTTTTAAATCCGTCAGGTAATTTACCATCAATTGCATAGTTTACTAAAATATCTGCTTGTTCTAAGCTAATAGTGCTATTTGCAACTTTTACATCAAAACCTAACTCCTTAGCCTTTGCTAATAAAACTGCATTAGATTTCCCTGCCTCAGCAGCTATTTCTAGGATTTTAACTTTATTCATTCTTTAATTGCTCCTTTAAAAACTTAAGAAAACGCTCTTCATCTTGTTTAAAACGCTTCGTTAAACCTTTTACCTTTTTTTTATCTTTAACACACTCATCACATATATAAAAACTTCTTCCACAATTATCATACACAATGACTCTGTTATCATCTAATATTTTTAATCTAAGCATATCTTTTTGATAATTTCTGTTACGACATGATATACACATTCTTATAGGTTTATAGTTTTGCACAATATTATACCTTAAAAGAGTTTAACTCTTTGTTGTTACTCCATAATTATCTAATAACTTTGTCATAACTCTAAATTTTGGGAATCTTTTAGCAAGTTTTGAGTGAATGTTACCACTATCTTCTTTATGACAAAGTGTAAAAAATGTAGATCCACTACCAGAAAGAGTACTCATTAACGCCCCATTTGTAAGTGCTATTTTTTGAACCTCAAAAAGTTCAGGTATTACCTTCATTCTTCTCGTTTGATGAAGCTTATCTTTTGACGCAACACGAAGAAGATCCCAAGATTCTGTCATAAATACAGATGTCATAAAGGCTGATCTTGATAATGAATATATCGTTTCTTCCGCTTTATATGAGTTTGGCAAAATAGTTCTTGATTTCGCTGTTGATATAGTTTTATCAGGGATAACCAATACTGCTCTTAGATAATCAGGTAATCGTCTTTTTTTGCTATAAACTTTATTATTATCAACACATGCCACATTAAATCCACCCATTACAGCAGGAGTAATATTATCAGGATGACTTTCATATTTAAGTGCCAAGTTTAAAATATCTTTTTTATTATATTTTGTTCCAGAGGCTGTATAAGCTGCTGTAATTGAAGCTACAATAACGGCAGAAGAGCTACCTAAACCTCTTGATATTGGTATATAATTTATAAATTCAAATCTAAAATTATCATTTCTTGATGTTAATCTCTTATAATTTTCATAAAATATATTTAAAAATAGTGTATTCTTTTTAATCTTTGGATTCTTAGCTCCCTCTCCTGTAGTAGAGAGACTCAAAAATTTTGATGGAGTAATAATAATCTCATTTTTTAAATCAATTGCTAGACCTAAACTATCAAAGCCAGGTCCTAAGTTTGCACTTGTTGCAGGTACACTAATTAACAAATCTTTCCTTTAACTATAAATTATTGTTATAAATTATAACTTTACTATCTTTTTTAATATCTTTATATCTATTTTTAATCCATCTAATGCGTTTAGCTTTTAGTAAATATTTTTTTATATCATCTTTTACAAAGTCAAATGAGCTAGTACCTGATTTCTCTTTTTTATGTATATATACAATATAATAAAGATTATCTTTTTTAATAGCTTTATTTAAAATATTATTTTCATCTGATTCCCATAATTTATCAAAGAACTCTTTACCATATTTCTTATTTTTAGAAGTAATTGCACCCATATAAGTTAAATCTTTATCTTTTTTAGATTTATACCGTTTAGATTCCTCTATAAACACTTTTAATTTGTCTTGATTTTTAGATAAATTTATTTTTGATATAATCTCTTTAGATAAATTTTCATCTTTTACTCTTATAAATGAAACTTCTACATAATTTGGATAGTTATAATCTTTTTCATGCTCTTTAAAAAAAGATTCTACTTCTTCTTTTATCTTTGGATAATTCTTTTCTACCTCTTTATACGCTATAGTATCTAGCGTTAATCTTAGATTAGATATTACTTCTTTAAGCTTTGATTTTTCTATACCAACTCTTTTATTTTTATCATCTCTTTTTTTAATTAAAGCATCTATATCTACTTGTAAACTTTTTTGCTCATCTTTTAAACTATCTAGCGTTACCCTATAGTTTGAATATATCACTAAAAAACTATATTTTTTATTATCGCTAAGCTTATTAAATTCTAATGGAAAATCTTTACTCGTATAATTATTATCATTTATAGATATAACCACTTTGGCATCTTTTAATTTTGTTATCGTACTATTTGTATCTGTTGCATTTAAAGCTCCACTTATAAAGATAGATGCAATAAGATATAAAAATCCTTTTTTTAGCATTTGTGATATTTCCTATTTTTAAATTGATAAATATTATACCTTTTTTACTCTTTGTAATCCATTAAAATTTGATTAGACTGCAGGTAATATATATAATGGTCTATTATCTTTATCTATAGTTACACTATTTAAATTTAAGGGGAGTATAAAATCTATTTTTTCTATATTATTAAATTTTTTTGTAATAATATTTTTATTGTCTTTTATAAAATATAAAGAACCTAAAGCTTTAATAGGTCTATTATTATTAAATAAAAATCCATCACACCCATAAAAATCAATATCTCTTATAATCTTAATTGTTTTAAGTATAATATATGTTAATTTGATAGCCATATAACTACCAGGTCCTCTTACATAAAGAATATTTTTAATTGAATATTTATCTAACATATCCACAATGAGAGGAAGGAGTATCTCTGATGTTTTTTTATCACTTTGAACACTATCTATCAAAATATTATCTTTATAAATACCTAGTTGTATAGGAGATGCTATAGATATTATTAATAACTTATAATCGTGCGAAACTTTTTTCAAATACTCTACTTTCTAATCTATTTATTGCTACAATCTCATAATTATCACTACAAGATAAAAGCTTTTTTGTTAAAAGACTATTTAGATGATGACTTCCTGCAAATGAATCATATCCACCCAAAATATTATGTCCAATTAGCATCATATCACCCATAGCATCTAAAATTTTATGCCTTACAAATTCATTATCAAATCTTAACCCTTCTGGATTGATTATCTTATAATCATCCAATCCTATAGCATTATTTAAACTAGCACCTAAAGCTAAATTTTGACTTTGAAGATACTGTATATCTTTAACAAAACCAAAAGTTCTTGCTCTTGCTATCTCATTAATAAAATTTTCATTACTAAAATCAAGCTTATAACTTTGCTTACCAATAGCACGATGAGAAAAATCTATCTCAAAATTAAAATATGCACTACTACTTGGTTTTAATGATACAAATTTATTTTTATCTCTAACTGTAATCTCTTTTTTTATCTTAATGATTTTTTTTGGAGCATCTTGAATTGTTATTTGTGCTTCATCTAATAAAAGGCAAAAACTGATAGCAGAACCATCCATTATAGGCATCTCAGCACTATCTACTAATATTCTAATATTATCAATTGCATAAGCATATATTGCAGATAAAAAATGTTCAATTGTAGATATAGAACCTTTCGAATTTCCTATAACAGTTGCCATTTGAGTATTAATTACACTACTTGGTATTAAAGGTATGCTCACTGCTATATCATCTCTATAAAATACTATTCCACTATCTATAGGCATAGGTTCAAGTCTTACTCTAATTGGTTCACCTGTATGTAATCCAATTCCAACAACTTCTACTATCTCTTTAATTGTTCTTTGATTCATAAGAACTCCTTTTGTCAAGGTAAATAATTTAAGTATTATAACATAATATTTATTAATATAAATTTAGAGTACCTATAACAAGAGGCACCCCTACTAAACAAGATTGTAGGGGTAGTAGTAATCCTTTATTATAGTTACCCTTTAGAAGTTATCTAGTTTTTATCTGTATCTATAATTTTATTAGCATTAATCCACGGCATCATTTCTCTCAAATCTTTCCCTGTTTGAGAAATTTTTGAAGCTTCAGCATTAGCTCTTTCAGCATTCATTCTAGGATAACCTGCTTGTCCCTCTAATATAAAGTCTTTTGCAAATCTACCATCTTGAATCTCTGTAAGAATATCTCTCATAGCTTGTTTTGATTGAGCATTTATTACTCTCTTTCCACTTACATAATCACCATACTCAGCAGTATTTGAAATAGAGTATCTCATACCTTCAATTCCACTCTCAAACATCAAATCAACAATTAATTTAAGCTCGTGAAGACACTCAAAATATGCAAGTTCTGGAGCATATCCAGCCTCAGTTAAAGTCTCAAATCCAGCTTGTACAAGAGCAGTAGCACCACCACATAATACAGCTTGTTCTCCAAATAAATCTGTTTCTGTTTCATCTTTGAATGTTGTTTCAATAATAGCAGTTCTACCACCACCAATAGCAGAAGCATAACTAAGTGCTAACTCTTTTGTAGAACCACTTGGATTTTGACCAACTGCGATAAGGTCTGGAATACCACCACCTCTTACAAACTCACTTCTAACTGTATGACCAGGGGCTTTTGGAGCAATCATAGTTACATTGATGTCGCTTCTTGGATGAATTCTTCCATAATGAATATTGAATCCATGACCAAATGCGATTGTAGCACCATTTTTAAGGTTTGGTTCAATCTGTTTTGCATAAATTTCTGCTTGATTTTCATCAGGTAATAAAATCATTACAACATCAGCTTTTTTACAAGCATCAGCAATAGATTTTACTTTAAAGCCTTTTGCTTCAGCTTTTGCCCAACTTGAACCACCTTCTCTAAGTCCAACTACTACTTTTACACCACTATCTCTAAGGTTTTCAGCGTGAGCGTGTCCTTGAGAACCAAAACCAATCATTGCTACTTTTTTACTTCTAATTAGTTCTAAACTTGTATCTTTATCATAATAAACATTTAATGCCATTTATATTCCTTCTATATTTTTATTAAAAATTTCGCGATTATAACCAATTATTGCTATATTATAGATAATTTAAGGTAGAATAACAAAATATTAGGAGGTTTAAATGTTAGAATTTTTGAGTACTGTCTTACAATGGTGGCATTGGATTATTATTGGTATAATATTTTTTATAGCAGAGATAATGACATTTACTCTTATTTTTATAGGATTTGGAATTACCTCTATTTTAGTTGGTATTATTGATTTGCTATTTAAGATAGATATAAATTTAGAATTATCTATTTGGGGTCTATTATCTATCCTGTCTATCTCCATTTGGTATAGATTTTTTAAAATCAAAACGGTATCAAATACTGGACAATCTAATAGTATGACAGATATGAAAGGTATTGTTATAGAAGATATTAATCCCCTTGAACGAGGAAGAGTCAAATTTAATATACCTTTATTAGGAGAGAGAGTGTGGGAAGCTGTATCTAAAACAGAAGAGAGTATTAAGAAAGATGCTATAATAAATGTTGTTAAGATTAAGGGACAAATATTATTAGTAGAAGAAAATAAGAATTAAGTTTTAAGGGGTAACCACAATGGATTATTATGCTTTTGTACACGGTGCTTCAGCTCCGTATATTAGGGAGAGGCTAAAGCCATCTCGTCCAAGAAAAAGCTTAATTCATTGGTATTGGGGTGCCTCTTGTAGGTATCTTGAATTTATAAATAGATAAAAGGGATTTTATGGAAATACTTATAGTTTTAATTTTTTTAATTGGGATAATTATATATACACTGTATATCGGTGTGAATATGGTTCCACAAGGAGAAGAATGGGTTGTAGAGAGAGTTGGTAAATTTAATAGAACTCTAAAACCTGGATTAAATATTATTACACCCTATATAGATAAAATAAGAGCAAAGATTGATACAAGAGATTTGATTTTAGATGTAGAACGACAAGAAGTGATTACTGCTGATAATGCTATAATATTGGCAAATGCAGTTGCTTTTGTGCGTGTTACTAATCCTGAGGAGGCTATTTATGGAATTGAAGATTATATGGAGGGGATTAGACAACTTATTCAAACATCTCTTAGGGCTATTATTGGAGAATTTACACTAGAAGAGGCTTTGACACATAGAGATGAGATTAAAGATAAACTAAAAGAGCAAATATCTGATGTGATTATTGATTGGGGAATTACAGTTAAATCTGTAGAGATTCAAGATATTATTCCAAATGAGACAATGCAAGAGTCTATGGAGAAACAAGCAGCAGCAACAAGAGAGAGAAAAGCTATGGAGACACTAGCAGAGGGTAAAAAAAATGCAGCGATACTAGAGGCACAAGGTAAGCTAGAAGCATCAAAACTAGAAGCAGAAGCACAAGTTGCATTAGCAGATGCATCAGCAAGAGCTATTGAAGCAATTAGCGATAAAATTCAAGATAAAGAACTTCCTGCAATGTTTTTATTAGGTGATAGATATATTGATGCACTAGAACATATTAGTATAAGTAAGAATGCAAAATTTGTAGTTTATCCAGCAGACCTTCAAGGAGCTATTAAAGGTATGTTAGGAAACACATTTAAAAATGTTTAAGTTGAATTAGCTTAAATTTTTATTAGACTTCTTTCAAAACTCGGAACTGATACTTGAGCTTCCAGCCTTTTATATGAGGCTAAAGCCATTACTTCCGATGAGTTTTGCAGAAAGTATATTGGATTTTTGGTTAATTTTGTGATATAGTTTAAAATAAATATTGGATATTTAATGAAAAAAAGAGTAGATTTACACAATCATACAACAAGATGTAACCATGCAAATGGAACAATAGATGAGTATATTAAAAGAGCAATTGAATTAGGTATTGATATTTATGGATTTAGTGAGCATGCCCCAATGAATTTTGATACAAAATATCGTTTAAAATTTGAAGAGATGGATATTTATGAACAAGAGATAAAAGAGCTTAAAGAGAGATATAAAAATCAAATTGATATACGCCTTGGCTATGAGGTGGATTATTTACCAAATTTGATGGATAAGAGAGTACTTAACAGTGAAGTTGATTATCTTATTGGTTCTGTTCATTTTATTGATAAATGGGGCTTTGATAATCCTGAATTTATTGGGCACTATAAAGATAAAAATATAGATAATATTTGGATAGATTATTTTAATGCAATTACAAATATGGCAAATAGTGGATTGTTTGATATTGTTGGTCATCTTGATTTAATTAAAGTTTTTAAGTTTATGCCTCAAAAAAATATCACTTCTATCGCTTATAATACACTGAAAGCTATTAAAAAATCAAATATGGTGATAGAGATAAATACAGCTGGATTTAGAAAACCTATTAATGAGATTTATCCCTCAGAAGAACTTTTGCTTATGGCGTATGAGATGGATATTGATATTTCATTTGGCTCAGATGCTCACGAGATAAATCAAGTTGGATTTGAATATGAAAGAGCTTTAAAATTGGCAAAAGATATTGGATATAAAAAGGTTATTGCATTTAAGAATAGAGATTCAGAGAGTTATGAGATATAATTAACTGATGTTACGCATATTTAAATTTTTTTTAAAATTCAAGGGCAACTATAAAGCCCCTAAAAAAGGTTGATTATCCGTAGGGGGTATTATTCCCTTGTGGGTACCCTAAAATATGGATAAATGCTCCAAATAAAGATATTAAGAAAATATTAGAATATAAACCTCGTTCAGGACGACCAGAGTAGGAGGGTATTCTTAAATTAATGAAAATTAAGAAGAGAAATATATTTTATAAATGCAGGAAATGATATAGTTTTTCACTATACACCAAACCACTGTTCTTGCTTACTAGGTTTTAGTGGTATTAGTATAATAGTTGTAAGTCTCTGCCATCCATCAATCACATTATATCTATTCTCTCAACTGTTATTATACCTGTATAGTGATACCTATCTTATACTATTTTTATTGAATTGTATAATATTTATTAACAGAAGATAAAATATTAAATTATTTTATGTTATAATAGAGGCGATATTTTTTGATAAGGGATAAAAATGCAAGAGAACAAATCTAGTGAGATAGTAAAGGTTGTTGATTTAGTAGATAGTAAATCACAAGAGAAGGAAGGTGCAACACTTGTAGCAAAAGAAGAAGCAAGTTTTGGAGAACATGAAAAAGCAGAACATATTATTGTTGATGCAAAAAAAATCATTGAAGATGCTGAAACACAACTTACTGAGTGTATGCTAATTTTAAATAACGATTTAAAGAATTTTAAAGAGAGCAGAAAATCTCTTAAAGAGAAATCTCTTGAAAAATCAGAGACTTTATTAAAAAAGTTGGGCTTTAATTCTGATATGATTAGTGAAGATAAAAATGAAAAAGTTGAATTTGGCTATAAAGAGCAAAATGATATTGAAAAAGTAGATATAAAAAAGGTATCTTCTGGTAAGTTTACATCATTTATACTCTCTTTAATTATTGGTGCTATTACAACTATAGGCTTATTATTCTTCGCATCTTCTGCTTTAAAAACTGATTTTGACATTAATAAAATACAAGATATAGATTATCTTGAACCTCTTTTAGTATGGATTGGTCAATTATTTACTGCCAATGCAGATTTGAATATAGGTATCGGTGTATTAGCTGTGATAACTCTTTTAATAATGTATATAATGTATAAAATAAGAGTTAGTTTAAGAGCTAGTCATAACCTAAGAGAAGCAAAAGATTCACACGAACAAGCTGAATTTTATTGTACAAAAAAAGATGAGTGTAAAAAAGAAATAGAGAGAGTTGATGCTCATATCACAGAGGTTATTAAAACATTTGATGTATATAGTGTATTTTTAAATGAACAAAATAGCAAACTACAAAGAATTTTATTTATAGAAGATAAACAAGATAACTTTGACTCATATCATTATAAATCTCAAATGATAATAGAAGCTACTCAAATATTAGTAGATAGTATCAATAATATGTTATCAGTTCCAATGTCAAAAGGTGGAATGTTGTCTATTGAGAGTGAAGAGGCATTATTTAAAACTAAAACAGCATTAAATATTTTTGCTCAAAAAACATATGATAAAAGTATAGAAAATATTCTATAAAGATATACTGTTTTATTCTCTACTATTAGGAGGAGTTGATGATAAAAAAATTATTTTTCTTTTTGTTGATCCTCTTTGTTATACCACTATATTCGCAAGAGTATAGTGCAGTTGTAATAGCATCATCAGAAAAGTTAGAGATAGCAAATAATATAGCTACAAAAATTAAGTTAAAAGATTTAACTATAACAGTCAAACAAATCTCTGATTATTATTTAGTAATAGCCAAACTACCAAAAGCAACAAATAGATTTTTACCAATTATAACCTCTATAAAAAAAGATTATCCAGATGCTTTTGAAATAAACTATGATAATTTTATAATAGAATTGGATAGATTATCTATGAGTAAAAAAGATATTTTTCGTTTATACACAAGTAATATTCCCAAAAAAGATATACCTATACTGATAGCAATATTATTTCTAATATTAACATCTAGTATTTTATTCTTTCTATCTTCTCGTCAAAAGAGAAAACTTATGAAAGCACAAAAACGATTAATTAATCAACAATTGGAGATTGAACAAGATATAGGAAAAAATTTACAACGAGAAGATAAGGATAAAGTATGAGAGTGATACTATTTATTATATTTTTAATATCATTAAATCTAAATGCACAGCAGAGTATAAGCTCTATTATTATTGGTGAGTATGTAACAAAAAAGGGTACTCAACAAGAGATAAGTAAAATTAAAGAGATTATCAAATTTGATAAAGATATGTTGCAGATAAAAAAAAGTAAAAAATTAACTCTTACTAGTACTAAAGAGCTTAATAAGTATATATTAGAGATAAAACCTTTTTATACAGATACATCTCTTGCACTTTTTTATATTAAAATAAAAAAAACATATCCAAGTGCTTTTATATATAGATATGGTAAAAATGAAATTATAAATAATATAGATACTCCCTTATTAGAGAATGAAAAATATATATGGTATGCATTTAGCTTGATCTCTTTTTTAATAATGCTTATTTTATATATCGGTTTTAGAGAAAATAAAAGGATTAGAAAGATTCAAAAGGAGATGTTTGAAAAGCATCATAGTTTATCCGAAGATCAAAAAAAATTATTATCTTCTGTTGGAGAGAAAATAGATGTTTCAACAAAAGATATGATTCAAGAGAGAGACAAAATTTTAGATGCCCCTGTTTCCAAGATAAATAAAGCATCCTTTGATAAAAAACTAAACGGTATTAGAGAGGTTGATAGTTCACTACTAGAGACAACTAATGATTTAATAGAATTTTTAAAAATAAAATCAGGTAAAATAGTTCTTAAAGAGGAGCCTTTTGATATAAGTAATCTACTGAATGAGTCAGCCAAGATTATATGTAAAAAATATAACGATAAAAATAATATTGATTTTATTTATGATATAGCAGATAATATACCTAAAATATTAGTAGGTGATGCAGGTAGGATAAGGCAAATATTGATAAATTTGCTTGAAAATGCTCTTAAATTTACAACAAGAGGTGAGGTAAAGGTTGAAATTTCTTTATTTGAAGATGAAAATAAAATTAAAAATATAAGATTTAGAATCAGTGATACAGGGCTTGGAATTCAAAAACATAAGTTACATAAACTATTTGAAGCATTTACTTATGATGAAAATGAGAATACTAAAAAAACAGAAGAGAATAACTCTTTGGGTCTATATATAACAAAAGAATTGATTATAAAAATGAATGGTAAAATTGATGCAACTAGTGTCTATGGGAAAGGTAGTATATTTACATTTTCTTTCCCTCTTATTGATATTTTCTCCATAGAAAATAAAAGTTTTGATTCTCTTGAAACAATATATAAACATCTTCCAAAAGCAATTGCTGGAAAAAGTACAATGGTTTTAGATTCAAATAGTAATGCATCTTGGGCAACTCAACATATTCTTAAAATTTTCTTAGATACTGTATCAATTCAATCTAGTTCGGCAATTAAAGATAATAGTAGTCTGATTTCAGCAACAGAACTTCTAGTAATTGATGAGAAGTTATTAACACAAGAGATAATAGAATTTTTAGCAAATATCAAAGGTTTAACAGACTTAAAAGTGATTGCCCTTAATAATCTACTTGGAGAACATCTAGAAGATGAAAGTAGTGATGATTTAAAAGCTCTAAAAGCAGACTTAATTGATAGATATATGCCAAAACCAATAACGCCATCAATAGTTTTAGATATGATAGAGGATATTTTTGCTGATGAAATTGCTAAACTATTAGATAAAGAAGATAGTAGAAAAAGTTCATTGGAAGTATATACAGAAGAGATACCAGAAACTATAGGTGTTGGTAGAGAGCGATTTAGAGACTTTAAAGATTCAAAAATCTTATTAGTTCAAGATAATAAAATTAATCAAAGAATTATGTTAGGTCTTTTAGAATATTCTGGAATAGTGGTTGTTGTAGCAAATAATGGAGAAGAGGCATTAAAAGAGCTTAGTAAATATTATAATGAGTTTGACTTAGTATTAATGGGTATTGATATGCCGATAATAGATGGATATACTGCTAGTAGAAAAATTAGACAAAATAGAAAATTTGATGAACTTCCTATTGTTGCTCTTGGTGGAGAGATAAATGAGATGCAAGAATGTGGGATGAATGCACTATTAAGAAAACCTATTAAAGTTGGAATCCTGTATACACTTTTTTCAAGATTTTTAACTAGTGTGGTTGAGAATGAAGAGAAAATGAAATATAAAGCTTCTGTTAGTACAATCTTTGATACTGTTCCTCATATTCTTAATCTTGAAGAGGGGCTTGAAAAAGCTGGTGATAATGAAAAAGCTTATATTAAAATACTTAAGGAGTTTGTAGAAATTTTTAAAGATAGTTCAGAACTATTTAATCATCTTATAGAGGAGAAAAGATATCAACAAGTCAAGGCTTTATGTATAGATATGAAAGGTATGAGTGCTGCAATTGGTGCAGAAGATATGAACAAACTTATAACGGAGATATATCAACTATTTATGTATAATCTAACAGAAAAATTAGTGACATATGAAGATAAATATGCAAAAGAGTTAGATAAACTTCTATTAAATATTGAGATATATCTTAGAAGTATTTAAATAATATAATTTTAATTAAAAAAGGAAAATTTATGAGAAATCAATGGCATATAGAATATGATGATGGTAGAAAAATGGGTCCAATTAGCAAGATAGAGGCAAAATTATTAGCAAAGCAAAATACCCGTGGTGTAGCTTGGACAGAAGGGATGGAGGATTGGAAACCAATAAATTCTTTAGCTGATTTAGTTGGAGAACAAAATGTAGTATCATATAGTCCTCCCCATAGTTCTGCCCCTCCAACTAATACAAATCAACAACATCAACAACAAAATACTCAAAGTTATTCATTAAATAATTCTGATGAGATTGATTATGAGATTTTTGGAGAAGATATTCAATATATAGAGATTGAGCTTGATCCAAATGAAAGTGCTGTTGCAGAAGCTGGAAGTATGATGTATAAAAATAGTTCTATAGAGATGGATACAGTTTTTGGAGATGGATCAGGAAGCAGAAATGATAGTGGTGGTTTTTTTGATAGATTAGTTGGAGCAGGACAAAGACTAATTACAGGTGAGAGCCTATTTACCACAGTATTTACCCATAAAGGATATGGAAAAGCCAAAGTTGCATTTGCAGCACCTTATCCAGGAAGAATTATACCTGTAGATTTAAAAGAGGTTGGTGGAACTATTATTTGTCAAAAAGATTGTTTTTTATGTGCTGCTAAAGGTGTTTCTATTGGAATATTTTTTCAAAAAAAGATTCTTACAGCACTATTTGGTGGTGAGGGCTTTATTATGCAAAAGCTAGAGGGTGATGGTATGGCATTTATTCATGCAGGGGGGATGCTCAAGGAGATTACTCTTGGGGCTGGAGAGACAATACATCTTGATACAGGTTGTCTTGTTGCAATGGAACCTCAAATTGAATTTGATATTGTTCAAGCAGGTGGAATTAAAACTGGATTTTTTGGAGGAGAAGGATTCTTTTTTGCAACACTAAAAGGTCCAGGGACAATTTGGATACAATCTTTGCCATTTTCAAGATTAGCAAGTCGTATGTATGCAGCAGCACCTCAACAAGGTGGACATGATGCAGGAGAGGGATCTGCTCTTGGGATGATAGGAGATTTTGCAATGGGAAATAGAAACTTTTAAAAGGAGTTAAAATGAGAAATATATTATTAGGATTGATAGTATCAATAGCGATACTAAATGGTGGAGTTAAAGATAAAAAAATTGATGATTGGGATTATAACGCAACAAAAATGCAGATGAAAAGATATAAAACTTTTAATCGATCTCCTGTTATTTCTCCATCACCTGTTATGGAAGTGGGTGCTGGTGGGGATATTGCTCCTACTATTGGCTTCTCTGTAGGTGGTGCAAAAGATACAAATAATTTTTATGATAATATTAAAAATGGTTATCTTCCTAAACTATCATCTATAACTTATGAGGGGCAGTTTTATAATCATTATTTTGATACAGGAATTAAAAAAAGATGTAAAGGTCTGTTTTGTCCATCTTATTCAAAAGCTGTTACAGAAAATATATATACACAAGAGAAAGAATATTTTTTAACGGTTGGCTTAAATTCGGGTATAAAAGAGAGTGATTTTAAAAGAAAAAAACTTAATATAGTAGTTGTTTTAGATATATCTGGTTCTATGGGCAGTAGTTTTGAGAAATATTATTATGACTCAAAAGGGAATAAAAAAAGTAGTAATAGCTCTAAAAGTAAGATGCAAATAGCTAACCGTGCTATTGTTGATATGATAGGACATTTAAAAAATGATGATAGGCTAGGAGTTATTTTATTTGACGATAGAGCATATAAAGCAAAACCTCTTAGAAAAATAAAATATACAAATATAGCAGCCATAAAAAAACATATATTAAATATAAAAGATCAAGGTGGTACAAATTGGAGTGGTGGTTACCAAAAAGGTATGAATCTATTTAATAGTATAAAGCTTCGTAAAGATTATGAAAATAGGATTATTTTTATCACTGATGCAATGCCAAATCGTGGTGAACTTCGTAAAGATGGTCTGTTTGGATTAGCAAAAAAAGCTAGTAAAAAAGAGATTTATACATCGTTTATAGGTGTTGGAGTTGATTTTAATACAGATTTAGTTGAATATGTTAGCAAAACAAAAGGTGCAAATTATTATAGCGTACACTCAAGCAAAGAGTTTTCTAAAAGACTAGATAAAGAGTTTGATTTTATGGTAACTCCCATGGTTTTTGATTTAAAGCTTGATTTTAAAAGTAGAGGATATAAGATAGTAGATATTTATGGCTCACCAGTTGCAAATAAAAAAACAGGTAGTATAATAGATATTGGTACCCTTTTTCCTAGTGCAACAAATAATAAAAAAGTAAAAGGTGGAGTTGTTTTACTTAAACTAAAGAAAATAGGTGAGTCAAAAGATATTAGTTTATCTGTAAGCTATAAAAATAGAGATGGAAAAAGATATAAAAGTTCTCAAAGAATAAAATTCTCAAATAGGCTTGAATATGATAATAATGGAATTAGAAAAGCTATTTTAATAAGTAATTTTGTATCTTTGATGAAAAACTGGTTGGCTGATAGCAGAGCATTATGTAATAACAAATCTATATATTCTTATAACTATTTTAACCCTGTATCAGAGAGTAAATATTTTAGATATATTAAAAACTGGGAATATAAATCTTGCAACTTAAGAGTAACTAATGGCTATAAAAAACTATTTAATCTATTTAAAAGAGAGTTTAAAAAAGAGATGGATATAATTAATGATAGGTCTTTAAATAAAGAACTTGAAATTTTAGAAGAGATAATATCAAAAAATAGAGATTCAATAGATAAGATATTAAATCAAAAAAAAGATGATTGGCAATATTAAAATTTAGGGTACAATCCCAATGTCAATGAAATAAGGATTATTATGCTTTTGGACACGGCGGTGCTTTAGCTCCGTATATTAGAGAGAGGCTAAAGCCATTTCGTCCAAAACTAATAAATCTATATTAATATACATTTAAGTCTAATCCTATTAAAATATGAATGAATATTCAATAAGGAGATAGAAAATGGTTCTAAATGGAATAGATGAGAGTTATGATACTCTTCACAATAAATTTAAAGATAGGATAGAATACTTAGAAAATCTACCTAAAATAGATGAAAAAAGACCTATTGAAGATGTTATTAAGGAGAGTGGTTTTGGTAGAAGAGATTTCTTAAAGTGGGCAGGTGCTATAACTGCGATGCTATCTCTCCCCTCAACATTTACCCCACTAATGGCAGATGCAATTAAAGTAGCTGATAGACTTCCTATCATTTGGCTACATATGGCAGAGTGTACAGGTTGTACAGAATCTCTTCTTCGTTCTGCTAATCCAACTATTGATAGTCTTATATTTGACCATATATCGCTAGAGTATCAAGAGACAATTATGACTGCTGCTGGTTGGCAAGCTGAAGAGAATTTAGAAAATGCTATGAAAAAATATAAAGATAGATATATTTTAATGGTAGAGGGTGGTATCCCTAGTGCCGATACAGAACACTATTTAACTATTGGTGGACACGGAAAAACTGGTAAAGCGACAGCTCAAGAGGCTTCTGAGAATGCTGCTGTTATATTTGCAATTGGTACTTGTTCTGCTTTTGGTGGAGTACAAGCTGCTTCTCCAAATCCATCTAATGCTGTATCCCTTAGTGAAGTTACAGATAGAACTGTTATTAATGTGCCAGGTTGTCCTCCTAGTGAGAAAAATATTGTTGGTACACTAATGCACTATCTTCTATATGGAACACTACCTGCACTTGATGTATATAACCGTCCCAAATGGGCATATAGACTTAGAATTCACGACTTATGTGAAAGAAGAGGTCACTTTGATGCTGGAGAATTTGTGGAGCAGTTTGGCGATGAAGGTGCTAAAGATGGTTATTGTCTCTATAAAGTTGGTTGTAAAGGACCTTATACATTTAATAACTGTTCAAAACAAAAATTCAATCAAGGAACATCTTGGCCAGTTCAAGCTGGATTTGGTTGTATGGGTTGTAGTGAACCAGACTTTTGGGATACTATGGGAACAGTTAATGAACCACTATCAGATAAACTATACAATACAACATTTGGTGGAATGGGTGCAGATGCGACAGCCGATAGAATTGGATTGACACTTCTTACTGCAACAGCAGTTGGTATCGCAGGACACGCAGCAATTTCAGCATACAAAAATCCAAAAGAGTAAGAGGAGATAGAATATGTCAAAAAGAGTAGTAGTTGACCCAATTACAAGAATAGAGGGACATTTAAGAGCAGAGGTTATAGTGAATGATGATGGTGTAGTTGAAGATGCCTTTGTATCATCTACACTATGGAGAGGATTAGAGGTTATTGCAAAGGGTAGAGACCCTAGAAATGTTCCTTTAATTATGCAAAGAATTTGTGGAGTCTGTACATATTCACACTATCTTAAAAGCACAATGGCAATGGAAGATGCTTTAGGTATTAAAATACCATATAATGCAGAGTTAGTAAGAACTCTTATGGACGCAGCACTATTTTTGCACGACCATGTTGTACACTTTTATCATCTTCACGGTGTTGATTGGATTGATATTGTATCGGCATTAGATGCAGATTTAGAGAAAGCTAGTAAAGAGGCATTTAAATATTCTGATAATCCTATAGGTACAGGTGTAAATGAGCTTAAAAAGGTAAAAGAGACAGTAGCAAAATTTGCATCTCACCCCCAAGGATTAGGACCATTTGCAAATGCATATTGGGGGCATAGCACATATAAGCTAACACCAGAACAAAATTTAATTGGCTTAGCACACTATCTTAAAGCACTAGAGATGCAAAGAATAATAGCACAAATGCAAGCTATATTTGGAGGTAAAAATCCACACCCTCAAAGTCTTGTTGTTGGTGGAGTTACTTGTGTTATGGATATATTAGACCCTGCTAGAATGTCTGAATTTATGGTTAAGTTCAAAAAAGTACAGAATTTTGTCCATAATGCATACTATGCAGATATTCTTATGGCTGCTAAAATGTATAAAACGGAGCCATCAGTTATGAAGCCAATGGGTGTAAAAAACTTTATGGCATTTGATAGTATGAAAGTTAGTAGAGATGAGTCTCTATTTGATAGTGGTATCATTATGAATGGTGATTTAAGTAAAGTATTTGATTTAGATATATCTAAAATAACAGAAGAGGCAACTCACTCTTGGTATAAAGATGATGAACCTCTACACCCTTATGATGGTAAAACAGAGGGGAACTATACTGGATTTGTAGATGGAGAGAGTATTGGACCAGATGGTAATATAATTCATAGTAAAAATATAGACCCTAAAGGTAAATATAGTTGGATTAAATCTCCTAGATATGACGGCAACCCAATGGAGGTTGGACCATTAGCAAGTATTTTGGTTAGTTATGCAAAAGGGAATAAAAAAGTTGTTAAAATTGTAGATGACTTCCTTGGAAAAGCTGATATTCCTGCCTCTGCACTATTCTCTACACTAGGAAGAACAGCAGGAAGAATGCTTCAAGCTAAACTTATTGCAGACTATGGATTAATTGCTTTTGATAGTTTGATTGAAAATTTAAAAGTTGACCAAGAGACTTGTGCCACATATACTATTGATAAAGATAAAGAGTATAAAGGTGTTGGAATGGGTGATGTTCCACGAGGTATGCTTAGTCACTGGGTTAGAATTAAAAATGGCGTTGTGTCAAATTATCAAGCCGTTGTTCCATCAACTTGGAATGCTGGACCAATAGATTCAAAAGGTGTAAAAGGACCTTATGAGGCAGATTTAGTTGGATTAAAAATAGCAGATATTACACAACCTTTGGAGATTATTAGAATAATACACTCTTATGACCCTTGTATAGCTTGTGCTGTTCATGTTATGGATACTAAAGGTAATAAGCTTAGTGAATATAAAGTTGACCCACTATATGGTGGCGTATGTAGCGTATAAGGAGCTAATGATGGCAAAATCAGAAGAGAATAGTATTGAAGAGCATAAAGAGGAGATAGAGAGAGAGTTAGAGTTCAGTGCAGGATATAGATGGCAACACTGGATACGGGCTATATCTATTGTTGTTCTAATAGGAACAGGTTTTTATATAGCTGTGCCATTTATATCACCTGTTCAAACAGCACAACCAGATAATTTTCTTTATGCTCTGTTTAGAAGTTGGCATATTATATTTGGATTTATTCTAACTTATGTTATTTTCTACAAAAGTTTTATGTTTCTATATGGGCAAAAGTATCAGATGGAGAGAGATGCAATTAAGGATGTATTTAATATAAAAATATGGAAGAAGCAGATAGGATATTACCTTCTTGTTTCAAAGCATCCAAAGCTTAGTGGAGTATATAATCCTATTCAGTTTATGGCTTATGCTGGATTTTATGTAATGATGTTTTTTCTTATATTAACTGGATTTATACTCTATGTACATGTATATCACGATGGGCTAGGAGGATTTTTATACTCTCCTATGAGATACTTTGAAGTTGCTTTTGGTGGATTAGCAATGGTAAGAGAGATACATCATATTGCTATGTGGGGGGTAATACTCTTTATTGTGGGACATATCTATATGGCAATATATAATGCAGTATTTGGAAAAGAGGGTGCAATAGATGCTATATTCTCAGGAATGAAATGGCATAAAAAACACTAAAGTTATAGTTCAGCTTCGGCTGGACAAAAATATTAATCACGAGGGAAGAGAATTTTTTTTATATCCTTTCTTATTTCTCTCTCCTCCTGATTGCTATTTTATAATAAAGGAAAAGTTTGAAAATTTTAATATTAGGTATTGGTAATATAATATTTGGAGATGAGGGTATTGGACCTCATCTAGCCAATTTAATTGATAAAAAATATATATTTAGCTCACAAGAGCATATAGTTGATATTGTAGATGGTGGAACATTAGCTCAAAGACTTATACCAATTATTACAGAATACGATAGAGTTATATTAATAGATTGTGTAAATGTAGATAATGGAGAGGTGGGAGATGTATATTCATTTGATTTTGATAAAGTTCCAGATTTTATCACTTGGAATGGTTCAGCCCACGAAGTTGAAATGCTACAAACTCTCCAGATGATAGAGCTTATGGGAGACCTACCCCCTGTTAAAATAGTAGGAGTTATTCCATTTGTAATTGGAGAAGATAGCACATTTACTATGACTGATAGAGTTATAAAAGCAAGTGAAGTAATGGAAAAAAATATTATAGACTATATTAAATCATTTGATATAGATGTGCAGATACAAGATATAGATATTAAAATAGAGAATATCACATCAACAACATATACAAAAGGGGTATCTTATGATATTGGAGTATAAAATAGATTATCGCTCATCATCTTTAGTTTATGAGAAGATTTTTTTAAATGAGATAAAAGAGTCCAATTTAAATGGAAATATAGATAGAAATGGATTTGAACTTAATCTATTTGTTGAAGCAGATACTCCAACACAATTAGAAAATTTTGCAACAAGTTTTTCAAGGGTTTTACCACATTCAATATTCTTTTATGGAACAAAAGCATCAATTATTGAAGATATGCCAAAAGAGAAGTATATTTTAGAAGATAGAGAGATAGCAACTCCACCATGCCCTAAATGTATATCTAAGATTGAACAAAGTTACAATATTTTTACTAAATGTAATGCTTGTGGATATAATATAGATGGAGAGAATAGAAGTTACAAAGATGAAATTATTAGTATTATTAAAGATATAAAAGATGGTAAAGTTATAAGATTAAATACATTTTATGGAGAGTACTCTTTGGCTATCCCATCTAATATTTTTAATAATATAGATTTTGACATCTTAGCTTATGACCTTGCTACTTTAGAGAAGTATGCTACTTTAGAGGAGTATGAATTAAATGCTCTAGCCTCTTTTGAGAAACCAGCTATAACTCTAAAAAAGAAGATAAAATTTATAATGGACTACGAAGAGATAGATAGAGAGTTAATAAGATTTAGATTAGCAGATGATGCACTCTTATATCTAATTATGAAAGAGCTTCACTCTGTTGGTATAGATGTGTTAGCTATAACAAAAGATAAGATTAAAGTAGATAGAGAGTATATTTTAGTTGAACCAAAAGATATTTTAGAACCTATCGAGGTTGTTGCCTCATCTAAACATATACTCATTATAAGTGGAGATAGAGGAGTAAAAGCATCTAAGATAGAGAAAATAAATTCAAGAGTAGATGGATTTAATGCTATCAAGAATGAACATAATTTATCTGAAAAATATAAAAATATAGCAGGTCTAAATTTGAGTAAAGATTACTCTAATATTATAATTGATGGTGAAAAATTTGGGCTTATTGAGTATCTATCATTTGATTTTAACTTCAACTCCATAGAGGATATATTCACTCAAATAGACTCTTCAGATGAAGAGGGTAAAAGGTTAATATCCAACTATAAAGCTAAATTTCCAGAGTTTTATAAAAAAGTTTCACAAATAGCATTTAATGGCAGTCAATTTAGTATCTATCAATTATGGGGTTTAGTGGCTATTATCTTAGATTTTACAGACAAGCCTATCAATGGAGCTAAAATACTGGAAAATAATGCAATGAGCTTTTTAGGAGATAGAGGGCCGAGAATAGATTATAAACTTAAAAATATAGATGGAAAAGTATTTTTAAATCCACTTATGGTAATTAGAACTGCGATGAGCTTTAAGCTGGCAGGGGTGGTAGATGATTTAGCTCTATCTTATGGTGTAATAGAGAGCTTTTTAGAGTTTATTACAAATGAGATAGATGAACTAAAAGAGAGTATGGGCGTTGATGCTGTGGCTGTTTATGGGTCGCTACTCTCAAATAGGAGAGTGTTTCAAAAGATTTCCGATGAATTATCAATAAATAGTAATATATATTTTAATAATGAATTGCCTATCTTATAATATAGAAATAGACGGTACAGTCCAAGGTGTTGGATTTCGTCCGTTTATATATACTCTAGCTATAAGATACAATCTTAATGGAACTGTATCTAATGGCTCAAATGGAGTTGAAATATTTATTAACTCTACTCCTAAAATACTTAAGCTCTTTATATCAAGTATAAAAAATGAACTACCTCCATTAGCATCTATCAACTCTATCTCAATTAAAGAAGTTAGTTCTATAGAATTTAATAACTTTAAAATTATTAGAAGTCAAAATAGAGATAGTATCAGTGTAAATATCCCTCCTGATATATCTATATGTAAAGAGTGTGAAGAGGAGCTTTTTAATCCAAATAATAGGCGTTATAATTATCCATTTATTAACTGCACAAATTGTGGGGTGAGATACTCTATTATCTATGATTTACCCTATGATAGAGAAAATACGGCAATGAGAGAGTTTAGTATGTGCCAAGATTGTAAAAAAGAGTATAATAATCCACTAGATAGAAGATACCATGCACAACCAATAGGATGTTTCAAATGTGGTGTACAGCTAAAGGATAAAATCAAAGATATTGTGAAATTTATAGATGATGGAAAAATATTAGCAATTAAGGGAGTGGGTGGATACCATTTTGTCTGTGATGCAACTAACCATATTGCAATTAATCGATTAAGAGAGAAAAAAGGTAGAGCCACTAAGCCATTTGCTATAATGGTAAAGGATATAAATATGGCTCATGAGATGGCCTATATTAATTTAAAAGAGGAGGAGCTTTTAACATCTAAAGAGAGACCGATTGTTCTTTTAAACTCTAAAAATATAGATAGTGCCATCTCTCCAAATAGCTTAAGAATAGGAATATTTATAGCATATACCCCTCTACATATTCTTATTTTAAAAGAGCTAAATAGTCCAATAGTTGCTACAAGTGCAAATATTACAGATGAGCCAATAGCAACTAAAACTAAAGATATAGAGAAGCTTTCTAATATATATGACTATCTAATTGACCACGATAGAGATATAGTTAATGGATGTGATGATAGTGTTGTTATGGTTATAAAAAATCAAACTATATTTATACGAAGAGCTAGAGGATATACACCAGTATCAATAAAGTTACCATTTAAATTAAAAGGAAAAATATTAGCAGTTGGAGCAAACCAGAAAAATACTATTGCTATTGCATTTAAGGATAAAGCTATAATATCTCCTCATATTGGAGATTTAGATGCAATTAAATCAATAGAATATTTTAAAGATAGTATAAATAATCTCAAAAGGATATATCAGTTTGAACCTAATGAAGTTGTTTGTGATATACATCCAAACTATGAGAGTACAAAGTATGCAAAAAGTTTAAATATAAGAGTAAAAGAGGTACAACACCATTATGCTCACATTATAGGAGTAATGGCAGAAAAAAATTTATCTAAAGAAGTTTTAGGCGTATCTTTTGATGGAACAGGATTAGGAGATGATGGAAAACTTTGGGGTGGCGAGTTTTTAATTTCAAATTATAATGAGTATAAAAGAGTAGCACATTTTAAATACTTCAAACTACTTGGTGGAGCAAGAGCAATTAAAGAGCCAAAGAGAGTGGCATTGAGTCTATTATTTGATAGTTTAGGGGAGGACAAGACATTAGAGTTGGATAACCCCACAACAAGAGCATTCAGTGAGAGTGAGATAAAAACGCAATATCTAATGTGGAAAAAAGGATTAAATGCTCCTTTTAGCTCATCAGTAGGACGGATATTTGATGCTATTGCTTCTATTGTTGGAATATGCCAAGTGATAAGTTTTGAAGGAGAGAGTGGTATGAGAATGGAAGAATTTTATAATAAAAATATCACTAATTGGTATCCATTCCAGATACAAGAGAATATTATAAACATAGAACCTCTTATCAAAGAGATAGTTCAAGAGTCTAATATAGAGATAGCCATATCAAAATTTTTTAACACTCTAGTGGAGATAATATATGTTATATATAAGAGATATAATCTACCATTAGTCCTAAGTGGTGGAGTGTTCCAAAATAGAATTTTATTAGAGCTTGTATTAAATAAAATCCCAACAGCTATCATTCCAAATAAAATTCCTATCAACGATGGTGGAATTGCCTTTGGACAGATAATTAGTGCAACTAGAGAGCTATAAATTATAATATATTAAGCTAAAATTTAAAATAATATAATATTATATTATTCTTGAATAGATATTTACTTTTAGGAGATAAAGAATGGATTTGTCGTTGATACTAATATTTTGGTATGGAGTGTTACACGCTTTTGGACCAGACCATCTTACTGCTATCGCTGATTTTTCAATAGGAAAAGATAAACAAAAAACTATTTTAATTACACTTTTATTTGCTATTGGTCACGGTCTTAGCCTATTTATATTTGCAAAGATTTTAGAGAGTGTTGATATTTCAAAAGATATTCTAGCTTATGGTGATATTATATCTGCTACTGTAATTTTATCTATGGGCTTGTATATTCTTTTTATGGTTATTACAGATAGAATAAATCTCTCTACTCATACTCATAATAAGAAAGAGCATATACATATTTGGTTTGGTAAAAAACACTCTCATAATGAATTGGGTAGAAAGAGTTCATCTTTTAGTATGGGTGTTTTAATGGGAATTGGTGGAGTTAGAGGAATGCTCGTAACTCTTGGTGCTGTTGAAAGTAGTGTTGTTAATTTTAGTATGGTAGGTGCTTTTACTCTTGGAGTTATGTTAGTCTTTATCTCTTTTGGCTACTTGATACTTTATGTAAATCAAAACTTTTTAAGAGATATTAGAAGTGTAAGAAGAACATTTTCAACGGCAGGAGTTATCTCGTTAGTTGTAGGGATAAATATTTTATTAGGATAGGAGAGTTTTATGTGTAAAGATTGTGGTTGTAGTATAACAGAGGTAGAAGATAGCGTTTTAGAGGGGTCTAATCATCATCAAAAGGCTCACAAACATCTTCATGATAATCCTCAATTAAATGATGTTAAAACTATATCGGTTATTCAAAAAATATTAGATAAAAATGACCATCAAGCAGGACATAATAGAGCTCATTTAGATAAAAATTCTGTATTGGGAATAAATCTTATGAGTAGCCCTGGCAGTGGGAAAACTACACTATTAGAGTATCTAGCAGATATTGCAGAGTTTAAATTTGCTGTTGTAGAAGGTGATTTAGAGACAAATAGAGATGCAAATAGATTAAAAGCAAAAGGAATTGATGCAGTTCAAATTCAAACAGGTTCTGCTTGTCATTTAGATGCTTTTATGGTTCATAAAGGTTTACACGATATCTCATTAGATAATATTGATGTATGTTTTGTAGAAAATGTCGGAAATTTAGTCTGTCCTGCTAGTTATGATGTAGGTACTCATCTAAATATTGTATTAGTATCAATCCCAGAGGGGCAAGATAAAATAGTGAAATACCCAGTAATGTTTCATCAAGCAGATTTGATATTATTAACTAAAACAGACCTTCTCCCATATTTTAAATATGATATAGATATAGAAAAAGCAGAAGCTAGAAAAATAAAACCAAATGTTGATATTTTAGAGATAAATATTAATGATATAGAGTCAATTAAAGCTGTAGCAGATTGGATTAACTTTAAAAGGAGAATGAGATAATGTGTCTATCTATTCCAAGTAAAGTTGTAGATATTAGTGAAGATAAAACTATATGTACAGTTGATACAATGGGTGTTAAAAGAGATGCTAGTCTACTTATGATGCAAGATGAAGAGGTTGCGATTGGGGATTTTGTACTTCTTCATATTGGATTTGTTATGAATAAAATTGATGAAACTTACGCTAAAGAGTCACTAGAGACATATAGAGAGATATTAGAAAAACTAGATGAAGAGGAGAGAAAAGAGGCAATTTTAGCAGATGATAATTGTCAAAATAGGGGTAGTCAATGAACCTTGAACTAAAAAATCTATATGATAATTTTAGAGATGCAGATACAATTAAAGCCTATGCTAAAGTTATCTCCAATGATGCTAAAGGGCTAAATAGAGATATAAATATTATGGAGGTGTGTGGAGGACATACACATACTATTATGAAATATGGTTTGCTCCAACTACTACCAAATAATATAAACTTTATACACGGTCCTGGTTGTCCTGTATGTATTATGCCAAAAGAGAGGATAGACCACGCATATATTTTAGCTATGCAAAGCGATGTAATTTTAGTGACTCTAGGAGATATGATAAAAGTCCCCTCAAGTAGAGGAAGCCTTCAACAAGCAAGGGCAGAAGGTGCTGATGTAAGGTTTGTATACTCTCCACTAGATTGTATAAAAATAGCCAAAGATAATCCTAATAAAAAAATTATATTCTTTGCTATTGGGTTTGAAACAACCACACCAATGAGTGCTGTATTAATTGAGCAGGTCATAAAACTACAAATTCCAAATATTCTTTTTCATATAAATCATGTAACTGTACCAGAAGTTATGAGAGAATTAATTGATAGTAGAGATATTCATATAGACAGCTACAACAATAAAATAGATGCTTTTCTAGGACCTAGCCATGTTAGCGTAATTGCAGGGAGTAAAATATATGAAGAGTTTCCAAGAAAATATAACCGTCCTGTTGTAGTAAGTGGATTTGAGCCTGTTGATGTGATGGAGGGTATCAGTATGATAGTAAAGCAATTTATCCAAAATCGTTGTGAACTGGAGATACAATACAAAAGAGTTGTAGATTATGATGGCAACCTAAAATCACAAAGAATAATAAATAAATATTTTGAAAAAGTGAGCCTCTTTAGATGGAGGGGATTAGGAAATGTACCAGATAGTGGTTTAAGATTAAAAGATGAATTCAATAAATATAATGCTGAAGTTATATATAAAGATATTCTACCAATATCCCAAATTGAAGACCATAAACTATGTATCTGTGGAGATATTCTAAGAGGAATGGCAAAACCTCCAGAATGCACAATATTTGGAACAGCCTGTACCCCAATAAACCCCATTGGTAGTTGTATGGTAAGCAGTGAGGGAGCGTGTAGTGCATATTATAAGTATGGGAATTTGATATAATGAAATGTGTTTCTTTTAGTTATAATATAAAAAATATATTAGGATAACTATTGCAAGAAAAAATAAAAGAAGAATTACAGAATATTCTAAAAAATGACCCTAGCAACTACTCAAAAATTTTATCTTTATCAAATGAACTTGCAAAATTTGATAAAAATAGCGTTCGCTTCTCTATTGATGCAGGGATTATTGATCGTTTGGGTAAAGAGCTTGTAGCAAGGCATGAAACAGCCGTATCTGAACTTGTTAAAAATGCTTATGATGCTGATGCTACTAAAGTCATTCTTACTTTTAAGGAGTCATATAAAGTTGGTGGAGTTTTAGAGATAAAAGATAATGGTTTAGGAATGACTAGAGAGCAGTTAATCAATGGATTTATGAGACTCTCTTCTAGCGATAAACTACATTTTCCCCGTTCTCCACGATATGATAGAAAAAGAGCAGGTAAAAAAGGGATAGGACGATTTTCTACTCAAAGACTTGGTAAGAAATTAACTATTATTACTCAAACTCTTAAATCCACAGAGGCACTTAAAGTAGTTTTTTATTGGGATGATTTTATGGGAGATAAGGAGTTATCTTTTATCACTAATAAGATTGAATATATAGAGAAGCAAAAAGATGAGGGTACAACTTTAATTATAGAAAATCTAAGAGACTCTTGGAGTGAAGCACAGATAAAAAGAGTATATCGTTATGCATCAGAGATAATTCAACCCTTTCCAATTTCTAAAACCAAAAAAAATTCTAAAGCTCCTAATGATTTAGGATTTAAGTTGAAGTGTATTGAAATAAATAATGGTAAAAAATTTACTATTGCCAATGAAGAGACAATGTTTTTTGAACATGCTTTAGCAGAGATTAATGGTTTTGTAGATAATGATGGATTTATGTATTTATCTATTAAAAGTAAAAAATTAGACTATAAAGAAAATAGAGTGTTATTAAATCCTAATGAGCCATTTAAAGAGTTAAAAAATGTTGCATTAAAAGCTTATTATTTTATTTATAATTCTGGATTAATTCCTAAACAGAGTGAAAGTACTATACGAGAAAAAGCAAAAGAGCAAGGTGGTATTAGATTATACCGAAATGGCTTTCGTGTATTGCCTTATGGTGAACCTCAAGATGATTGGCTTGGGCTAGATGCATCTATTAGAAAAAGAACTATTTTACCTGTTCATGGTAATAATAACTTTTTTGGAATTATAGAGGTCAATAATGATTTTAGAGAGCAATTTGAAGAAACTTCAAGTAGAGAGGGTCTCCTTAAAAATAAAGCCTTTACAGAATTGAGTGAATTTGGATATAAAGTTTTAATTGATGCTATTTTAAAACTTGCTTCTATTAGAGGTGTGAAGCAAAAAACAAATCAAGAAGAGTGGAAAAAAGAGCCTGAAGAAATTATTAATAATGTTGTTGAGGGGCTGGATAATATAAAAGATGAAGAAGATTTAGAACAAGTAAAAGATAAAATAAAAGAGTTAAAAGAGACTCTTCATGAAGCTAAAGAAGAACAAAAAATAAAAAAAATAGAACTAATAAAAGAGATGAATCTTTTAAGAGTCTTAGCTGGATTAGGTTTAACTATTGGAGAATTTATACATGAGATAAAGCAATACCAAGGAGCTTTACAACATGATATTAGAAATATTTCTAATAGTGATTCTTTGGATAATGTTTTAAAAGTAAATAAACGCGTTAAAAATAATTTAGATGGGTTATCCACTTATATTTCCTATTTTGATGAATCTTTTTCTGAAAATGTACAAAGAGAATTAAAACCTATAGAGCTTAGAACCGTAGTTTATTCACTAAAAAGAACACTAGATGCCGATATATTAAGACAACAAATAGAGTTTGTTGAACCTATTTTTAATGGGTATAATTTATATACAATTGCTATGCATAAATCAGAATGGGCTTCTATCTTATTTAACTTTTATACCAATTCAAGAAAAGCTATTAATAGAGCAAATGTAAATGGTAAAATTTTTATAGAGTGTGGTAAAAAACATAATAAATGGGTTTATTTAGAGTTTTCAGATAATGGTGATGGTATTCCTATTGAAAAAAGAGATAAAATTTTTAATGCTTTTTATACCACGAGTGTTCCTGTTGGAAAGATTGCAAAACACCATGAAGAGATGACAGGTACAGGATTAGGGCTTAAAATAGTAAGAGATATTATTACTAGCTATGGAGGGCTAATATTTGTAAAAGAACCTACAAAAGGGTATAATACTACTATTAGAATTGAATTACCTTGGGATAAAGAAGGATATAAAAATGCAATATAAATATTTATATATAGATGATGAAGGCAAATATACATCAGAAGCTTTGGCTGATGGATTATCTAGTGAAAATGTTAGCGTAGAATATAAGCATGTTTCTGAATTTACTACAGAATATATTAAAAATAATTTAGTAAATTATGATGGTATTTTACTTGATTTGAGACTTGATGATACTCCAAATAGTTCTGATTTTACAGCAACAGAGTTTGCTCAACATATTAGAACTTTAGTTACAAAAGGAGAATTAACAAAAGATTTACCCATTATTCTTTTCTCTACTGATGAAAAGTTACAACAAGTATATGCTACTGATTTAAGTAGTCATAATTTATTTGATAGTTATATAAGAAAAGTTAATACTCATAAAAATGCTTCTAAGGAGTTATCTGCTTTAGCAAAAGGGTATATTAAAATAGAAAAAAATCAAGATAATATAACAAAGTTAATGGGAGTAGATAAATTATCTAATTTACAAAATGAAATTTTATCAAGATTTTTAGAAGAAAAATCTAAGATACCTATTCATGAATATGCACAATTTATTTTAAAAGAATTAATATTTATAACAGGTGTTTTAATTAATGAAGATATTTTAGCTTCAAGGTTAGGAGTAGATAAATTAAATACTAATATAGAAGATTGGAATAAAATTAAAGAATTATTTGAAAATGCAAAATATAAAGGGGTATTTTGTGAAGCTTGGGATAGATGGTGGATAAATGATATTGATAGTATATTCAATAAAATTACAGGTCATTATTTAGCTCAATTAAATGCAAAAGAGAAAATAAATAAATTTAATGAGATGCTTCAAAGTGAAAATATAAAATATTCTGAACCAATAAAACATAATCATAGCTTTTTTTATTCCACTGTTTGTAAAGCTTATAATAGACCTTTAGATGTTATGGAAGGATTTAGAGTTTATTCTACTAAAGAACCTAAATCATGGCAAGAGTATGAGTATTTTTCATTAGATGCTTTTTTAGAAGGAAAGCTAGAAGAGAAAAATATAAAAATTCATTCTATAGATAAGGAAGAATTATTTAATGCTATTGAAGATATGGAATTATAATGTCAAAAGAGGAACAGAAGATTATTCGTGGAATGATTAAAGATTTACAATTTTTAAAACAATCTATTCATAAAAAATTTAAAAGTAATATTAAAACACAAGCATTTGATAATGTGATTGATGGATTAAAAAATAATAATCAATTAGACTATGAATCTCAATCTTTAGAAATAACTTTTGTAAAAGAAAATATACCCAAACACTTTGTTCAAACAAAAGTAAAAACTTTAAAGATTATATTTGCAACAAAAGTAAAGGGAAATATTGATAACTTATTATTAAATAAAGACCCTTTAAATTCTTTAGAGTTTAATATATATGCTATTGGTAAATGTATTGAAGATAGAGCATTAAGGTATTCTCTACATTTTGATAGACATATAGAAGGAGGTAATCCTCCTGAAGAAGTTCATCCCATTTATCATTTTCAATTTGGAGGTAGATTTATTGAAAAAGTAGATATTGATATTGGACAAACTTTATTTTTTGACGCTCCACGAATTGCACATCATCCAATGGAATTTATTTTGGGCTTAGATTTTTTGTTATCAAATTTTTTTCCAAAAGAGTGGAGAGAATTATTAGCAGAAGATATAAATTATCCTAAAATAATTAAAAAGTATCAAGAATATTTTATATTACCTTATTATCAATCTGTAGTAAATCACTTTGATAGAAAAATAAATTCTCCTTGGAATCCACAAGAAATTTATCCTCAACTCATTAAAAGATAAAAGTTGAACAAAGAAATCTTAAATTTTTTAAAAGAGTATGGAACTAATGAATATGATATTAATAGATTAATTGTATCTGCCTTCTTATTAGAAAAAAATATTACTAATATTAAAAATAAAAAAATAAAAAGTTTAATTATTCAAAAAGATACACTTGAATATGTAAGCCTCTTAGAATTTATAGAAATATTAAGAATAAATAACTATTTTTTGGGTTTTGAAGAACTCCTAGAACTCTTTGAATTTGTTATCTCCCCATCTGATAAACTTATCAATGGTGCTATTTATACACCTAAAAATATAAGAGAGTATATTACTAAGCAATCATTTGAGTTATTGAATAAAAAATCTATAATTAATATTAAAGTTGCAGATATAGCCTGTGGTTGTGGTGGATTTTTAATTGATGCAACTAGAGAGTTAAAATCTAAAACGGGTAAATCGTATAAAAAAATATTTAAAGAGAATATTTATGGTGTGGATATTCAATCTTATAGTGTGGATCGAACTAAAATACTTTTATCACTCTTAGCCATTACAGAGGGTGAAGATAAAGAGAATTTTGAATTTAATATATATGTAGGAGATACACTAAAGTTTGACTGGGGAGAGATTGAATTTGATATGATTTTGGGTAATCCTCCTTATGTCTGTTCTCGTAATATGGATGATAAGACAAAAGTATTAATGAAAAATTGGACTACTTGCAAAACAGGACATCCTGATTTATATATACCTTTTTTTCAGATAGGACTTGAACTTTTAAAATCTAAAGGAATTTTGGGCTTTATTACGGTGAATACTTTTATTCATAGTGTTAATGGTCGGGCTATTCGTAAATATTTTGAAGAAAAAAAAGTTAAATTAACGATTATAGATTTTGGAGATGAACAAATATTTACATCGCGTTTGACCTATACTTGTCTCTGTTTTATTGAGAATATAGAGAGTAAAAATATATTATATGCTATGAGTAAACAAAATAATTTAGAGCCTCTTACTCAAATATATTTTAATAAAGAAAATTATGCTAATTTAAATTCTCATAATGGTTGGAGTTTAAAAGATAATGACTTTATTCAAGAAATAGAAGCTAGAGGAAAACTTTTTGGAGAAATATATGATACGAAGAGTGGTATAGCTACACTTAAAAATAGTATATATATTTTTAAACCAATAAATAAACCTGATAGAAAATATTATTATATTGATGAAAATACAGCCATAGAAAAAAGTATTTGTAAAAATATTATTAATAGTAATAAATTAGCTAAATATGATAATTTAGAAAGTTTAGTAGAAAAAATTATATTCCCATATAGACATAATAAAATTAATCAAGCAGTTTTTATAGAACAAGAAATATTTAAAAAAAAATATCCAAAAGCTTATAAATATCTATTATCTAAAAAAGAAATATTAGCATTAAGAGATAAAGGAAAAGGGAAATATCCTGACTGGTATGCTTTTGGTCGTAGTCAATCTTTAGAAAAGAGAAAAGAGAAACTTTTTTTCCCTCAATTAGTTAGAAAAGGATTTAAAACTTTTTATAGTGAAGATGAAAATTTATATTTTTATAATGGTATGTGTGCTTATTCTTCAAAAGAAGAATTATTAGAACTTCAAAAGATAATGAAAAGTGATGAGTTTTGGAAATATATTGAAAATAAGGCAAAGAATTATGCTTCTGGATATTATGGATTAGGACGTAATTCTTTGAAAGATTTTGGAATTTTATATGAGGAGCAACAATGAATAAAACAATAACCCTAGCCCACGGAAATGGTGGACAAGAGAATAATGAGTTAATATCTAAGATATTCTACAAACACTTTAAAAATGATATTTTACAAAAGAGTGAAGATAGTGCAGTAATAGAAGATGGGAAACTAGCTTTTTCAACAGATAGCTTTACAGTAAGCCCTCTCTTTTTTAGTGGTGGAGATATTGGTAAACTCTCTATCTGTGGCACTTGTAATGATTTAGCTATGATGGGAGCAAAACCAAAATATTTAACTTGTAGTGTTATCATAGAAGAGGGCTTTTCTACTCGTGAGCTTGAAAAAATAGTAAGAAGTATGAAAAAAGAGCTAGAGATTAATGGGGCTATAGTTGTCAGTGGAGATACTAAAGTAGTGCCAAAAGGTGCAGTTGATAAGCTTTTTATAAACACCACAGGCATTGGAGAGATAGAGTATAGTGGAATTAGTGCTAGTAATTTAAAAGATGATATGAGTATCTTGGTAAACCGAGATATTGGAAGCCACGGAGCTACAATATTTTCAGCAAGAGAGGGGATTGAATTAGAAAGTGATTTAAAAACAGATTGTACATCTCTATATCCACAAGTTAAAGCTCTAATAGATAGTGGTATAGAGATAATCGCTATGCGTGATGCTACAAGAGGTGGAGTTAGTGCTGTTTTAAATGAGTGGGCTAATGCATCTAATGTATGTATAGAGGTAGAAGAGGAGCAAATTCCAATTCAAGATAGTGTAAGAGGGATTTGCGAAATGTTAGGCTTTGAGGCTATGGATTTAGCTAATGAGGGTTCATTTATTTTAGCAGTTCCTAAGAGTGATGAGGTTAAAGCATTAGAAATTTTAAGAGAGACCCATAACACCTCATCAATAATTGGAAGAGTATCAATGGAGTATAAAGGTAAAGTTATATTAAAGAGTTCTTGGGGGACTAAGAGGTTTTTGGATTTACCTACTGGGGAGTTGTTGCCTAGGATTTGTTAGTAGGGTGCGATTGCTATCGCACCAATTAGATTAGATTTTATAGAAAATATAATTTTTTGTGTATATAACATAAAATGGTGCAATAGGAATTGCACCCTACAACATAATAAGGATATAAAATGACCCTAACCCTCCTAATCACAACCTACAACTCCCTATCCCAAGCAGTCCACACGACTCTAAAGGATAGAGGCTACAAAATAGATATAGTCTATGCTATAAACAAAACCCAAATTATAAAAGAGATAAAAGCTTTTAACCCTCAACTAATCCTCTGCCCATTCCTAAAAAGCTACATCCCCAAAGAGATATATGAAAACTATCCAACCTTTGTATTTCATCCTGCACCCATAGGAGATAGAGGAGCTTATAGCCTAGATTATGCTATTGTTAATAAGGTCAGAGAGTGGGGTGGAGTTTGGTTAAAGGCAAATCGGCTTTATGATGGTGGAGATATTTATGCTAGTGCTAATTTTAAAATGCGAGAGAGTTATAAGGCTTCTATCTATCGGCAAGAGATGATTAGAGTAGCTATCTCTACACTCAATGAGCTTTTTTATAATATAGAGAAAAATATATCAACCCCTCAAATATTAAACCCTATCCATAAACCATTTACTCAAAAGATGAGAGTTATTAATTGGCAAAAAGATATTACAGATGAAATAATTAAAAAAATATATGCTAGTGATTCGGTTGAGGGGGTTTTGGATAATGTTTTAGGGGTTGAGTGTTATCTATATGGTGCTTGGAAAGAGGATAAATTTAAAGGAGAGCCAAAAGAGATATTGGCAAAAAGAGATGGGGCTATCTGTTTGGCAACCATTGATGGAGCTATATGGATTACTCATCTAAAAGAGGTGGGAGGATTTAAACTTCCTGCTACTTATCTACTAAAAGAGAAGATAAAAGGGACTAAAGAGGATAGGTTATCTCTTCTGTTTGATAAAAGCTATAACACTTTTTATGAAACAGCTGTAGAGATAAAAGATAATATTGCCTATCTTGAATTTAATTTTCACAATGGGGCAATTAGCACAGCACAAGCAATAAGACTTAAATATGCTATTGAGTATCTAAATAGTAGATGTAAAGTATTAATTTTGATGGGTGGGTATGACTTTTTTTCTAATGGAATACATTTAAATATCCTAGAAGATAGTAAAAAACAGGGTGAAGATGGTTGGGCAAATATCAATGCTATAAATGACCTTATTAAATCTATTATATTCTCTGATGAGATTATCACTATTGCCTCATTTGCTAAAAATGGTGGGGCAGGTGGAGTCTTTTTGGGATTAGCATGTGATTTTGTAGTAGCAAGAGATGGGGGTGTGCTAAATCCTCACTACAAAACTTTAGGACTTAGTGGAAGTGAGTATCATACATATATACTGCCAAAAAGAGTAGGTAAAAAAGAGGCTCAAAGATTACTTAATGAGTGTTTGCCAATTTCAGTAGAGTATGCCAAAAAGATTAAAATGGTTGATGAGGTTTTTGCTCATAATAACTATTATGAAGAGTTACACCAATTTGCCAAGAGTAGCTTTGATGATGATTTTATTTGGGATAAGCAGGATTTTTTAGAAGAAAATAGAGATAAAATAGAGGCACTAAAAGAGGAAGAGATAAAAATAATGTATCCAGAATTTTGGGAGGATAGTTCAGCTTTTCATAAGCTAAGAGAAGAGTTTGTCTGGAAGATATGCCCAACAAAGACACCAACAAGATTAAAAGTATATAATAAAGTAAAAAATGAATAGGTATTCAAAATGCACGAATATAGTATAGTCCAATCATTAATAGAGAGTTGTGAAGAGAACGCAAGGGTTAATAACTCAACGGAGATTACAAAAGTTGTAGTCAAAATTGGTGTAATGAGTGGTGTTGAACCTCATCTTTTAGAGGTGGCATTTGATACTTTCAAAGAGGTATCTATATGTAAAAATGCAGAGTTTATAATCAATATACAACCAATTACTATAAAATGTTTAAAATGTAAAATAACTTCAGAAATAGAGATGGGGATTTTTAATTGTCCAAACTGTGATGCTATGGAGTTAGATGTGATTGATGGAGAAGATATCTATCTTATGCAACTTGAAATGGTATAGAGGTTGATTATCAAGATTTTTGATGTATAATTACCATCAAGGAGTATACAATAGTCAACAAAAAGAGAAGATAAGAAGTAAAAAAGAAAAGAGCAGATAATGCAAGGTGCTTTAGAACTTTTTGCTTCAAAGGGGTTTTATAGTACTACAATACCAGATATTGCTATCTCAGTTAAAATGAGTGTAGGGAATATGTATAACTACTTTAAATCTAAAGATATTTTAGCAGAAGAGATTATAAAATTTATATCTGCATATTTAGGCAAAGAGTTACAAAGAATTAATGAAAAAGATATATCAACAAAAGAGAAGACTAGAGCGATTGTAGCTATATATTTTGAGGTAGCTATGACAAAACCTGAAATGATAGATTATTTTTTAAGAATATACCTATCTAATAGAGAGATTTTTAGAGATAACTGTGCTGGTATGATTTGTGTAAATGAATTTGTGACAGAGGTTATGATATATTTTGAAGAGGGTGTAAAAGAGTGGGGAGCTTAGAGACCAATCCTAGCAATGACTGGAAGGGTCACAATGTTAGGAATATCAAAATGGAATGATGCCATTAGCTATAAAACTATAGAGAGATTTTTTGACAAGAAACTGAATTGGTTAAGCATGAATTATTAAATAATCAAACCAAAACTTGGCAAAAATATAATTTTACTGGCATATGAAAGTACAATTAGTAAACCAGAAGAATTCAAAACTCTATTTAAAATTCACTGGAGAGCAAAAAAGTAGAGGAAGAAAAAGAATTTATGGAGATGAGATAAATTATGATAATTTGGAATTTTGGACTAGAAGATTTTATGAATATTAAGAAAAGAAGAGTGCATAATTTTGCGAATTTATCTATGTTTATGAATAATATTAGCTATAGTTTGCATACAAATAGCAAGTTTTTAAAATATAGTGTAAATGATATTAAATCTCTCTTCAGAGCAGAGAAATATACTAGAGAAGTATTAAAATTATATGGAGAAAAAGTGGATAATATTTTAATTAATAAGGCAATTTGGAGAGTATCTGCATTTTCGATTATTCATGGAGATGTGGCTTGATAATTTAGGGTTTTTTTGGCTAAGGTGTTGTAGAATAAAGGAGAATTTTTTATATTAACAAGTCTTAGCTTAGATATTGATTTAATATTAATAAATCTACAAAAAATAAATTTAGTAATAATAAAGTAAAGTAAAATAATTTTAATTTTGTTTGTTGAAGTTTTAAGATAAATAAAAAGTTAATCTCAAAGTGGCAGCGACCTACATTTCCACACCAGACAGGTGCAGTATTATCGGCGATGAGAGGCTTGACTTCCAGGTTCGGAATGGATCTGGGTATTTCCCTCTCTCTAGCCCCACCACTAAGAGAATTAAAAACACAATATGTTCTTAATTCTCTCAGTATTGAGAAAAACTTAACATTGTTAAGAGTCTAAGTAATGATTACAGTTGATATACACTTAATAAGGTAGTGCCATTGAATTTATAAAATACAAACGATCTATTAGTACTGGTCAGCTAAATGTTTTAAAACACTTACACACCCAGCCTATCAACGTTGTAGTCTTCAACGGATCTTTAGGGATGATTAATCTTGGAGTTGGCTTCCCGCTTAGATGCTTTCAGCGGTTATCTCATCCGAACATAGCTACCCAGCGATGCCCTTGGCAGGACAACTGGTACACCAGTGGTTCGTTCAACCCGGTCCTCTCGTACTAGGGTCAACTCTCCTCAATCATCCAACGCCCACGGCAGATAGGGACCGAACTGTCTCACGACGTTCTGAACCCAGCTCGCGTACCGCTTTAAATGGCGAACAGCCATACCCTTGGGACCTGCTTCAGCCCCAGGATGCGATGAGCCGACATCGAGGTGCCAAACCTCCCCGTCGATGTGAGCTCTTGGGGGAGATCAGCCTGTTATCCCCGGCGTACCTTTTATCCTTTGAGCGATGGCCCTTCCACACAGAACCACCGGATCACTATGACCGACTTTCGTCTCTGCTCGACTTGTATGTCTCACAGTCAGGCTAGCTTATGCCATTATACTCTTCGGTGGATTTCCAACCCACCTGAGCTAACCTTTGTAAGCCTCCGTTACTTTTTAGGAGGCGACCGCCCCAGTCAAACTACCCACCAGACATTGTCCTCGCACAAGATAATTGTACGGAGTTAGCTATCAGAATATTCAAGGGTGGTATCTCAAGGATGCCTCACCATGATCTGGCGACCATGGATCAAAGGCTCCCACCTATCCTGCACATGAATATCCCAATAGCAGTGTCAAGCTATAGTAAAGGTGCACGGGGTCTTTCCGTCTTTCCGCGGGTAGGAGGAATTTTCACCTCCACTACAATTTCACTGGATCCCTGGTTGAGACAGCTCCCATCTCGTTACGCCATTCATGCAGGTCGGTATTTAACCGACAAGGAATTTCGCTACCTTAGGACCGTTATAGTTACGGCCGCCGTTTACTTGGGCTTCGATCAATAGCTTCGCTCCGAGGAGCTAACCACATCAATTAACCTTCAAGCACCGGGCAGGCGTCACACCTTATACATCCTCTTGCGAGTTAGCAAAGTGCTGTGTTTTTGATAAACAGTCGGGAGGGACTCTTTGTTGTAACCTCTTAAGCTTTTGAGAGTAAATCTCTATACTAAAGTAGGCACACCTTCTACCGAAGATACGGTGCTAGTTTGCAGAGTTCCTTAACCAGGGTTCTTCCACGCGCCTTAGAATACTCATCTCACCCACCTGTGTCGGTTTGCGGTACGGGCAACTATTATTAAACTTAGAGGCTTTTCTTGGCACGACGGTATCAACGATTCTCCTATCCAGCCGAAGCCTTCAAAGAGCCTATCAGGTCTCGAAAACAGCAGGCGGATTTTCCAATCCTGCTTATCTACACCCTTCGACCCACTATTCCATCAGTGAGCTCGTTTAACCCTATGCGTCCCCCCATCGTATAAAAATAATAGTTGGTATTGGAATATTAACCAATTTGCCATCGCTTACCCCTTTCGGACTCAGCTTAGGACCCGACTAACCCTACATTGACGAGCATAGTGTAGGAACCCTTGGGTTTTCGGCGAAGGGGATTCTCACCCCTTTTATCGCTACTCATGCCTGCATGCTCACTTCTAAACGCTCCACCACTCCTTACCAGTATGGCTTCATCGCTGATTAGAACGCTCTCCTACCACTTGTACATCAGTACAAATCTACGACTTCGGTGTCTATTTTAGCCCCGTTATATTTTCGGCGCAGAATCGCTAGACTAGTGAGCTGTTACGCTTTCTTTAAAGGATGGCTGCTTCTAAGCCAACCTCCTAGTTGTCTAAGCAACTCCACATCCTTTTCCACTTAAATAGAACTTTGGGACCTTAGTCGGTAGTCTGGGCTGTTTCCCTTTCGACCTAGGATTTTATCACCCTATGCCTGACTGCCATGAATTCACATGAGGTATTCGGAGTTTGACTGGGTTTGGTACCTTGGTATAGGCCCTAGCCCAATCAGTGCTCTACCCCCTCATGCTTCTAACATGACGCTATACCTAAATATATTTCGGAGAGAACCAGCTATCACTAAGTTTGATTGGCCTTTCACCCCTATCCACAGGTCATCGGAGAAGTTTTAAACCTTCACCCGTTCGGTCCTCCACTGGCTCTTACACCAGCTTCAACCTGCCCATGGATAGATCACTTAGTTTCGGGTCTACAGCAACTAACTTGACGCCCTATTAAGACTCGCTTTCGCTACGGCTTCGGGTATCCTTAACCTTGCTAGTCACCATAACTCGCAGGCTCATTATGCAAAAGGCAGTCCATCACGGAGAGAGAATAAATTCTCTCATCCCGCTCTGAATGATTGTAGGCAGATGGTTTCAGGTTCTATTTCACTCCGCTCACTGCGGTTCTTTTCACCTTTCCCTCACGGTACTAGTTCACTATCGATCTAGAAGTAGTATTTAGCCTTGGAAGGTGGTCCTCCCATATTCAGTCAGGGTTTCTCGTGTCCCGACCTACTCATATAGTCCATAGTTAGTTTTCGTTTACGAGGCTATCACTCTCTTTGGCTAATCTTTCCAGATTATTCTACTAACACCCTATAGATTTTGGGGCTAATCCAATTTCGCTCGCCGCTACTTTCGGAATCTCGGTTGATTTCTTTTCCTGAGGGTACTGAGATGTTTCACTTCCCCTCGTTCGCTCTCCCTAAGGAGTAATATATGTCTCCATATACTGGGTTGCCCCATTCGGAAATCCTCGGATCAATGCTTCTTGACAGCTCCCCGTGGCTTTTCGCAGTCTAGTACGTCCTTCATCGCCTCTTCTAGTCTAGGCATCCACCATCTGCCCTTAGTTTAATTTTATATAATAATTCTAAGGCACTACCTTATTAAATGTACTTTCACATACACCAATAAAGTTGTGTTGTTATAATTGTAATTTTTTGTATATAATTTAATTTCTTAAATTTATATAGCAACATTACGTTAGACTCTTAACAATATCATTTTAAATATCTCATTAGATTATAAAACCTAATTCAAATATTACTTTTAATACTTGAATTAAACTTTTTAATTTAATTAATGGTGGAGAATAACGGGATCGAACCGATGACCTCCTGCGTGCAAAGCAGGCGCTCTCCCAGCTGAGCTAATTCCCCACGAATTATGGTGGGCGTACCAGGACTTGAACCTGGGACCTTACCCTTATCAGGGGTACACTCTAACCAGCTGAGCTATACGCCCCCATTTACTATCATATTAAAGAACTAATTCTTTTAATGATCTTTAACAACCAAATATTTTGTAAAAATCAAGTCTTTTCTTATTTGTTATGTCTATATGATGTGAGTCACATAAACTATACTCTTGAAAGGAGGTGATCCAACCGCAGGTTCTCCTACGGTTACCTTGTTACGACTTCACCCCAGTCGCTAATTCCACCGTGGAGGGTAGCCAATTTAGCTTCCCCGCTTCGGGTGAAATCAACTCCCATGGTGTGACGGGCGGTGAGTACAAGACCCGGGAACGTATTCACCGTAGCATGGCTGATCTACGATTACTAGTGATTCCAGCTTCATGTAGTCGAGTTGCAGACTACAATCCGAACTGAGAATAGGTTTATAGATTTGCTCCATCTCGCGATATTGCGTCTCATTGTCCTATCCATTGTAGCACGTGTGTCGCCCTAGCCGTAAGGGCCATGATGACTTGACGTCGTCCTCACCTTCCTCCTCCTTACGAAGGCAGTCTGTCTAGAGTCCTCAGCCGAACTGTTAGTAACTAGACACGAGGGTTGCGCTCGTTGCGGGACTTAACCCAACATCTCACGACACGAGCTGACGACAGCCGTGCAGCACCTGTATTATGGCTCCCGAAGGCACTACTCTATCTCTAAAGTATTCCATTATATGTCAAGGCTAGGTAAGGTTCTTCGCGTATCTTCGAATTAAACCACATGCTCCACCACTTGTGCGGGTCCCCGTCTATTCCTTTGAGTTTTAATCTTGCGACCGTACTCCCCAGGCGGAATGTTTAATGTGTTAACTGCATCACCGAATTGACTAGCAACCCGACGACTAACATTCATCGTTTAGGGCGTGGACTACCAGGGTATCTAATCCTGTTTGCTCCCCACGCTTTCGCGCCTCAGCGTCAGTACTGTTCCAGAAGATCGCCTTCGCTTTTGGTATTCCTAGTTATCTCTACGGATTTTACCCCTACACAACTAATTCCATCTTCCCCTCCCAGACTCTAGCCTCTCAGTTTTGGAAGCAGTTCTATGGTTGAGCCATAGGATTTCACTTCCAACTTAAAAGGCCGCCTGCGCGCGCTTTACGCCCAGTGATTCCGAGTAACGCTTGCACCCTCCGTATTACCGCGGCTGCTGGCACGGAGTTAGCCGGTGCTTATTCATATGGTACCGTCATTATCTTCCCATATAAAAGGAGTTTACACACCGAAATGCGTCATCCTCCACGCGGCGTTGCTGCATCAGAGTTTCCTCCATTGTGCAATATTCCCCACTGCTGCCTCCCGTAGGAGTCTGGACCGTGTCTCAGTTCCAGTGTGGCTGATCATCCTCTCAAACCAGCTAGGTGTCATAGTCTTGGTGAGCCATTACCTCACCAACTAACTGATACCATATAGTCCGATCTCTTGGCAAAATTCGTTTCCCAACTATCATTAAGATAGAAGGAATATAAGGTATTAGCAGCCGTTTCCAACTGTTATCCCTTTCCAAGAGGCACATTAACTATACATTACTCACCCGTCCGCCACTTAGCTGACATCCCGAAGGACCGTTCTCGTTCGACTTGCATGTGTTAAGCACGCCGCCAGCGTTCACTCTGAGCCAGGATCAAACTCTCCATTAAAAAATGAAATGGCTTGAACCATTGTCAGAATCACTTAAATTTATTTCTAAATTAAGTATTATTCTATGTAACTTTTTTCTTAAAAAAGTTACCAAAATCAAAACTCAAAATAGACGTTGATTTTTACTTATATTTGGTTGTTAAAGATCACTAATAATTTCTTATTATTGCCTTCAAACTCTTTATGACTTAAACTCTAAGTCCATCGTTTGTTGGACGCATATTATAGCTGGTTTTTTATCACTTGTCAAGTGTTTTCTTAATATTTTTAAAGTTTTTTTCATTTTTTTAATATTTATCGCTTTAAAATAAATTATACTTACATTGTATATATCCGACATTCATCACCCCTCTAAACTTAAACTAATATAAAACAACTAATCATAAAACTCTTCATAATCATCCCCTAAGCACTCCAAAATAATCTCATGATTTTCATTAAAATAGTCCAATTGAGCCCC
>Ga0256842_1000082_pt1 | contig 71278 bp, 64 predicted proteins | sample 4559240metaG_FD_185973 | JGI IMG/M metagenome (GOLD analysis project Ga0256842, IMG submission 185973) | Hydrothermal vent microbial communities from Guaymas Basin, Mexico - 4559-240 | ecosystem: Environmental > Aquatic > Marine > Hydrothermal vents | place: Mexico: Guaymas Basin | collected... | reverse complement strand
TGGCCGCTGGCGTAAAGGCGTCCCTGAATTGAAAGCGAGACAATATGAATTATTACAACTCTTTAGACAACGCTATGAGCTGCAGCTTTAATTTAATTAGATGGACACAAAATTATTGACAAGCGCCTTTTATTTTTTTCTTCCAGCCTCTTGATTTCTCCGTAAAATTCTTCCTTGGTAACCAGTTCTTTTCTTAACTCATCTATTACTTCAGCCTTAACAACTGTCTTTTCCTCTTTGGTCTTTTCTTCTATCTCCTCTAAGCCTTTGGCCACTATTTCCAGCACGGTGTTTGAAACTTCCCTAGCCGTTTTTTTCGTCTTTAATCACCTTAGCAAGGGCGTTAAAAATCTTGTTTTCCAGGCTAATCGTGCTTACCGTAGAAGGCATAACTAATTCTCCTTTTTAAACTCTATTACATTATCTCCTGCTTTAAGCATCTCTGTCAATCCCTTAACTGCCTGCCTTTTGGCATCCGGAATTAGATGGCTGTACCTTTCGGTCATGGCTAGGGTCTTATGCCCCATAAGCTCTTTAATGGTGTAAATGGGCGTGCCTTGAATAGCAAGCCAAGAGGCAAAGGTATGTCTTAGGGTATGAAAGACAACCTTGTCTCTTGGACCAGTTATGCCGTCATTTAAACCAAGGGCTCTGACAGCACGGCTAAAGGACCGGCTGATGGCCTTTATCCTGTTACCTTTACGGTCTTTAAATACCAACTCCGAGGGTTCACCCTTTGGCTTGGCTTCCAGCATTTCTTTAACTTCTGGTGTCATGTAAGCAACCCGGTTAGTGCGGTTCTTTGGGTCCTTGATGTGGATTAGATCATTTTTGAGGTCTATGTCTGCCCAGGTGAGATTGAAAATTTCACCTGCCCTTAGCCCGCAATGCGGGGCTAAAAGGCATATCTCATAGAGTCGCTGGCTTCTTCTTTTGCACTCCTCAAGCAGGGCTTTTGCTTCTTCAGGAGATAGAAAGCGCTGCCGCCGGTTGTCTTTTTTGGGCTTCTTCACTTTTGAAACCGGGTTTTCTCCTTCAAAGTAACCCCACAGCCTGGCCTTATTGAAGGCCTGCCTTACTACGGCAAGACCATATCCAATGCTCCTCTCTGAAAGTTTGGCTTCTCTCATTTGCTTTTTAAGACGTTCCAAGTCAAAGGGTGAAATGTCTTTGAGGAGTTTATTGCCTATTACTGCCTTAATATACCGGTAAAGTTGAAGTTCTCTCTTGTAGCTTTTTTCCGATTTGTTATTCTTCGCATCAGGTAAGTATTTCTTTTCAAAAAACGCAGCAAAAGGAATCTTGGCCTTTTCTTCCTTCCGCCTATCATAAATTTTTATCTTCACTTCCAATTCCTTTGCTAGTTCAAGGGTGGGGCAGGTTTTTGTTACTACACGACCGTTATGTTCCACCCTGACCTTATAAGTCTTTCCCTGCTTTGGTAAGGGCTTACCACAGCTTTTGCAACATTTGTTTTTTACACTTTGATCTGTCTTACAAAAAGGACAACGGATGTAAATTGGCATTCTCCTTTTCCTCTAGGGGTAAGATTGGAGATGATCTTACTTCATTTTTTTGCTTATCTGTCAAGGAAAAAATTAAGCTCCTTTGGGATAAGGATAGGGTAAGGTCAAATAGCCCAAACCGCCCCAAAATAGACCAAAATAGACCAAAGTATACCAAAAGAAAATGGAGAAATACAGGAGAGTTATTTCCAAAACAGAGGAAACAAGGGCAGTTAGGAAACTTGCCTAAAACGGACTTCTAATCCGCGGGTCGGGGTTCGGATCCCTCCGGGCGCGCCACTAAAGGCCTATCATTTTGATGTCCCAAATTGCAAGGTTTTGAGCTGACTTTTAACAAAACTTTGCATTTTTGTCAGCCTTATATAACAAGGGAGCAATATTAACCCTAATAGCGAAAAAACAACTATAAAATGGTAGTGATTGGTTTCAAATTTATCTCTTCCAGCAACCTTTCTTGTCAAAAAAAGAAAAATGAGATAAAAAGGCCTTGCCATGAAACGGACTGCCGTTTATGCTGGTTCTTTTGATCCTATTACCAATGGACATCTGAGTTTGGTAAAAAGGGCCTTACAGATCTTTGACAAGATCATTGTGGCCATTGCGATCAATCCAGAAAAAAAGCCCCTTTTTACATTAGAAGAACGTTTAGAGATGACCCGCATTGCCATTAAGGAAACCATCCCTGAAAACGAGCGGGTAGAGGTGGATTGTTTTGAAGGACTACTGGTGGACTACCTTAAACGCAAAGGAGCTAATGTTATTTTGCGAGGTTTAAGGGCAGTATCTGACTTTGACTATGAACTGCAACTGGCCTTGATGAATCGGTATCTTAATCCCGACATCCAATCGGTCTTTCTTATGACCGACTTTAGGTGGTTGTTTTTAAGCTCTACCATTGTTAAACAAGCAGCCAAGTTTGGTGGTGAAATAGATGGGCTAGTACCCAAAATCGTCGCCGAGAGATTAAGAGAGAAGTTTCAGCGGGGATAATTGTTTTCTCATGGAACACCGGGCGGTCTTTTTGGATAGGGACGGCACTGTCAATGAAGAAATGGGATATATCAATCATCCTGACCGGTTTGTCCTCTTACCAAGGGTGCCTGAGGCCATCAAGTTTTTAAAAGAGCACGGATTTAAAGTGATTTTGGTCACCAACCAAGCCGGAGTAGCCAGGGGATACTTTCCTGAAAGCTTAGTTAAGGAAATTCACCAAATGCTGCAAGACGCACTTAAAAAACACGACACTTGCTTGGATGCCATCTATTACTGCCCTCATCATCCCCAGGCAGATGTAGCGGCCTACCGCAAGAGTTGTCCTTGCCGAAAACCAAAACCTGGTCTCATCTATAAGGCGCAGGCAGATTTTAACATAGACCTCACCCAGTCTTATGTCGTTGGCGACCGGTTTAAGGACATTGAACTAGCGCATAATGTAGGGGCAAAGGGCGTGTTGGTGTTAACTGGCTATGGAAAAGGCGAATTAAAATACATCGCCCCTGTTCATCCCTTAAAGCCACATTTTATTGCCTCTGACCTCTATGAGGCTGCCAAGTGGATCATAAAAGATGCGCGTCTTGATCATTAAGCTAAGTTCCCTGGGAGACATTGTTCATACCCTACCTGTCCTTTATTTCCTAAAACAAGCCTATCCAAACGCAGAGATTGATTGGGTAACCGAAGAAGTTGGAAGCTCTCTTTTGGCTGGTCATCCATATATTAAGCGCCTGCTTATTTATAAACGCTACGGCTGGCCAAAGGCCTTGAAAGAAGGCAGATGGTTAGAGTTGCTAAATGAATTGAGGCAATTTAAAAGGCTTTTACAACAAGATTATTATGACCTGGTGCTTGATTTCCAAGGACTTTTTAAAAGTGGGCTTATTGCCTCCTTGGCCAAAGGCAAAGAAAAGATTGGCTTTGCCAATGGACGTGAGGGCAGTTACTTCTTTTTAAACAAAAAATATAAGGCCAATTATGATGAACATGCCGTTATTAGGTATTTAAGACTCCTTGCCTTTGCCGGCATACCCGTAGACTTTGACCGGATTAGTTTTCCCCTTATTTCTGCTCCCCTGCCCTTTTCTTTAGAATCGCCTTATGTGGTTATTAATCCGGTTGCCCGCTGGCCAAGTAAGATGTGGTTTAAAGAAAGATGGGTGGCCTTGGCCAAGGCATTAATAAAGCTTGGTTATAGAGTTATTTTTACTGGTGCTAAAGGGGATAGGGATTATATAGCTTCCATTTGTCAAAAGGTGCCTTCGGCCCTAAATTTGGCCGGAAAGACGGACTTAAAACAGCTTGTTTCCCTTTATCGCCAGGCCTATCTCACAATTTCGGTAGATACAGGCACCATGCATCTTGCCGCCGCCGCTGGTAGTCCCGTCATTACCCTTTTTGGCCCTACGGCCCCCTGGCGGACAGGACCTTTTGGTCAAGGACATACGGTAATTTTCAAAAAACTTTCCTGTCAGCCGTGCTTTCAAAAGACCTGTCCCTCTCGTCGCTGTTTAGCTGCGATAGCGGTAGAAGAAGTAATAGAAGCGCTAAAGAAACACCTATCTAGCCTTTCAACTGGTCCTGGGCAATAACGATCTGTCCCAAGGCAATACCGCCATCATTTAAAGGCGTCTTTTGCGGCAGTAATACTTTATAGTCTTGCTCTTTCAGCTTTTGCGATAACATTCCCAAGAGAATGCGGTTTTGAAAGGCGCCACCGTTTAGGACCACGGTTTTTAAGCCATATTTCTCGCTTAAACGGGCAATGACTTTTAGACTTACTTCTACCAGACTACGATGAAATGCCATAGCAATTTCAGAAATGGGCACATTTGTCTGTAAAAGAGAAATGACCTCTCTGACAATCTGAGCACAAGGAATGATAATTCCATCTGCCTTTTCTTTATAATCCACGCTAAAGTTTAGTTTTTCTTTTGCCTTTAAGGCGGTTTCTTCTAGTTTTTGGGCCGCCTCGGCCTCGGTGCTGATCTTTTCGGCAATGCCCAAAATGGCAGCAATACCATCAAACAAACGGCCCATCCCACATGCAAGGGGACAATTAAGGCGTTTTTTTAGCATTTGCAGGATAAAAGCCGTGCGCGGATTTCCTTTTAATCTTTGGGTAAAGGGAATGTTTGTTTCTAGGTCAATCCCTGCCTCATAGAGTAGAGAAAGACCAATCCGCCAGACTTCTTTAATGGCCATTTCTCCTCCAGGCAGACCAAAATAGGAAAAATGAGCCACACGTTTGAATTTTCTTTTATCGGCGATTAAAAACTCACTACCCCAGATGTGACCATCGGTGCCATAGCCTGTGCCGTCAAAGGCAAGACCAATGACTGGCTCGTTTATTTCATATTCAGCCAGGACAGCAGCAATGTGGGCATGGTGATGCTGCACCTTAATGCGTTTTTTTCCTTCAGCCAATTCGTCGGCCAGCTTCGTGGTAAAATAGCCTGGATGCATATCAGAGATAAAGACCTCTGGGTGGACATCAAATACCTTTCTAAAGTGGGCCACGGCCTTTTTATAAACTTCCTGCGTCGTCAGTGATTCTAAATCACCCAGATACTGACTTAAAATAACAACATTATCCTTGGCGATGGCAAAGCAGTTTTTAAGATCAGCCCCAGCCGCAAAAAGGTGCACAGGTGTTTTTTCTTTCAGCAAAAAGGGCACAGGCACAAAACCACGGGAACGCCGAATAAAAAAGGGTGTTTCGTTTAAGACAAACATCACACTATCATCACTGTGGGCCACAATTTCACGGTTATAGGTTACAAAGTAATCGGCGATATGACCCAGTCTATCAAAGGCATCTTCATCTTTAAATACAATTGGCTCGTCTGAAAGATTGCCACTGGTCATAACCAAGACAAGGTCTTTATCCAGGGAGAAAATTAAGTGCTGAAATGGGGTATAAGGAAGCATAATCCCAACATAAGAAAGAAATGGAGCCACATACAGGCTTATAGCGTTCGGCAATTTCTCTTTTAAAATCAAAATAGGACGTTCTTTAGAAAGGAGCAGTTCCTCTTCTTTAGGGGAGACATGTAAAAATTCCTTTATCTTTTCAAGGCTACCGACCATAAGGGCAAAGGGCTTAAAGGGCCTTCTTTTTCTTTCCCTAAGCCGCCTTACGGCTTCATCATTGGTAGCATCACAAGCCAGGTGAAAACCCCCTACGCCTTTAATAGCCACGATATGGCCATATTTAAGCAGGGCTACCGTCTTTTCTGCAATTTCGTCTGTATCTTCAGAAATAAGGGTTTTATCGTTTTTGTATAAAAAGAGATGCGGTCCACACACCGGGCAGGCTGTGGGTTGGGTGTGAAAACGCCGATCTAAAGGGTCATTGTATTCCTGCTCGCAGGCAGGGCACATAGGGAAGGGTGCCATGGCGGTGTTTTTGCGGTCATACGGAATGTCCTTGATAATGCTAAACCGGGGACCACAATGGGTGCAGGTGATAAAGGGATAGTGATAGCGGCGGTCATTTGGGTCAAAAAATTCCCTTAAGCAATCGGCACAAAGGGCTGTATCTGGAGGCATAAAGGTGGTTTTTTTAGTAGTCTTTCGGCTTTTTTCAATGAAAAATTTATCATAGCCACAGATCTCACCCTCTTTTACCTTAATTTCCTGCACAATGGCCAAGGGAGGAAACTCGTTTTTAATGGCCTTAACAAATCTTTTTAAATCTTCTTCCTCTCCCTCGGCCTCTATGGTAACACCTTCGGTGTCGTTTAAGACATAACCCTTTATGCCATTTTCAAGGGCAAGGCGGTAAATAAAGGGCCGAAAACCTACCCCTTGGACAATGCCTTGAACGCGGATGTGAAGGTGTTTGGGCATGGGATTTATCTGTTTAAAATTGTCTTGAAAAATCTTTTAATTTCTATTTTGAGAAAAATGCTCTTATCTTTCCTTATAAAACATTTCAAATACTTCTTCAGAGGTTATAATCTTTCTAAAGCCTTTATCCTTTAAACCTTTTGTCAACTTTTTATCATTTGTCCAAAGTTTAGTTTTTAATTCAAGAGCTAAAGCTACATAGGGAGCATCTTTCTCATCTATGTCTTTACATAAATCCATCGCTTCTTTTAAATTCTCTTGTTGCACTCCTATCAAAGGTATTACTTTTAAATTGGCAAATAATTCCCTTACAAAACTTTCAAAATTTCTATAATTTCTACCTGTTTCTTTGAGAAAGTCTTCATATTCTTTTATTTCCCAAAATAGAAAATCTACAGAGTAAACTTCAACTTCCCTAAAGACCTCCAAATACCAGCTTTTTTTACTAATTAAGGCAGAGAATATAATATTAGCATCTATTATCAATTTCATCACTTTAACCCAAAATACTTTTTATACTTTTCCCAAGCCCTTGCTCGGACTGTCTCTAACTCAGACCAAAATTGCTCCTCTTCAACATCTTCAAAATCTTTAGAAGCTTCAATAAACGAATACTTCAGTTTTAACCATCTCACAGTCTTTTTTAACTCTTCTTCTATTAAAACCTTTCCTAGTTTTAATATTTCTTCATCCTGAACCGTAATTTTGATTTCCATAATCTTCCCCCTTTATTTTTATCTTACCACCTCCAACTGCTTTTTCAAATACTCTCCTCCTACTCTACCAATGTATTCATAATCCATCTCCCAATAAAACCTGGCACTCATGGCAGTGTGAGGTAAGGGGATGAAATGTTTATGGCCTTTTATCAATCTTTCATAACAGGGATCGGCCACAATGAGGTTTATCTCTGGCTGATTGATAAGGGCAGCGATTTCTGCTTCAGAGGTGGTATAAACATCACCCTCATCTCTCTCTAGCAAACTACCGATGCAGCCTTTGTTTTCAGCAAAGAGTGCGTCAAAGGGCAAAATAGATATTACTTGGGCCTTTAGCCCAAATTCTGCTTGCAGACATCTTTTTAGGCTATAGCCAATGACCGGCTCGCCTATGATTACTGCCTTTTTCTTTCCTTCTTTTTTAGACAAAGTAGTCTGCTTACCTGCTAAAAGTTGGACGAGCTCTTTTCCCATCTTCTCTCCTACCGGTAAGCCAATTATATAAGGAATACCATAATTTTCATACATAAACGCAGCCAGCTTAAGCCCGCTTCTCCCAATAACAAGATTCAAACTGGCACACGCCGCCCTTTTTATTTCTTCTACCCTACTGCCCATACTCCAACAACTTACGACTTCCCAGCCTGCCTCTTGGATAAGCGAAAATAAGGGCTTTAAATGTGAAGGGTTACCCATATCTAAATGGATCGCCCCAAGGATGTTTATTCCCTTTTGTATCTTTTGGGTTGGTGGCTGCATAAAGGTCTTGGCCAAGGCCAAAAAGGCCCTCTCTGCCCCTTCTAAATATGTCTCTGCCCCTGTGGTATTAATGCATAACACTGGCACCCCTACCCTTTTTTCTACCGCCTTGGCCAGCCCCTTTAAATCCACTCCGATAATGGATGAAACTGGTGTGCCAACAATGGCGACAAAACACCGTTTTAAATCGTTGGCCACTGTAGCAATTCGTTCTACAAAGGCCGGATCCTTTCCTAAAATGACATCCATTTCCAGAAGGCCGGCCCCTAATACCGTTGCCTTATTCCGATACCAGCGCGGTTCATCTTCAATATTGATGTGCCAGGCCCCACCGGCTGGGCCGTAGACAACCACCAGTCCGCCCAGGTCATAAAGGACTGAGCTTACACCAAAATAACCAGAGGGCAAGGGTAAAAGGTAGTGATATAGCTCCATTTTGCTTTCCCTCGCTTTATATCAACAAATTATGCTTATAAATCCAGTCATAATTGCTTACCGGATTGGCCAAATTTTTCTCTATCTCCTCAAATAACCAGATAATGTTTTCATAGCCATATCGTTGGGCTTGATACCGAGAAAGGGGAATGTTTACTGCCTGCGTGCAATAGATACCTGCGTCTACGCCAAAGGCAATTTCTATCTCATCAAATACCCTTAAGTCTTCTCCCAGATAAGGATGAGAGATATTGTAAACATAGGTCTCTGGGCTGTGTACCTGCAGCCATTTGATATATTCCCATTCAAAGGATTTGATTGGCCCTCGGGCAAAGATGGCTTTTAGTTTTGCCCCATAACGTACTAAGGCCATTGCTAGTTCAAAGCAACTACCGTTTATGCTACATCCAACGGTTACTTTTTTATCTTTAATCAGTTCAGATGCGGTTTCTATTTTCTCCTTAGCCTGCTTTTTAAGGGATGCAAGGTCAAAATTTACGTTAAACTCTTCTTCCATCCGTTTATAATTTCTCTCTACTTCCTCAAAATCATAACTTGTTGGCACAAACACATAGTTTATACCCATTTCCTTTTTCATCTTCTCTGCCAAGATGCGGCCAAGAGGGTGAACAACAATATTTAAACTGGCAGAAGCCATCTCATTTAAGTCTTCTATTTCCCTACAGGTAGGAATTTGATAAATACGCTCACAACCTGCTTGTTTAAGCAGGGAATAAAGCTCACTTTCTTCTTCCAAAGGCAAAAAGGTGCCTAGGATGTTAATGGCCTTTTTATCTTCCCTTGTCCTTTTATCCTTTAAATATGCATAAAGGGCTGTATAGGCCATTTCAAAGGGAGAAGGCTTAAGGCCAATGGTCAAAGGGGCCATTACAAGATAGATCACCTCTACCCCAAATTCCTCTTTTATTTCCTTAATGGCCTCTTTGTACTCTGTGCCCAAGATATGGTCACAGCAGGTGCCAGATAAAAGCAATATTTTAGGACTCTCCTTCTTTATAATCTCGGCCATAGCCGCTTTCACTTTGGGAATATGCTTACCCATAACGATATCTACTTCCTCTAAGGGCAGCATGTAAAAGCGATCATAAAATTTTCTGGCATGGGCCATAAAGGCCGAATGCCTAAGGCAGGCTAATGGGCCTACCATTAAGCATACAGATTGAGGCAAAAGCAGAGAGGTCTCCACCACACCCCAGCCAGAAAGGTTTGGCCCTATTGCCTCCAAAGGGGCAAAGGGAAAGTCCTTTTTTTCTTTTAAATCACCAATTTTTATTCGTGCCTTCTCTATTAGCATCCCTCTTCCTCCAGGATCCTTTGCGCCAGCTCAAAAAAGGCCTTGGCTACTGGCAGCTCCGGATTACCCTCAATCACCGTTTTACCCTCAGCCTCATAGCGGTTGATGTTATCGTCGCGAGGAATAACACCCAAGATCTTTGTCCCCATTTCTTGCGCAAATCTTTCTACGATTTCTTTTTCGTGAGCAACATTTCTTTGGTTTAAAATCAATCCGCCCAATTTGGCATAGTTTCTGTCGGCAAAGTTTCTTATCGCCTGGATAATATTTCTGGCGGCATAAAGGGCCAATTTTTCACCAGAGGTAACGATCAATACCTTTTCAGCATAGCCCTCCCGCATAGGCACGGCAAATCCCCCACAGACTACATCTCCTAAGACATCGTAGAGAATAACATCTGGCCTGTATATTTCATACGCCCCTAACTCATCCAACAGCTCAAAGGCCGTAATAATTCCCCTGCCCGCACAGCCAAGCCCTGGTGTTGGCCCACCTACTTCTAGGCAGACTATGCCTTTAAATCCTATCTTGGCAATTTCTTCTACGCTCTCTGGCTGGCCGTATTCTTCCAGATAACGCAGAATGGGCTTGGGAGACTGACCACCTAAAAGATTCATCGTAGAATCAGTCTTGGGATCACAGCCAATCTGCATCACCCGCTTGCCCATCATGGCAAAGGCCGCAGCCAGATGGGAAGTTACGGTAGATTTACCAATGCCTCCCTTTCCGTAAATGGCAATCTTTAGCATATCTGCCTCTCCATCTTTAAAGAATGTCCTTTATCTTTAGCAATTTCTCTACCTGCCCTTTTTAACACCTCTTTTGCCTCTTCTACACTCACATAGCGCTTCTTGGGAGCACATTGAAATTCAAATTCTACCCTTTTTTCTCTGCTTTCAGCAAAGGGATTGCAATTGGGCATTAACACATTAGCCCCACCTTTGACAAAGCATAAGTATTGCCCTTCTATTGGCCTTAAAGTCGCCACGGTATTAGCTGCTGCTAGATGCGTATTTAAGGTAACGATACGGGTCAAGGCAAACACCCGTAGCATAAGGTCAAAATCGCCTGGGGGATAGTCCTTTAAGGGCGTTTGTTTATGGGGAATAAAGGGGCCAATGTTGATCATGTCTGGTTGAAAGTCTTGAAAAAAGAGGATGTCAGCGGCCAGGTCCTCTATCGTTTGTCCCGGCAGTCCGACAATATTGCCTGTACCTACCTGAAAGCCAAGCTTGCGTAAGAACTCAAGCGCATTAAGCCTGTCTTTTAATTTTCTATCAGGACGCATCTTTTCATATAGTTTTTCATTCATGGTTTCATGTTTCATTAAATACCGATCGGCCCCAGCGTTTTTAAAGGCCTTAAAGTCATCATAAGGGCGTTCTCCCAAGCTTAAGGTAATGGCTACATCGGCCTTTTCCTTTATGCGTTTAATTATGCGGCAAATCATTTCGCGTGTGTAAAACAAATCTTCGCCTGACTGTAAGACGATGGTTTTTATACCCTGAGAGGCAATCTTCAGGGCCAAGTCCACAATCATGTCTTCATCCATGCGCATGCGTTTCATTTCTTTGTTATCGCGCCGCAGGCCGCAATAAAGATCATTGCAACGGCAGTAGTTGGAAAAATGGATTACTCCTCTTAGATGAGCAACTTCTCCACAATATTGCCTTCTCATGGCATCGGCCTGGCGAAAGAGGTCTTCTTCGGCCTCTTTATGGGTGAGATAATAAATAATTTCTTCCTTGGTCAATGCCATTTTGAAAATGCTCCTTATTTGAGTTAATTTCTGGCCTTTATTTTTGTAGTTTTATAGTTAAAATGTGCACTTCTGAAACAAACGGAAATTTCTCCTTCTAAATTCAACTCCGCAAACGCTTTAGTTCCTTTTCAAAGGCAAGTAAGGCAGCTGGGAATGGACTTAAAGTGCGTTTTAATACACCTTGTAAAAAGGAAATACAGATGCCGTAATTGGTAATGGGCACCCCGGCCTCTTTGGCCTTCTGAATACGCGTAAGCATTTCCCGCCGATTGAGGACACAGGCACCACAATGGATGACAAGCTTGTATTCTTTTAAGTTTTCTGGATAGTCCTTGCCAGCATAGACATCAATCTGCAAATCTCCGCCTACATACTGCCGCAGCCAACGGGGGATCTTTACCCGCCCAATGTCATCCTCAATTGGATGATGCGTGCAGGCCTCGGCAATTAAAACCTTATCCCCTGGTTTTAAGGCCTCAATATGGGCTGCTCCTCTTGCTTGTTCTACTAAGTCTCCTTTATACCGAGAAAAAAGGATAGAAAAGGTTGTCGCTGGAATTTCTTTAGGCGTATCGGCACACATCTTTAAGACCACCTGCGAATCACAGACAACCACATTAGGCGGTGTCTTTAGAATGCTTAAGATATGAGCCAATTCTCTCTCTTTGACCACCAGGGCAGCAGCATCGTTATCTAAGGCATCGCGTATTGTCTGCACTTGTGGCAGGATCAACCTGCCTTTGGGTGCTTCCAAATCAATGGGCACGACTAAAACAGCCAGTCCACCTGGGGGTAAAAGATCACCGATTAAGGGGGGCGGTTGTAAAAAGTCGGCCGGGCAAACCTCTAAAAGATGGGCCTTTAAGGCATTGATGTAATCATCACGATGAGATTCATCCAGGGCTGAGACAAGAATAACCCGTCCTATACGGGACTTTACCTGCTTAATAAAATTCGGAGTTGGCTCTTTAAGGTCAATTTTGTTAATAATGCCAATCAAAGGAATCTTTCTCTTTTGCGCTTCTTTTAAGATTTCCTCTTCATATTCGGTCCAAACATCGGGTTCTAAGATAAGCAGGGCAATATCCGTGCGGTCAAACACACGGTAGGTCTTTTTAAGCCTTAGCTCTGCTAGCATGGACATGTCGTCTAGACCAGCTGTATCCAAAAATACCACCGGCCCAATAGGTAAAAGCTCCATCGCCTTTTCCACTACATCTGTAGTCGTGCCGGCTACAGGTGAGGTAATGGCAATATCCTGTCCTATAATCATGTTTAAAAAGGAAGATTTGCCCACATTTGTGCGTCCAAAGAGGGCAATGTGTAAGCGGTTGCCACGTGGTGTTTTGTTCATCGCCTATACCCCAAGGCAGTTAATTTATAAGGCGAAAGCACCTCTTCCACCAATTCTTCTCCTAGCCGCTTCTTTAAAAAGGCCCGAAAATCCGTCTCACCGCTTTCTAAAAATTCCTTAACCAAGGCCTCGGCCTGTTTATAACCAATTACTGGCAAAAGGGCAGTAACAATAGTCAGGCTTTTGTCTACATATTCTTTACATTTCTTTGCGTCGGCCTTAATCCCTTTGACATATTCTGTGAGGACGCGGTCAAAGTTGAGGAGCAAGTCCATTGATTCCAGGAGGGCATGCGCAAGTAAGGGTAAAAATTCATTAATCTGGAGGGTACTCCGACTGGCGGCTTCAGTAATAAGAAAATCATTGGCCATGACTTTAAGGCCAATCTGAATGCCGGCCTCACATAATGCCGGATTGACCTTACCCGGCATGATGGAAGAACCTGACTGCAAGGCAGGTAACTTTATTTCTCCCAACAGGTTTAAAAGGCGCAGATCATTACAAATTTTTATTAAATTAGAGGCATGGGCCTTCATGATACCTGAAACCTCCACAAAGGGATCGGCATTGGCCGTCTCTCCAGGCAGATTTTCTCCCCGGCAAAGCCCAAGTCCAGTAATCTCCCGCAGGCGTTCAATCACTAAAAAAATATACTCTCTTGGGGCCGTAAGACCTGTACCCACGGCAGTACCACCCAAATTAACCACCCGCAGCCGCTCTTCACACTTAAAGGTGCGCCATCTATCCCTGGCAATGGCCTCGGCAAAGGCAGCAAACTCTGCTCCTAAAGTAATGGGCACGGCCTCCTGCAACTCGGTGCGGCCGATTTTAACAATCCCAGCAAATTCCTTTTCCTTGCGTTGAAAGGCACCTTGCAGCCGGGCAATGGTCTCGCTTAAAGCACGTAGCTTAAAGATACAGGCCACCTTTATCGCCGTGGGATAGGTATCGTTGGTGGATTGATGCAAATTGACATCGTGTAGGGGATGCACTAAATAATAATCTCCTTTTTGACCACCTAGGATTTCAATGGCCCGATTGGCAATGACTTCATTGATATTCATATTGGTAGAAGTGCCGGCCCCGCCTTGTAAGGCATCTAAAGGAAATTGATCTTGCAGTCTGCCCTCAATAACTTCATCGCAGGCCGTAAGAATGGCCTTGGCCTTTTTCTCTTCTAAAAAACCAAGCTCATAGTTGGCCAGACAGCAGGCCTTTTTTACCATGGCCAAGGCAGCGATGAGGTCAGGATGAACCTTGGCAAATCCAAAATCAAAGTTTCTTCTTGCCCGTTCAGTATAAACCCCCCAATAAACATCTCCTGCAATCTCTAAACTGCCAATTAAATCTGTTTCCAAACGGCTACCCATTTTGTTTGCCACATCCTATTTGGTAACCAAAATTGACTTAACCTCTACATCTTCAAGCATACCCAGCTTGCCCGTCATTGCCCCAAGGACATCGGTATTTCCTTCCACAATCAAGGTAATAATGCTCAAGTTTTTTCTCCGATAGGGGATACCCATACGGCCAATGATGATGTCTCCATATTCACTCAGAATCTGGTTTACTTTGCCAGCGGCCTTTTTTCTGTCTTTTATCACGATAACCACGGCACCTATTCTTTCCATTTTTCCCTCCAAATAAAAAACCCGACCTTCCTGCAGGTCGGGCTGGATGATCCTTAAAGCTACTTCCAGCCCTGAGGTTCAGGCTTACGCCCTCCCCGCAGGCAAATAAAAAATTATTCAAAAGGATAGTGCGCAGGAATGCTATTAAATTCCTTCCAGGAAAATAACCCTTGCTCTTCAAGTTTTTTCAAAACCGCTGACCGGTCATGATATTGGGTATGTAAAAGTTTCTCTGCGAGCTCACTCATTGGATGGCCAAAAAAGTGTTTATAGGCATAACTAATCATAGGATTGTCTTGGGAACAACGATACTCCATCTCGGCATCGTGTTTGTAAATCCCTTTTAATCTGTCCTTCATATACTCGGCCTGCGATTTTATGGCCGCATAGGCCTTATTTGTCCATTTTAATCCTATAAGCAGGCCACCTGTTACAACCATGCCTGCCTTTAAAAACTGCCTGCGGGTAAATTCAACCAATTTCATCTTTAAACCTCCTTAACATTTAAGCATTTAGCAGTTTGTTGCTTTGATAATACTCCAACCGTTTCTTCAAGCTGCCATACCAGCGCTTAAGCGTTCTTTCCATCGCTTCACGCACACCAGGCAAAATAGGCTCTCCACCACCAGAAACACAACCACCAGGACAGGCCATGACTTCAATAAAATGATATGGAGACTTACCCGCCCTGACTTGATCGCAAAGCACCTTAGCATATTTCAGACCACTGGCCACGGCGACACGAATTTCCTTTATCTTCCCATGTGGTGTCTTTAAGGTCTTGGGCAACTTCACGGTTGCTTCCTTTATACCTTTTAAACCACGTACAGACTTAAACTCTATAACCTTCTTTTTCTCACCCGTAAGTTTCCATACGGCAAACCTTAAAGCTGCCTCCATCACACCGCCTGTAGCGGCAAAGATCGTCGCTGCACCAGAGGAAGTGCCCATAATCGGATCGGCAAAGTCCTCAGGCAGATTCTTAAAGTTAATACCTTTTGCCTTAATCATATAGGCAAGTTCTCTGGTGGTAATGGTTGCATCAATACCAGTAATCTCTGGTCTTAGCCCCTCAAACTTCTTGGCAATGCAAGGCATAATAGAAACAAGATACATCTTTTTCGGGTCAACCCCGGCCTCTTTTGCTCCATAGACTTTGGCAGCACCACCTGCCATACCGATAGGAGACTTACAAGAGGAAATATGCGGTAACAAGTCAGGATAAAATGTCTCTGCATATTTTATCCACGCCGGACAACAAGAAGTAAATTGCGGAAGCGGTCTTTCAAGCTCGCCGGTAATACGCTTAATTAACTCTGTCCCTTCTTCCATAATGGTTAAGTCAGCCGTAAACTCATTGTCCCAAACCTTATCAAAACCAAGCTCCCGTAAGGCCGTTACCATCTTTCCATAAACATTGGTACCAGGAGGATAACCAAAACATTCAGCCAGTCCATAACGAATAGCTGGCGCAGGTACAGCAACCGTATATTTATTTGGATCATCAATGGCCGCAAAGATTTCATCTATCCAGCTTACCACTTCATAAATTGCACCTGCCGGACAATGGGTCAGACACTGGCCACAATTTACACACAACCCAGGATGAACAACTTCCCGTGGTCCGTCTTCGCCTACAGGCCTAATGGCTCCGGTCGGACAATACTCACCACAGGTGCCGCATTCAATACACTTGGTCTTATCTACTTGCACAAAGAACATTTCCGCGGGATCTGTTGCCTTGCTACTAGGCACTACCCCTAAATACCCTACACCTTCACACTGACGCATCGCAAACCTCCTTTGGGGTTATTAAGTAACACAAAAATCCAATTTCGTATTAAACACATAGCATAAAATGGTGTTATTTGTCAACAAAAAAAGTTACACCACCCCTTTCCAGAAGAAAGGGGTGGTAAAGATTATGTTCTTGCACGGTAAGTAGTATGCAACAGATGGTGGGAAAGATGACTTAAAGGCTCTTTGAGGAAGTCTTGATAGAGTTGTTTTATCTCTGGATTTTCATGGGATTTACGTAAAGAACGGTGTCTATCATCAGTATTTAATCCCTCTATCCTTGCCTCTATGGTCTTAAGAGAAGTCAGAACAGGCTGTCCACCCCCACCTATGCAGCCGCCAGGACAGGCCATAAATTCAATAAAGGTACATTTTGCAAACTCACCGCCTGCCTTTACGGAGTCACAGATCTCCTTAACTGCCTTTAGGCTATGCGCTACGGCTACTTTAATTTTTTTGCCGTTTATGCCAATTTCAGCCGTTTTGATATTGTTTAGGCCGCCCAATATTTCAAACTCTAGTTTAGAAAGGCCTTTGCCCGTAATTACTTCATAGGCCGTTCTTAGGGCCGCCTCCATTACGCCACCTGTACGGCCAAAGATGGTGGCTGCACCTGTATACTCACCCACCAAGGGATCAGGCCTTTCTTCTGGCATCTCTTTAAGATCAATTCCACCCATTTTTAGCAAACGGGCACACTCCCTGGTCGTTAAGACATAATCCACATCTGGAAATCTTTCTCCTTCTCCAACCTCTCCTTTTTCTATCCAATACTTCCAGGCACCACACATTTCCTCCCTTGTGCATTCAAACTTCTTGGCGGTACAGGGCATAATGGAAACGACGATCATCTTGCGAGGATCAATCCCTCTCTTTTCCGCCAAATAGGTCTTGGCAATTGGACCAAACATCTGCTGCGGTGATTTGGCCGAAGAGATATGAGGAATAAGCTCTGGATAAAAGGTCTCACAGTATCTTATCCAGGCCGGACAACAGGAGGTAAATTGGGGCAAAACTCCACCTTCGGTAATGCGCTTAACTAACTCATGCCCTTCTTCCATGATGGTCAAGTCGGCGCCAAAATTGGTATCACCCACATGGTCAAAGCCAAGCCGACGCAGGGCGGCGTAGAGCTTACCCATAACCAGACTACCTGCTGGCATGTCAAAGAATTCCCCCAAACTCGCCCTTACAGATGGAGCAAACTGGACAACAACAAACTTATCTTTATCCTGCAATGCCTCCCAGACATCAAAAATATTATCTTCCTCGTGAAACGCAGCCACAGGCTGGCTAAAAGGACATAACTTACATCCCATCCATTCTACAAAGGCCTTAATGTTTTGTTCCGCATAACCCAAAGGACAAACCAAAACACACTGTCCACAGCGCACGCATTTTTGGTCATCTATCAAAACCCCTTGGTCAGGATCCATACACAGGGCCCCTACTTCCTGAATCTCGTTACAAATCGTTACACATCCACCGCAACGCACGCATTTATTGGCATCATGCACGGTAGATGGCCAAGACTTTCGCAGCTCAAACTGCCAACCTTGCCGGGCCTCAAAGTCCAATAAACGGCTGTCTGCCGCATCCCGAGCGACAATTTCTTGCATCTCTCGTATAAGCAGACATTCATGATCTTTTTCTAACTTCTCCAGCCGTTCGGCTAAGAGTTTTTTAATCGTTTCACTTTCAGTGTTGATCTCCATCCCTTCTTGCACCAGCTTTTGCTTGAGAGCTAGTGCAGAATAAACTTTGCCATTGACTTCAACCAAATTTAACAAAGGACAATCTGGATTTTGGATAAAGGCATAAAATGGGTGATCTAGTCGGTAAAAAGACTTACCTTGCTTTTGCAATAATACATAAACAGTACATGCATCTACATTAAGGCTTTGTCCGTCTAAAATTACCTGCATCCTTCCCTCCTATTGTAATCCTAAACGCTCAATCTTTCCTATAAATTTCTTTATTTTTGCCTCTACCTGATCCCTATCTAGGCGTTCAAATACAGCCTCTATGCGCTCGCTGTCAAAACCGGCATCTTTTAAAATCTGCTTAAGCAAGGCTACACGATGGGTAAGGCGAAAATTACCTAACTGGTATTCACACCTTTCTAAAGGACAAGCAAAGATCAATATACCCTTTATCCCCTGCCGCAAAAGCTCCAGAATCTGCTTGGGTTCAATTCGCCCTGTACACATAACACGCAATAACTGACAGCCTTGGGGAAGAGAATTCTTTAAAAGCTCTAGTTCTTTGCCTAATAAACCCGCCCAGTTGCAGTAAAAAACAACATATTTGGGTTTTTCTTCTAGGAGCATCTTAATAAGTGTATCCACCCCCTGTTTAATCGCCCCACTCTGACATACAGCGGCACAATAACCACACCTAATGCACTTATTTAAGTCTATCTCGGGCAGCCGCCGCCACATGCCCTTTAAGGCCTTAATCTGCATGGTGATGGCCTCTTTATGACAGGCCTTTTCGCAAAGCCCACATCCCCCGCACAACTCTGGAAACCGGTTAACCAAGGCACCTACGGCCTCTACCCCCAGCGAAATAGGCATATCTACCTCCAATATTACTTTTTTATAAAAAGGTGTTACAGTTCTTATAAACTAAGAAAGGTTTTCTGTAAAGAGATAAAAAGAAAAAAAATTTAAGGGAGAAGTTATTCATCTTGGACAGGAGAAACCACGCGGAAGCAACCCTGTTTTACTCCCTTTACGCTGATCAACTTATTGGCCAACTCCTTTAAATCGCTTGTCTTGCCCTTGACCACAATAATTTCTAGACAGTGATGATGATCTAGGTGAACATGAAGGGTAGAAATAATATTGCCCACAAACGCATGTTGAAGGTCTATCAAGGTATCTACCAAGTCACGTTTTTCATGATTATAAACAAGAATAATTATCCCTGTAACCACGGCCTCTGGAATGGTTTCTAATGCTTGCGAAAGATAATCCCTTAGACACTGAGCAATGGCTTGTGAACGATTTTTAAATCCTTTTTTTTTAATAAACTCATCAAAATCTCTTAATAACCCTGCTTCCATAGAAATGCCAAACCGGACTAAATTACCCATTATGCACTCCTTTCAAAAGATTTTTTATTATAAGCTTTTCTTATCAGTTAATATTAGCCTAAAGCTTAATATTAAACAAGCAAAAATAGATCCCAAAATCCGTGATTGCCCTCCAATAGAGCCCACAAGTAGGCTGTAATAAAGCGATTTTTTTAAAAAACGTCTTTCACCTAAAAGGTGAAAAACATTCATCTTTTCCTCAAGCCCAATTATAATTATAGCGCCTCCGCTCGCTCATGCGGTCAAGGGCAAGCCCTACGAGTGGCCTTCGGCCAGCCTTGACTTCGCTCGCTTCGGCGCAAATTTCTTTTTGAGACCAGAAGGAAAAAGGAAAATTTCTTTTTCCCTTTCCTCCTTTGTGATTTTTCTTTTTGCCAAGGCCGAGTGTGGTCAAGGGCAAGCCTGCAGGGCGCAGCCTGCGCCTAAAGGCGCAGGTCGGAGCGAGCAAGGCGAGCGTAGACCCTTGACCACCTAACGAGGCCTTGGCGTATAATTTCTTTAAGTAAGGAGGAAGGGAATTTCATCAATTTTTGCGGAATACTATAAATCAATCGCGGATTTTGGGAGATACTAAGCTTTGCGCATTACCCATCACACATTACACGCTTCCTGCTGCATTGTCTTTTCGGACTATTTCTGTTACACTGAGAATCTCATAAACTGAGTAGAGATGGAGATAAAAATGGCGAAGGTAATCATGACTGCCGAGGAAATGAAAAGGGCATTGATGCGCATTGCCTATGAAATCTTAGAACACAATAAGGGAGGTGAAAATCTGGCCTTGATTGGTATTCACACTGGCGGGGCATTTTTGGCTAAACGCCTGCGGGACATTATTACTCACATAGAGGGCAAATCTCCTTTTTTAGGCACACTGGACATTAACCTTTACCGGGATGACTGGACACGACTTTCCCAACAGCCCCTTTTAAAAAAGACAGAAATTCCATTTAATATAGACGACAAAATTGTTATTTTAGTAGATGATGTCATTTTCACTGGTCGTACCATCCGGGCCGCCATGGATGCCATTATGGACTTTGGCCGACCACAAAAGATAGAAGTAGCCGTGCTTGTTGACAGAAATCACCGCGAGTTACCGATTATGGCCAATTACATTGGGCTTTATGTGCCCACGGCCAAGAACGAACGGGTAGATGTGTATTTAGAGGAGAAAGACAGCAAGGATGAGGTCGTTATCACCTAAGGAGGAGAGAAGCCATGGTTGAAACTATCTATGTCAATACTACCAAACGTACCCAATTTATTGACATTACGACCAAGGTAGAAGAAGTAGTAAAAAAGCATAACATAGATGACGGAATTTGTGTAGTTTATGTGCCTCATACCACTGCTGGGGTAACCATTAATGAAAATGCCGATCCTAGTGTTCCAGAAGACATTTTGAAGATTCTTAACCAGATTATCCCCTGGCAGGCCGACTATAAACACTTAGAGGGCAACTCTCCAGCCCATATAAAGGCCAGTCTCATCGGTTCCTCAGTCACGGTGATTGTAGAAAACAATCGCCTTGTGCTGGGCACCTGGCAGGCCATCTTTTTCTGCGAATTCGATGGACCTAGGAACAGAAAAGTTTGGGTAAAGTGTATAAAAGGCTAACTAATCATGCTGCGCTTTTTTCTTGTATTTACCTGGATTGCTGTCATAAGCTTTGTCTTTTATCCTATTGCCCTTGTAGCTAGCCTTTTGCCCTGGACTAAGAGGACAGTACCTCATCTTTTGGCTCGGTTTTGGGCCAAGACCATCCTTTGGGTAAGTGGGATAAAGGTAAAAATCATTGGCCTTGAAAACATTGATCTCAAACGACCATATGTCTTTGCTGCCAATCATCAAAGTCAATATGATATCTTTACGCTGATGGCCTATTTACCGGTCCAATTTAAGTGGATGGCCAAGCAGAGCCTTTTTTATATTCCCCTGGTAGGATGGGGCATGAAGGCCTGTGGTTATATCCCCGTAAAGCGAGAAAGCCCAAAGGAGGCATATAAGGCCTTACTCAAGGCCATGAAAAAGATAAAAGAGGGCTATTCCATTATTGTTTTTCCCGAAGGCACGCGCAGCCTTGATGGAAGGATCAGACCATTTAAGGGCGGAGGAATGCTTTTGGCCCTGCGGACAGGGGTGCCTATTGTGCCGGTGACTATCATCGGCACAAGACACATTCTGCCTAAGGGGGGAAAACGGATAAAAAAAGGCGAGGTTACTATTGTTATAGACAAACCTATAGAGGTAAAGGGGTTTACGGAAAAAGACAAACAAAAACTGGCAGAAAAAATAAGGCAAATTGTGTTAAAAAACTATAAACTGCATGGTGGCAGCGTAAATGGAGGATAAGTTAATGCCTTCTTTGGATAAACTTCCCAAACATGTAGCGGTTATCATGGATGGCAATGGCCGCTGGGCAAAAAAGAGAGGGCGTCCTCGTTTCTTTGGTCATCAGGAAGGTACCAAAAGGGCCAAGGAAATCGTAGAGGCAGCCAGAGAAATCGGTATAAAAGTCCTTACCCTTTATACCTTTTCCTTGGAAAACTGGCAACGACCCAAGGAAGAAGTAGAGTTTCTCATGCAACTGTTGGAAAAGTACCTTAAACAAGAGATTTCCAATATAATCAAGCAAGATATACAATTTAGAGTATCTGGTGATCTAAGTTTACTTCCTGCTTCTACCTATAACATAATCCAAGAAGCCATTCAAAAGACAACCCACTGCCAGCAGATGATTTTAAACTTGGCCTTAAGCTATGGCGGACGGCAAGAAATCATTCAGGCGGTTAAAGGAATTGTTAAAGATGTCCTAGCAGGAAAGATCACACCAGAAGAGATTGACACCACTCTTTTTCCTCGTTATCTCTGGACAAAAGGTTTGCCTGATCCTGATCTTATTATCCGCACCAGTGGGGAGATGCGTCTAAGTAATTTTTTAATCTGGCAGGCTGCCTATGCTGAACTTTATGTTACCCCTACCCTGTGGCCTGACTTTGGCAAAGAGGATTTTATAAAGGCTTTAAAGGATTATCAGCGGCGCGAACGCCGGTTTGGCAAGACTTCTGAACAATTAAAAGGAGAAAGAAAGAGTGAATAGAGAGCATAGAAAACGCATCTTTACGGCCATTCTGGCCTTGCCTATTCTCATTTGGTTTGTCCTTTGCTCACCTTTATTTTTCTTTACTTTCTTTGTGCTTTTGATAGGGGGCTTTGCCACTTGGGAGCATGCCAGGATATGGCAGCTTAAACAAAAAAGCCTTCTTTATCTCTGCCTCTGCCTTAATATCTTGTTTTTATTCTTCTTTGCTTCACACCGACCCCTTTTGGGACTAGTCCTTACCTTCTTTCTTCTTGCTCTCTTCTTCATCGCTACCTATGGACGTCAACCTGAATTGACTGCCCACTTACCTATTGTCGCCCTTAGTCTCCTCTATCCTGCCCTTCTTTTGGGACATGCCTTTTGTTTCCTTTCTCTCATCAAAGGGAGGTTCCTTCTACTTTGGACATTGTTTATTGTCTTTGCCAGCGACACCGGGGCCTTTTATTTGGGATGCCGTTTTGGCAAGCACAAGCTTTATCCAGCCGTAAGTCCCAAAAAGTCCTGGGAGGGATTGTTTGGTGGTATGGCCAGTGCCTTTGTGCTGGGACTCCTGTCAAACTCTTTTCTCCCAACGGCCCATTTTAAGGCCCTGTTTCTAGCCCCATTTTTAACTATCATAGAACAAGTTGGTGATTTTTTTGAATCTGTGATTAAACGTCATGCAGGGCTAAAGGATAGTGGGCAAATTTTACCAGGTCACGGTGGCTTATTGGATAGAATTGACGGGGTATTATTTGCCTTGCCCTTTAGTTATTATATCTGGCAGTGGTGGTTAAAATGAAATACCTAAGTATCCTGGGTTCTACGGGCTCTATCGGACGTCAAACCTTGGAAGTAGTATCTCAATTCCCAGAAAGATTTAAGGTGCTTGGCTTAGGGGCAGGGAAAAATGTAAGTCTCTTAAAAGAGCAAATCCTGACCTTTAAACCCAAATGGGTGTGCATGCTTGATAAAGAAAGGGCAGAGGGATTAAAGAAAATCCTGCCCAAGGGAATAAAAACAGAAATCCTTTACGGTGAGGAAGGATATGTGGAACTGGCTACGCGGCCTGAAGTTTCTCTTGTCGTTTCGGCCATGTTGGGCATCAGTGGTCTAAAGCCCACCTTGGCAGCTATAAAGGCTGAAAAAACCGTTGCCCTAGCCAATAAAGAGGCCTTGGTGACTGGAGGCAATCTTATAAAAAAGGCCATTAAGCGGGAGGATCAACTCCTACCTGTAGATAGCGAACACAGTGCTATTTTTCAGCTTTTGTCTGGAAGAAGAAAAGAAGAAGTAAAACACATTATCCTTACGGCTTCTGGAGGTCCCTTCTGGGAAAGGAAGGTAGATCTAAGTAGGATTACGCCCCAAGAGGCCATTCAGCATCCCCGTTGGTCTATGGGGGCCAAGATCAGTGTGGACTCGGCCACCTTGATGAATAAGGGCCTAGAAGTCATTGAGGCCATGTGGCTATTTGACCTAGGGCTTGAACGGATAAAGATCCTTATTCACCCTCAAAGTCTTGTGCACTCTTTGGTGGAGTTTAAAGACGGCACTATTTTTGCCCATTTAAGCCAACCGGACATGAAACTTCCTATTGCCTTTGCCCTAAACTATCCTGAAAGGCTGGAATTGTCCTTACCCCCTCTAAACTTATGGGAACATAACCTAAGCTTTTTTCCTCCTGATTTTGAACGCTTCCCCTGTTTAAAGCTGGCCCTAAAGGCAGCTAAGATAGGAGGAAGCATGCCTGTGGTGCTAAATGCCGCCAACGAGGTGGCCGTAGAGAGCTTTTTAGGCGGAAAGATTGGCTTTACAGACATTCCTCGCTTGATTGAAGCCGTGATGCAAATACATAAGCCGATAAAAGATTTGGACTTAGAGACCATTTTTGCTATAGATAATTGGGCAAGGAAGGAAACCATGTCTCTGATTGAAACAGGAGGAAACAACAATGATTAACCTAGAAAGACTAAAGGAGACCTTTATTCACCTAGTTCGTCTGGCTAGTCCTTCCAAACAAGAAGGACTAGTAGCCAGTTATGTCAAGGAATATTTAAACGAGCTTGGGATTGCGTGGACAGAGGATAAGGCCAAAGATGTATTAGGAAGTACTTGTGGCAACATCGTTGGCTGGGTAGACGGAGAAGGAGATATTCCCCTTATGCTCAATGCCCACCTGGATACGGTGCAGAAGCCAGGAGAGGAAATAGTCGTCAGAGAAAAAAACGGCATTCTCAAAAGTGACGGCACAACTATTTTGGGGGCAGATGATAAATCGGGTGTAGCCATTATTTTGGAAGTATTAAGGACCATCAAAGAACATAATCTTCCGCATCCGCCCTTACAACCTGTATTTACCATCTGCGAAGAGATTGGCCTTTTAGGCGCAAAACATCTGGATTATTCTCTCCTTAAGGCCAAGTGGGGATTAGTTTTGGATGGAGGCAATCCGGCGGAAATCATCCATCGGGCCCCAACGGCTAACCGTTTGCAAATTAAGGTCATGGGTAAGGCTGCTCATGCTGGAGTGCATCCAGAAGAAGGCATTAATGCCATCTGGTTAGCGGCAAAGGCTATATCTTCTTTACAGCTAGGACGTATTGATGAAGAAACCACCTGTAATCTAGGACTAATAGAAGGCGGCACGGCCACAAACATCGTACCGGATGAGGTAGTGATAAAAGGTGAAGTAAGGAGTCACAAAAAAGAAAAGCTAGAAGCCCAAACAGAGAAGATTATAAATGCCTTTAAAGAGACTCTTAAAGCCGTGCCTAAAAAGGGGGATCTGCCAAAGATAGAAATTAGTGTTAAAGATGACTATCCTTTAATGTATGTGAAAGAAGATCATCCCCTTATTCAGTTGGCAAAAAGGGCGGGCGAAAGGTTGGGTTTAAACATGCAGTTAAAGGTAAGTGGGGGAGGTAGTGATGCCAACATTTTTAACGACAAGGGCATCGTAAGTATCATTATAGGCACGGGTATGAAAAAAGTACACACTTGTGAAGAACTCATCCCTTTACAAGATATGGAAAAATCTGCTAATCTATTGTTGAATATTATAACTTTAAAACCTTAGCTGGAAAGGAGAGGCCATGAAATTAGAGTTGATCCTTTTGGGACTCTTGAAAAACAAAAGTATGCATGGGTATGAAATTAAAAAGCTTATTAAGGATGAAATTAGACCTCTTACTAATGTGACGCTTACTTCTATTTATTACACCTTAGAAAAACTTGCTCAAAAGGGGTTTCTGTACTGTGAAAAGGAAAGAGAGGGCAATAGGCCAGAGCGCCATGTCTATCATATTACGCCAAAAGGGGAAAAATATTTTAAAAGGCTGGTTATTCGTAGTCTTGTCATCCTAGAAAGGCCGTTCTTTAATCTAGATGTAGGCCTTTATTTTTTGGAAAAACTTCCTCCACCTAGCCCGGAACGGATGGAAAGGCTGTTAAATAAAAGAATTGCTAATTTAAAGGAAGCCATTGCGTGGGCGGAAAAATTAGAAAAAAAACTAGCACAAAAAAATGAGCCTTTTTACAGGACGCTTATCCCAGAACATCTGAAAAAACTGTTAGCATCGGAGGTGGCTTTCACAGAAGAACTAAAGCGTCTTTTTACCACCTCCTGATTTGTTTATTTTTCAAATACAGGTTCGCCTAGGACGGTAAATCTAACCCATTCAAAGGCAAATTTTAATAGTGCAGTTTCATCTTCTTTAGCCCTTTCTAGTCTTTCCTTTGGCACAATCTTTTTTATCATAGGGCTTTCTTTAACGAAGAGTTTAAACTTGTCTATATTATAGCAGGCCAGGTAAAACATTTGCCACGGTTCTCCTTTAAGATAGGAAATACGTTCCCAGTTGGGACTGTTAGTTACCGTCCTATATGCTTTTTCCATTTCTAGATATGGCTTTAATCCCTGATCCTCTATCCATTCCTCTACCGTCCATTCTCGCTTCTCTTCAAAACCCTTACAGAAAGGAAATTTTATAAGATGATATTCTCCGTCCTTTTCTGTTTGTTCAATGGGATAAGCACGACAGGGCCATGGTCTATCAGGATAGATAGTACACCCATCTGGGGTTACAAAAGGACAAGTCTTCTCTTCATTATCCTCCATCTTTAAAAGCACTACTGGCAGTCCCTTTTGCCCCTTTCGCGGTAGGGTGTATTTAACCAAAAATTCTTCTGAAGAAATACCCAAGGCATTCTTCATGCGCAAGACATCATAGGGTAAAAGCCAAATATTTACCTTGCGACAACACTGGGTATAACAGGAAAGACCTTTGTGACAGGCAAAATTAAACTTGCTCTCGGCAGTCAAAATTTCTTCAGACATTAGCTTTCCTCCCATAAGTTTTGTGGTGAGAGATTAACAGAAATGAGATTAAATGTGAAGGGGAAAAGCCCAAAATCCGTGGTTGACCTCCCAAAATCCCCACAAGTTGCTTGTCATAAAGGGATTTTTTAAAAAACGCCTTTCACCTAAAAGGTGAAAAACATTTATTTTTTCTTCAAGACCCAATCATAATTGTAGCGCCTCCGCTCGCTTATGCGGTCAAGGCCAAGCCCTACGGGTGGCCTTCGGCCAGCCTTGACCTCGCTCGCTACGGCGCTTTTTTCTTTTTGAGGCCAGGAAGAAAAAGAAAAATTTCTTTTTCCCCTTTCTCCTTGCGATTTTCCTTTTTTGCCAGGGCCGAGGGCGGTCAAGGGCAAGCCCGCAGGGCGCCGCCTGCGCCTTTGGCGCAGGTCGCAGCGAACGCAGTGAGTGAAGACCCTTGACCGTATAACTGAGGCCCTGGCATATAATTTTTAAAAAGGAGAAGGGATAATGCTGGCATTTTTCTTAATGCCTGCCTCATCTTAAATGCCTTCTTTTAAAAATCAATCACGGGCTTTGGGAAGGGAGTTGACGAACGCCAAGATTTTTGTTATCAAAAGCCGACCGCAAACAGGAGGATATATATGGGTAGGCACAAAAAACATGAACGCAGACGGGAGATAGAAAGACGGAGGAGGCGGCGGTTAAAAAGGTTAAAGTTGAGAAAGAAGGGGTTATTACCACCACCAGAACAATCTGTTAAAAAAGACGCGGCTGAATAGGTTTAACAAAAACATAGGGAAAGGGTGCCAGGATGAAAAGGACTTACCAGCCACACATCAAAAAAGGCAAGAGGGTACATGGATTTCGTGCCCGGATGAAAACCAAGGCCGGTAGAAAGGTGTTAAAGAGAAGACGGGCTAAAGGAAGAAAGAGGTTGACTGTATTTAGTTAATGAAAAGATTTGGTTTAGCCCGATGGGAGCGCATTCGTAAACGTCAGGAATTTTTAGATGTTACACAAAATGGGCAGAAATACTACACGCCACACTTTATTGTGTTTTTAAAGCCCAACCCTCAAGGCCTATTGCGGTTAGGCGTAACGGTTAGTCGTCGGGTAGGCAAGGCAGTAAAGCGAAATAGAGTAAAACGACTCTTAAGGGAATTTTTTAGATTGCATAAATACCAGTTGCCTAAAGGACACGACATTGTGATTATTGCCAAACCCAAGGCAGCGACGTTAACTTATCATGATATAGTTAAAGAATTGAGTAACTTATTGTGTAACCCCAGATGAAGCACTTTGTTATATTTACAATAAAATTTTACCAAAGATTTATCTCTCCCCTTTTCCCTCCCTCTTGCCGTTTTTATCCCACCTGCTCCTCTTATGCCATAGAGGCCATTAGGCGCTATGGCTTGTTAAGGGGCGGTCTTTTGGCCCTAAAACGTGTGGCCAAGTGTCATCCCTTTCATCCTGGCGGATATGACCCTGTAAAGTAATTCAAAAAACCTATTTTGGAGAAAAAAGATGGCTTACCGGGCAATATTAGCATTTGTATTATCTATGCTGGTCATTATTATATATGATATATTTTTTGTCCCCCAAAAACCCGTGCCTAAAAACGTACCTCAGACGACCATAGCCAAACAAAAAAAACAAAAAGAAGCTCCTTCTCAAAAGGCTCTACCTCTAACTAAACCAAGCTTGGTCAAGGACTTAGGTAAGGAAATCGTCGTTTCTACTCCTCTTTACCAGGCCGTCTTTTGTGAAAGCGGAGGCAGAATAAAAGATTTTATCTTAAAAAGATATCGGCAAACTGTAGATCCCCACTCGCCTCCTGTACATATCGTTGTTGCTAATGAAGTTTTACCCTTAGGGCTTCGCTTTTTACATAAAAACATACCTCTAGATACCGCTTATTTTACCCCTGACAAGTTCCAACTTACCCTTAAAAAAGGAGATAAGCCTCAGCGTCTGACCTTCACGACCAGTCTTAACGGACTGGTGGTAAAAAAGGTCTTTACTTTTTATCCAGATGACTATCATATAGACATGGACATTCAGATTACCAATCAGACTAAAAACGACCTTTCAGATAATCTAGTTATCTTTTTGGCCAACAAATGGCCTAAGGAAAAAGATCGCTACGGGTTTAGAGGGGCAATCTTTTATTTACAAAATAAGTTTGATAAAATAAAGTGGAAGAAAATTAAGGGAGAGATGGTTAAATCAGGTGAACTTCGGTGGGCTGGTTTGAGTGATAAGTATTTTATGACAACGCTAGTCAACAAACATTTGCAAAAATCTTCCTTTGTTGTCTCCCGTGAAGGGCAGGTTTTAGTAGGAGAATGGCTTACCCCACCGATGAAGATTAAGCCCGGTGAGCAAAAGGATATTTCTTTTCTGCTTTATTTTGGCCCTAAAGAATTAGAAAGGCTAAAAAAATTAGGGTATCATCTAGATAAAGCTGTGCATTTTGGCTTCTTTGACACGATTGCCAAGTGGCTTCTTTATGTCCTTAAGTGGTTTTATAAATACACACACAACTATGGGCTGGCCATCATCCTTTTGACTGTAGTGATCAAGATTCTCTTTTGGCCCCTTACCCATATGAGCTATGAGTCTATGCGCCGTATGCAAAAGCTACAGCCCCATATCCAGCGTCTGCGGGAGAAATATAAGGATGATAAAGAAGCACTTAATCGGGAATTAATGAAGCTTTACAAGACATATAAGGTTAATCCTATGGGAGGCTGCCTGCCTATGCTTCTGCAAATTCCAGTCTTCTTTGCCCTTTACATGGCCCTCGCCTATGCGATAGAGCTACGCCATGCCTCCTTTATTACCTATCTCCCCTTTACCCACAAACTTTGGCTGGCAGACCTCTCGGCCAAAGATCCCTATTACATCACCCCTATCTTGATGGGTATTTCTATGTTTGTCCAACAAAAGATGACACCAAGCACGATGGACCCCTCGCAAGCAAGGTTTATGCTCTTTATGCCGATTATTTTTACCTTCCTGTTTTTAAATTTTCCTTCTGGGCTTGTGCTTTACTGGTTGGTCAATAATCTTTTGTCTATCGTGCAACAGGCCTATGTTAACCGCAAACTAGGAGGATAGTGATGGAAACCTATGAATTTGAAGGCAAAACTGTAGAAGACGCCATAGCCAAGGCATGCGAAACTTTAAATGCCAAACGGGAAGATTTAAACATTGAGATCATCTCTGAAGGTAGCACTGGTATCTTTGGCTTGATGGGTTTAAAAAAGGCCAAGATTAGAGTCTCTCTCAAAAAAGGAAAAGAAGAGGCAATCAAGCTTGCTCAAGAGATGCTAGAAAAACTCCTTTCTTATTTCCCTATGCCTACTAAGATTGAAACTGAAATTAGCGAGACAGAAGTGAGGTTTAACATTATTGGAGACGGTTCTGGTATCCTCATTGGTAAACAGGGACAGACCTTAATGGAATTGGAACATCTGTTTCAAAAGATGGTCCAAAAGCAGTGGAAGGGGCTTTTGCCGGTTAAGATCACTCTAGATGCAGAAGGATATCGGCAACGTCGGACAAAAAGTCTTGCTGATTTGGCCAAAAAGCTGGCGGCCAAGGTAAAAAAAACGGGGAAAGTCCTTTCTACCCTACCACTGCCAGCAAAAGAGCGAAAGATCATTCATCTTACTCTTCAAAAAGACAAGCAGGTGAAGACACAAAGTGTAGGGGAAGGAGAACTCAAGCGGGTAAATATCATTCCCCTTAAAAGGCGTAGGGCAAAAAGATAAGCCCTCAAAGTTGACAATAGGCCTTATGCCAAAAGTAAATCTTACCCCTTTCCCTCAAGGGACAAGGGGGCCTCTTGCCTCTCTTTGTTTTTTTGGTAAAAATTGGCTTATGAAATGTATTGGTGATCTTATTTCCCTGCCTGTATTAAAAACGGTCATCCATTTAAAGGATGCCCTGTCACCAGAAGGCAGGCAGCTTAAGGCTGAACTTGTCTTTACCAGAGAAGTTACTAGGGCCTTTCAGGCGATTTATTACAGTCTGGCCGAAGAAAGGGGCAAAGGCTTTTTTATTGAAGGGGGATATGGAAGCGGTAAGTCCCACTTTTTGGCGGCCCTTTATCTCTATCTTTCTGCTAGAGAAATTCCCCCTCTGCCAGAAATCCCCAAGCCCACAGGTCCTTGGCTGGTCATTCCTATCTCTCTCCTTGATTATGGTAGTGAGATAAGACTTCAGGAAATTGTCTTAGAGGCCATTAATGCCGCCTTACAAAGACGATTTGCGCGGGCTTTTGTTCCTACAAACTTTTTAGAACAATTGAAATCTCTTCTCTCTCCTTATAAAGAAAAACTTGGGATATTCAGGCAACAACTGGGCATTTCTGAAGACGAACTTTTCAGCCTGAAATACTGGCCGCATTTAAATAGATTACTCCAGGAGCTTGCCCTTCCCTATCGGCCTGTCTTAGAAAGAAGGAGCTTATTTGAACACTTAAAGGAAATCCTGGCTGAAAAGCGACAGAAGGGCGTTGTGTTGTTGATAGATGAACTTTCTGAGTTTCTTAAGGCCAAGTCAGGCTCAGGCGAGTTTCAGGAAGATATTCGGTTTTTACAATTTTTAGGAGAAATAGCCCCTGAGGTGCCCCTTTGGATTGTGGCGACCCTGCAGGAACGCATTGAGACCACAGGCGATATTCCGCAAGAGGCCTTTGCCAAGATCAAAGACCGTTATCCCGTGCGTCTTCTCTTTGCCGGCAGCCACATTGAGGAAATCGTGAGTGATCGTCTGGTGAAAAAACGGCCTGGGGCAAGGGCGTATCTGCAGGAACTCTATCAGAGATTCAAACAGACCTTTAATTACCTTCCCTTTGACTGGGAGAAGTGGTATCGGCTTTATCCAGTGCATCCCCTCACCATCCAGCTTTTGGATGAACTACGCGGGCTCTTTTCCCAACACCGTGGAGCAGTAGACTTTGTCTATAGCCGTCTTAAAGGCGATCCGAAAAGGCACATCCCAGCATTACTTGATGCCCCAGCCCAGACATTGCTTTCCCCTACTTTGATCTTTGACCACTTTCTAGATAGAATCAGAGAAACGCTAGAAACCAATCCCTATTACGAACGTGTCTATCGTCTCTATACCCAGCTCATTCCCAAGCTCTTTCCTGACCCGGACACACAGAAGGTGGCCTTACAGCTGATAAAACTTCTGATCCTATTGGCCATTTCTCCTATTCAACACCGTCCCAGCACTAAGGAGCTTACCCTAGCCATCCTTTATCCATTCACCGACCTTGATCCCACTTTAAACTTCCGTTTCGTTCACGATATCCTCACCCTTTTGGCCCAACAAGGGGCATACTTGCGGCATGAAACAGGGGAGGATTTTTTAAAAGACAAGTTTTATCTTGATTTAGAAGAAGATACACAATTTATCCTGAAAAAGCGCTATGAACATTTAAAAAAAGAACTTTCTCCTCAAGACAGTCGGGTCTATAACTTTATTTACACCCATGCCCATGCTTCTTTTATTCCTTTCGCTGAACTTTATTTAAATGATGTCTTAGAGACAGACCTCATTTGGCAAAACACCAGGCGGAAGGGAAAGATTTATTTCCTTGAAACAGAAAAACTGCCTTCTATTTTAGAAGAAATCAATACCTCTTTGCGCACGGCCGATTTTTTTCTGTTTATCCTCAAGCATCCCCTTAAAGAGACCTTTACCCCCCCTGCCCTTCCCCCAGGCGTTGCCATCTGGGAACCAGGGGAGATTAATGAAGAGAGCTTACAAAAGGCCTATATTTATGGACAGCTTTTAGAGCACTATCAAAACGACAATACCCGCCGTGGCCAGCGTTTTAAAGCAGCGGTGCAGGAACTCTTTCAAGATAGCCTCAAACAGGCCGTGCAAGAAATTACCTGGTCATATCGCCAGGGCACCCTATACCTTTCAGAAAAGGACACGGCCCAGGTCGTTATCTTTAGCCAAAACAATTGGCATCGTTTTTTAGAAGGCATGGTGGCCCTGATTTTAGAAAGACGCTACCCTCAGCACCACCTTATTGCCCCCCACACCCTCCCACCACCTTTGTTTCAGCGACAACACCTGGCCGAGGCGGTGATTATTCCCGGAGAGATCACCCTCAAACGCGGGGAGAAATCTCTTAAGATGCTTATAGAGGGGCTTTTGCGCCCGCTGGGTATGCTTAAAAAGATACCTGGGGGCTATCGGATTGCCATTGAAGGTACACGTTCCCCGCTTTTAAAAGAGGTATTGACCCTTTTTCAATCTCAGCCCGTGTGGAAGGAGAAGGCATTGTATGAATACCTACGCTGGGGAGAATTTGGTCTTTGCCAGGAGCAATATGAGCTTCTGCTTCTCGGCCTTATCCACACAGGCACCCTCATTCCCTATAGACAAAACAGACGTCTGCCAGCCATTAAGATAAATCTGACCAATCTAGATAAGATTGATACCCTGGAACAGGCCCAAGGCTTAAGTCCAGAAGAAAGTGAACTTCTTATCTCCCTGCCTTTTCTTCCCTCCAATTTGCAGGAAAAGGCACTAGAAGCGAAGCAACTTACCATTACCCAGCAGGATGCCTTATGGCAGTTTTTAAAAAAATTTAAGGAAGAACACTACCCCAAAGTGCAGGCGCTAGAGGCCTTTTTTGTCCAATACAAGTCTCACCCCCTCTTTTCGGCCGAGGCCTTAGGGCTTGCCCAAGAAACTATTCAGAAATGCAAGGCATTACTTGAGGCCATAAAGATCTCCTTACCAGTCACCGAAGGTCTTAAACGCTTCTGTGAAGCCTTAAAGGACATGTCCTTTTTAGACATCCTTTATGCACGCTGGCAAAGTCTAGAAGCATTTTATGAAAAGAGAAATCGCGTCCTGTTTATCTATAACTACTTAAATCACCCTGATTTACACATCCCTCCTGATCAGGAAGAACTTTCTGGCCTCTGTCAGGCTGCCAGGGCGGTTATGCTTAAAGAAAACCTCCTCTTTCAACCGAAGGCCATCACCATTTTGGAAGAAAAGTTTCAGGCCTTTTTTAACGCCTATACTTATGCCTATGCCGAGGCCCATCATGCGCAATTTGCCCCTGAACGCTTTACCCCGTATTTTCAACTACGGCAGGAAGATGAATATAAATTGCTTAAAACTTGGGCAGCTATTCCCGTTTTACCAGCGCGGGCCTTTTTAGAAGAAATAGAGACAGAGTTAAATCGGATTTTAAGGCAGATGTGCCGTCAGGATGTCCTTAGCTGCCTACAGGAGGCCCCTGTATGTAAGTGTGGCTGGCACTTAGGCGAAGGCCTATTTCTACCCCCTGCTGCCCAGCTTCAGGCCCGTATGCAAGAGGGCATTACCGCCTCACTTCAAGCCTTACAATCCCCTCCTCTAGCCGAACAGCTTAAGGAGTATGTTACAGGACTAAAGGAAATCGGTGAAAAAAAGCTGGCGCAGGAAATAAAAAATACGCTTAGGTCTCACCGGGATGTGAAAGCCCTTATGCGCCTGACACCCCATCTCAAAAAGGCATTCTCCCATGGAATTAAAATTGTAGAGAGAAATCTAGATAGCCTCATTACACGCTTAAAAGGGCAAAGTTTAACCAAGGCACAAATTGTAGCCATTTTTAACGAGTGGCTAGAAGGAAGAGAAGGACTTCGCCCTGAAACCTATGTAAAGATTACGAGCTCTGTCAGTGGTATTCCCCCGGCCCTAGAGTTAACTATAAGGGAATATGACGCCTCTTTTTTGCCCTTAGTGCAAAAGTGGCAAGAACGTTTTTTTGCCCTCTTAGTTTATATCGCCTGGTGCCATTTACATGGCCTGCCTGTAGTTTTGGCGGCTGAGCTGGCGCGGGTGCCAGAAACAGAGTGGCAAGGACAGCAGGCCAGCCTTTTAAAATTGGCCTTAAAATGCTTGGAAGAAGAGGCCTTTAAGGAATGGGCACAGGAAATAGAAGATGAAGAGGTGCTCTGGCAATATCTACAAAGTTATCAAGCTGACTTATCCCTAGCCTTTACCCGCGAAAGACTTTTCCCCCGCCTTAAGAACAAAATCTTGGCCGTGCTTTTAGAAAGAGGAGAAGAAATACCTTTTGATGGCCTGGATGAAGATACACAAAGAGTGATTACAAGTTATAAGGCCCTAGAGTCCCTTACCCAGATGTCAGTACCATCTCTTTCTGAGCGTAAGGAGTGGGAAAGTTTTTATAAAGAAAAACTCCTCTCTTTTGAGACCCACTTGGGTATTCTCCTTGCCAGCCATCTGCCCCAGACCACTATGCGCAAATTGATTAAACGCTGCCTTAGCTGGCGAAAGGAATTGGATAAGCTCTTTATTTCATTTTACAAACAACAAAGATACATTCCCTTGAAGCTTCCTCCTCAAGGCACGGCCCTGCTTTTGGATGGCATGCGTTGGGATCTGTGGGAAGAGATAAAACGAGACATTTTCCCACCCTTGGGCTACAAACTGGAGGCAGAGGGTAGCTACTGGGCTAAAGCCCCTACTGATACCTTTACCCAACTTACGGCCCTGGGCCTTGATCCCTGCTTTGAAAACATTGCCCCTGGACTACATCTTATGAAAAAGGGTAGGCTGCGCATCTTTAAGATTGATCTCATTGATACCTACATCCACAAGGCGCGGCTCCTTCCCCATATCTTAAAAGACGAAATTCTTCCTTCTCTAAAAAAGACCCTTTCTCCTCTTACCAAGGGCACAAAAAAGATCCTTGTCTTCTCTGACCACGGGTTTCGCCTAGATATCCGCGTGGCCTTAACAGGATCTTACAAACAACCCCTCTACGCCCACGGCAACATATCTCCCGAAGAAGTTATCGTTCCCTGGGCCGTATGGAAAAAGTCATAAACTAAGTGATTGCTTTAAAGGCTAGGTGCACCCAAAATCCGTGATTGCCCTACAAGAAACCCCGGAAGTATACTATAATAAAACAACTTTTTTAAAAAATGTCTTTCACCTAAAAGGTGAGAAAACATTGATCTTTTCCTCAAACCCAATCATAATTATAGCGCCTTCGCTCGCTTAGCGGTCAAGACCAAGCCCTAAGTGGTTTAGCAGCCAGCGGTGAGACGCGCTCGCTGCGGCACAAATTTCTTTTTGAGGCCAGAAGGAAAAAGGGAAATTTATCGATTTTTGCGGAATACTGTAAATCAATCGCGGATTTTGGAGGTGTATCTTTACTTGCTTTTTAAAAAACTTTATGTTATATAAATTTCAAATAAGGCCACGGAGGTCTTCTTTGTCCTGGAGGACAAGGGGCTTTCGTGGCCTTTTTTGTAGAAAACTCAAAAAAGGAGGGAGAAAAGATGCGGAAAAAGTTAGTCGGTTTCTTGGTTCTGTTGTTGTCAGGTTTATTCCCTTTAACGGCAATGGCCCATTTCATGTTGCTTTTGCCTTCAGACAATATTGTTATGCCCGATGAAAACCGCACTCTACAGCTAAAGCTCATCTTTACCCATCCAATGGAAGGTGGACCCACGATGGAGATGGCTAGGCCACAGGCGTTTGGTGTATATGTTAATGGCAAACGGTATAGCCTTCTTTCTCATCTTAAACCCATGAAATTGCCTGTATTTCCTACTTGGCACCCAGAGGCCAAGGAATATAAAGGCAAAACAGCTACAGCTTGGCATACAAGTTACACCCTTAAAAGACCAGGTGATTATCAATTCTATGTCGTGCCGCAACCTTATTTTGAACCGGCCGAAGAGCAGTTTATCTGGCAGATGGCCAAGGTAGTTGTGGACGCCTTTGGGGCAGAAGAAGGATGGGATGAACCTATTGGCTTAAAGGCTGAGATTATTCCCCTGACCCGTCCCTATGGTTTGTGGGCAGGTAATGTCTTTAGAGGTTTAGTCTTGATGAATGGCAAACCAGCACCCAACTTGGAAGTAGAAGTGGAATATTACAATGTAGGTGGCAAAATACATGCGCCAGAAGATTGCATGGTAACACAGGTGGTCAAAACCGATGCCAATGGCATCTTCTCCTATGCCATTCCTTGGGCTGGTTGGTGGGGCTTTTCAGCACTGGGAGACGGTGGTATGAAGACGTATAAGGGCAAGAAGTATCCAGTAGAAATGGATGCCGTCATTTGGGTCAAGGCATATCCTGTACCAAAAGAGGTGAAATAATGCATATTTCAGAAGGCATACTACCGGCGTCTGTGTTGGTAACCGGCGCCGTTTTAACGATAGGAGCAACGGCTTTAGGCCTTAACAAATTGGAGCATGACAAGATTCCGCAGACGGCCATCCTTTCTTCTGCCTTTTTCGTGGCTTCTCTTATTCACGTTCCTTTAGGTCCAACCAGCGTGCATCTTCTTTTAAATGGACTTGTTGGCATTATCCTAGGCTGGATTGCCTTTCCTGCCTTGCTTATCGCTCTCTTTTTACAGGCCATCTTGTTTCAGTTTGGGGGATTAACGGTCTTAGGAGTAAATACCTTTAACATGGCCTTTCCAGCAGTGGTGGCCTTTTATATTTGTCGTCCATTTTTGCGTAAAAAAAGCAAATGGGCAGTAGGAGTGGCGGGTGCGTTGGCGGCCGTCATTGGAGTGGGACTTGCTGGCATTTTCGTGGCCTTGGAGCTGGCTATTACCGGCCAGCAATTTATCCCGGTAGCCAAGTTGGTTCTGCTTGCTCATGTACCAGTAATCATTATTGAGGCCGTTATTACCAGTGTGGCCCTAGGTTTTATTCTAAGGGCCAAACCAGAAATCCTAGGAGTAAAGGTATGAAAAAGATAATTTTAGGAAGTCTCCTCATAAGTTGCCTTTTGGTAACGTCTGTTTATGCCCACAAAATTACTACCTTTGCCTATGTAGAAGATGGAATTGTCCATACGGAAACTTATTTTAGCGATGGCACCAAGGCCAAACATGCCAAGGTGAAGGTATATGATGCCAAAACTGGGAAATTGCTTTTGACCGGTAAGACAGATAAACAAGGTGAGTTTGATTTTAAACCTCCTCTCATCACTGACCTTAAAATCGTTGTAGATGCGGAAATGGGCCATCGGGCTATTACTTCAGTTAAGGAGAGCGATTTAAAAGAAGGTGGAGTAGAAAAAGGAGCATCTTCTAAGCCAGGCCCTTCTCCATCTTTCCAAACTTCAACTTCAGCGGCACCTGCTCAAATTTCAAATGATGTTTTGCGTCAAATCGTGCGGGAAGAGGTAAAAAGAGAGGTGGCACCCCTTTTAAAACAGATAGTAGAGATCAAAGAAGACCTTTCTCGTCCCTCTTTGACTACTGTCGTGGGAGGAATTGGTTATATTTTTGGTATATTTGGGCTTTGGGCTATCTGGAGAAAACGGGATTAAGAGATGTTTGAAGAATCCCTGGCCGAAGGAAGAAGTTTTCTTCATCAGCTTGATCCGCGGGTAAAGGTAGTTGTTGCCTTTAGCTATGCCATTATTGTAGCCTTATCCTCACACCTTTTAAGCCTCATTTGGGCAGGTCTATTCGTAGGCTTTCTTTTTGTATTGGCTCAACTGGAACCTCGCCGCGTGTTGCGTCAAGTCCTGGTGGCCAATTATTTTATTCTTTTACTTGTAATTGTGCTTCCCTTTACCTATCCGGGCAAAGTTCTCTATTCCGTAGGCCCCCTTTCCCTCACTAAAGAGGGGGCCATCTATGCCCTACATATCTTTTTAAAATCCAATCTTATTCTTACCTGCCTAGTGCTTTTACTCTCTACCAGTTCGGTTTTTACCATTGCGCATGCCTTACATCACCTGCATGTCTCAGAGAAATTAGTACAATTAATTTTTTTCTCCTTTCGCTATGTCCATGTTATCCACCGGGAATACCAAAAACTTATGGCCGCTATTAAATTGAGGGGATTTGTACCGCGGACAAATCTTCACACTTATAAAACTTATGCCTATTTAGTATCCAGTTTGCTGATCAAGAGTTATGATCGCTCAGAAAGGGTATATAAGGCCATGCTTTGCCGCGGCTTTAAAGGGGTATTCCCTACCTATAAACACTTTAAGATGCAAAGGAAAGATAAACTTTTTGCCCTTGGGGCAGCTTTTTATCTAATCTTTCTTATCCTGTGGGCCTTTTAACCATGGAGATTATCAGGCTAAAAGATATTCAATTTGCTTATCCTGGAAGATCACCATTATTCAGGGCACTCAGTTTTTCCTTTTCGGCCGGGGAAAGAATAGGAATTATGGGTCCCAATGGTGCCGGCAAGACAACTCTTTTGCAGCTTATGGTGGGACTTTTGAAACCCCAGGCAGGAGAAGTAATCATCTTTGGTCGTCCAAGGAGAGATGAGAATGACTTTTATGAAGTGCGCCGCCGCATAGGGCTTTTATTTCAAGACCCAGACGATCAGCTTTTTTGTCCAACTGTAGAGGAGGAAATTGCCTTTGGTCTCTTAAATTTGGGCATACCCCGCAAGCAACTTCCAGGCCTTATCAAAGAGGTGCTTTCCTTAGTGGGTCTTGAGGGCTTTGAAAAGAGGGTAACTTATAAGCTTTCCGGGGGAGAAAAACGCTTAGTGGCTCTGGCCTCTGTCTTAGCCATGCGTCCAGAGGTGTTACTTTTGGACGAACCTACCGGAGACCTAGATCCCAAAAACACCGAACGCCTGGTTAACATCCTTAATCGCCTTTCCCTTTCTTATATTGTCGTGTCTCATGATAAGAATTTTTTAGAAAAGGTTACTTCGTCTATCCTTTGGTTTGAGAACGAAAGGTTTTTACCGTTAAATGCCGTCCATCGGTAACAAAACGGATCATCCCGTCGCGGTAGGTAAAAAATAAACGACTTCCTCCTTGCTGATAGGGCTGAATAATCCGTGGTGAGGGTCTTCTGGACACGGAAAAGATGACATAGCGGGGCCTTATGTTCTTAATCAGTAAGCTTGCTGTTTTATGGCCAGCAGGAGCAAAAAGCACATTAGTTTTGCCTTGAAGTTGAGGAAGTAAATCGCCCGCTTGAAACAGAAAGAGAAACTTCACTCCTTTATAAATACATTCTAGGTTAAGATCGTCTCCAAGTCTTTTTAAAATAACGCCATCTATCACTTGCGTTTGGGGTAAAAGGTTTGGGGTAAGAATAGGAATATGCCTTTGCTGACAGAAATAAAAAAGCTCCCAGTATTTAGGATTATAGATGGTTTTGCTAATACTCCAGACGGCCTTGGGATGAAAATGAGAGGCAATAAAGGGCAGGCCGTTTATATAACCTGACTTAGATACAGGAATAACAAGATAGTCAAGATGCAGGTATTTTTCAGCCCAAAGGGCAGGGGCGACAATGGATTTGCCAGGATCAAAGAGGCTGTGTCTAAATCCTCCGGCACCGATAAGCATGGTTTTCCCTTTTGGAAACTGAAGAAGGATGGAATTACCTTGGCCGACATCATAAAAAGTAACGCTAAATTTATAAGGATGATGTTTATGAAAGTAATAGCCAAAAACAAAAATAAAAATACACATAGCGCTTAAGGCCAAATAGGGCCAAAATCTTTTGGGCAGAATAAAAATGCCTAACAAAAGCAGATAAATAACTAAGACTTCGGTCCAGTTTAAAAGAGGCGTGTAAATGAATATTCCCGGTAGACTAGCCAACTTATGCAGCCAAGTAAGGAGAAGAAAAAGAAGCTTTTCCCCAAATCTGAGTAAGACTTGACTTAAAAACGGAAAAAAAGGAAGGCAAAAGATGGCCAAAAGTCCGGCAGGCAGGATGCAAAACCCCACTAAGGGAATGATGAAGGGGTTAATAAGAGGACTAATAAGAGAGGTGCCGCCAAAGTAATGTAGCACTAAAGGCATGGTGCCGATCAAGGCAGCCAGGCTAACTATAAAAGTAAGAAACATATAATAACAAACTTTTTTAAAAAGAGAAAAATTTTTTATCTGTTTCCTTAATGGTAAGGGTTGACGGGTAATAGCCTGATAGAGACGCGGCGTTAAAAAAAGAATAGAAGCTAGAGCGATAAATGAGAGCTGAAAAGAGATGCGGAAGAGCAAGGGTGGGTGTAATAAAAGTAAACACCAGGCGGCCGTAGCCAAAAAGACCCAGGTACTTTTTAAACGACGACTAAAATAAAGCCACCAAAAAAGCAAGAGCATCAAAAAGGACCGACTTGTAGCTGGAGAAAAGTGGGCTAAAGAAGCGTAAATAAAGCTAGGGATTAAGGCAAAAAAGGCAGCAAGCCTTTTGATTTGAAACTGTAAGAGGCACCATTCCGAACGGGAAAGCAAATACCGGAAAATAGCGAAGAAAATAGTCATCACCATACCCAAATGAAGTCCAGAAATGGCTAAGAGGTGACTTGTGCCGGTAAAACGAAATTCATCTCTTATCTGTGGGAGAAGGGCCTGCCTTTCTCCTAAAAGTAAGGTTTGGTAGACACCTAAACAGGGCTGGGAAAGGTGGCACTGCAAGAATTTCCTAATCTTGTCACGATATCCTTCTAGCCAGATCCTGATAAAAAATGGTTTCTTATGATGACACAGGTTGACCTTTTTCCCGGTTACATACGCCTGTACCCATATCCCCTGACCATGCCAATATATAGAAGTATCCACCTGACCTGGATTGGCAAAGCCACGAATGGGCCTTAGTCTGACCTTAAAGCGTAAGATATCACCTAGGTGATACAGCTTAAGCGGGTTATAAATGATAAGCCGCATTTTTCCTTTAACAGATTGGGGAGAAGGAGTAAGAATAACAATATTTTTTAGAATGAGATATTCCTTTTCAAATGTAAGTGTTACTTGATCTACCTCGGCCTCAAGAGTTAATTTCCGTTCTAAATAATGATAGATGTGTCTTTTATTGGTAGGAGGATAAAAGAAACGAGCCTGCCAGAGGGCAGCCAGACATATAAGCAAAATAGCAAAGGAGACCTGACGTAGAGAAGAAAATAAGCAAAGAAAGCAGGCAAAGAAAAGTCCTAAAATGTAAAGGCCGATTGCTTCTGTGAATATCTTGCCAAGAATAAGACCAAACAGAAAAAAAGGTAAGAAGAAAATAAGGGGATGTTTAAGCGGGGACTCTTTCAATATCTGCCCCCAGGGCCTTTAGTTTTTCCTCCATACTCACATAACCACGGTCTAGGTGATAGATACGTAAGACTTCGGTTGTGCCCTTGGCGGCCAAACCGGCTAAAACCAAAGAGGCACTAGCCCGCAGGTCAGTGGCCATAACTGGTGCCCCCAGAAGTTCTTTCACTCCTTTTACAACGGCACGAGGTCCATCAATTTTAATATCTGCTCCAAGGCGTTTAAGTTCAAGGACATGCATAAACCGGTTTTCAAAGATTTTTTCTGTAATCACACTTACACCATCTCCCAAACACATCAGGGCCATAAACTGCGCCTGCATATCGGTAGGAAAGCCGGGGTAAGGTAGGGTCGTAATGTCTGTACTCTTAATGACAGCCGGTGCCTTTACTTTGACCTCAGCGCCTTTTTTTTCAATAATAAGCCCAGCCTGTTGCAGTTTATCTACCACGGCTGCCATGTGTTCCAGACAGCAATTTTTAAGATAAATTTCTCCCCCCGTAATTCCCGCGGCTACCATGTAGGTACCGGCCTCAATCCGATCAGGAATAATGGTACACTCTGTACCGTGCAGGACTTCTACACCTTTTATTCTTAAGATGTCTGTGCCTTCCCCTTCTATCTCAGCCCCCATTTGCTTGAGCATCTTTGCCAGGGCCTCTACCTCAGGTTCACAGGCGGCGTTGCGGATAATTGTTTCTCCCTTAGCCAAGCAAGCGGCCATCATCAGGTTTTCGGTACCGGTAACGGTAGGAATGTCAAGGTAGATTTCAGTACCCTTTAACTGTCTTGCTTCGGCGTGTATATAACCTCTCTTTAACCGGATTTCCGCTCCCATTTGAGTAAGACCCTTTAAGTGAAGGTCTACTGGTCTGGCGCCAATGGCGCAGCCACCAGGCAAACTTACAACCGCTTTGCCTACCCGCGCCACTAAGGGACCAAGCACCAGAATAGAGGCCCGCATCGTGCGGACAAGTTCATAGGGTGCATGACAGCTTGTAATTTCGGCTGCCTGTGCCGTCAACGGATCACTACCGCTAAAAATAACACCTAGGTCTGAAAGTAGCCTTTTAATGGTAATAATATCCTGTAAAGCAGGAACACAGTGATAGGTAATAGGTTCAGAGGTAAGAAGACTGGCCGCTAACATAGGCAAGGCAGCATTTTTCGCCCCGTTGATGACTACTTTTCCCTTTAACGGCCTGCCTCCATGAATAACAAACTTATCCATCCTTTCCCTCTAACCACTAATTTTTATCCACCAGTTTCTACCATAACTACGCGCTTAATACCAGCATAGTCTTTAAAAAATTGGCAATTTGTCCAGACATCTATTTCTTTTACCATGGCCACTACCGCCTCTGCTTGGTCATAACCAATTTCCATTACCAGCCAACCCCTTTTTTTAAGATAAAAATGGGCATTTTGCAGAAGATACCTGATGTATTTTAATCCATCCTCACCACCATCCAGGGCCTCCTTTGGTTCGTAATTCCTGATCTCAGGGGCAAGGTTAGGGATGTCCTTACTCCTGATATAAGGAGGGTTGCTCACAATTAAATCAAAGAAACCAGGCCTAAAAGGAGTTAGATCTTTAGTTTGGATCAAGTGTAATGTTACTTGGTGTCTAAGGGCATTTTCTTTAGCTACCTTTAGGGCCGCAAAAGAGATATCTGTACCTACGAGCCTCACTTCTAACAGTTCTTTTGCTAATGCTAACGCAATGGCCCCGCTGCCTGTACCCCAGTCTAAAATAAAAGGGAGATTAAGGTGATGTTTACGGATAATTTCTAAACATGTTTCTACTACCATTTCTGTCTCTGGGCGGGGGATAAGGACATCAGGGGTAATTTTTAAAGATAAGGTCCAAAAGGTATGTTCACCAATGATGTAGGCTAAGGGCTTATGGGCTAGCCGTTGTTTAATAAAGGTTTTAAAAGTACTCAGTTCAGAGGGAGTGAGGGGTTTATCATAATTTAGATAAAGCTGTAAACGGGTAGTTTTTAAGGCATGCGCCAGCAGGTATTCGGCTGTGAGCCGGGGGGCATCAATGTCCTTTTCTTTAAAATACTCTGTTGTCCACTGCAGAACTTTCTTGATGGTCCACTGTTTGACAGGTGATGTCACGATTTACTGTAAATTCATGTTTTTAATGGCCTCGGCCTGATAATAAGTGATAAGGGCATCAATAATTTCATCTAAATTACCTTCTAAAATTTCCTCTAAGCGGTAAAGGGTGAGACCAATGCGGTGGTCTGTCACCCGGCCTTGGGGAAAGTTATAAGTACGAATACGTTCACTACGATCACCCGTGCCTACTTGACTGCGCCTTTGTTCGGCAATTTGCTGTTCCTGTTCCTGCCGCATTTTGTCCAGAAGTCTGGCCCTTAGAATCTTCATGGCCTTCATCTTATTTTTAAGCTGGGAACGCTCGTCCTGACATTGCACAACAATACCCGTAGGGATATGAGTGATCCTAACCGCGGTTTCCAGCTTATTGACATTTTGTCCACCTGGACCAGAAGACCGAAAAACCTCAATCTTTAAATCTTTCGGATCAATGTTAACCTCTACCTCTTCGGCTTCCGGCAAGATAGCAACCGTAACGGCCGAGGTATGAATACGTCCCTGGGACTCAGTCTCAGGTACACGTTGCACCCGGTGCACCCCACTTTCATACTTAAGCCGACTATAGGCCCCCTTACCTTCTACAGAAGCAATAACTTCTTTAAATCCACCCATCCCCGTAAGGTGAGAACTGAGAATATCTACCTTCCAGCCCTTGGCTTCGGCGTATTTAGAATACATCTTAAAAAGGTCAGCCGCAAAGAGGGCTGCTTCTTCACCCCCTGTACCAGCCCGAATTTCTAGAATGACATTCTTTTCGTCATTGGGATCCTTAGGCAAAAGCAGGATCTTAAGCTCTCTTTCTTTTTTTTCTAATTTTTCTTTAATGGCTGCTATCTCTGCCTTGGCTAAGGCCCGGATCTCTTCGTCCTTATCCCGTAGAAGCTCTTTGTTTTCTTCCAGTTCTTTGTCTAGCTTCTTGTACTCACGATAGACTTGAACAATCTTGGCCAACTCGGCATGTTCCTTGGCATATCGCCTATACTTTTCAGGATTAGTTAAAATAGTCGGGTCAGCCAAGGCCTGTTCTAATTCAGTAAACCGATGCTCAACAACTTCTAATCTTTGCCAAATTCCACCTGTCTTCATCGTTACTTTTCTTCAGTAAGTCCGTATTTTCTACGGAATTTTTCAATTTGTCCTGCTGTATCTACAAATTTTTCCTTTCCGGTGAAGAAAGGATGACAGTGGGAACAGATTTCTACCTTTATGTCCTTTTGGGTAGAGCCCACTTCTAACTCAAATCCACAAGCACATCTAATTTTGGTACGGTAGTATTTAGGATGAATGCCCTTTTTCATAACAAAACCTCCTTTCGTCTAACCACCTTTCTGCAGGGGATTTATACTCTTATTTTCGTTTTTTGACAAGTTTACTGGTTCATGGAATTTAAAAACTCTTCATTCGTTTCGGTGGCTTTGATTTTATCTAGGAGAAATTCCATGGCGTCCACCGGATTTAGGGGAGAAAGAAGCTTACGTAAGAGCCAGATCCGCGGTAAGTATTGTGGATCTGTAAGTAACTCTTCTCTCCGCGTACCTGACTTGTTGATATCAATGGCTGGAAATACCCGCTTATCACTTAAGCGCCGGTCTAGGTGGATCTCCATATTACCTGTGCCCTTAAATTCTTCAAAGATGACTTCGTCCATGCGGCTACCCGTTTCTATTAGGGCCGTAGCGATGATGGTAAGACTACCGCCTTCTTCAATGTTACGGGCCGCACCAAAAAAACGTTTAGGCCGATGAAGGGCATGGGCATCAATTCCTCCAGAAAGAATCTTACCGCTGGCAGGGACTACTGTATTGTAGGCTCGTGCCAGCCGGGTAATACTATCTAAAAGAATTACCACATCCTTTTTTCGTTCTACCATTCGCTTAGCCTTTTCTATGACCATTTCCGCCACTTGAATATGGCGATGGGCCGGCTCATCAAAGGTAGAACTGATAACCTCGGCACTAACCGTCCGTCTCCAGTCAGTTACTTCCTCTGGGCGTTCGTCAATTAACAGGATAATGAGATAGACTTCAGGATGATTGGCCTCAATCGCATGGGCGATGTCCTTTAAAAGCATGGTTTTTCCGGTACGAGGAGGAGCAACAATAAGCCCACGCTGTCCCTTGCCGATAGGAGTAAGTAAATCCATGATCCGGGTGGAATAGTTTTGCGGGTCATATTCTAAACGAATCTTCTCATTTGGAAAAAGAGGAGTTAAGTTATCAAACGAGATGACCTCTTTAGCCTTTTCCGGAGGCTCACCATTGATACTTTCTACCTTTAATAAAGCAAAATATTTCTCTCCCTCCTTTGGAGGACGTATTTCTCCACTTACCGTATCACCTGTGCGCAGACCAAACTTTTTGATCTGCGAGGGTGAAACATAGATATCGTCTGGCCCAGGCAGATAATTATTATAGGGAGAACGTAAAAAACCAAATCCGTCAGGTAAGATCTCCAATACCCCCTCTCCGTAAATGGCCTCGTTACGTTCTGCCTGTGTCTGAAGGAGAGTGAAGATCAATTCCTGTTTGTTCATACCTGGGGAGGTTTCAATGTTAAGTTCCTTCGCCAAGCTAAGTAAATCTGTAACTTTCATCGTTTTAAGCTGTGCCAAATTCATCCTTGCTGCCTCGTTTTATTTGTTATTTTTAGAATTTGTAGACACTCAAAAAGAGAAAAAACGCAAAGGGTCTATTCTTCCCATCCATCTGCCTTAAAAGTATTGTTTATTGCTAAGATATTTCGCACTAAGACTTGGGTTGTGGCTAATGTGTTAAAAAATAAACCACTCAAACTCCTTTTTTACCATGCTATATCAAATAAACTCCTGAACAATCCGAATCCCTATTGTAAGTGGGATACTTTCTTATAAGAATTTTCTAAAAAATTGTCAAGTTCAAAAGTTGAATGTTCATTCAAATCTTAGGAGCATTAGCCAAGAAAATGGCTTTCATCCTAGGATCTAAAAAATAGCCTTTATCAACACTGGTCAAGTCCCAAATTTCCTGTAAAAAGGGTAGCTAAATACATAATTAACATACCTCTTTCAATTCTTGTTTTTCTTGTTTTTCTTGTTTTTCTTGTTTATCTTGTTTATCTTGTTTATCTTGTTTATCTTGAAATCCTTCCATGATTCCTAATTTTTCTCTTAACCTATCCAGACAGTTAAGCTTTGTCTTGGTAAAACTTACCCTACGCCATCTTTTGGCTGCCCTAATAAGGACTGAGAAAACTAACTTTAAAGCTGATTTCTCTGTCAAAAAACATGGAATTACCTTCGTCCTCCTCCGTTCTTCTTCAAAGCTCCTTTCTACTAAATTCGTTGCCCTCACATATCGCCTATGCCTAAATGGAAGTCTTAAGTGATTGAGTAAGGCATCCAAATCCTCTTTAAAAGCCCTCACAAGGGAAGGAAATTTGTCTTTGTATTTTTCAATAAAATCATAGGCCATCTGTTTCCCCTGTTCGTATCCAGCCGCATCCCTTATGGCCATAATCTCTGCCTTTATCTCTGGCCAAATCTCTTCTGGCACCTTGCTACAAAAGTTCTGCATACGATGATACCAGCATCTTATCCTTAAACTCTTTGGAAAAACTACTTCTACCGCCTTTATCAAACCAGGTGCACCATCTGTAGTTACTGTAGTAGGAGTCCTCAATCCTCTTCTTACCATGTCCCTTAAAAATGAAAGCCAGTCTTCATAGCTTTCTCTATTCCCTAACCCTATATGCAATAATACCTTCTTCCCATCTCTGGTAATCCCCCAGGCACACAATACCGCTTCCCTTACCCCAAATCTTGCCCTTAAGGTTTCATAAATGGCATCTAAAAAGAGGTATTCTATTTCGTACTCACTTAGATCACGATTTTGAAACTCCTCAAACTCTTTATAAAGTATCTCAGTAACATTACTTACGGCCGTTTTACTTAAAATCATATCTCCCGTGGCTTCAATAAGCGCATCTTCTATGTCCCTGGTGGAAAGACCTCTAGCATACATTTCAAGAGCTAGCTTTTCTAAAACTTTAGTGTTATTCCTGAAAAAAGCTGCCAGTTTTGAACAAAAAGGCTTTTCTGTGTCTCTTACTTGAGGTTTATACACACAAATTTTGCCCTCAGCTGTTTTTATATGAAATGGCTCATAGCCATTAACCAGTGTTTTCTCTTTTTTGTCTTTCGTAATGCCCTCTACCTAAGAATTCAGTGACTTCCTGTTCTAAAATAACTCCTAAGGCTAATTTTACTGCTATAATGGAGTTGAAAAGTTGCAAAATGCGTAACATCAGTCAGTAAATTAATTTTCCCTGAATATATCTGCTTTTATATTAGCCATTTTCATTAACCGATAGAAATATTGTCTTTTTAAACCGCATACTTCAGCCGCTCGAGACACATTTCCCTTGGACTGGATTAAGACATTGGTTAAATAACGTTGGTAAAAATCCATTAATACTCTATGCCTAGCCTTTTTAAAGGGTAAAGCAAAAATATCCTCCTGAGGAGGGTAAGTAGATTTTAAGGGAGAAAATGGGTTTATATCTGAAAGGTCAATCAGATCTTTCTGAGAAACGATAACCGCCCGTTCAATAACATTTTCCAATTCTCTAACATTACCTGGCCAACTCCTACTTAGTAATTCACTCATTGCTCTTTCAGAGAATCCTTTTATGGTTTTATTGTTTAATTCGGCATATTTTTTTAAAAAGTAATGTGCGAGGAGAGGAATGTCTTCTTTTCTCTTTCTTAAAGGGGGAAGATAAATTTTAATTACATTAAGGCGATAATATAGATCTTCCCTGAATTTACCTTGCTTAATAAGCTCTTCTAGATCTTTATTGGTCGCCGCAATGATACGTACATCAGCCCTTTTTGCTTTTGTACTTCCCACAGGACGAAATTCACCCTCTTGAAGAAATCGCAAAAGTTTGGTCTGCATTAACATACTTAAATCGCCTACTTCATCTAAAAATAAAGTTCCTTTATCGGCCTCTTCTACCAGACCTTTTTTATCTTTAATGGCTCCAGAAAAAGCTCCTTTTACATAGCCAAATAGTTCGCTTTCTATCAATGTTTCTGGGAAAGCACTACAATTTATAGCTACAAAAGCTCCCTTTCTTTTACTATGTTTATGGATTAACCTAGCTACTAGTTCTTTTCCTGTGCCGGTTTCTCCAGTAATAACCACAGGAGCCAGCGAGGGTGCAACTTGTAGGAGATATTTATAAACTGACTCCATAGCAGGACTCTTGCCAATAATAAAATCAGCATCCTTTTGCCTGTTTATTTCATTTTTTAATTGTCTGTTTTCCCGTTTTAGGGCCTGGACCTGCATGGCCCGGTTAATAGTGAGTAAAATCTGCTCCTGCCGAAATGGCTTAGTAATAAAGTCAAAAGCACCAATTTTCATAGCTTCTACTGCCGATTCAACAGTTCCATAAGCGGTAATGATAATAACAGCAGTATCTGGCTCAATGGCTTTAATTTGTTTTAATAATTCCATGCCACTAATATCAGGCATTCTTAAATCAACTAGAATTAAATCAAAATATTCCTTTTCAATAAGCTTAACTACCTTTTCTGGATAAGGCGTAGTAATAATATCATAGTCTGTTTTGCTTTTAATAATTCTTTCTAGCAGCCTTAACATATCTACTTCATCATCTACGGCCAAGATTTTCCCTGTCATAATAACCTCCTGCAGGTAGTAAGTTTATAATAAAAGTAGCACCTTTTCCTTCTTCGCTTTCACACCGAATCCGGCCGTTATACTTACTAATAATACTGTAACTGACAGATAAGCCTAATCCCGTGCCTTTCCCTTCGGGTTTAGTGGTAAAAAAGGGGTCAAAAATTTTGTCCAGATGTTCTCTTTTAATGCCATGGCCTGTGTCTTGAAAGACAATTTTAACGCTTTGGTCCTCATCTAATTCAGTAGTAATAGAAAGTTTTCCTCCTTTCGGCATGGCATCTATAGCATTGATAATCAGGTTTAGAAACACCTGCTGAAGTTCTCTTTTATCGCCTCGCACCAGAGGTAAATTTGATGCAAACATTGTTTCCAGCTTGATATTGTTAATTTCCAGAGGATGTTTTATAATACTAATAATTTCCCTAATTGCTTCGTTAATATCTACCATTTCGTGTAATCCCTTAGTTGAACGGGCAAAGTTAAGTAGATTTTCTACGATATTCTTACAATGAAGGGCATGTTTAAGAATTAATTTTATATCCTGGTAAGCCTGAGATTCTTTTGGGGTATTCTCAAGTAAAAGTTCTCCAAAACCAATGATAATTCCCAGAGGGTTGTTGATTTCGTGAGCCACACCTGCGGCCAGTGTTCCTAGAGAGGCCAGTTTTTCAGTGTTACTCAATTGCTCTTGCAAGAGTTTTTCTTGAGTTACTTCTCTGGCAATACATAGGATTTCTTTAACCTTTCCTTCTAACCGTAGGGGCATCAGTTTGGTATTAAGCCAGTGTTTTTTGTCTCCTATTTTAATAAGGTGTTCTTTTACAATACTACGTTTCATAACAGAGAGCTTGTTTAAACAAACAGCTAATGTATCAATAGGCCATTGCATGATGACATCAAAGCGCTGACCAATAATTTCTTCTGGTTTTTTGTTGAAAAAATTTGCTGTAGCCTGGTTAAGAGAAAGAATCTTTCCAGATAGATCTAAGGTAAGAATTAAATCATCAGCGGATTCTATTAAAAGGCGATACCTTTCTTCTGATTTTCTTAAAAAAATAGTTTTTCTGACTACTTCTTCCTCCAGGGTTGTGCGAAAGCGCTTTTCCATAGACAAAAGGAGGAGACCTAACCAGATGAGGGTAAAAATGAGGCTGCCTTGAATGATGAATTGCTTTAAATAAAGATAATGAACCACTTTACTTACTTCCTTTTCTGGGGCACATACTGCTACTGACCAAATATGTTGCGTGTAGGGAATATGAACAGGCGTATATGCGACAATCTTTTTGATATAACCCCTTAATCCTCTATGCCAAAGGGAAATATATTCACCTGTTCCTTCTTTGCCTTGTAACATTTCTTGGCGCTGGATTTCATTTATCTCTTTAAAATAAAAGTAAGGGGCTTTTTTTTGTCTGGCCTTAAAGGCGTTCTGACCAATGAAAGCCTTAATCGGGTGATAAACAAAATACCCTGCATCATCTATAACCCAAGCATAACCTGTCTTCCCTGAACAGAGTTTTTCCACATGTTTTTTGACCAACAGTGAAGAATCAATGAGAAAGACAATAAAACTTTTTCCAAGAGATGTAGAAATGTAAATCCAGGGCCTTTCAAGTAGAACAGATATTTCTTTATTATTGAAGTAATATTTTATAGGAAAAGAAACATGTAAAAACGGAACACCCTCTTGATAAATAACTTTGCCCTTGTCATCAATGATAAAAATATCTTTTGCCCCAAATTTTTGGATGCGTTGAAAAATTGGCTGCAATAATCTGGGGGAAAATGTTCCTACGGTTGAATAGATTTCTTTCAGGGCAATTAGTTCTTCAATCAGGGCGTTAAAACTACCCTTTATTTCCTGAGCAACTTGACGGGCAAGAAGAAGCTGTTGGTGGTTGAATTGTTGTATTACAACTCTTTTTAATTCCTGGGACGAGCGGAGGCCTAAAATAAAACTTATCAGTAAAATAAAGATAACAAAAAATATGGTGGTCAAAAATGTTTTTGGGGATGGATACTTCATACCTGCTTTTTGCGCATTTGTTCCAATTGTTCTTTAAGTTTAATATTTTCTTTTTGTAATTGGCGCATTTTCATTGCTCTATCAACTGTCAAAATGATCTGTTCTTTTCTGAAAGGTTTAGTGATATAATCAAAAGCGCCTTTTTTCATTGCTTCTACTGCCGATTCAATCGTACCGTAAGCTGTAATCACAATAAAAGGGATGGTTTCATCTACTTGCTTCACATAATCCATAAGCTCTATTCCGTCTATTTCCGGCATGCGAAGGTCACTGATAACAATGTCTATATCATTTTCTGCTAAAATACGCGGCACTTCCACTGGATCAGTCGTGGTAATTACCTCATAATCCGTTTTATGTTTAAAGGTCATACTTAACAATTCCAACATTCCTTTTTCATCATCTACAATAAGAATTTTGCCTGGCATTTTATCTCCTCCTGTTTAGGATTATAAACCGGCAACCTGATAATAAAGGTAGTGCCGTGGTTTTCTTTATCTTCCTCTTCTGTCTTGGTCTCAAAATCAATGGTACCACCATAATTAGTAACAATGCCATAACTGACGGTAAGACCTAAACCTGTCCCTTCTCCTACTTTTTTAGTAGTAAAGAATGGATCAAAAATCTTTCTTCTGTGTTCTGGTTTAATCCCTGGGCCGGTATCCTTGATAAAAATTTCAACCATGTTTAATTGCGTGTTTAACCTTGTGGTAACCGTCAAAATTCCACCATTGGGCATAGCTTGAATAGCATTGTTGATAATATTAAGAAAGACTTGCTGAATCTGTCTAGCATCAGCCTTAATTTTTGGCAAATCAGGGCTGAGATGTTTCTCTAATTTGATCTTTTTGATTAATAAATTATTGCTCACCAACGCTATCACCCTTTCCAGATTGGCATTTACATCAGTAATTTCCTCAGTATATTCTCTAAAGCGAGTAAACATAAGAAGATTTTCCACTATCTTTTTGCATTTTTCTGCTTCCTCCTGGATCCTTTTTAACACCTGGTGTATTTCTTCAGGAGACAAACTCCCATCTTCTAAAAGCAGATCGCAAAAGCCTAAAATAACAGCAATTGGATTGTTAATCTCATGTGCCACACCTGCAGAAAGAACTCCTAAAGAAGCAAGTTTTTCTGTGTTAAACAACTGCTTGGCCATTTCTTTATGCTGAGTAATATCTCTTGAAATACCCAGGATGGCTATTTCCCCTGTTCGCCGCTTGATTTGGATTAACTTTGTATTTAACCAGTATTTCCGCTGGTTGATCTCCACTTCATGCTCTAGTGAAACAACACCTGAGTTTAAAACTTCTTTTAAGACTTCAGGTGTAAACGCATTATCAAGAGAATGGATATAGGAAAAGATGTTCTTTCCTACAAAATCCTTAGGTTCAGCCCAAGTGTTTTCATCAACAAAAAAGTTTAACCCGTATTTGTTAATAGATATAATTCTCCCTGTGGTATCTATTAAGTAAATTAGGTCATTGGCGTTCTCTACTAACATCCTATATTTTTCCTCTGAAGCCCTCAAATCTTTTGTCTTTTCCTCTACTTCTTTTTTTAACTGGACAGAGTAATGTCTCTCAAAACCAACAACGCTGAAACTCACAAGTATAATAGCCAATAACACAAGCCCTTGAAACAGCAACTGTTGTTTATAAACATCGCTCACCATAGTCTCAACTTCCTGCATAGGAGCAACAACTGCCACCGACCATAAAGGTGAGTCCCCCCTTTTTTTTAACCAAATAGGTGTATAAGCGATGAGTTTTTTCATTTTACGTATTACGCCTAAATGCCAATTACTTATATACCAACTTGTTCCTTCTTTTCCCTTAAGCATTTTTTCTCTTTGAATGGCATTAATTCTGGCAAAAGAAACAGGGATATGGGCTTCTTTTTTTCTGACAGAAAAGGCGTTCTGACCTACATACTCTTTACGGGGATGATAGATAAATCGCCCTGTTTCATCTATAACCCAGGCATAACCTGTTTTCCCTGACTTTACCTTGCTTGCCACCATCCTTACCAGTTGATTTGCATCTATTGTAAACATCAAACACCCAACAAATTTATGGGTAGGTTTTGGGTGAGCTTCGTCATAGGAATCTTGATAAGTAGGGGTAACCAGGTACATAATTAATTTTCCAGAACGATTATCTGTATGGATAGGTGAAATATAAATCTTACCTTTATTTTTACGATTTTGAGACCACTTAAACAATTTGATTTCTTCGTTGTTACATCTGGTAATTTCTTTAAAGACGCCGTTTTTATCTAAGACATACACCCTATTACAGTTTGTATCTATTCGTCTAATTTCTAAGACCCCCTTATTCCGAACAGCCGAAAGCGTAATACGCATCCGATTGGCTAAAGAGACTTTCTCTAAATATTGAATGGTTGGTGATAAATTGAGAATAGCCAACTCTTCTTTTAAGGAATTAATAATTGTTTTAAGGGAAAAAGCTACATGTCTTGCCAAGACAAGTTGCTGTTGATTGAATTCCTCTATTGCCAACTGTTTTACCCTTTTAAAGGACCTCAAGCTGGTAAAAAAGGCCATAAAAAGAAGGATAACTGTAACAATACCAAACCCTATAATAATTTTCCTTTCCGTTAAAAAATTCTTCATTATTATTTCCCGGCAAAAAAGCTGTAGTTAGCACTTAAAAAGGCCTCAATACATCTATCCACCATAAAATCATCTGAAAGGCTCATATCCAACTGTTGTGAGCAACCCATTAAGCGGCCCAGATAGTCTAATTTTTCGGCCGTGATGGCCTCATCATACTTACGAAATTGGGCCTTAATTAAATCAGCCTTAATTTCTATCTTAAAGCCCAGTTTTACCAATACAGTGCCGATGAATCTCACCCGCCGCCGTCGTCTTGTAATATCAGCCCCACCACCCACAAAGGTGAAAAAAATATAATTGCGATTTATATCTGGGCTACAATAAGATTCCACATTACTGTAATGATAACCCAACTTGCAGCTAAAATTTAGATATTCCTTGGAAATAATGGCATAAGTTTTATCCCAGAAATCTTCGTGTTTTGTAAGCGTGGATTCATACATAACTGAAAAAAAACCAGAAATACCTTTCAAGCCCTTTGGGACAGGTCGAACCCAGGTAATCTCAGGATGTGACATCCCCTTGAGCAAAGCAGACAAAGGAACACTCTGGATATCTTCTTCGGTATATACTCTTTCTTTTTTATTTTCTTTAAGCCCATCTCCTAGGTCTAACACATATAGATTAAGAGGCACTTTTGTTTTTACCCGCACAATTTGGGCGCCCCCCATTTTAACCATATCCATAAGGGAAAACATTTCTTTCATGGCCATTTCGTGGGCAAAACGGGTAATGTCATGATAGGTTTTACAAAACTTGGAGTGAAAATTTCCTTCTTTAGGGTCCATAAGATTAAGCGGAACAATCTTCTGAGCCATTTTCTCCAGCCGTTTAAAAAAAGGCGTCTCTTTAATAAAAACATCTTCTTTTTCGGCCTGTTTTACTATTTCTTTTATGACACCCTTATAGACTTTAGCATGATATGCATCCACTGTTACTTCCATCCCTGGCCTTAAAACCTTGGTAGCAATTTTTGTATCTACCAATGTTGGCACATTATACTCCCTAGCCAAAATGGCCATGTGACCAGTAGCACTGCCAAAGTCTGTTACCACAGCGGCAGCCTTTGGCATAACGGTGGCAAAACGAGGAGAAGAGTGTTCAGCGACTAAAACTGCCCCTTCAGGGAAATCTTTTAATGCTTCTTTATTTTTAACAAAATAAACCTTACCCGCTCCTACACCAAAGGAAGCAATTGTGCCCTCAGAGATTAAGACTTCATGGGAGGCACTCTTCTCCCAGTTTGGCTTAAACTTGCGTAAATAATGCAGAGGTCTTGTTTGCAATATATAAATAGTATCTTCTTTATCCATTGCCCATTCAATGTCCTGGTTGCCTTCAAAGTGCCTTTCTAAGAGTAAGACCTGTCTGGCGAGAGTAATAATTTGATATTCATTCAAACAGGGCTTATTTCTCCACTCCTCTGGCACACTAACTTCCTTTGTACCTCCTTGTGGAGAAATAGTTAGCATGACATCTTTAGGCACAACTTTTTTTTCTTTTATCGTTAAGGTATCCTTCTCAACAATGTAGGTATCTGGTGTAACTGGGCCATTAACGGCGTAAGGACCCAATCCCCAAACAGCATTAATGAGAATTTCGTTTTTTTCACCTTCAGGGTTAGCAGAAAACATTACCCCACTAACTTTAGCATTCACCATTTTCATGCACCCAACGCTCATGGCCATCTCGGTTAGGTTTAACCCCTTGTTCTTCCAGTAAAATATGGCTTCAGGAGTAAACTGGCTAGCTACAATTTTCTTATAGCATAGAAGAACATGTGGGTAAAAGACATTAAGAAAAGACTTATACTGTCCAGCGAAGCTAAAAGATGCATCTTCAGCAAGGGCACTGCTACGCATGGCCAAAGAAACCTGCTTATTAGCAAATAAATCTTCACATGCCTTATAGATTGCTTCTTCCATTTCTTTTGGTAAAGAAGCCTCCAAGATCTTCTTCTGGAGACATTCTCCTGTTTCTTTAAGCAATTCATAATTGGTTTTAGCAGGAAGGGCGGCCAGTCTTTCTTTAATCAACTCTTCTAAACGATTATGGGTAACAAATTGAAGATAGGCATAAGCTGTAATGACAAAGCCATCTGGGACATTCAGACCTAAGCTGTTTTTTATCTCACCCAAATTGGCCATTTTATGACCTACAGCAGGCGCAGCATCTTTTTTTACCTCTTTTAAGGGTAACACATAAGGAGTTACAGGAATTTCTATTTTAGGGGAAATAATACTTTCTATCTCCTGAGAAATTTTCTGAAATACTTTATAGAGAGAGGTGTATTTTTGTCCACCTATTTCATTTAAATGCCAGATAATGTCCGCAATGGTCTGATTTAAATCTTGGTAAGTTTTATTGATGTATTGAAAGTCAAACAAATACTGTCCAGAAAGCTTTTCTTCTATATCCGCCATCAAGGATAAAGCCCTGGTATTTTTAGAAAGAAGGTCTTGAAAATGCGTGTAGATTTCTTTAAAAGATTTTTGAATAGTTTTCCCTTCGGGATTTCTTCTGAAAAATGCCAAGATTTTTTTAAACATCGTTAGCTCTTTTCTATTAAAAACATCCGTAGGGCCAGCAAAAAGAGGAAAATAGCAAATATTTTCTTAAATGTATCCGTAGGCACATGTTCTAACAATCTTGCGCCTATTTGGGCACCAATTATACCGCCAATACCAAGCAATATCCCTACCCTATATAATCTATATTTTTCAATTTACTATGGGCAAATAAGGCCGAAATAGAAATAACCACAATTGCCATAAATGAGGTTCCTACAGACTTCTGAGCATCATAGCCAAGAAAAAGTAGTAGAGGCACCATCAAAAATCCACCTCCAAGCCCGGTAAAACTGGCGAGAATACCTACAATAAGACCAAGTAAAATAAAATCCTTCTGCATATCAAACCACTCACTTATATTTTGCCTTTTTACCATATTAATCTTTTCTTTTAACAGGCCCTGGAAAATCCAGGGCCTTTGTGGCTTAAGCCTCTTTTTTTACCTTTGCCTTGGTTGTTTTCAATCCCAGACCTTTAAAGAGGAAATAAATGGCGAATCCCCACCAAACAGTATAGACCACATAAAAGGCAAGCAAAAAGGTAACCAACGCCACATGTCCACCTACTTCCGCAGGTTCTATCCCATAAAAATTATAGCTCGCTTCTACACCCTTTGCAAGCAAAGCGTGGCAGAAGTCCGCTTCTTTTACCTTTCCTGCCTTTTTGAATATTTTATCCATCTGCTTTAAGGCTAGCCACCAATAGTAAAGTACCTCTTTCTCATTAAATCCATATCTTGCCCTTACCACCTCTCCTCTATTATGATACATATCTTCAGTATCTTTTATGATAGCCTTCCCCAATTCTCCTAAATCGCCTTTTACTTTTAATATGCCAGCCTGTTTTATAACTTCACAGCCAGCGTTTTTAAATAACACCTCCTCTTTTTCTAACCCCTCTTTAAATCTCAAAGCTATTTCAAACTCCTTTCCACTCATTTTTTCCGCCTTCTTAAGCAACTTGGGAGTAAAATAAGTAGAACCCTTGGCCAAACTATTAAAGATTTCATCTGCCCGATAAGCCCCTGTTTTACCATTAAAAACAGGGCTAAAGGCAGTAATCAATATTGCTACAAAGCCTATCGTTAAAATTAATCCCAAACTAAATGCCTTTTTTTCAACAATAACTGCCATCTTATTCCTCCTTTAACGTATTTAGATTAGCAATAAATTTACTGAAGACCCACAGGCCAAAAAAACCGATCAACACAAAAAAGCCAATGACCCCTATTGTGTTCAGGGCATTTGCGGTCGCCTTAGAGACATGTATAACCCCAATGCCAGCCAATTTGCCGGGCAGGGCTAGTAATCGGTTAAAAAAACCAGCAATGATGGCTAGGGCATAAAATCCCCTGATATAAAGACCAGGCACAACCTTTGTCGTCAGGGCTCCAATTTGAATGCCAAGTAATGACCCGATTAACAATCCCATAGCCAGGGTGTAAAAGACAAATCCGTAAATGGCATATTTAAAAATAGAGGCATAACCAGCGGTAAAGATAATCTGCAAAATATCTGTTCCAACGGTGGTAAAGGAAGAAACCCCCAGGATGTAAACAAACATCGGAAAGGTAAGAAAGCCACCACCTACACCCATAATCGCGGCGACAAAACCGACAATAAAACCGCAACCTGTAACAAAACCGGCCCATATCTTCCGTCCTCCGGGCACAATGTCTTCGTCAAAACTAATCCTGGGAGGGAGCGGAACCGATTGCAAAGTTGTAGCCAGTCCTGTAACTGTTTTTGGTTTTTCTTTACCTCCACCTCCATGGGCACTTACTTCAACACTACTGGCCGTAGCCTTTCTCAGCTTCAAAAAGTCAATAAGGGCGTAAAATCCTAAAAAACCCAGCAAAAAAACATAAACAAGACTGATAAAGGCATCACTCATCACTGGGCTTTTAGCATAAATGGCCTTATTGATGGCCGCTCCAACATTCACACCCAGGAAGGAACCCACCACAAAAGCAACTGCCAGTTTAACAGAAACGTTTCCCAATTTTTTGTGCATAACTGTTCCCATTATGGCCTTGGCAAAGATATGAAACAAATCTGTCCCTACGGCCATAATGCCTTTAACACCCGCACTCATCAGGGCCGGCGTGATAACAAAACCTCCTCCAGCGCCGATGCAACCCGTAATAAGACCAGCCATCAGACCAATGCCAATGGCTACACCTAAAACCTTTGGGGCAAAAAACGCAGGGGCATAGGCCTTTTTCCCGCCCAGAATCGCTGGTAATTGGTCAGCAAAGGCAATGCCTACTATAACGGGTAAGATGGCTAAAAGAGTCAGGATAATCATCCTTTTTTTGCTCTTGAAGATATTCTGACTCATTTCGTATTCCCATTGAGCCTGTGCCACCCCTGCCTGCATCAAACTTTCACCAATAAATTTGCCAATTGATTTAAGCTTCATCTCCTACCTCCTTTATTTATGTGTTATTTATTTTTGTTAGCCCCCCAGCCGGACCGTCAGTGTTCCTGGGCAGGGAACACCTTTGGACGCCCCGGTGGGGGAAGAATTTTACACTGTGAACTTCACCCGTGCCCAAAACACCCATCTATCTCTTCTGTGTTCGGTTGGTAACCAGTATTTATATCCATTCCTGCCTGCAATAAAACCCTCACCCGGTCCTGTTTTCTTAATCGCCCCCTCATGGGGGCGGACGTTTCAATCCAGAGATTTAAAAAATTCATCTATTACATCTGGCCCTATACTTTTCAGCTTAATGGCAATATCAAAAATTTTGTCTTTTACCTCTCTAGGTAAAAGTTCAATACTCTTTGTTGTTGCCGTGTCAAACTTGGCCATGGGAAAATGTTTTAAAATCTTGTCCTTTTGTTCTTCGGTGCACTGCACCTGGATGACTTTCATTCCCCCCAGTCTATCCACCGCCATATCGGCAAGATTGGCGGCTTTTAACTTTTCAAACCGTTCTTCATTAATCCAGATGTTAATAGGATAGGTTTCTAACATTTTTCTTCCTCCTTTCTTTTTATTTGTTTCTCATTGATTATCCTAAAGGTGGTACGACAAACACAGGGTTCCGTTTAAGCAGATATTCCTCTGTGCAAAACGGAGAACCAAACCCATATTTTTCTGCACACTCCATTACGACATCAAAAACCTCTGGCCTCATGATTACTCTGGTTGGCTTAACGCCATCTTTAATAATGCTTCTAATGAGTGTTCCACTGAATTTCTGACGTTCTTTAGTGTGTCCACAGAGGCCGGAATAGGTTACCTCAGCACATACCGGACAATACCACCACTCTAGCACCCGCACGGGCTTAATCTTTAGACTACCTGGTGGTAACTGGTCAAAAATGCGATGGGCATCATAGGTGCCATAATAATCACCAACACCAGCATGATCACGTCCAAACATATGGTGGGTGCACCCCAGATTTGTCCTTAAGATGGCGTGAAAAATAGCCTCTTTAGGTCCGGCATAACGCATATCCCAACAAGTGATAGAAACCATGTGCACATCATCTCTGAAATACCGTCCATCGTGTAAGGCCTGATGCGCCAAAAGAATAGCTTCGTCAATATAGTCACCAGTGCGTTTAGGGCCAATAATACAGTTGACAAGCACTCCTGTGCCTAGCTTTATTTCATCTTTATTACCTATTACTGGAGCATCTCCGTGTGCACAGAACCACGCCCCTTTCATCAACCACTCATGACCAGTATGAGGCACATTTCTAGTTTGATGGGCCACAATTCTTACCCAACCTCGTTTTTTAAATTCTTTTCTTAATTGGCGTGGAGTATAGAAGAAACGGTCAAAAGGAGGATTAAATTGGGGCTTATTTACAAGAGTAACCTTGCCCCCAATAAAGGTATCCTGCATCCGTCCTATCATGCGCACACCTGGGTGTTTGGTGTCTGTAGTCCCCAATACTGCCTGGGCCATTTCATCTTTGTCATAAGAAAAGATTTCTTCTACCTCAAGGATAGCTAGGGGATTGCCTGTGTGAGTAAGAACAATAGTATCTCCTACCTTAATGCCCTTTTCTTTAATCTCCTGGGAGGAAATGTCAAAAACGATGGGAATGGGCCAGATAGTACCATCTGTGAGGCTCATCTTTTTGCACACACTATCTACATCTGCCTTTCCCATAAAGCCTTCCAGGGGTGTAAAGAAACCATAGCCCAGGTCAATACACTCCCTGGCAATACGCCCGGAAATTTCTACAGATACTAGATTTTTAATCTTCTTCTTTGCTTCTCCAGGACTTAAAATTCTTTCTTTAATTTCTTTTCCACCATGACCAATAAAATCCATCATTGTAAAACCTCTTTTTTACTTTTTATTTGATTACTAAAACAGAACAATGTGCGTGGGTTACTTTTTGTGGGCAACACTGCCCAGCAAATACTGGGGCAAACCCGTCAGCCCCCGACTGCCAATCACTATCATCCACTGCTTCTTTCTTTGCCATTCTGATGATTTCATCTGCAGGTTCACCAGTTGATATCAGAGTTGTTCTTACACTCACTCCTTCTGCTTTTAATAGTTTCTTCGCTTCCTCTACTGCTTCCCGTGCCCTCGCATGTAAACTTTTTAAGGCCTTTTCCTGATGACCCATTTCCCAAATTCCCATAGGAGCGATATCCTGAACTACCGAGGTCAATATCACTTCACCGCCACAATCTTTTAATAAGCGTAAAGCCGCTTTAGCTGCCTTTAGCGCATGTTCTGAGCCATCTACTGCAAGCAAAAACTTCATTTTATTCACCTCCTTATTTTTAATCTACTCCTAACAACCAATAACAGTGTCATTTCACCCACTTCCTCTTTTGGAGTTAGTTATAATCAAATTCTGTGCCAAATAGAAAATGTAGAGATACACTGCTTAAAAAAGGATAAGAATTGAAAAACTGTCACTTTTTAAGTGACTATTAGTCAATTATTAGATGACAAACCCTACCTCCTCCATTAAGCATGAGCACAAGGGGTAAAATAAATGACAAAATTGCTTGCTTTACTTTAATCCCTTTTTATTTTATCATTGCTTTTGCCCTGTGAGTGTATTTAAGTTTATTTTAAACGCACTTATGTTTTTTACAGATGCAGGCAAATGATGATTTGGGAACTATTTGATTCTATTTATTATGGCATGTTTTTTGCCTTCTGCTCGCAAAGAGGTTTAATTTAAAAAAAAAATTGTTTCAGGAGGGGGAAAATGAAGCGGTTTTTTAGGTTTTTTAGGTTTGTTAGGTTTGTTAGTTTGTTGTTTATGATTATCTTTTTAGGGGTAAATCTGGCCTATGGGTATCGGATCCAGTTTTCTAAGGAGAAGTGGGCTGATTTTGCTATAAGGGGGCAGTTGTTTTATTTTAATATGGATAAAAGAAGTAAAGACGTAGATTATCGTCAGAACTATTTTGAAATGACAGAGGCAGAGTTTTATGTTAAAGGTCAGATTAACAAATTGGTTCAGTTCTTTACCCAATGGGAGTGTTATTACAAGCCATATAAATTAAGTGGGAAAAAAAGAGATGATAGTACTAAAGCTTATATGAAAGAGACTGGGGTAAATCTTGTATTTCGTCCTGAATTTATGATAAGATTTGGCAGGCAGCGTATACCTGTTAGCAGATATCACCAAAGGTCTGATTACAAAAAACTCATTCCTACTGACTATTTCTATAGATATGATATCCATGGGGTATTTAAGGGTAAGGTCAATAAATATCTTAACACAAAAGAAACCTGTCTTCAAATCAGACATCCAGGCGTTACGGTCTTTGGATACCTTTTTGATGGGATGCTTGAATATCACCTAGGTTTATTCAATCAGCCCAATAACAACCCATCCGATTGGAACCCAAAGGGGAAAAAAGGAGAGGGATATAAGGGAGTTAGACGCACAGTAAGGCTTGTCTTTACCCCTACTTGGTTGGGATATAAACCCGAAAAGTCCATTAAAGGGACAAGAGGAGATTCTTATCTTGGGAAAAGGGATGTATTTAACATCGGGATAGGATACTCCAGAGAAGAGATATGGGATGATCTTGACAATGACATGTTTGCCATTGATGGTATTTGGGAAAAAAGACTTGGTAAAGATCATAGATATGTCCCTATGTTACAATGGGGATTCATTTACTCAAAAGACTCCCATTATGATTATCATAATGGAGAATATGGTAATAAGAAAAAAGATAGTCAATACTGGTGGGTTGCAGGGCAATTCCTTTATAATAAGTTTGTTGGTTACGGAAGGCCTGCTATTGGAGCGAGATTTGAACAAATGAACGCAGATGATGCTTATAATAATAAAGATCTTACTTCTAATCGGATCTCAATCGCTCTTAATTACTTCATCAAAGGATATTCTGCCTGGCTAGCGGTTGGTGTTGATCATGTATGGTATACTGATGGTGCAAAAGAATATCTTCTGGCCCATGACAAACAACGCAATATGACTGACTTCTACACTTACTTTCAATTTAAATTCTAAAGAATTTTTTGGCCGCCTTTCTGGCGGCCTACAAAAGAAACAAAGTGGATTTTCGCCTTTTTATATTACCCCTGATCGCCTTTATCATTGCTAGTCTTACCTCACAAGCAGGAGTTTCAGGGGCATTTCTTCTGCTACCTGTTCAAATAAGCCTTTTAGGCATCACCTCACCGGTTGCCAGTGCCACCAATCTGCTTTACAATATAATAGCTATACCAAGCGCCATCTATTGGTTCAGAAAAGAAAAAAGATTTATTCTCCCCTTAGTATTACCAATCGTGTGTGGTGCTATTCCAGGCGTCTTTATAGGCACTTTTCTACACACTACTTTTTTGCTCAATCCACGAGCCTTTAAACTCTTTGTAGGAATCGTTCTGTGCCTTTTGGGATTGAGACTCTTTTTCAACAAAGGCAAACGAAAGATACCTGTTACCAATGTCCGGATAAAAAAGATTTCTTTATTTAAAGTGCATTTTTGCTTTGGCAAGGAGTTTTTTTCTTTTTCTCCAGTGTCAATATTCTTTGTCGTCCTGGTTACAAGCACCATCAGTGGCGCGTATGGAATTGGCGGTGGGGCCTTGCTTTCGCCCCTTCTTATCTGCGTATTTGGTTTGCCAGTCCATGCCATTGCCAGCGCTACTTTAACAGGCACCTTTGTTACCTCTATCTGTGGAGTTCTGTCTTATGCCCATTTTGGTTATCCTCCTTCCCTTAAAGTAGCCATACTTTTTGGAATAGGTGGCATGTTAGGAATGTATACGGGTGCAAGATTGCAAAGGCATACACCTGAAAGGGCCATAAAAATCATTTTGGGATTCCTCATTTTCATTCCAGCAATAAGATATATTTTGTCTTATTTTATAAATCTTAATTAAAAACCATTCTTCGCATTTTTCGTGATATTTAAAAATCGGCCTTTTAAACCTGGATGAAATTTGAAATTCAACAAATTGCCACAGATTCTGTGTTTTTCTTAAAATTAAAGGCATTGTCTTTCTTTTGCCCTTTCTATTATTGAAGCAGACAAAATATCTAATAAAGACACAACACCAATAATTTCTCCTTCTTCAAATACAAATACCCTGGCAATGTTAGATGTGGCCATCAAATTTATTAATGTTTTTATATCTGTATCCTTACTTACACTTACCAATGGCTTTGAGGCAATTTCTTTAACCTTTATCTTTTTAATGTCCAGAGCTTTATTAATTACCTTAAAAACAATATCTCTTACAGTAATAACGCCGTAAACATCTACTTCATCTTCAGGTTTTACTACTAAAGACCTGATCCTCTTATCCACCAGTCGTTCTATGGCGTCATATACCGTAGCGTCAGGCTCTATCGTTTGAAGCTTTTTATTCATTATTTCTTCTACCTTCATTTTTTCCCTCCTGATACTTTATATTTGCATTAGCGATAGTTTTAAACAACTTGGAATGTTGAAACGTTTCTTCAAAAAGAAATAGTCTTTATACTTACTCGTAAGCGCAACTGGCATGCCATTTAGTAAAATCTGTTTGGCCAGCAATTTTAGACCATTGCCATCAGAGAGAATTATATCACCTAAAATCAGATCAAATTTTTTGAAGTCTTTAAAGGCCTCTTGTGTATTGGTCACTGTGGTTACAGGATATTTTCTTCTATCTTTGATGAAGCAGGAAAATAAATGTAAAAGGTAGCACCCTTCCCAGGAGCACTTTCCACCTCAATCCACCCCCCGTGTTGCTTAACAATCCCATAGACTACCGAGAGTCCCAGACCAGTCCCCTTCCCTTTCTCCTTGGTGGTAAAAAAGGGTTCAAATAGATGTTCCTTAACTTCTTCACTCATGCCTATGCCTGTATCTTTAACCGAGAGGCACACATGTCTTTTAACTCCATTTTTTGTGGCGTTCAGAATATTTTCGGTCTTAATTACAACTTTGCCCCCATTAGGCATGGCATCTTGTGCATTACCAACCAGATTCAGGATTACCTGTTCTATCATGTTGGGGTTGCCTTCAATTTTCCATAGGTCTTCTTCCAGCTTTAATTCAAGAAAGATGTCTTTCCTTAAGATGTGCTTTAGCATGTTCCTTATTTCTATTACCGTTTGGTTTAGATTAAAAACTTTGGTTTTAATAGGTGCCTTTTGTAAAAATATAAGAAGCTGGTGAACAAGCCCGGCTGCCTGTGAAGCCGCCTTCTGAATACGTGTCAAACAGGTATGGAGCTTGCTTTCTGGTTTCGTATCTAAAAGGGCAATTTCTATATTACCCTGGATAACATGGAGGACATTATTAAATTCATGCGCTATACCGGCAGCCAAGCGTCCAAGAGAGTCCATTTTTTGTATCTGAAAAAGCTGTGTTTCTGTATTTTTTATTCTGGTTATATCTTCTAGGGTTTCTACCGCTCCGATGATTTGCCCATATGTATCTTTAATAGGGGCAGCAGTTAAGTGTAACCAACGGCCTTCTTTTCCTGCTTCAGGGAAAAAGCCCTCTCCTTTATATGCCCACTCTATTACCCGTGACTTCCACCATTTACATTTAGGATAATCCCTGTTTTTAACCTCATCTGGCCTGGGTATATTATCCACAATCAGATCTGCTAAAGTAGGCCTTTTTCTTTTATAAAGAGACATCCAGTGTTTTTTGGTTCCAATTATCTCTTTGGCTGAAAGACCGGTCAAGATCTCGCAGGCCTTATTCCAGTAGGTAACGTTGTGATTTTTGTCAATTACAAAAAGGGCGATGGGAATGCCTTCTATTATATCATGCAGTTCTTTTCCTATATACTGACTTCGTTCCCTGAGTATGCTGATGACCAGAGCAACCAGAATAAACATCCCCGAGCGCAAAATATTCTCTAAAAGAGTGGCACTCATACCTGCTAGAAGGGAAGAAGTGATTAACCACATACCCAGCAAAATAGCTACCCAGATGCCCCGTCTTTTCCACCATAAACAGGAAATAGCAATTGGCACATAAAAGAAATGCGAAAAGACTACCGTAGTATAAAGGATAAAGTGATAATAATAGGTAATGGCTACACAGGAGATAATAAGCAGAAAAATAACCAATAAACGCCCGGATTCTGTTTTATAAACCTTTCTCATATCGCTCCTATTTCTGTTTGTTTTTACAGAAAAATTCTCATCAACCCACTTATACTTTCACACTTTACCTGTTGATCTTTGCGGTAATACAGGAAATGTCTTTTGCAGTTGGGTGCTAAAATCTACTTCAGGGATATATTTTGTTTCTTTTTCAAATTTGAAATGACGGATAAGTTCTACCAAATTGGCTGCCTGATTTTTGAGCTCTTCACTGGCCGAGGCCATTTCTTCGGCATTAGAGGCTACCTGCTGGGTTGCCTTATCCATTTGGGAAACAGCTGTATTAACCTGAGAGATGCCTTGAGTTTGCTCTTGAGAAGCAGCGCTGATTTCAGCCACCAAACTGCCTACCCTGGCAGCCGATTGTTCCACCTTGCTAAAATCGCTATCAACCTTTTTGACCAAATCCAGATTGGTATGAATGCCTTTAACTGTTTGTTCAATAAGTTGTGCAGTATCTTTGGCAGCGGCAGCCGTTCTTTGAGCCAGATTCCTCACCTCATCGGCTACCACGGCAAAACCCTGTCCTGCTTCTCCGGCCCTGGCCGCTTCTACCGCGGCGTTAAGGGCCAAAAGGTTGGTCTGAAAGGCAATTTCATCAATTCCCCTAACAATCTTTTGGGTTTCTTCAGATAATTTGGCCATATCTTCCATAGACTCCCTAAGTTCTTCCATAGATACCTTGGTTTCTCTGGTAATTTGCTGGGTTTGTTTCATTAATTGGTCGGTCTGTAGGGCATTGTCTGCATTCTGCTTGGCCATAGAGGCAATCTCTTCTATAGAGGAAGAAGTCTCCTCTATTGATGCCGCCTGTTCACTTGCTCCCTCAGCCAGCCTTTGACTGGAGGCAGCCACTTCAGAAGAGGCCATATTTATCTGATCAGCAACGGTAGTTATTTGGGCTACCAATCTTCGCAATTGCAAGACCATGTTATTAAAGTTTTGGGCCAATTTCCCAAATTCATCCTGACGTTTGTTTTTTATAGACACAGTTAAATCTCCCTGAGCTACCAAACTGGTGTCTTCCACCAAATCTTCTATCACCCTATTGATACCACGGCTAAAGAGGTAAGAAATAGCCGTTGCGGCTAGCATAAAGCCTAGGGTGATGAAGAGAGTATTTCTTTTAACCACAAAAAGAGGGGTCTCTAGCAACTCGTCAGTATAGCCATTAGCTACAACAATCCATTTTTTTGCTGGAAGGTAGTCATAAGCAGCCAGCACATGTTTACCCTTCCAGTTGTAGGAAATAAAGCCCTGCTTTGTCTGAAGTATTTGCTGCACAAATTTGTATGTAGAAAGATTTTCAGCTCCAGTTTGAGGATGAATGATTAGGTTTCCCTTTGTATCCATTACATAAAAATAGCCTGTTTTGCCGATTTTTTGGGACAAAAGGGAGTTTCTTATATTGGCCAGGGTCTTTGCCTCAGCATATTGCCTTACCAGATTTGCAAACACCTTATCTAGCTTTCTTCCAGCCAGTCTCATGGGCCATTGGTCAACTCCATCCAACGATCCGTGCGTTTTAAGATAGTTCTTTATGCGGTTTAAATTTTTTATGTATCCTTCCAAAGTTGCTTCTACCTTACTGGTATCCAAGCCCAGCCGCTTTGCTTCAGCAATAAAGGCCCTAACTTCACTTAGATGCTTATTAATTTTTTGTTCATATTTTTCATAGCCTTCTTTAGCGGCGTATAACAAAAAATTTTTTTCCTGACGACGAAGCTGTAAGATCAGCACTTTAGCCTTTAGTCCCTGATTTTCCACATTGTCAAAACCTTCTTGAATCCTTTTTGCCTCTTGTTTTACCATTGTTTTCAGATCACCTTTTACAACTTCAATAAATCCTCTTTTTGCTCCCTGATAGCTAAGTATCGCCAGGGTTAAAAGAGGCAAAACTACTAGCAACAAGGAAAAAAAGATCAATTTTGTCTGAAAACGTAACTTTCTGAAAAAATCCATCCTTACAGCTACCTCACTTTTATTTATTAAGACCAAAATAGCCTAAAAAGAGAAAATTATCAAAAGATATTTGGAGCAGCCACCCTCAACCTTTTAATGCCTTTCAAAGGTAATCTGCCTGATAATAACTCCAGGCCCAAGCTCGGTCTTAGCAAACTGAAGAAGTTCACTCCGTAGATCATGAGTACGTTCAATCCCCTCTTTAACTCGTATTTCAACTTCTGCCACCTGACCTTTAATAGAATCCGGCATGGCCCTAGCCGTAGCCTCAATAACTGCGCTGTGCCTTTTCATTGCCAGTTCAATCAACTCGGCCGGCACGATCAAACCACCAATGTTGATCACCCTACTACTTCTATGTCCTGATAATTTGATAAGTCCCTTTTTGTCTTTTATGGCAAAATCCTTACTGAGGAAGATACCATTGGGCGCCCAGTATTCCAAAAAGGCCCTTTCATCATTCCACACATTAGCAAACATGCTAGGAAGGGGTTCACTAAAACCAAGGATACCTTTTTGATCAGGTGGAAGGGTGTTACCTTCTACAGTAACCACTACAGGATTAAAGACAGGAAACACCTTTTGTAAAAATGGTAAAGGAGTATAAGAATTGCCTAATCTGTTTCCCTTAGCCATAAGACTAAATACCCCTGTCTCTGCAGTGATCCAGAGATTGACAATATTGGCTCGTTTGGTCACTGTTTCTTGGAGCCAGTGAGTTAAGGGTTCATCCAGGGCTTCACCACTCAAATAAAGATGTCTTAAAGTGCTGATATCCAACCAGCGGACAGGTTTTTCGCCGTAAGGCATCAAGACTCGCAAACGAGAAGGGTAAGCACCAAAGAGGGTTACCCCGTATTTGTGAATAATTGACCAGGTCCTTTCTGGACCTGGATATAAAAGATGCCCTTCGTAAAGCACAGTAGTGGATCCGTTGAGCAAGGGGCCATAGACCATATAGCTCTGGCCGATGATATTTCCCAACTCACTTGCCCACCAGACCACATCTGTTTCTCTCAGGCCAAAAACCTCTTTCATACTCTTGGCCACGCCTACCATATAGCCACCATGAGGATAAGTGATACCGACCATCCTGCCTTTGTGATTTGGAGTATAAAGGATCCCTAAAGGCTCATTGGCTTCTACTTCGGCTGGATCAGATTCTGTTTTTTGCCCTTCCATTAGCTCGTGATACCAGAAAAAGCTCTCCCTAACTTCTTCTTCCTTCAGTCGCTTAACCATGATAACAAAATCTATATCACAGGCGCTTAAGGCCGCTTCTATGCGTGGCTTAAGCCAAATGGCATTACCTTTTCGGTAATAACCATTGGCAGTAATAAGAACTTTGCTTCCGGTTTCGTGGATAATTTTCCTTAAAACAAAGGGCCCATACCGAATATCCACTGGTACATGGACGGCCCCTATACGGGCTACCGCTAGAAGGGCAACTATAGCCTCAGGCAGATTGGGCATATAAATAACGATCGGATCTCTTTTCTTTACCCCAAAGTTTTTTAACACATTGCTGAAACGCATAACTTCACGCCATAGGTCAAAATAGGTAAAACGAATGCGCCTTCCGTCTTCACTTTCCCAGATAAGGGCTACTTTATTTCGCTTGGGAGAATTGACATGTACATCTAAGGCATTATAAGTTATATTTGTTTCTCCCCCTTTAAACCACAGCCCGCCAGGCTTGCCTTCTTTGAAGATAGAAACCCAAGGTCTAAACCAGTGGAATTGAATGGCCATTTGTTCCCAGTATTTTATTAATTCTTCTCTCATGCTCCCCTCCTTAAACCTGAATTTAATTCTTTCCTGATTTCTTCCCACTCATAGCCATGCTGTAGGATCCGACCTTCTACAAAGAAAACTGTTTGTTCCGCAATATGCGCTGCGAGGTCTCCGATTCTTTCTAAAGAATGGGTAATCATGATAAGTGTTACTCCTCGTCTTATGGCAGGAGTTTCGTGAACAATGAAGTCTAATAGTTTTTTCATATTTTCTTGAGACATCTGGTCTATTTCTTGATCGTGCTCCCAGACTTTTAAGGCCAATTCCACATCTTCATTTACAAAGGAATCAAGTGCTTCTTTGACCATTTTATTTACGGCATAACCCATGGCAGGCAGTTCTTCCCGGCAGCACATAAGTAAGGGGCGTTTGCTCAAGATAATCACCTGTTTGGCAATATGTACGGCTTCATCTCCTATCCTTTCTAAAGTGGAGTTAATTCGCATTATAGCTGTAATGAGACGTAAATCCCGGGCAACAGGTTGATACCGACTTAAAAGGAATAGACATTTGCGGTCATTTTCTACCTCCTGAAAATCAATTTGTTTATCTCCTTCTATAACCTGCTCAGCCCTTTCTATGTCTTGAGAAAAAAAAGCCTCAAGCACATTGTTTAGTTGCCGTTCTACCTCTCCGGCCATAGTCAATAAGGCAAGTTTTTGGTCTAACAAATGTCTTTTAAAGATGCTAAACATGGGTTTCGTTACCTCTCTTTCCTTACCATTACAAATAGTGTGCCAGAATTAAATACGTGATTATCTCTTAAAAAGATGAAATTAAGGCCGATAAATGTCACCTTTTAGGTGACATAAAGTTAACAAATATGTGACAAATAGAGGGGCTATCATAGTCGTCCCTGAAAAACTCTGTTTTAGCCTTCAACCAAGCTCAATTGCCTTTCATATTGCTCCTTCCAGATCAGGAGAAAAAGAGCAAATAAAAATCCTACCGCCTCCCGCATCCATTTTTTGAAGTTAAAGGCAGCCGCTGCGAGCATCAAATTGATGCTGTCCCCTATACTCCCTCTAAGATAATTCCTAATAAGCCTAAAATCTGACTTTAAGTGCCCAATCACCGCCTCTATCCCCGCTCGCTTCCTAAACCTCTTTTTCGCCTTACGCTTTTGATAATCTGTAGCATCCTTTCTTGGCTTCTTAGGAATTAATATT
>Ga0256842_1000081_pt1 | contig 71348 bp, 46 predicted proteins | sample 4559240metaG_FD_185973 | JGI IMG/M metagenome (GOLD analysis project Ga0256842, IMG submission 185973) | Hydrothermal vent microbial communities from Guaymas Basin, Mexico - 4559-240 | ecosystem: Environmental > Aquatic > Marine > Hydrothermal vents | place: Mexico: Guaymas Basin | collected... | reverse complement strand
AATATATTTATTGCTACTGTTCTAGGTAACTCTCTATAGTTTTCTCCTTCGCTTAATTGATTAGTGTACATTCTACTCAAATAATATAAAGACCGTTTTATCATGTTTTTTTCATCTTTGAGTTGTATTTCTATATTTACCACTTCATTATTACTAGTAATAGCCTTTACATCTAAACGAGAAAACTTATCTTCTATGTGTTTCTTTTCTAAGTCGGTATTTTTGATTTCTACACTTGTTATTTTATAATTCACAAGTTTTTATTTGAAATCTATTAAGTATCAAAAAATTATTGATTTTTTTTTAAATAAGTTATATACTGCTAAATATTTGAGGTAAGGTGTTTATGATAAAAGAAATATATACACAATTGTGCTTGCACAGCCAAATGAGTGATATAAACACAATTGGGGTTATACATTCGTTAGCAGCAATTTAAAGGAGGAAACCGACAATGAATAAAATAAATCTTATACAACCAGAGAAAGTAAACTTAAAGGATCACCCAATTTTAACTGAAAGTTGGTTGCAAGATATAATTGCAGAAAACCCCGAAATTATTGGACTTGGTGACCTTATTCTTAAAGATAAAGAGCGTAAGCAAATTAGAGCAGGTAGATTAGATGTTTTACTTCAAGACTCTGAAATCAATAAAAGATATGAAGTTGAAATCCAGTTAGGCAAGACAGATGAAAGTCATATAATACGGACAATTGAATATTGGGATATCGAAAGAAAAAGGTATCCTCAATATGAACATTGTGCAGTGATAATAGCTGAAGAAATAACCAGCCGATTTTTGAATGTTATTGGACTGTTTAATGGGAATATTCCACTAATTGCCATTCAATTGACGGCATATAAAAATGGTGATGATTATTTTTTGACTTTTAATAAAGTTCTTGACGAAATGACACTTGGACTTGTTGATGAAGATGAAGAAATAAGTGAAGTGACAGACCGAAATTATTGGGAAACAAAAAAAGGAACGCCTAAAACAGTTAAAATTGTTGACGAAGCTCTTGAATTGATAACAGAAGTAATTCCTGGATACCAACTAAAATATAATAAGTTTTATATTGGGCTTGCTCAAAATGGAAGAGCTGATAACTTCATATTGTTTAGAGCAAAAAAGATCTTTACACGAATGGAAATTCGTCTTGAAAAATCAGAAGAACTTGAAAACGAAATTGAAAGTAAAGGTATAGACCTAATGGGTTACAACAAGAGATACGGAAAGTATAGAATAAAGCTAACTTTAAACGACCTGAAAAAAAATAGAGATTTCATTAAAGATTTGGTTCGTAAATCAAAAGGAATACCAGTTTAAAAAGAAATAAAAAATGAAGAATAAAAGCTGCTAACAAAGGCTCATAAAGCATGGCGGGTGCGGTAGTAAAATTGAACTTATGGACATTTAATGAACATTGTAGTAGATTGAATATTAATTGTTTTAAAATCCGCCACGCTTCATAGCCTCGACCGTTAGGTGTTATATAAAGAAATGAAATCTGAATTTATGAAAGTAAAATTTACAAATAGAAAATTATGGAAAAATTACCTATCTGTGTTGGGGATGATTGGAATATTAACAAGTTTTTTGACAATCTTTATTACTATTAACAATGATTACAAATTAAAGGCAGGCATTGTATTTCTAATAATATTGATTTTGGTATTTCTATATCTATGGTATAAAGCAAATCGCTTAACATCTATCGAGTTAAACATCAAAGGGTTAAGAGTGAATATATTTTATGGAGACCTATTTGATTCAAATGATTTAAAATTAATCCCTTTTAACGAATATTTTGACACAATAGTAGATAATGTCTTAATAGCAGAAAATACATTAAATGGAAAATTTATTAAAAAGTATTATCCAGAAGTTAGTAATCTTGATAATCAAATATCAAGTGCTTTAAATGGGAAAACATATACTCTTAATAATACAAGAGTATTAGGCAAAAAAAAGAAATATGAGTTAGGAACCACAATAGAAGTTGAAAATAAGTATCTCTTAACTGCATTTACTCACTTTGACAATCAAAACAGAGCATATCTTTCAAAAGGAGAATATCTCTTATGTTTGGATAATTTATGGAAAGAAATAAATCGAATTTATGCGCAAAGAGATGTTAGCATTCCATTATTGGGTTCGGGAATTTCAAGAATTGGTAATGATTTATCACTTCAAGATTATTTAGAGCAAATACTTAACTCTCTAAAATTATCAAATTTAGATAATGCTTATAATACCAAGATAAATATTGTATTGCACGAAAGTGTAAAAAATGAAATAAATTTATTCGAAATAAAATCAAAATTTTAAAGGAGACTAATTTAGGTGCTAACATAGCAAAAGACTTTGTATATTACAATACACTAAGAATGTGGAAAGGTAAAGACTCTTCTTTTCCATTTGTTGATTCTCATATGAAAAATTATAATGTTAGAGATGGAAGTGATTGGGAATTTACTTTAAAACCAAGATTAAGAGAAAGACTAAGGGCATCTAAAAACATAATTTTGTTTTTGAGTTCAATTACAAAAAGTTCAAGAGCATTAAGAGAAGAAATTGATTATGGAATAAACACAAAAGGATTACCTGTCATTGTAATTTATACTGAATACAAAAACAAAAGTGATATTTCAAATTGTACAGAAACAAGTAAATCAATAAAAAAATCTATTGAAAACCTTTGGGATAATTTACCAATATTTAGGGACTCAATGAATAATGTTCCTACATTGCATATTCCAATGGATAAAGTTCTAATTGAACGTGCATTAAAAGAACCTGATTTAATGGTACCCTCAAAATGTAAAACGGGAATATATTTTTATTGTTAAAACTTTACTGTAATAAAAAATACAACACCTAACAAAAAATATAGTGCATGCCGCAATTAGTTGTAAATATGAAAGTTAGAGATTTAACCATAGTTGGTAGCAAATTGAAAGTGTGGTATTTCAAAATCCCGCACTACGCATAGCCCAACCGTTGGCACCAATTAAAAAGGAAATAATATGACAAACCAAATTGAAAGTGAAAAGTTATTAATTAAGCAAATTTTTGAAAGGTGGTATAAAATACCGAATTATCAAAGACCTTATGTTTGGGAAAAAGACCAAATTTCTGACTTGTTAGATGATATAACTCTTGCAAGAAATCAAAATGGTAAAGCCGAATATTTTTTAGGTTCAATTGTTTTTCAAACAAGGAAAGATAGTGATGGAGAATATATAGAAGATGATGTGCTTGATAGTCAACAATAACTTACTACTTACTTTTGATTACTCTTACATAATTTATAAAAATATATCATAAATTTAAATCAATTAAATATTGATATTTTCCAAATATTTAACTCATAATATAATTTTAAAGATTTTAAAATTATATTTTCATCAAAGTTTTAAGATATCTCTACTTTTTATTTACAAAAATCGTGCATTATTAATTGGTTTATGCTATATTAGTATCGTTTTTTAGGAGTTTTTTATATGAGTCAACTAATTGTTTTGGGCGTTCAATGGGGTGATGAAGGAAAAGGAAAAATCATAGATTTTTTAACAGAATTTACAAATATTGTTGTTAGATTTCAAGGTGGAGGTAATGCAGGCCATACACTAATTGTAGATGGCAAAAAAACAGTTTTACATTTAATGCCATCAGGTATATTACACAACAAAGTAGTTTCTCTTATCGCAAATGGGGTTGTTACTGATTTAAAATTATTAAGTGAAGAAATTAATAATCTTTCCCAAAATAATATTAAAGTAACAAAAGATAATTTTCAAATTTCATATAATACACACTTAATTCTTCCTTATCACAAATTAATTGATAAATACAGAGAAGAAAGAAGAAATAATAAAATAGGTACAACTCAAAAGGGTATTGGACCTGCCTACGAAGATAAAGTTGCAAGACGCGGCATTAGGTTTCAAGACTTTTTAAATAAAGAAAGATTTGATAAATTATTAAAAAGAAATATTGATTACTATAATTTTCAATTTGAATATTATTTCGGCAAAGATAAAATAAATTATAACGATATTGTTGCAGAATCGGATTTTTTAAGAGAATTTTTTGCAGAATATGGAAAAGATACTACTCTAACTCTTCATAATGCAACATTAAAAGGAGAAAATATTCTTCTTGAAGGAGCCCAGGGCACACTACTAGATATAGACCATGGTACTTACCCCTATGTAACATCATCAAATACAACATCTGGTGGAGGTATAATAGGAACAGGTCACGCCACTTATTCACAAACAAGTGTTTTGGGCGTATTTAAGGCTTATACAACAAGAGTAGGAGAAGGCCCCTTTCCTACCGAACTACATGATGAAATAGGTGAATTAATTGCTAAAAATGGTCATGAAGTAGGGGCAACAACAGGACGGGCTAGAAGAGTTGGTTGGCTTGACTTAGTTGCATTAAAATATGCTATCAGAATTAATGGTTTAACATCATTGGCAATTACTAAACTTGATGTATTATCTGGTTTAGATAAAATAAAAGTAGCAGTTGCCTATAAATATGAAGGCGAAAACCTTAATTCCTTTACAAACAACATAGAAATACTAAACAAAGTTGAGCCTATATATCAATCTTATGATGCTTGGGATAATTCATTACCTTTAGATTCAATAAGAGTTTACGAAGATTTACCTGAAAATGCAAAAAAATTCATAAAAGCTCTAGAATCTATGCTAGAAATACCTATTGAAATAGTTTCAGTTGGACCTGACAGAAGAGAAACAATTGTAATCAATAATCCATTTAGATAAAGAGTTAAAATATGTATAAACTAATATTGCTTTTATTATTATCAACTTTAATATATGGAAATAATAATAAAATTGGTTTTAAAAATTTTGAAATATACAAAGTTAAAAAAAATTTACATTCACTCAAACTTATAGATTTAGACAATGACAAACTAAAAGATATCATTTTTGTTGACAATAATGATGCATCTATTGCAATATACTACCAGCAAAAAAATAATGAAATACAAAAGTCTAAAAAAGAATTTTATAAAGACCGAGAAGAATTAGATGTTAACAAACTTTCTTTTAATTTTAAGTATAAAAACTTTCCATTTATAACAGAAAAAACTATTACTTCTATGGCTGTTGCAAATATAGGGTTAAATAAACTAAAAGATTTAATTTATTTAACATCTACAGGTGAATTATTTATAAAATATCAAAAAACTAAAAGAAAGTTTATTGATGGTCAATACTTCAAAATTTCTGATTATTTAAACTCAGAATATGCATTAGTTGCTAAAGATATTAATAGTGATAAAAAAAATGACTTAATTTTACTTGGTAAAAAATATTTATATATATTTTATCAAAATAATAAAAATAAATTAGATATGCCTGTAAAATATTCTTATAGTTCAAAAACTCCTCTTGGAATTGAAGTAAATGATTTAAATGGAGATAAACTTAATGATATACTATTTGTCACATCTGGAGGTATTAATCAAATCAGAGTTAAGTTTCAATTAAAAAATCATACTATTGGTCCTGATAATATAATTGATTATCCAAATTTTCATTTTCTAACAACTAAAAATATTTTAAAAAATAAAAAAGCTCAATTTCTTTCATCAAGAAGTGGTGCCCATATTATTTTTATTGATGAAATATCTAAAATCAAAAAGAAAGAAAATATTAAACCATCAATTTATTCATTAAACCCAGAAGCCTTAAGTAGTAATAAAAATATTCTATTTAACGATTTTGATAATGATAAGCAAAAAGATTTAGTTGTTTCAGATTCAATGTTAGCATCAATTATGTTCTTCAAGGGAAGTTCTCTTGGTTTCAAAAACTATAAAGAATACCCTATATTAAAAGATATTTCTAAGTTAATTTCTTATAAAATAAATAAAAAAAATAAAATAATCGCATTTTCTCAAAAAGAAAGCTCTTTGCTTGTTTATAATTTAAAAAAGAAATACCCTGATTTTATCATAAATAAAGATAAGATTGAGGGAGTTAGTAAATATAAAAATAATCTTTATTGGATTAGCAATAAAAATGGTGAATTTTATTTAGAAAAAATAAAAATAGATAAAAATCTTAAAGTAATTAAAATATATTCAAGAAAAATAAACAACTCACCTGCTTCATTTGATGATTTTATAATTTCAGATATAAATAATGATAATAAAGAAGATATAATTTTCTCTATTCCTTATCTAGGAGCTAAAATATTTATCAGTAAAGGATATTTACTAGAACCATTAACAATTAAAGTAAAGAATATATCATCATTTTTAACATCCATCAATAAAAATCAAATAGAAGTAAAAGACTTAAATAAAGATGGTAAAAATGAAGTGATCGTTACGAATAAAGGAATAATAAGGTCTTTTGTTTATAATAAAAAACAAGGATTAAAGATAATATCACAAATTAATGGAAGTACTACAAATTCTGACTTAACAATTCCAATAAGCTCTAATATTTTTACCACTCAAAAAGATATAGTTTTTTTTGATAAGAGCAACTCTAGACTATACTTACTAAATAATAAAACCTTAAAAATAAAAAAAGAAATTTTAATTAAAGGAGTTGAAGTAAATGATATATTATCTGTGAATGTTGATAATGATAAAAATAAAGAATTTGTAATTTTAGGAAGAAATTCCATTTTTATATATGACAATAAAAATTTAGGATATAAATTAAAAAATATAATTTCTTATAGATTACATAAAACTAAATCAATTTCAACTATGCTTGCTGTTGGTAATTTCAATGGTAAAAAATTAATTTCTATTGATGGAATAGACCATAATATTAATTTTTTAAAAATACAAAAAAATACTCTAGATTCAATTATGAAGTTTAAAGTTTTTGATGCTATTTCATATAGAGGGCGAAATAATGTTAGTGTTGAAGAACCTAAGGAAATATACATAGAAGATATGAATAATGATGAAAAAGATGATATAATTTTATTTGTTCATGATAAAATACTTATTTATTATCAAGAATAATATGAATAGAATTATTTTAACACAGTCATTATATTGAGTTTTAATTTTTTAATAATAGGAGGAAAAATGAAATTTTTTATTTTATCAATGCTTTTGATGTTTACCACAAGTATTTTTGGAAAAGCATTATTAAAAAGTAATTTTGAATATGATTTTAAGACAAAAGACTTAAAAGTATTTCAATTATATATTGTTGGAAATATGGAACTTGTAGTAGGTTTTGATTATAATTTAAAAATAAAGAAAAACAATAAATCTAAAAAAGCTAAAAAAAGAACTGATGAGTTTATGTTTGTTTTACCTGTTCCTAATACAATAACATCCTGGAAAACACAAAAAAACACCATTTTTAAAGACTTGTACAATTCTACATTACCTGAAAAAATGCCAAATGTGAAAAAAAAGAAAAAATTACCTAGAAAAATGAGAAGAATTAACAATAGATTTAAAGTTGTTGTTCAAAATGTTTTTAAACCGGCTCAATTAGGCAAAAAAGCTTTTGATGAGGTTAACGAATACCTCAAAAAAAATGGATATAATGAATTATCATTTAATGACTATAAATATTATATTGATAGGTCGTGGTCTTTTGTTGTAGTAAAATATGTTACTAAAAAAGGTTTTATTGCTAAAAAAGGTAGTGTTCAACCTATATATTTATCACTTGAAGCAGATAGTGCTGCATTTCCATTAAGAATATTTAAAGATAGTCCAAAATTAAAAACAGATATTTATGTTTTATCAAGTTTTGATTTAGAATTAAAAGATGTTAAAAATTATGGATTAAAAACAATTGAGCAAGTAGATAATGAATTATCTCAATCCAATAGACTCACAATTATCACAGAATTAGGTGATTCTATTGTTGATTTTTATGATAAAATTTCTGCTAAAAATGAAATATTTAAAGATATGGAAAACAATAATCTAAGATTATTCCATGTTTATGGCACCCTAAATGATAAAAATAAAATATCATCATGGGATGCATCAACAGATTTCTTATTGGAAAATAAATAATATATGAGTTTATTTCAAGATTTACAACAAGAAAGAGCCAATTACCTTGAAGAACAAGAAGAAACTAAGAAAAGGTATTACAATGACTCCAAAATAAAATTCCAAGAGATAATTGATAACTTAATTGAAGGATTTGAGTCTATTTTAATAGAAAAAGTTAATCAGGGCCGAATAGGAAACTATGAACTTTTAGATATTCCAGAAGTAACACATCCTGCAGAAGGACTATATTCACAAGAGTATCCTGGATATGAAGCAATAGATTTATTCCAACTACTAGTAATAAATGACTTTACCGAAAAATCTTATTATTTATCAAAAGAAATAATAAGAGATGAGCTTTTGCTTGAATTTTGGGAAATATTAGAATCAGAAGGACTAAATCCATATTTTTTAATAAAACATACTGGTAAACTTGCCAAAAGAGTTGTTTCTTTAGGTGTTATATTACCAGAATAATTTTATATTCTATTAAACTTAACTAAAGATTTATATATTTTATTTGATAAAGTTTTATCAGCTTGTTTATCCATTTTCCAAAGCCAATTTCCAGTTGGTGTTCCAGGGGTATTCATTCTTGAATTATCATCTAAGTTTAAAAAATCCTGCATTGGTATTATTGCGGTTTTAGCAACAGAAGAAAGCACTGTTTCTATAATAGACCAAGCAGGATCTTTCTCATCTAAAATACAATAATTTTTTAAATCACTTATTATTTTTTTATTATTCTTCTTAGCATCTTTATACCAGCCCAAAGTGGTTGAGTTATCATGTGTTCCGGTATAGACAATACTATTATATGTATGATTATGTAATAAAAATGGATTTCGAGGGCTATCACCAAAGGCAAATTGTAAAATTTTCATTCCAGGAAACCCGAAACTATCTCTTAAGTTTTCTACTTCATCTGTTATAACCCCTAAATCTTCGGCAATTATAGGCAGTTTATTAAAATATTTTTGCAAGATTTCAAAAAAATTAAAAGAGGGGCCTTCAACCCATCTTCCATTTATTGCCGTTTCTTCGCTAGCAGGAACCTCCCAATAAGCTTCAAAACCTCTAAAGTGGTCAAGCCTTATTAGGTCTGTTTGTAACATTAATGACTCAAACCTAAATCTCCACCATAAATAGTCATCAGATTTCATAGAGCTCCAATTATAAAGAGGATTTCCCCATAATTGACCTGTTTCTGAAAAATAATCAGGAGGAACCCCCGCAACAACAGTTCTTTCTTTATTTTCATCTAGATGGAATAAATATGATTTGCTCCAAACATCTGCACTATCATAAGAAACAAATATAGGAATATCACCAATTAACTTAACCGATTTTTTGTTTGCATAATCTTTCAACTCTTTTATCTGCTTAAAATATAAGTATTGAATAAATTTATTTAAATAAACCTCTTCTCCTAGCTCTGCTCGCTTATTTTCAATTTCATCATAGTTATAATTCTTTAAATTTTCTTCCCACTCATACCATGGTTTACCATCAAACTTATCTTTTAATGCCTTAAAGATAGCATAATCATCTATCCAATATGATTGACTATCACAAAATCGATAGCAATCCCATTTGTTACTTTCATCCATATTTTTAAAATTTTCAAATGCTTTTTTTAGAAAAGGCTGCTTTAATTCTTCAGCTTTTTGAAAATCAGATTTATCCGTTTTTTTAAGTTTGACATTACTTATGTCACTTTCTAGTAAAAAACCCATTTCTACTAATTTGGGAATATTAATAAATAAAGGATTCCCGGCAAACGCAGAAATTGATTGATAAGGTGAATTTCCTGCTCCAACAATACCTGTTGGTAAAATCTGCCAATATTTTAAACCACTTTCATTCAAAAAATCTATGAATTCATATGCATCGCTTCCCATATCACCAATAAACCACTTCCCAGGTAAAGATGAGATATGTAAAAGGACTCCAGCATCTCTAGTTTTCATCACTTCCTCTCTATTTATTTAATAAATTAATAATTTCTCTTACATAAGAGTCTTCTATCTTGTATAGATCTAGCTCTTCAACTTGTTTAATGCCTAAGGTATTATAATCATGAGTAAAAACAATAGAATCCACACCATAAGGCTTGTATCGTTGAACTTCTTTTTTGATTATATTTTCTATCTGCTCTTTTGTTAAGTTTTTATTTTTTAGTTTTAACAAATTTTCTTTTGTTTGTTTATCAGCAACTTGATATGAAAATCCATGTAAATCTAATAATCTTTTCGCTAATTTATTTTCTAATATCCATAATGGAAATTGATTTAACTCTCCACCTAGTTTTAAAACTAATGTATCTATAGGGTGCAATATTAGCAAGGGACTTTTACTTTGCAAATCTTCAAATTCCAAAAAGGAATCAATATTATCTATTGCTATGAAATCTACTTTTTTATCATTTAATAAGCTTATTTTTTTCAATACTGATTCAATTTGGAGTAAATTATCATCTAAAAATTCTATTTCTATATGTTTTTTATTTTCTTCTCCAATTTTCTTAACTATTTTATTAAATAACACTTCGTTATTTGCGATTAAACCTACTTTATTCATATCTATTCTCTCTTAATTCAAATAATCTATCCCTCACAATAATAATTCTACAAGACAAGTTATCAACTTATTCCTACATTTTATTATTTCTTGGATTTTTTGGGCTTCTTTTCTTTTTTAGGTTTTTTTTCAACTTTTTCTTTTTTATCCCCTTCTTTTTCTTCATCATCTTTAATACCAAGTGCTTTTTTTGCTGTTTTTACTTGATCTGAAGATTGAATTACAAATTTCATGAGAGTTTTATAAGCCTTATCCAGAATTGAGTTTTTAGTATATCCACCATCTTTAAGCTCTTTACCAAATTTCTTACCAGTTAAAATCTCTATTCCTTCTTCTATTCTTGAAACAGCATAAATATGAAACTCATCATTTTTAACAGCTTCCACAACTTCTTTACTTAACATCAGGTTTTTAACATTTTGAATAGGAATGATAACGCCCTGCTCTCCTGTTAATCCCCCATGTTGACAAATTGCAAAAAATCCTTCTATTTTATTATTCACCCCCCCAATCGGTTGAATAAATCCCATTTGATTTACTGAACCAGTAACGGCAATACTTTGTTTAATAGGATAACCAGATAATGAAGATAAAATAGCATAAGTTTCAGTAGAGGAAGCACTATCACCATCTACTCCACCATAATTTTGTTCAAATGAAATAGATACAGACAAACTCAATGGAGTAATATCCCTAAATAAACCAGATAGATACCCGGATAAAACTCCTATTCCTTTATCATGAATTTTACCACTCAATTTAGCATCTCTTTCTATATTTATAACCCCCCGCTTTCCTGCATAAGATCTTGCAGTTATCTTACTTGCAATACCAAAAGAAAAATCATCTATTGAATAAACAGCTAAACCATTAATTTCACCAACAGACTCCCCTTTAATATTAATTAAAGTAGTTCCTTCATGTATTGAATCATGAATTAATTGCTTAAATTTACCATTACGAAAATCTCTATTTTTAATAGTTTCTTCAATATTTTCCCTTGAAATAACACGCTTATTCTTAGTTTTAGCAATATAATTAGCTTCATAAAGTATATCTTCAAGCTTGCTTAAACGAGAGGTTAATCTATTATGTTGACCTGCCAATTTAGTACTATAATCTATTAACTCTGCTACAGCACCTTTATTTAAGGACATAATTTCTTTTTCTTCTGTTTTCATTTTTAAAAACTTGAAAAATTGATCTAAGTTTTCTTCATTTTTACAAACAAAATGGTCAAAATCAGATTTCACCTTAAATAATCTAGAAAATTCTTCATCATATCTATTAAGCATAGCAAAATACTGACTTGAACCAATTAAAATAACTTTAATATCTAAGTCTATATCTTCTGGCTCAAGCTTTTTTAATGGTTTAAGAGAATACATTGCAAATGGATTCTCTCCAACTTTTGATGTTTTATTCCTTAAAGTTCTCTTTAATTCATCATAAGCCAATTGATTTTTTAGTAAATCAAGTACTTGAATAACTAAATAACCTCCATTTGCTTTATGGATAGAACCAGGTTTTATTTTAGTAAAATTTGTAGATAAATATCCATTCTTCTCTTCGTGTTCTATCCAACCAAATAAATTATTAAATGTTGGATTTCTTTCAAAAACAATAGGGGCATTTGTCGTTTCTGAACTATCAATAAACAAATTAACATTATATTGGGCAAAAACATATTCTAAATAAGCTTGTGCTTTCTCATTAGAGGCATCTTTTTCTTTAAATAAAAATACTTGTTTATGTTTTGCTAAATTTTCTTTTAAATTTTTAAAATACTTTGTTAATTTTTTATTTTTATAGTTCTTTTTAATTGATGCAATTATTGGACTCACTACAGAAACAACAACAGCATCTTCAAATTTAGACATATCTTCTTTAAAGTTTTTTTCATTTTTAGTTTCTTGCTGAGCAGCAGCATCCATTTTACTTTGAATTTTAGCTTGACGCTCTCCAATTTCATTTTTTTCATCTTCAGTAAGTGCAGTAAATTGTTCTTCTGTCATAAATGAACCATCGCTATTGACCGGCTTAGCAACAATACCTGCTTGCGTTTTTTCAAGAGCAAATCCTACTTCTTTAGTAAAGGTAGATATTTCCTGATAAATAGAGGATTCCAATTTTTGATATTTATCCACTATTTTCATTTTCTTTTCATTTATAAGGGGACTATTCATTGCTTTTGGAACTTCAATTTTTATATCATTAATAAAAGTTTCCATATCTTTCTTAAATTTACGCCCTTCGCCCCTTGGTAAAACAATAGAAATAGGCTTTGAAGGGTCTTCAAAACAGTTTAAAAATAAAATATCATTACTTGCCTCTTTATCTTTAACAAATTCTTTTAATACTTTTTTAATAATTGATGTTTTCCCTGTTCCTGTTGGGCCAGTAACATAAATATTAAAAGCTTTATTTTTAACCGACAAACCAAAATTTAATGCTTCAATAGCTCTGTGTTGCCCAAAAGGTCTTATAGGTGGTTCAATTTCAGATGTATTTTTAAACTTTAAATTTTTTTCATCAAATGAGTTTCTTAAATCTTTAATTTTTACTTTATATTTCTTCATACTTAACTCCTAACAACTTGATAAAGATAATAAGATATATAAACCCTTAAATCAAATATTTTAAAGAAAACAGTATAAACAAAATCATTATTCACAGTCTTTCTGTTCTTTTTTTCCTTTTATATACCTTATTTTTAAATTTTTAAAATCTTTAATACAGTTATTTTTAACATACAACTTCTTTAGCTTTTCTAAACTCAATAAAGGAGTAATTTCTTCTACATTATTATCATCCAAATCAAGCCATGTAAGTTTTTTAAAATTACTTAAATATGAAATATCTTTAAATTTATTAGCTTCTAAATCTAAATGCTCTAGATTTATATTATTTTTTATAAATTCTAGATTTTTTAAATTATTAAATTGAACATTTAGGGTTTTAAGTTTTGCCAAATCTGATAAATCAGGAATATTATTTAATTTGTTTTCGGATAAGTATAAAGATGTAATATTTACTAGTGTTTTTAAATTATCTAATTTTTTTAACTCATTAGTAGTTAAATCAAGCCACGATAACTTTTTTAAATTACTAAAATCAGGAATTTCTTTAATTCTATTATATTCTAAGTCTACTTTAGTTAGATTTATCATTTTGCTTAGTGGACTAATATCTTTAATCATATTATATTCAATATTTAAATACCCTAAATTCTTTAAATGGATAAACGCAGTAATATCTTTTATTTCATTATATTTTAAATTCAATTTTTTAATTTTGAGCAATTTTTTAATTTTTGAAATATCAACAATATGGTTATATGATAAGTTTAAATTATTAATTTTAACCATATTTTCAACTAAATCCAAATCAACTAAATTTTGGCTATTCATATTAAAATATTCGACATTTTTTAATAACTTAATTCCCTTAAAATTTTTTATTAATCCATCTTTTCCTGTACATGAAAATTTTTTTACTTTAAGTAAATTATTTTTTGTTAATTTACCTTTAAAATTCTTTTTTATACATTTTTTTAGTATTCTATCTGGTATTATTTCTTTATTCTCTTCTTTTTTCATTGTTTTATCACATGAAAACATAAAAAAAGAACTTAAAATTAGTAATATATGTATTTTAATCATCTTTCTGTATCCTTTTAGATTCATTAAAAATTTTATTATATAATTTTTTAATGAAGTCATTTGTTAAATTTTTTAGTTCTAATTTTTGTATTTTATTTATTAAATTTTGTTCTATATTTTTATTTTCTATAGCTATATTTTTCTTTTTCTTATATTTTATAATTTTTTTTACTATATTAAATCGTTCATCAAGCAATAAAAAAATATTTTTATCTATTTCCGAGATATCATCTCTTAATACTTCAAGTTTCTCTTTTGGTTCTACTAAACGGCTATCACCTATTAAATCTAGTAAACTTAATGCAACCATACTGTTTATTACGGGTATTACCCTTATTGCAATACAAGGGTCATGTCGTCCATTTATCTTTATTTTTACTTCTTGATTATTTTCATTAACTGTTTTTTGTTCTTTCGATATTGATGGAGTAGGTTTTATCACTGTTCTAAATACAACCGTTTCTCCATTTGATATTCCTCCCAGTATTCCACCTGAATGATTTGATAAAAACCTCTTTTATCCATCTGGTCATTTACTTCACTTCCCTTTTTATTTGCAAAATCAAAACCATCTCCAAATTCTATCCCCTTGGTTGCACCAATACTTAAAACTGCTTTTGCAATATTCGCTTCTAATTTTTCAAAAACGGGTTCCCCTATGCCTAGTGGTAAATTTTCAATTCGGGATTCTATGATTGCTCCAATGCTATCCCCATGGAGTGAATTAATATATTTTTCAATATCTTTAAGTTGAGTTTCATCGGCAAATGGAAGATTATCACTAGTTTTGTCCCATTTATCAGTTTTAAAAGGACCAATTTGAGTTATTTTTGAGATTATTTCTATATTGTACTTGTCACTTAAAAATGAAATTGCCACAGCTCCTGCTATTACCCTACTCACAGTTTCACGGCCACTACTTCTACCACCACCACGATAATCTCTTATTCCATACTTTTTAAAAAATGTAAAATCAGCATGAGACGGCCTAAACACATCTTTAATATCGGTATAATCCTTTGATTTAGCATCTTTATTATAAACAATAGCAACAATAGGACTTCCAAGTGTTTTTCCTTCAAAAACACCTGATAAAATTACAAGCTCATCATTTTCTTTTCTTTTAGTTGTTAATTTTCCCTTTGGCTTCCTTTTATCAAGTAAATTTTGAATATCACTAATACTTATTTTAACATTAGGCTTAATACCTTCTATTAAAACACCCATTGCAACAGAATGGCTTTCTCCAAAAGTTGTTATTTTAAATCTGTTTCCGAAAGTATTAGGTTTTATTTTAACCTCCTTTTCTTAATTAAAAACTATATAACTTTTATTATATAGTTTTTATACAGAATACTTAGTTCATCATTTTCAAATAATGCTTCATTTAATATTCTCCTCTTAATTACTTTAATTCTTTGAATAATTTACAATTTTATTACATAATTCTAAAAATATTTCATAGGATAAATCATTTTTCGCATCATTTGTCCGCCAAGAACAAATCTTAAAATTAGCTTTCCCCTTTCCATCTCCAACATGATCAATAGTTGGTAATAGAGCAAACCTCTTTTTATAATCTCTTCCATATTTTTTAGAATCCTTATTATTATATTCATTTATCAAAGACCAATCTAAATTTTCACCAGTATAAGCGTCTTTACCATTTGAATTAATAACAGCTTCATGTATTGCAACTCTATATGACTCATATGTTGAACTTATGTTTCCTCGTTTTTTGTCACGCTTTAAATGAGTTCTTGCCTTATTTTTAAGCCATTTTTCATATTTTTCTTGATCTATTAAAGCTGACATTGATAGATTCAATTGATATTTTTTTGTTTTTTTATTTTGTATCATTTTCTCCCCCCCCCAAAAAAACATATATTTTTAATTTAGACTCAATTAAACCTGCTCTTATTTCACTCATGATTAATCCTTATATTGTATATTGTTTTTTTATAAATTCAGGATATTCTTGCCAAATCTTACCTTTTAATACTTTTCCATTATCTTTTTTGTTTCTTTTTACTTTATCAGCTCCCCAAGTTCCCCATTGTTTAAAGAAAAATGCAACATTACTAGCTTTACATTGTTCTTTAATATTTAATACCCAAGTTTCGTCCATTGGCCTAGCTTTATGCCCGCTCTCTCCACCAACAATAACCCAGTTAATATTTTTTAAGTTTATCTTACCTAAATCTTCAAGTAATGGTTCAACAGAGAGAAATAATACACTAGCTTTAAGATTTCTTAATTTATCTATTCTTGGTATTCCATCCTTTTTATTTTCAACAGTAACACCAAGCCATATATTTTTTGCTATTTTTTTATTTTCAAAATACTCAAACATTCTATCTGCTCTTTTAGTTAAAATTTGATATGTATGTTGAGGAGTTTTTTCAATAATATCAAAAATTTTATTTAAATAATCAAGAGGCATTTCTTTATGAAATATATCACTCATTGAATTAACGAAATAAACAGTTGGTTTTTTTCTTTTTAAAGGGTCATTTAATCTATCAGGAACAATATTGAATTCAAAGCCATTTTCATACCCCTTTACACTCATAGCTTGTAATCTATTCGCCATTACCTCTGCATAACAATTTTCACAACCAGAGCTCATTTTAGTACAACCTGCTGAAGGATTCCATGTTTTTTCTGTCCATTCTATTTTATGTTTCATCTTTTATCCCTATTTTATATTTTTTTACTCTATGTATATTTGTAGAACTATAGTTTTTATCTCCAAGCCTTTCTATTTTATTGTTTTTTTCAAGTTTTTTAACAACTTCTGTAAATAATTTTGGTTCACAACCTTTTAGCATAGCATACTTTAAACCATCAATATTACTAGTTATACTTCCTGATAAAATTTCATTTTCTATTTCTTTACTTATAAGATCTTTTTTTATATTTTGTTTTTCATAAAATAAAGTCCCCTTTTCAAAGTTATCATCAATATTATAGTTTGCTTCACCTGAAAGCTTATCATGTTTCCAGCAAACTTTTAGAAATTTTTCCATTCCTAAAGTATGATTAGAACCAAATATTAATCCATAATAATTACCACTATTTTCTTTCTTAATAGAAAAATTATGAAGATAATACTCCTTACCTTTAGGAATCAAGTCTCTAAAATATTTTGTTACAGCTCTATGTATTTCTTTAGGGTCATCAAATTCAATTTTTGATGTATCTATATATTTTATAATATTTGGATGTTTTTTAAATCTATTTATAGATGAAGATGTAATAAAAAATATAAAATCAGCTTTAGGAAAAGATATTAATTGCCTAAATATATCATCATCTACCTCTTTAAAACCATATTGGTCTAAAATAACAAATTTTCCAAATTCTTTATTTTTTAAAATAGATTTTATATTTGCATCATTTAAAATATCTTTAAATTCAAAGTTTTTAATTTCATAATTATATGAACATGTCTCACAATTATTTTTACTTTTACATTCTTCAATATAATTTATTACATTTTCTTCAAGTTTTTTACTTTTTCTAGGTTTAGCTTCATTAAATATGAAATTTATTTCTTTTTTTGTATTTGAACAATATTGGAGTTTGTTTCCTTTAGCTTTATCTAGAAGTATCAAAGGACTTCCTAAGTTATCTTCAATATCTTTACCACTTCCTGCAAAAAAGTCAAAAATATAAATATCTGAAGTGTATCTATCATGAATAAAAACTGGTAGCCATTCTTCAAAACATTCTCCGAATATATCTAGTTTTAGCTTTGTTGTTTCATCGAATTGTTTTTTGTTTATATCTTTTGCCATTATAATCCCAGTTTACTATGATGTGTATCCTATTTAATCTGCCTAAAAAACGGAGTACATATCAAACTCTATTTTTTAATTCCTCCAAAATTAGCATAAAATTATAGCATTATTTAAAATAAAACTCAATTGAACAGTTTTTAAATAAAAAAGTTCATAATATTTTACTTTTTATACATAAAATCAATTAAAATACTCTGCTTTTCGCTACTAATTATTGAACCCGATTAATTTTAGTTAGGTTTTATTTTAACCCCTTTAAAAATTTACTTTTTCTAAATTTTTCCATCAATTTATCTTTCATTTTATATAGTTTCCTTTTATCACCCGTAACACCCTTTGCCCATTTTATTTCACTTGTTTCAACATCAATTATCTTAGCATCTATCCTCAATGGTAATCCTTCTATTGGAGGGTCTATAAAAGAACCAACCATAATATATTTAGCACTAAGCATTCTTCCTATTTTAAGGGCCGATGAACGCTTTATATACTTGGTTTTTGATAAATTTAACTCTCTTATTATATCTTCAAGTTTTTCCCTGTCCACAACATTTACATTTTTTATATCACTAATATCAGCAATAAGCATATCTGCCAAAGCTTTTCTCAAAGGATTTAGTTTCTTATTATTTGAATTATTATCAAAATACAAAACCACCAAACGATTTAAAGATTTATCTACAGCTATATTATTATTCTTTTTTATTGCAACATTATTATCCTTAACAACATCACTTTGTTGCACTCCTTTATACATTAGAAGCTTATTTTCATTATTTTTATTATCTCCGTTTTTCTGAACCACACTATTGTGTGGCTCAGCTCTAATTACTTTATCAGATTCTTTATTTATTTCTTTTTTATCCATAGTAATGGGTAATTTTCCACCTACACCACCACCTTCATTATGTTTTAATATATAAAGACCTACTATAGAAATTAAAATCAGGAAAATTACTAGAAATAAATATCTGTTAATACTCTTGCTCGTATTTAGAGAAACAGAAGAGTCAATAACTACTTCAGCCCCCCCCCTGATTTTTTCTTTATTATGAATTTTTTCAGGCTCTTTTAACTCAGTGACTGTTTCTCTAGCCTCATTTATTATATTTTCAATCATAGCTTCAAGAACTGTTTCAACAGAATCTGCAAAAATAGCATAAGATGCCCATATTAAACTTTTTTCACCATATTTATCTCTTAATTTTAGTTTAGACTTAAACAAGGCTTCTGGATAACTATAGCCTTTAAGCATATAACTATAAAATATTTCACTAAAATATAATCCAACTTCATCATAAATATTAAAAAAATTACCTAAATATATTTTTATATTTGCATCATTTAAAAATGATAAGAAATTATTATCTTTACCTATGAACTTTGTTAAAATTGGTATTGTTTTGCATGAATTTGCAATTATATACCTTAATTTATAGTTTGATTTTATTATATCTCTATACTGTATTGAGGTATTCTTAAATTTTATATCATCAAAATTTATTGAAAATAAATTATGAAAAGCAAAATGCAAATGAGTTGATTTTTTCCCTATACTATTTAATGTTTTTATTAAATCATCTAATTTAGCATATTCTTTTTTAGGAGCATATAATTCAAGATTATTTTCTTTAAATATGCTATTTATAATTGAAAACTCATGCTCTTGTTCTATCTCTTCATCAAGAGTATAATCTAAAAATGTAAAATATGTATATTGAGCATCTACTTTATTGAAATGGTCTATTAGCCTAAAAATTGGATATTTTAACCCTAAAAAATTTGTTCCATCATGTAAAAGACCAAAAGGCAAAAAAGAAAAATTTCTATCTGTATCTATAACTAAATATTTCAAGTCTGATTTATTAAAAATTTCATTAATACTACTTGAAAATAATTCTTTATATATTTTTTGACTTTCCTTTTTAAAATTTTCAAAATCAAATTTTGTAGAATTTTTTTGTAGTGTTGATGAACGAAGTTGTTCTAAATATTCTAAAAATTTAGACATTAATCTTTTATCAATATTTTCAAAAATTTCTTCTTTTTTATTTTCATTTAAATAGTATCTGTATCTTACTTTAATTTTATTGCTTTCAAGAGTTACTTTTATCAGTAGGCTATCGTGTAACCAGGTATTTTCACCTCTAACTCTTTTTTCTAAAATTGAACTATCCCATAAAACAGAATAAGTTTCAATCTCTTCTTCTTTTCCTTTGTATTTAACAACACCTAATGGTATAACTTTAATGTTTTTATATGCAGAAATTTCTTCTAATGTATTTTTAGAAATTGTTATAAATTCAGCTTTTGTTCCAGCTTCAATTCTAGCAGCTAAGTTAACAGAATCACCAAATACATCATTTTCTTCAACAATTGCCTTGCCTGTATGTAAACCAATCCTAATTCTAATTTTATCTCTTGCAGTTTTATTGTACTCTTTAAGAGTTCTTTGCATTTCAATTGCAGCCTTAACTCCATTTACGGCAAAATCATATTTAGCCATAATCGCATCACCAATTGTTTTAATTACAACTCCACCATATTTACTTACAATAGGAAATAGTAGTGTGTTATGTTTTTCAACCATCATTCGCCCACTCATATCTCCATGTTTTTCAAAATATACAGTAGAGTCTTTAATATCAGTAAACATTATAGTTATCTTCTTAGAGTATTTCTTATCTAGTTTATTCTTAAGATTATCAATTTCACTTAGCATTTTCCCTATATCACTCATATTTACCTCAATAGATAAACAAAGATAACCTATAAATGATTATATGTCAAAAAATTTTCTTTTAAAAATCTTATGTGACCAAAAAGACAAAATAAACAACTATTATTGTATTGATAACAATCAAAACATAAATTTATTGAAGATACTAGACACTAGGTTTTACAATAACTAAAAATATAGTTTCTTTAACCACATATAGACATAGCATAAAAGCTATAATTAATAGGCTTTAAGGAAACCCAAATTTTGAACAGAGTGTAAGAAGTAAATCTTAACGCTTTGAAAATTGGAATTTTTTACGAGCTTTTGGTTGCCCTGGTTTCTTTCTTTCTTTAATTCTAGCATCACGAGTAATAAAGCCAGCATCTTTAAGAGTAGCCCTTAATTCTTTATCATATGCAAGTAAAGCTTTTGTTATTGCATGTTTAATCGCATCAGCTTGACCAGTCAAACCACCACCTTGAACATTAACTTTAATATCAAAACTATTTTCATGATTCGTTAACACAAGTGGTTGCTTCAAAATAAGAATTGAAGTATCTCTTGTAAAATAATCAGTCAATTTCCTTCCATTAACTTCGATGTCTCCCTTACCTTTAGTCATGATAATACGAGCTATTGAAGACTTTCTTTTTCCTGTAGTGAACAATCTTTCAGACATTATCTACTCCCTTATTTTGTATTTAACTCAAGAACTTCTGGGTTTTGAGCTACATGTGGATGAGTTTCTGAAGCATAAATTTTAAGTTTCTTTAAAACCTTTCTTGATAATTTATTCTTAGGCAACATTCCTGTAATAGCTTTTCTTACCATTAGCTCAGGTCTTCTGTTAATTAACTCTGTAGCAGTAAATGTTTTCATATGTCCAACATATTTTGAATGGAAGTAATATTTCTTATTATTCCATTTATTACCACTTAATTTAATTTTATCAGCATTAATCACAATAACAAAATCACCAGTATCAACACCAGGTGTATAAGTAGGCTTATTCTTACCTCTTAATATATTTGCAATTTCAACTGAAACATGACCTAAAGTTCTATCTTTTAAGTCTACCACATACCATTTTCTTTCTATATTTTCGTTTTTAGCATAGAAGGTTTTCATTTTGTACTCCCAAAACTCTATAAGCCTAGTGATTATACATAAATAAAAAGTCAAGTCAAGTTTTTTTATCCATTTTTTTATTAATTCAAGTTATCTTAAGCAAAAAAAACAAAATTTTTGACATTATATATTTTAAAGTGTTAGAGTAAATTTATTATGTTGGAGGTTATATGAAATTAATTCATGGAATAATTATTATGTTAATAATTACATTTGCCACTTCTTGTGTTAAACAAACTATCGTTGCTAAACCAAATACAAAAGTTTACTTAACAGAAAATACAGATGGTTGTAAATATGTTGATTATAAGAAAAGTCACTATCTTTTTTGGGGATTACTTCAAATTGGAGAAGGACCTGAAACATTATATAAAAATGGTGACACCGTTAGAGTTGAAACAGAAGTTACATTTGTTGATGGATTTGTTTCTGTGATATCATTACTTGGTCTTTATAGTATTAGAACAAGCAATGTCTATAAATGCAATACTACTAAATGAGGTTTATAATGAAATATATTTTAATTTTAATAATGTCTATTTTTATATTTTCTTCTTGTAGTTCTCAAAAAATTGTAGCAGCTCCAGATAAACCAGTAATTCTTGCAACTTCAGATATGAAATGTGTAAAAACAGCAGAAAGAAGAGATTGGTATTATTTTTGGGGCTTGGCGAATCTTGGAGAAAAGAAGGTATTAACATCATCTCTTCTTACGGATGTAAATAAACCAGTTAAAATAGAAGTAACAACAACATTTACAGATGCAATGTTAACAATTTTTACATTTTGGGGCTCTTTTATTCCTGAAACAACAATTGTATATGAGTGCACTAAAAAATAATTAGTTGGCCAAAACATTATTTATTTTACTAATAAAACTTGATATTCCATAAGGTTTGGCTATAAATTCTTTAGCACCATTCTTAAGAACATCTCTTATTCTTTCATCATTCTCATATCCTGATGATATTATAACTTTAACATCATTATTTATTTTTTTTAAATCATAAAAAACATCTTTTCCTGATTTATTAGGCATGTCCATATCTAGAATAACTAAGGCAATATCATTAATATTCTTCTTATATAAATAAATTCCTTCATCTCCACTTAGTGACGCTAATACAGTATGTCCAAATTCTTCAAGTATTGCTTTTGCTGTTGTCAAAACAAGTGGTTCATCATCTACTATTAAAATTGTTTTGTTTTCAGTATGTTCTTCTTTGGTTTCACCCTGTTCCTGAACAATAGAATTATCAACAGGAATGAAGATTTTAACGGTTGTACCCTTGTTTTCTTCTGATTCTACTTCAAGAAATCCATTATGGGTCTCTAGTATATTTTTGCTTGAAGTTAGCCCTAAGCCTAAATCATTACTATTTTCTTTAGTTGAAAAAAATGAATCAAAAATCAAAGGTATGATATTAGGAGGGATACCTACTCCATTATCTGTTATTTCTATCTTCCAGTAGTTTGTGTTTTCTTTTTGAGTTTTACTCATTTCTAAATTAATACTCCCATGAAAACTTCCTTTATTTAAAATAGCCTGATAGGAGTTTATCAAAATATTTAGTAACATATGCTGTAACTGTGATAAATCTCCATTTACGATAGCTTCTTGTTCTATTATTCTTAAATTTAAATCTACGGATTTAACAAAACTATTTCTAAGTATCGAGAAAACATCCATAATTAATTCATTTAAATCTATTTTCTTAAAAGAGTTAGTTTGCTTATTTGAAATTGTAAGCAGATGATTTAATGTTTCATTAGCCTTTTGGGTTGCTGTTTTAATATTAGAGATATTCTCCATTACCAATTCTTTTTCTTTTATCAGTTTTTTATTTAATAGTTCCGTATTACCTAATATAATAGAAAGACTATTATTTATCTCGTGTACTAGACCAGAAGAGAGACTTGATATTAACTCCATTTTTTGACTTTTTAAAAGAATCATTTCATTTTGATATCTTTCTGTAATATCTTTAGCAACTCCAATAATTTCTTCTTTAGAATTATTATTATAATATGACTCTACTAATTCAAGGATTAATTTATTACCGTTTTTATTTAAGATCTCTATATTAAATTTTTTATTTTTTATTTTATTTTTTAAGATTTTTTTTCTATTATATTTAATTACTTCATTACTCTTTGCATCTGTTAAATAACTATTACTATTTTTTTTCCAATTTTCAGATGTATAACCGGTTAAATTTATAACTGATTTGGAAACATAAGTAATATCTCCTTTTTTATTTATTTTATAGATAAAATCAGCAATATTACTGATTAAAAAATTTTGTTCATCCAAAATCATTTTTAATTCTTTTTGATAAATCTTTCTCTTACTTATATCTTTTATAAAAGCAAAAATATAAATATCACCATCCTCTACTATAGAAGTAAGAATTATTTCTGTCCGAAATATAGTTCCATCTTTTTTCTTATGTTTCCATTCAAAGATATTATTTCCTTCATTTATTGCGATTGAAATCATCCTATCTGATTCAACAATAGAGTATCTTCCATTTTCTTGACGCAGAGGCGACAAATCTGATGGATGTAAAGCTCTAATTTCATCATCAGTGTATTCAAATAATTCAAGTAGGGGCGGATTTGCATAATAAACAGAATCATTCTTCACAATAAGAACAGCATTGCTAGTTTTACGAAAAAAGTCTAAATAAATATTATCAACATCCATAGTCCCTCTATTTAAAAGCTATTTATATTCAACATTATTATATATATTACTATATGTCAAGCACTACTCAGTAATTTCAGAAATTTGGTAATTTTTTAAGAAGCTCCTTATTGATATTTAAAAATACAACAACTTTTTTATTCTTTATTTTAGCAACATAGTACTTATTTTTTGCTTTTTTGATTTTAAACATTCTTTTTTGATTTTTTATTAATTTGCCACTAGTAGAATCTTTAAAGAAATACTTAATTGCTCTAAAAAATTCTTTGGCATCCTTTGGGGTATCCCATTCTGAAATAAAAACTGCAGAATACTGATTATCACATTTATAAATAAAAATTTTATCACCATTCCAACCTTCTGCATCTTCTATATTAGTTTTATTGAGCATATCATTTTTAAAAATTGTATACAAGAAAGCCTCTCCAAACATTGATTTATCAATATATTTGCACCCACTTAAAATATTTTCCTTATTATCTAGCGTTATAATAATTGGCTTCTCATTTGCAAGATATTTATCTACATGTATAATTTGTTCTGTAGAGAGAGGGAGTCTTTTGTAAACATTATCAATTGCTTTCCAGCCTCCATGTTGCTTAAAATACTTTAGAAAAATTAAACCTTTAATATATGGAAATATCATTATTCCCATCATAATCTGAGGATATTTTGAGTATTTTTTAAAAGACTGACTTGGGTTCATTGCCATAGACATATTAAAAAAGAATTCAAGTGCAGGAATTTTATCAAATGACATATTTGATTTTCTTTTTATAACACCTTCATAATCCAACATAATAGCAGTAGCTTCACCTTCTAATATAGATGATATTGCAAGTTTGGAATCTGAATTTGAATTATCTTCATCCATCATTTTTTCCATAGCTGGATAATTTTGCCTTTGAACAGCATGAAATAATTCATGTGCAAGCACAATTTCCTGTTGAGACAAAGGGAGCCAATCTGCTATATACATAGTATTATTTTTAGGGTTGTAATATCCTGCTACTTCTTTGGATAAAACATTTTTTATTGCTTTTTCATAATCAATATCATGATTTATGAGTCCCATAAGTTTTAAAACCTGTTCTTCTGCTAAAAACTGATTTCCTTTATATTGTTTTTTTAATTCAACATCTAGATATAATTTTACACCCTGCTTAGAAGTTAAAGCCTTTTTTACCGTTAAATTTGGCTTTCTCTGGCCGTAAGTGGCTATTTTTAACATAATATCATCAGCTTTTTTAAAGATTAATTCCTTATCTTTTTGGGTAATTTCTTTTGAAAACGCATTAATATTAACAAATACTAGTAAAAATAGAGTTATTTTATACATATCGAACCTCAAAATATAAATTAGACTATCATTTACTATAAAAATATTCAAGTTTGATAAAATTATATTTACTCCGAAATAATATTAGATTTTATTATGCCTTGATTATTTGGTTTAATTTATTCATTTTTTTTGTTATATTCAGGTAGTTAAATAGGAGGAGTTTTGATAACTGAAAAAAAATTATTTAAAATTTATGTAATACTAGCAGTTTATATTGCCTCTACTGCAATAACCCTAGGAGCTTTGGGAAGCTATTTGAATAGCAAGATTCTGCTTTTATTACACCCATACATTTTTTTTATTGGTTTTGGAAATTTATCCATACTAATATTAAATCGTTATTTAACAAATTCAATTTATCCACAACTTAAAATAAACACTAAAACTAAAATTTTATACATTATAAATATCTTAATTTCATTAGTGTTAATAACTTTTGCTATCGTATTTAAAATTAATGTACTTAAAATAGTTGTTGCTTTAATGCTAATGGCCTCTTCTTCTCATGCACTATATGAAATATTTAAAGTATTGAGTATTTCTGAAATTTGGAAAGATATTTCAGCTAGATATTATATTTTTGATGTAATATTTTTACTAAATGCTGCATTAGGGTTATTTGTTTTAGGTTTAAAGGAACAATTTCCTGATTTATCACTAATACCATTCTTTATTACTGAGTCAACATACTTTTTAGGTTCGTCATTTCCTTTATCAATTTCAACTATGGGTTTTATTTATTCATATAGTATACAAAATAATAAAAAAGGAATAGTGAAAAAGTTCTTTGATTATTGGTTTTATACTTTTGTTGGAGGAGTATTATTATTCTTAGTACTAATATTAATGGATTTATATTTAGGTATGATGATTTCTAGCAATATTTTAATACTTGGAGTTTTAATTATATTTTTAATTATACTAAAGTTTTTAATTAAATTTTATAAAGAAAAATTTAAACATCCAACATTTTTATTCTTAATTTCAGGAGTAAGCTTACTGCTCTTAACAGGAGTTTTTGGAGTTATGAATATTTACTACTTACAAGGTAGAGAATATGGCTCAAGATTAGCAGATATAAATATGTGGATATATAAGTCTCATACTCATGCAGCTCTTTTAGGATGGATAACTCTTTCATTTATAGGTATGATTTATGCTATTTACCCAACAATACAAAAAAACAATTCAACACAAGAGCTACAAGAAGGTTTTAAAAAGATGCTATCAAACAAGCAATTAAAATTAGCTTTTATACAATTATTTATTGGAGTAAGCTCCATAATTACGATAGAAATAGGTTTTTATTATGATAATTCTTTAACTTTATTAATTTCTGGGCTTATGATGAGTTCTACTGTTAGTTTTACTATTATTAATCTTGTAAGGGGAAAGAAATACTAGCTCAATCCACCCTGTGCTTGTACAACAGTTATTGCAGTAAGGTTTAAAATTGATTCAACATTTGAGTTTTGTTCCAAAACATTAACAGCTTTTCTCATTCCAAGTAACATCGGACCTACAACTTGAGCTTGTCCGAATGTGTCCATCATTTTATATGCAATATTACCACTTGATAAATTAGGAAACACTAAAATATTGGCTTCTTCTTTTAAAGATGAAAAACTATATTCTCCATCTAAAAGTTCCTGAGATAAAGCTATATTTGCTTGCATTTCACCATCTATCATTATATCAGGTCTTTTTTGTTTGACAATTCTTGTGGCATTTTTTGCTCTGTTCATTGAGTTGGCTCGCATTGAACCAAAGTTTGAAAATGAAAGCATTGCAACTCTTGGGATTATTCCGAAACTATTTTTAACTGTATCTGCTGTTAAAATTGCAATATCAGCTAAATCTTCAGCGTCAGGCATAATATTAACTGTTGTATCGGTAAAAAATTTTATTTTATCTTTTAAAACAACCATATGCATTCCTGAAACTTTATTAATTCCGTCCTTCATTTTTATTATTTCAAGAGCTGGTTTGATTGCTACGGGATATCTTACTGTTTGACCTGTAATAACACCGTCAACATCACCATGGGTAAGCATCATCATTGCGAAGTAATTAGGAGTTCTTAATTTATGATACGCTTCAGCTCTAGTATATCCATTTCTTTGTCTTAATTTAAAGAGTGAATTTCCATAAACATCAAATTTATCTGAATGTAGATAATCTATTATTTCAACTCCATCTAATTTAACCTCGTTTTCTTCAGCAAGTTTAATTATTTTTGCCTTATTACCAAGCAACACCGGAAAAGCAACACTTTCTTCAACAATTTGTTGTACTGCTCTTAATATTTTTAAATTTTCACCTTCAGGAAAAACAATTTTTCTAGGATTATTTTTTGCCTTATTCATAATGTAACGCATTATTCCCTTTTCAGGTGAAATTTTCTTTTCTAATTCTTCTTTATATTTATTTATATCAATATTATTTTGTGCAACTCCTTCATCCATAGCTGCTTGTGCAATAGCTGGTGCAACCCATAACAAAACTCTTCTATCAAATGGCTTAGGTATAATGTATTCTCTACCAAATTTAAAAGATTTTCCACCATAAGCTTCAATCACATCATCTGGTACATCTTCTTTTGCAAGTTTTGCTAAGGCTTTCGCCGCTGCAACTTTCATTCCTTCTGTAATACTTGTTGCTCTAACATCTAAAGCACCTCTGAAAATAAAAGGAAAACCCAAAACATTATTAACCTGATTAGGATAATCACTTCTTCCCGTTGCCATAATAACATCTTCCCTTGCATCTTTTGCATCAGGATAAGTAATTTCGGGGTCTGGATTTGCCATAGCAAAGATAATAGGGTCTTTAGCCATAGTTTTAACCATTTCCTTTGATAAAACATTACCTTTGCTAAGCCCCATAAAAACATCAGCTCCTTTTATTGCATCTTCAAGAGTTCTTGCATCAGTTTTAACTTTAAAAAACTCCTTAAATTCATTCATTCCTTCTATTCTACCTTCATATATTACCCCTTTTGAGTCACACATAATAACATTTTTAGGGTCAACTCCCATTCTCATTTGAAGTTTTGCACAAGCCATAGCACTTGCCCCTGCCCCATTAAAAACAACTTTTAAATCTTTTAAATCTTTTTTTACTATTTCAGATGCATTAATAAGAGCAGCTGCACTTATAATTGCTGTTCCATGCTGGTCATCATGAAATACCGGTATATTCATTGTTTTTTTAAGCCTTTCTTCTATTAAGAAACATTCAGGAGCCTTAATATCCTCTAAATTTATTCCTCCAAATGTTGGCTCTAATCTTTCAACAGTTTCACAAAATTTATCAACATCCAATTCATTAACTTCAATATCAAAAACATCAATATCTGCGAAAGTTTTAAATAAAACACCCTTACCTTCCATAACAGGTTTTCCTGCTCCTGCCCCAATATTTCCAAGGCCTAAAACTGCAGTACCATTTGAGATTACTCCAACTAAATTACCTTTTGCTGTATATTTATAAATATCATCAGGGTTCTTTTCAATTTCCAAACATGGAATTGCAACACCAGGGCTATAAGCTAGTGATAATTGCTCTGCTGTATCACATGGTTTTGTTGCAATAACTTCAATTTTTCCTTTTCTACCTCTCGAGTGATATTCTAATGCTTCTTCTTTTGTAATCATAAACTAAACTCCTAAACAATAAATTAAAAAATAAAACAATGTATTTTTAGCATTTAAAAATTATAGTTGTAAAGAAATTATAAGTATTTTTTATAATTATATCATTTTTATTATTTTTTCTCTTGTATCACATCAAATAAATAAATATTATTTTAATTTTTTAGACTATAAAAAACCACAATAGTGGAAGTAGGAGATTATAACCCCTTAATTTAATAAATCACCTTGAGCTTGGACGGCTGTAATTGCAGTAAGGTTTAAAATTGATTCCACTGTACTATTTTGCTCTAAGACATTAACAGCTTGATTCATTCCTAGTAAGATAGGTCCAACTACTTGAGCATTTCCTAGAGTATCCATCATTTTATATGCAATATTTCCACTTGATAAGTTAGGAAACACTAAGATATTAGCTTCTTCTTTTAAAGAGGAGAATTTATAATTATTTTGTAGTAATTCTGTAGAAAGAGCTACATTTACCTGCATTTCTCCATCTATCATAATGTCAGGCCTTAATTCTTTTACTATTTTAGCTGCAGTTTTTGCCCTATTCATGGACCCTGCTCTAATTGAGCCAAAATTTGAAAATGATAACATCGCAACTCTTGGAGTAATACCAAAACTATTTTTTACTGTATCTGCTGTTAAAATTGCAATATCTGCTAAATCTTCAGAATTAGGTTTAACATTAACGGTTGTATCTGTAAAAAATTTAATTTTATCTTTTGATACAACTAAATGCATTCCAGAAACTTTATTAATATGTTCTTTAGTTTTAATTACCTCTAGTGCAGGCTTAATTGCAACAGAATATCTTGTAGTTTGTCCAGTTATAACTCCATCGACATCATGATTTTTAAGCATCATCATTGCAAAGTAATTTGGATTTTTAAGAGCATGATATGCTTCATCTTCAGTGTAACCATGTCTTTGTCTTAGTTCATAGAGTAAGTTTGAGTATTTATCGTAAATTTTTGAATGGAGATAATCTATTATTTCAACTCCATCTAACCTAACCTCATTTTCTTCAGCAAGTTTATTTATTTTAGCCTTATTACCAAGTAATATGGGAACAGCAATACCCTCTTCTACTATTTGTTGAACGGCTCTTAATACTTTTATATTTCTAGCTTCAGGAAATACTATTTTTTTAGGATTATTTTTAGCTTTATTCATCATATAACGCATTATCCCTTTTTCCGGAGATATCTTTCTCTCTAATTCTTCTTTGTATTTATCAATGTCAATATGTAATTGTGCAACACCTTCATCCATTGCAGCTTGTGCAATAGCAGGAGCAACCCATAATAAAACTCTATGGTCAAATGGTTTAGGAATAAAATATTCTCTTCCAAATTTAAAATGTTTTCCACCATAAGCTTCAATAACATCATCTGGAACATCTTCTTTTGCCAAGTTTGCAATAGCTTTTACAGCAGCAATTTTCATTCCTTCAGTAATACTCGTTGCTCTAACATCTAAAGCTCCTCTAAAAATAAAAGGAAAACCTAAAACATTATTAACCTGATTAGGATAATCGCTTCTTCCTGTTGCAATAATAACATCATCTCTTGTATTAATTGCATCATTATAGGTTATTTCGGGATTTGGATTAGCCATTGCAAACACTATAGGGTCTTTTGCCATAGACTTAAGCATATATGGCTTTAATACTCCTCCTGCGGAAAGTCCTAAAAAAACATCTGCATCTTTTATTCCTTCTTCTAAGGTTTTTATATTTTTATCTGTAGCAAATTGTTTATTTACTATAGACAAATCAGTTCTATCTTTTGTTAAAATACCATTAATATCAGCCATTATAATATTATCTATGTTTACACCAAGTTGAACATACATTTTAGTACAAGCACATGCGGCTGCCCCTGCTCCACTTACAAATAATTTTATATCTTTGATATCTTTTTTAACAATTTCAAGAGCATTAATTAATGCTGCTCCTGTAATAATTGCAGTTCCATGCTGATCATCATGCATTACTGGAATATTCATAGTTTTTTTTAATCTTTCTTCAATTAAAAAACATTCAGGAGCCTTTATATCCTCTAAATTTATTGCCCCAAATGTAGGTTCAAGAGCTTCTACAACTTCACAAAATTTATCAGGATCTGTTTGCTTTACTTCTATATCAAAAACATCAACATCTGCAAATTTTTTAAATAAAACACCTTTTCCTTCCATTACTGGTTTTCCTGCTAATGCTCCAATATTACCAAGGCCTAAAACAGCAGTACCATTGGAGATAACCGCAACTAAATTACCTTTTGCAGTATATTTATAAGCATCTTCTGGGTTTTTTTCTATTTCCAAACAAGGAATCGCGACTCCAGGGGTATAAGCCATTGCTAAATCTTTTGCCGTGTGAAATGGTTTTGTTGAAACAACTTCAATTTTTCCCTTTCTTCCTTTAGAATGATAATTAAGAGCGTCTTCTTTGGTAATCATAATGACTCCTTAAAATAAAAGACTTACTCCTTTAATTATTATTTTGCAAGTAATTTATTATTTTTTCTTATTATGCGCAAAAAAAAAGATTAGCCACGCTTATACTAAAATAAGATATTTACATTCTCAAACATTTAAGTACTTCTTTATTGATGCTAATAAAATAACTATAAATACAAATATAAAAGTTTTTTTACCCACTTTATTCCTCATATAACTCTCTGTTTTTGTTAATAATATTGAAACCAAGATAGCAATAATTAATGAAAGTAAAGATAAAAGTATAGTTATTAATGGATTATTTATTTCCATAGCCCATGTTACAAAAGGTGCTCTTAAAAATCCATTGACCAAAAATAAAGCCATTGAGATACTTCCAACAAAATAAAGAAAATTACTTACTAGTTTTAGTTTATATATTTTATCTTTTAGTAGATTTAATACTGATAAAAAAATAATTATAACTGTTAAATGATTAAAATACCAAAAAAACTCATAAAAATTTCCAAGAATAAATATAAAAACACTAGTAAATATTATCCAATTAGGAAAATTAATTCCTTTTTCATCATTATTTGCAATATATATTGCAAAGGCAAACTCAGGGAAATGTCCAATTATATTTTGATAAAAAGAAACTCCTCCAACATGTGTGTGTGTGATAAAAGAAAACCCTATTGTAATTAGTGAAAGAATAATTAATATTGAATTTCCTTTTCTTTTATACCAATAAAACAAAAATGGAAATATAAAATAAAATTGAAATATAAATGGAATAAACCACCATGGTCCAATAGGTAAAAAAGTATAACCAGGTATAAAATTTGAGAGCAAAAGTATCTTTAATAAAACAGCATCTGCGGTGTTTAAAAATAATACAACAGAACCTGTAAGTCCACCAAAATATGTCCCAACTATTATATATGCAAATAAAATTGCCCATAAAAATATTGGATAAATCTTAAGAACTCTATTTTTTATAAAAACAGAATATTCTATTTTAGTATTTTTATATTTTTTAGTTAATCCATAAGCACTTAAAAAAATAAAAATTTGTACTCCAAAATGTCCAAAAAAAGAAAAGCTATATTCTATTGAATTTTGTGGTTGAGCCCACATATATTTTAAATAATTATAAAATCTTCCTGGCCAGAAAAAGTCCTCATTTTGCTTTATATTTGGAAATATATGCATGAAATTATGTACAACAATCATTAAAATTCCAATCCCCTTATAAATGATTGTATCAGATTTACTTATTGCCTTCCATTTCATTAAATAATCTCTATTTAAATTTTATAAACCTTGTATATTCATACTCAAATATCTTCAAGTCATTTAATAACTTCCTAACTCTTTTTTTATCTTTAATTATTTTATCATTAAAATCAAGAAAGTTATAATATCTAAATTTTGCAACTTTAGATATTTTTTTAGAGCTATATTTTATATTAAGCTTACCATATTTATTTACTAATGCCATTTTGCTGTTTGTCCCGGCAATGGAATGTGTTGAAATAATTATAGAACGGTTATTTGATTTAACTTCATCTAAAAGTGAAACACCATCAAAATATTTTTTTATATCCTTAATCTTTTGATTTGTTAAATAATCAATAACTGTTGGAAAAAAATCTATACTTGATGTAAGAAAGAAGTTTTTTTTATCAATTTCCGGTAAACAAAATAAAAGTGGCGTTTCAACTTTTTCTTTAACAAAAGATGTATTAAAATGTCCAAATTTACCATGTTCCCAAAATTCCTCACCATGGTCTCCTGTATAAAATAAAATTAAATTATTCTTATCTAATTCTGGTTTTAGTATCACAGTAATCTTTTTAAATAAATCATCTATAAATAAGATACTATTTTTATATCTATTAAATAATTGTTTTTTATATTTTTTACTCATATACTTACTATCAAAAGCTATATTTTTGTCATCTAAACTTATTGTAGGCTTGTATTTTTCAAATTTTTTGGGATAATCATAAGCATAATGCGGACTTCTCATAAAAATTATTACAAAAAAAGGCTTTTCTTTATTTTTTAGGTTTTCTTGATAATAATTTTCAAACCAATTAATCATATTTATGTCAACTTTACCATTTTTTTCATACTTAAAAAATTTATATATATCAAAAAACTTCATTAATTTTTTAATTCCGTAAGATGCTTCAAATGATGAAGCCGTTAACATTATAGTTTGATAACCATTTTCTTTTAAAAATTTTAATGTTATAGGCTCTGTTTCTGTTACTTGATTATTAAAAAATAAATTATTATAACCATATATGCCAAACAAAATAGAAAATAAAGATGGAAATGTAGTATGTGCTCCTGAAAAATTATGCTTAGAAGTAATACAATTACTATTATTATCTACAAAACTAGTAATATTAGGCATTAATTCTTTAGTAAACATAGTACTTCTTGTTGATTCTGATAACAATAATACGATATTAGGCTTATTCTTTAAATTAAATTTTTCTGTTATTTTATTTGGATAATTTGGAGTTATCCATTCAAGATTTATATCATTTTCAAAAAGATCATAAAATGGTAGCACTGAAATGATAGGATATCCTCTTAGATTTGCATATAAAGAAAACACCACAAGCAACAAAGAAAATGCAATAATTTGCTTAATAATAAACAAAAAGTTAAAAAACTTAGAGGCTTTTTTACTTAAATGAAACAAAATCATTGTTAAAATCATTGTTAAAATCATTATTATTGAAAAATATAATATTGTTTTGAAATCTAGTAAATCTGATTTCATTAGTATATCATTTTTTAAGGATTTTTTATTCAAAAATGCTAATACAGAGTTATTATATAAGTGTACTCCTAAAATTTTATATATCTTAATATCATAATATATAAAAATCGAGTAAACTAGCTCTAAAAAAAGTATTATAAATACACTAAGTTTTCTAAAATTTCCCAATATTGTTAATATGATAGATAAAAATATAAAATAAATTAAATTAATAGATAAACTAGTGGAGAAAAATACAAAAAAAGAAAAAAAAGATGATGTTTCTACTCCTAATGTAAAATTTAAATCAGAATAATTAATCACAAAAAATAAGTTTTGTAAAAGAAAGAAAAATAAAATAAAATATAATAAATCTTTGTTGTCATAAGTTAACTTTGTAAACTTCCTCTTAACATAACCCATACTTGAACCATTAAAAACATTATTCTATAATTTTATAGCCTCTGTTTTCAACTTTATTTAAAAACTTTGTAAAATATATTTGATTTAATAATAAAAATTAACTATCTTATAAGCTAATGGTTTAAGGAGATCGATATGAATAATATTTATAAAACATTAAATCTGGAAAACGGACTACCTGATTATCCTAAATTTCAAAAAGGAATTAGAAGGGCCCCTAAGCGTGAATTAAATTTAACTAAAAAAGAAATTAAATTAGCTTTAAAAAATGCTCTTAGATATATTCCCGAAGAATTTCATGAAAACTTAGCGACTGAGTTTTTAGAAGAATTATTAACTATGGGTAGAATTTACGGTTATAGATTTAGACCTAAAGGTAGAATTTATGGAAAAGCTATAAACGAATATAAGGGTAAAATATTAGAAGGAAAAGCAATACAGGTTATGATAGAAAACAATCTTGATTTTGAAACAGCATTATATCCTTATGAACTAGTAACCTATGGAGAAACAGGACAAGTTTTTCAAAACTGGATGCAATATAGGCTCACAAAACAATATCTTGAAGAATTACAAGAAGACCAAACCTTAGTTATGATGAGTGGACATCCATTAGGTTTATTTAAATCAAATAAAAATGCATCTCGTGTAATTATGACTAATGGGCTATTAATTGGTGAATTTGATGATTTAGAAAATTTCAATAGATTAGCAGCATTAGGAGTAACAAATTATGGTCAAATGACAGCAGGTGGATGGATGTATATCGGACCACAAGGAATCGTTCACGGAACCTATAATACTCTACTTATTGCGGGAAGATTAAATTTAGGAATTGCAAATGATGGTGATTTGAAAGGGAAATTATTTGTAACTAGTGGCCTTGGAGGAATGAGTGGAGCACAAGGAAAAGCTGTAGAAATAGCGAATGGAGTTGGAATTATTGCAGAAGTAGATTATTCAAGGATTGAGACAAGATATAATCAGGGCTGGGTTAGTAAAATTGCTTTATCTCCAAAAGAAGCTTTTAATTTAGCACAACAAAGCTTAAATACTGGAAATTCTACATCAATTGCCTATCATGGAAATGTTATAACTTTATTAGAATATGCAATTGAAAACAATATTAAAATAGACCTTTTATCAGACCAAACTTCCTGTCATGCTGTTTATGAAGGTGGATATTGCCCTAATACTCTTAATTTTGAAGAAAGAACAGAGCTTTTATATAGTAATAGAGATAAATTTAAAGTCGAAGTTGACAAGTCTTTAAGAAAACATTTTAATTTAATAAAAAAACTGGTTTCACGAGGAACATATTTTTTTGATTATGGAAACAGCTTTATGAAAGCTGTTTATGATGCAGGCGTCAAGGAGATATCTAAAAAACCTGATAATACTTACGATGGATTTATTTTTCCATCTTATGTAGAAGATATTTTAGGGCCTGAACTATTTGATTTTGGTTATGGTCCTTTTAGATGGGTTTGCTTAAGTGGTAAAGAAAGTGATTTAATTAAAACAGATAAAGCAGCCATGGAAATAATCAATCCTGAAAGAAGGTATCAGGATAGAGATAACTATGTGTGGATTAAAGATGCAATGAAAAATAAATTAGTTGTTGGAACAAAAGCAAGAATTTTATATCAAGATGCAGAAGGCAGGTTAAATATTGCATTGAAATTTAATAAAATGGTGAGAAATAAAGAAGTTGGCCCAATTATGCTTGGAAGAGATCATCATGATACGGGCGGAACAGATAGCCCATTTAGAGAAACATCAAATATTAAAGATGGTTCTAACATCACTGCTGATATGTCTGTTCAATGCTTTGCCGGTAATGCAACTAGGGGCATGACCATGGTTACACTACATAATGGTGGAGGTGTTGGAATAGGTAAAGTCAGCAACACAGGTTTTGGAATGGTTTTAGATGGAAGTGATAGAGTTGATGAAATATTAAAACAAGCGTTCTTCTGGGATGTAATGGTTGGAGTATCAAGAAGGTCATGGGCTAGAAACCAAAATGCTCTTGATACTGTAAAAAAATTTAATAATGATTATAATGATAAATATAAAGTAACAACACCATATCTTACAAGCGATAAAATACTAGATAGTTTAATCAATAAAAGGTTAAAATGAAACTAATTGAAGGCTTATCAAAAAATATCAATAATTATATTAAAAATAATGATAATTTAGCAAAGTTAACAATTTTCTTTACTTATAGTGGTTTAATTTTATATTTATCAAGTTATTCTAATATTTTCATGACCTTTAAAGATGATAACTATGTTTGGAGTGTGTATTTTATTTATGGAATATTTGCACTATCATTTTTGGGAGTGTTGTTTTTATTGGTTAATTTTACAGCATTTTTAATTTTTACTTTATTTGGAAACTTTACTATATATAAAAAAAAGTTATTATTTGGATTTACGATATTTATAGAATCTGTATTTTATATTTTTATTTACAGTGATTTACAAATTTATAAATTAATGGGAGTGCATCTTTATAATGACATTGTAATGAGGGCTATTAATAAAAAAGACCTTGATAATGATGTGTCGCTTAGTGCCAAGCAGTTTTTAGAATATTTAATAATACCTATTCTACATATTTTGCTTATCATTATTTTATTTTATGTTATTGTCTATATTTCCCAAAAAATAAATATTTCTGCTATTTTGAAAAAAATTTATTTATTTTTGATAATACTTGTGTTTCTTTCATTTTTTAGTGTTATGTATTTTTGGATTAATCTTTATGGGGAGTTCGCTGTTATTCCTATGTGGAGTTATCTTGATAATTCAAATATTGACACCAAATTTGAAACGAATTACGGAGATGGTTTTGATATTAGTAAAATAAAAATAAAAAATAAAAAGAATGTATTAATTATTATTGCTGAATCTTTTAGAAAAGATGTTTTTAATAAAGAAAATATGCCCAATGTGTTTAATTTTATTGAATCTCACAATGGATTTATTAAATCAGAACATCATTCTCCTGGTGGACATTTTACCTTAACTGCTATAATTTCTCTCTGGTATTCAATTTCAGCATACCACTATAAAGCTTTATTTAGTTCTGAAAATTATAAGAAATCTATACCAATAGAAATATTTAATAAGCTTGGATATGATACCTCTTTTCTTACAGCATCATATTTAACACCGTCTTATTCAAGAATAAGAGAGGCGACTACTGCTTTTAAGAAATATAAAAGATTTAAGCATGATGAATTAATGTTAACTTATTTTAAGGAATCATATAAAAAAAGAAATAAAAAAAATCCTTTTTTAACAATGATTTTTTTTAAAGCAACACATTATTCATACCACTTTACTAAAAAGATGGTAAAATATAAACCATATTTACATAGAAAGGACATTACTTATCATGCAAGTAAAATGAACAAAGCTTATAGAGGAAAATTAATTAACAGATATAAAAACAGTGTTTTTTATACTGATTATTTTTTTAAAGAAATCATAAATACTCTTAGTAATGATGATAAAAAGAACACCATAATTATATTTATTGGTGACCATGGAGAACAATTCTGGGAAAATGGTTTTTTTGGGCATATTAAACCTACATATACCAAAGAGTTAATAAATATACCCTTTCTCTTTTATATTCCAGGTTTAAAAAATAATATTAAGGTAAAAATTTCCTCTCATCTTGATATTTTAATTACATTACTTGATTATATTACAAATATAACATCTGAGGATATAAAGAATTATTTTGATGGAATTTCTTTGTTTAGTAGAAACATGAGAAAAAATCGTTATTTTCTGGTGGTATCATTTAAATTTATGGGTTTGAAAGATACCATTGCTTTAGTTAATAAATATGGAAAAATTTTAATTGAATCAGAATCTAATAACATAATGAATATAAAATCTTTCAAAATTAAAAAATACATGAATTTTGATGATACAGTTATGAGTGATAAATACAAAAAGAAAAAACTTCAAAAAAGTTTTAATGAATTTAAAAAGAATTACTTAAAGTACTTAAAAATAAAAAAATAATTAAATATAGGTAATATGTCCGATTAATTTTTACTTTTTATCATATAATATAAAGTATGATATTTATTTTGGAGGAATCATGAAAAAGGAATTAACAAGAACATTAAGAAATGAAGCTGGACAGGGTATGACTGAGTATATTATTATCGTTGCTCTTATTGCAGTTGCTGCAATTGGTGTTGTAACATTATTTGGTGATAATATCAGAGATATGTTTGGTGCTTCTGCTTCTGCTTTAAGTGGTAATGAATCAGCAACAAGACATATTGCTGATGACCAAGGCAACAAAGCATCTCACAAAGACCTTAATAGTTTTGCTAAAAACACAGAAGCTACTGATAACGGATGGCAATAATTCGTTAATTACTTTCTATGCATAATTATTTGCAATAAATCTTTTTATAATTTAACTTAAAATATCTGTAGTAAATTTGTCGTACAGAGCTAATTATTCTTTTTTTAACTAAGTTAAAAAAAATCATTTAAAATAAAAAAAAAGATGACAAATTGGTGATTATTTTGTAATATGAGTTAGTTGTTATTTTTTAGGTATAAAAATGAAATTCGAGATTTCTCATGATAATTTAAATAATTTATTACAAAGTACAAGAAAGAGTAAGCCTAAAAGTTCTATTCCGGATGAAAACATACAAAAAAAGCTCTTAATACATATAAGAGATATTGAAAAAAAGATAAAGTTCTTAACATCTAATAAAGAAAAGGCTACCTTATTCTATGAAATAGGATTGATTTGGAGAGATCAAGTTGGGGATACAAGATCAGCTATAGTAAATTTTCAAAAATCTTATGAAGCTGATAATAGTTATTTACCAAATTTAAAAGCCGTAAGAGAAATTTTTATATCTAAGCAAAATTGGGATTTTGTTTTAGATATAATAAATACAGAATTAAGTTATATTGAAGACAAAAATGAAAAATTATATTTAATTATTTTAAAAAGTGAAATTATAAATAATTATAAAAATGATTTTGAACTTTCCAAAAAAACATTGCTTGATTATTTAAATAGCAATGATGACGAACAATTTTTTGTTGTAAGAAAACTAAAGTCTTTATTATTTAAAAACAATAAATTTAATGAATATGGTAATTTAATAGAAGATTTACTTAGCCATGCAAAAACAAATGATTTTAAAGAAGCTATTCTAATAGATATAATTACCCTCGTTCTTCAAGGAAGATATAAATCTAAAGAAAATATTTCTTATTATATTGAACAGTTATTTTTACTTAATAAAAAATTAAATATACCTAGCTATAATATTAACTGGAGTGCTATTGCTAAAAAATTAAGAGCAGAAATTGATCAAAATAAAGAGTTTAATGCTAATAATCTGTACATCCTTTATAGAACATACAAAGATATTCTTAAAAATAAATCAGAAGCAAATAGAATTCTTATTGGAAACTATCAAAATATTAAAGATAATTTCTTACTTTTATGTGAATTAGAAAGTCACTATGCCGAAAATTATAATTGGGAAAAATTAATTGAAATACAAAAGAAAAAATTTAGCCTACTTGAAACAGATAAGGAAAGATCTAATTTATTCTATAAGGTTGGAGATATCTTTCTAACAAAATTAAATGACATAAAAAATGCTAAAAAATATTATTCTAAATCATTAGAGTTATTAAACAATAATCTCTCCACAATTCGAGCATTAAGTAAAATCGCATATTTAGAAAATAATATAAACGATCTTGTAAATTATCATCTTAAAGAAATACTTATTAGCAATGATGATAATTTAAATGCAATTTTATATTTTAAAATTGCTGAAATATATCTAAAAAATAAAGACTATAAACTAGCTGAAACTTATTATTTAAAATCAAGAAATACTGACGATTCATATTACCCAGCAACAAGATCAATACTTAAACTTTATCGTGCAAACAAACAATGGAATAAGGTTATTGATGTATTAAATGTTGTGATAAAAGATTCTGTTGATCCAGATAAAGTATTATCTTTAAAGATAGAGATAGGAAAGTTATATTTTAAAAGATTACAAGATTTTGGTAAATCAATAAAAATATTTAAAACTATTATAGATGATAACGGCTATAATATGGAAGTAGTAAATTACTTAGAAGAACTCTATAAAAGAAGTAGCTTTTGGGATGATTTAGTTAATCTATATGACTTTAAACTCAATCATATTGTTGATCAATATGATAAAATAAATTTATTAATGAATATCTCAGATATTTTTGTGAATAACCTAAAAAATAAAAACAACTCTATTCCATATTTAAAAATGGTTTTAGATATTTCGCCTAACTATATTCCTGCTTTACAGAAATTAAGTGCCATCTATAAAGAATCTAAAAATTGGGAAGAACTAATAGAACTAAACTTAAACGAAATAGAATTTATCTCCTCAAATCAAAAAAAATCCATATTATTAAAGGGAATTGCAACTATTTATAGAATAGAGCTAAATAATCTAGAAAAAGCAATGGAGTTTTATGAATTAGCTCTAGAATACGATATTAATAATTTTGAAGTCTTTTCTGAATTAGAGTACATATATAATAGTTTAAAATTAAATAATAAATTAATAGATTTGTTAAGGGAGAAAATAGACAATTCAACATCTAATAATTTAAAATCAGACTATAGTTGTAAAATTGCAGAATATTATACTGAGAATTCACCTAAAGATGCTATTGAAAAATACCAAGAAGCTCTAAAATATAATCCTGATAATAAAATCGCTTTTGAAGAATTAAAAAGCCTTTATTTAAAATCCAAAGAGATTAAAAAACTTATAACACTTATAATGGATTATGGTGAGCGAAAAAACTCTGAAAATAATTTTTATATTGCTCAGCTATATTACCTATATTTAAATAATTTTGCTTATTCCGAAAAATATTTAAAAAAAGCATTGTCCATAAAAAAAGAGAAAAAGTATTACGATTTTTTAATTAGATTGTATTTTGATAACAATAAATTTGAAAATGTTATATTGATTAAAGATGATTACATAGAATTATTAAAAGGCGAAGAGTTATATGCATTTTTACAATATATTATTTCATTTACAGAGAATAATGATGAAATAAACTATTTTCCAATAAAAGAATATATTCTACTATTTAATAACAATACTCGTTCGCATGTTTTCTACAAGCTTTTCAATATATTGTATAAAAATGCACTTTGGAATGATTTAATAACTTTAATTTCAATTAGATTAGGGAACATTAAAAATAAAAGAGAGGAAATAGATTTAAATTATCATCTTGCATTAGTTTATGAATATTATAAAAAAGATTATGAAAAAGCTCTTTTATACTATCAAAAGGTTATTGATCTTGAACAAAATCACTTCTTAGCGTTACAAGGTAAGAACAGATTATATAACCTAACTGGTAATACTGACGGTATTATTAAAATGTTAAAAAATGAAAATTATGATAAATTATTACCTGAAGTCAAAAATGAGATGTTATATAAGAATAGCGTTATTTTAATTGAAAAATTTAATAAGTATGATGATGCAGAAAACTTATTATTAAAAATACTCAAAGACTCTCCTTCTGATGATAGAGCTTTTAATAAGTTATATGATTTATACTTAATAAACCATAAATATGAAAAAATATTAAAAATAATAGACAATAAGGTTACTACCGTTAATGATTTAAGCTATAAAGAAAGTTTGTTGATAAAAAAATCTGAAATTATACTCTTGGTAAATCCTAATAACATAAAAGAATCCATTGTTGTTCTAAATAAGATAATTCAATTAAATCCTAATAATATTAAAGCAAAAATGAAATTAATTAATTTTTATTTTAGAGAGCAAAATTATAAAGAAATCATTAAATTAGGTGAACAACTTGCGAGTAAAAATATCGGAGTTGATAATTATCAAAAAGTATTATATTTTCTATTTAAATCATATTTAATAGAGAAACAGATTGATAAACTTATGTCAATCTCTGACATGCTTCTAGAAAGAAAACGATTGTCGTTTGAAGAAATGGATAGTCTTTTACCTATCTATAAGAGAAATAAAAACAAACAACAAGTTTTAGAATTATTGCTCTCATTAATTAGTTATGATAGCGACAATAAAATTAACTATATGTTGGAATACCTAGAATTATCTAAAAAAAGTATAGATCAAGAAAGATGGCAGGAAAAAATCTTACATTGGCTTCAGGTAACCAAATCAATAGAATTATTAAATTATTACTCTAAATTTTTTATTGATAGCTCTGATTACTTAAGTGCAATCTCTATACTCGAAGAAAATATTGATACATTTAATGATAAAAATATTAAATCGTCTATTTACAAAAGGCTTGGTGATTTAAATTTAAATTTAAATAAAGTTGATACTGCAATTAATCAATACAAACTTGCAATTAATTTAAATGGAAACTTAGCTGCACTTAATAAATTAAGAAAAATCTTTTCATCTGATGATAAATATATAAAAGAAGTATTAACTTATTATCCGGAAATCATCAAAAAGGATATGAATAATATTTTTTTAGTAAATGATTTATTTTATATATACAAGTCATTAGAAAAGGAAATTCCAGTATATATAATGGCATCAATTATACATTCTATAAAACTAGAAAATAAAAATGCTAATAATATTTATCAAAGCTTAAAGCTAGAATACCCTAAAAAAGATAACCTTTATCGTGATAATAATTTTATCTTTATTAAGTCTAATAAAGATAACCTTGCTTTAAGAGAAATTCTATATACAGCAATTCATGGATTAAGCAAATTAACCAAAAAAACAATTTCAGACTATAAAAATATTGAAAAAATTACCCAAAAATCTAACTATAAGATATGGAAAACATTTACAGAAATTAAGGAAAGATTAGAAATCACAGGAATTGATTTATATATTAATAAATTAGAAAACAAAGAATTTAATTTTATTTATCCAGATAATTTAGCACTTATTCTTCCCAACTCTATGTTAAATATGGATCAATCCCAATTAACATATTTTATTGTTCTTCAGTTAGATAGAATAAAATCAATGAATTTCTTATTGAACTATCATTCAGTAGACAGTTTAATAAAATTTATGAAAATGATTATTAACTATACTTCTGAGAAAAAAATATTTAATGATAATAGCTTAGATGATTACCATAAATTATTTTCAAAAGGAACATCAAGAACTATTAGAAAAAAATTATACTCCCTTAAAAACACTATCTCTTTTATTAATTGGAATGATTTTGATTTTAAGCAATTTATAGGCGCCTCATATAAAACATCATTAAATTTAGGAGCAGTTATTGTAGAAGATGTCAACATATTACTTAGAGCAATCCTAAAATTTAACAATCTTAATAATCTAATAATGGATTCTGATGAGATAATTGAGCAGTTATCTCGGATTCCAGAATTGGAAGAGATATTTAAGTATTTATTAGAAGATAATTATTTTGCATTATTAAATTCACTTAAAGTTAAACTAATTAATAAAAAAATTGATAAAAAATAAAATATAATATATATTATGTAATTAAGAGGTGTTAATGAGTAAAGTAATTTTAATTTTAGTTTATATTTTGTTGATAGCAACTTCAGGATATAATTTATATTCATATAAACCCGATATTGGGCTAGGAATAAAGCTATCAAAGGGAATGTCAGATAATCTTCAAAATTATATTGTAATAAGTAATATTAGTGAAGATACAATTAAAAATCTAGATATAATTGTTAATAATATTTATTATTTACATATATATGAAATTGAAGGAAACAATAACTATAATGCATTTTCTGCAGAATTTCTTAAAATAGGAATTAGGCCAAATAACTCTTCAAGAATAATTATCAAAAATGAAGATAAGGTAATAAAAAGATTAGAAGAAGTAAATAAAATATTTGGCAAAAAAATATCTGTATCTATTTTTGGAATGGGAGTTAGTCATAATCAAAAATTATAAAAAAAACTTAGTAAAAATAGACGGAAAGGATATTGTTTTATGCCATTGTTATGTTGCAGACACTTTCTTTAAAAGGTTCAAGGGCTTAATGTTATCTTCCCCATTAGAGAAAGATGAAGGATTGATATTAACAAAAACGAACTCTATTCATATGTTTTTTATGAAATATGAAATAGATGTTCTCTTTTTAGATAAAAACAACATTATTATTGATAAAATAGTATCAATGAAACGCCGAAGAATAAGTAAAATATATAAAAGCTGTAGTCTTGTTGTAGAGTTAAGATCTAAAACATTAATTAATTTAAATATAGAAATAGGAGATAAGCTTATCTTTATAGAGAGTCCTAATGAATAATCTATTTTCGCCTTTTAAAGTAGGCTTATTACTAATTGTAGCCCTAGTTTCATTTATGTTTTTTTCTGTTAATGTAAGAAGTAAACTAAAAAAAGAAGATGGAAACTATTTAGTATATTTTTTTTTAAGAGATGCAACAGGCTTAACATCTAAATCAAGAGTAACTATTGCAGGTATAAATGTAGGAGAAATCAATAATATTTCTTTAGCTGGAAATAAAGCCAAAGTTCAAGTAATTTTAAAAAAAGGAACTATTCTTAAATCCGATGCAGTTGCTTTAAAAAAGAATTCATCAATTCTTGGAGATAGTTACATAGAATTTACAACAGGTATTCGTCCACCTGATTTAGTAAACGGTGATGAAATTAAATTTGTTAGAGAAACATCATCAATGGGCGGAATGATGAATAAATTTGATGGAATTGCATCTGATATAAAAGAAATGACAACTTCACTAAAAGAAATGATTTCAAATCAGGCTACATCAAATTCAATAAAAAATACTGTTGCAAAATTAGAAGCAATTACTATTAAAATCGATAAATTACTTGCTAAAAATAATAATAATATTGACCAAATAATGAATAATGTAAAGGAATTTACTAATGTTGTTAAAATGATACCATCAAAATATGATAGAAAAATTGATAAAATGCTATCCGATACATCTAAATCAATAGAGCTTGTAAAAGATATTATTGGAGAAAACAGAGAGCAAATGAAAACATTACTAGGGTCTGCCAATAATATTTTGAATAATACTCCAGCAAAAGATATAAATAGTACTATTAAAAATCTTGAAAAAGTATCAGCTTCACTAGAGCGTATTGTTAAAAGTGTTGAAGAAGGAAAAGGAAGTGTTGGAAAACTACTTAAATCAGAAAAGATTAATAATAATATTGAATATATCACAGATGAAGCAAGTGATTTAATGAGTAAAGCATCTAGTGTTGATTTAATTATCGATGCTCATTCAGAATATCTATTTAATAGTTCTGCTGGAAATCATGAAGTTGGTTTAAGAATTAAACCTCGTCCCAATAAGTATTACTACTTAGGTGTGACGGCTGCCCCATATAAAGTACTTACTAGTAATAAAATATACTATTGGGGAGAAGCCTCAGAAAACCAACCAAGTTTTAAAGAAAGAATATATGAGGAGAATACCATATCATTTACCGCATTTATGGCTTATAGGCTATACTTCATGACTATTAAATATGGTATATTTAATAGCACGGGAGGAGCAAGTATTGATTTTTCATTATTGAAAAATAGTATTATTTTAAATGCCAGAATTAATGAGTTTAGTAATGATACCGCTCCAAATTTTAAAGTAGGATTTAGGTATTACCCTTTTGATTCTTGGTTTATAAACTTTGGTTCAGTTTATCTTTTAGATGATAGGCGAGATTTTTATTTAGGTGTTGGAGCAACATTTACAGATGATGACCTTAAATCTGTTTTAACATTTGGTTCACTTTCCTCTTCTGCTGGAAGTATGAAAAAATAATAGGAGTTTTTAATGTTTAAAGGAATTTTTACCGCAATAGTTACACCTTTTTTAGAAAACAAAATAGATAGAGTTGCATTTAAAAAACTTGTAAAAGAACAAAAAGATAGTGGCATTTCAGGAATTGCAATTTCAGGAACAACTGGAGAATCTCCAAACTTATCAATTGAAGAAAAAAAGATTTTAATTGAAATAGCCTTAGAATTTAAAGATGAAAACTTTAAAATAATATTAGGAACAGGCTCCAATTCAACAAAACATGTTATTGAAGAAACTAAATATTTTGAGAATATAGGTATTGATGGAGTTCTATTAGTTACTCCCTACTATAACAAACCTACTCAAGATGGGCTATATTATCATTATAAGGAAATACATGACAATAGTAATATTCCAATCATACTATATAATGTACCAGGAAGAACGGCAGTTTCTTTATCACTAGAAACCATAATAAAACTATCTAAACTAGAAAGAGTTGTATCTATTAAAGAAGCAACGGGTAATATGCTATTTGGAGCTGAAATAAGAACAGCTTTACCTAATATATCCCTTTTATCAGGTGATGATGGTTCATTTTTATCCTTTTTAGCAATTGGAGGCAATGGCTGTATCTCTGTTGTTAGTAATGTTGCCCCAAAATTAGTTGTAGACTTGTATGAAACCTTTAAGAATAACGAAAATGAAAAAGCAATAGAATTAAATAAGATTATGATAGAATTGACAAAAGCAATGTTTTTAGAAACGAATCCAATTCCTGTCAAAACGGCTCTTGTTGAACTTAATAAAATTGCAGAAGAATTTAGACTTCCATTAACTAAAATGAATGAATTAAACAGAAGAATGCTAAGAATGACTTTAAGAAGGGTTGGTTTATTCTAAGGTTATATGGCTTTTCATAGCTTTTTATAAAAAATCTATTACAAGCAAAAAAGTAATCAGCAAAGCTGTTTCTTTTTTTTATTATTTGTAAATTTTATAAATATATATTAGAATATAATATATTATTAGTAGGAGGTCTTCGTGTATCATAAATCAATATCTAAGTTATTTATATTGGTACTTTTTTCTTTTATTTTAATTTCATGTGATAGATCCGAAAATACAGATGAAATAATTTGTAATTACGGTGAACATCAATCTTGCACATGTGATGACGGTAGTGATGGTAAAAAATTATGCAAAGACAACGCTTGGCTATCTTGCGAATGCAAAACAGATGAATTGTGTAAAGATATTACTTGTTCAAGTAAAGGAAAATGTTTAGTGAAAAGTGATAAAGCTACCTGTGTTTGTGATACCGGTTATCACAATGAAGAACTAAACTGCATTAAAGATGGAGAAACAAACCCTTGTAATGACAAAACATGTATTAATAACTCTCACTGTACTGTAGAAGATAATAAAGCTATCTGTGTTTGTGATAGTAATTATACCTTAAATGCTGAAAACATCTGTATGTTTGATTGTTCAGATATTGACAATTCCCATGTTAACAAAGACAATAATGCATGTGATTGTAATAACGGATATCATAAGGATAATGGTAGGTGTGTTCAGAATGATGATTTTAAGTGTTTGAATTATGAGTGCAATAACAATGCTCATTGTATAGTTGAAAACAATGAAGCAAAATGTGTATGTGATACTGGTTTTATAGAGGACAATAATATTTGTGTACTTGATTGCTCTATAATAGAACATTCCAAACCCAATGATGATAATACTGAATGTTTATGTAATAATAATTATCATTTCGAAAATAATTTGTGTAAAATAAATGAAAAAAGAGTTTCTTGCAACCCAATAACTCCCCCAAGTAATGCTCATCAAGTAAATGTTGAATTTGATATTCATTGGACAGAAGCAAATGGCTGGGAAATACCTGCAGATTGTGAATGGGAATGCAATGCAAACTATCAAGATAATGATAATAATCAAACTTGTGAACCAGCTTGTTCTGAAACAAGTTGTGAGCATGCTACTTGTGATGATACATTAGGAAAAATAAATTGTATTTGTGAAGAGGGGTATCAAGATAAGGATAATGATGAAGTCTGTTTACCTAATTGTGCATCAACTGAAGTTAATGGTATAGCATGTGGTGGAAATGGTACATGTACTGACGACACAGGTGTAATTAATTGTATTTGTGAGTATGGATATCAGGATAATGATCATAACGGTAGTTGTAAAGAAAAATGTCACATAGACCCTCTTGCTCCTGAATTAAGTACTTGTGGTAAAGAAGGCTCTTGTAATGATGCAAGTGGTGAAATAGTTTGTTCTTGTAATGATGGATATTTTGTTAGTCCAAACTCTAATAAATGTGTTACTCCATGTGAAGATATAGATTGTGGTAAACATGGAGAATGTGTTGCGTTGGGATTAAATAACATAAGTTGCAACTGTGATGCTGGTTATCAAGATAACAATAATGACCTTACTTGTAAAAAATCATGTGATTCTAGTTGTTTAACAAACTCAAGTGCCTGCAATGACAGTACAGGAGAGTTAGTTTGCCAATGTGATGCAAGTTATCAGGATAATGACAGAGACGGAACATGTTTGCCTGATTGTTCTAGTATTAGTTGTAATGACGCAGGACAGATATTGAATTCATGCAGTGATACTTCCGGTTTTGCTGTATGTGGTTATGAACAAGGGTATAACTATACGGATTTAATATCGGGAGATAATGAACAAATTGTAAATGATTCAGCAATAGATTCAAATGGGAATTTATACTTAGTTGGTTCATTTAAAGGAGCTGTTGATTTTGACCCTAGTAGCAATACAGATGAAAAAATTAGTTCAGGAGAAGAAGATATTTTCATAACAAGAATAAATGCAGATAGTTCTTATGCCTGGACTTATCATATTGGTGCATCTAGCTTAGATGGAGCAAGTGCTATTGCTGTAGACAATTATGACAACCTCTATATTACAGGATATTTTTCATCTTCAGTTGACTTTGATGCTGGAAGCTTAGTGTCTTTAAGAAGAAGTGACGGTAGTAGAGATATTTTTATTTTAAAAATTACAAAAGATGGTGAATTTAACTGGATTCAAACTATTGCAAGTCAAGAAACAGAAACAGTTACATCAATTAAGCTAGATAATACATCTATTTATTTAACAGGATATTTATATGGAAATACCCATACTGCAATTAATGTAGATTTTGACAAATCTTCAGATATAGGAAATTTTACCATAAAAGGAAGGCAAGATGGATTTATTTCTAAATTTAATATCATTGATGGCTCCTATATTTGGGCTAAAGTTTTCGGCGTAGCAGATATGTATAATAGGGCTCTAGATATTGTTGTTTTAAATGATAATATCCTCGTCACAGGCTATCTATATGGCGATAACATTGATTTTGACGAAACTGATGATAGTCAAGGAATGATTTCTACAAATAATAAATCCGAAGCCTTTATACTAAAACTTTCCAAAAACAATCAATTCATTTGGGTAAAAGTGCTAGAACCTCAAGAAGCAGTAGATGTTTCAAAAGGAATAAGACTAGAAACCATAAATAATAATGCTTATATTATTGGTACTTTACAAGGTAATATCGACTTTGATACAAGCTCTAATCAAGATATAGTAAATGCTGGAGAACAATTAGGCATTTATATTGCTAGACTTGATGATGATGGTATGATTTTAGATAAAGAAGTCTTTCTTGCAACAAATTCATCGTCTATGATTAAGGATAGTTTTGTTTACAACAACAGGCTTTATCTAATTGGAGACATAAGTGGCAGCCTAAATATCCAAGGAACTACAATTACTAATTCTAGTAGTGATAGCAATAAAAATGATGTATTTTTTACTATATTAGACACAGATTTAAGTGTAGAAAATGTAGAAGTTTTTGGTGGAGACTTAAATGATCAGGGAAAATGTATTTCAGTTGGTAATAATGGAGAGATTTACATTTTAGGAGAATTTGAAGGTACTGCTGATTTTGACCCCACCACTAATGTAAATAATAAAACATCTCTTGGATTAAGAGATGTTTTTATAAGCAGATTTACATATTAATATTATTCTTATCTATGTAATCAAAAAAAAAGAAATTTTTATTTATAAAAAGTTACTTTTTTCAAGGCTTATCTTTTAAAAGATAAGCCGAAATACGGAAAATAAAACAAAGTTTTAGTTGAAGTAAAAAAAATTGTGTAATTTGTTACATAAAATTCAAAAATATTTGTTTTTTAAACCTAGATATATTATCATTATTGAGTTAAATTTAGGGGGCTTAATGAAGCAGATTCTGTTTATAATATTTTTATCGTTATTCGTAACATTTGGTTGCGACAAATTATCATCCATGATTAGTACTAATCCAGATACTTATGTTGAAGAAGGTATCAGGTTTATGAACTCGGGACAATACACAGAAGCTGGCATAAGATTTAAAGCAGCATTAAAGAAAGACCCCAATCATTTTAAGGCTAACTATGCTTTTGGAGGCTTATATAAAAAAACAGAACACTTTAAAGATGCTATTATTTATCTATCAAAGGCAGTAAAGATAAAACCTAAAAACGAAGAGGCTAGTATAGACTTAGCCTATGTTTTTATTAGAGAAAAACAGTACGAAGCAGCAATAAAGGTACTAGAACCTCTATCCATTTCACCTAAAAACCCAGAAATATACTACTACCTCGGTGATTCATATCACAAGAAACAAAACTATGAAAATGCAATTAAATGGCTTAAAAAAGCAGCAAAAATGGTTCCATTAAGCAATGAGAAACTACTAAGTAACACTTATGGTCTACTTGGAGATTCATTACTAGCTGTTGATAAATTAAAAGAAGCTGAACAAATATTAACAGATGCGGCTAAACTTACTAAAAACTCATTTGTAATAGCAAAACTCGGAGCAACTCTTTTTAGAATAGCTAATCGCTACCATGTGGAAATGCTTAAAACAAGAAATAAAATAGAATCAATTAATGAGGAAATTAAAGAAAAAAGAGGACGAGCTAAAAAAAGATTAAAAAAAGCTAAAGAACAAACTCTAAAAGATTTACAAAAAAAACTTGATTATAATGAAGCTCAAAGAAATGCTATTATTGTAAAAGCTAAAAAATATTTAAACGATGCATTGACAAACCCTTCATCAAAAGCCTCTCAAACAATACAAGCAGCTACTAAAAGAGAAATATTATATTATTTAGGAATGTCTCACTTAATTGTTGGAGAATATGTTGATGCAAGAGATGTTTTAACTAAATTTTTAAAAAATAATCCTAAAGGGCAAGAATCTGTTGATGTAAGAAAAAAAGTTTCACAGTTAGATGAATTAATACAAAGAGAAGAGCAAAAAAAACTTGATGAAGAAAATAAAGGTAAAGGAGAGTAATTATGATTAAAAGATTATTAGAAGAAAATTTATCTATTCAAGAGTTTGTAGAAAAAGCATTACCCAAAGATATAATTACTCTCTATAATTTATTATTAAAAAGAGATATAATAAGCTTGGATAAAAAATATCCTTTACTTTCAGAATTAATAAAATTACAACCTAGTGTTAGTCAAGAGTTATATGAAGCAAGTTTGATTAAACTATTCGAACATTATGAAAGTGAAGAGTTTTTTAACTTATTAAAATCTCATTATGAAACCCATGGAAAATATAAAGAATTAATCCAGCTTACTGAATACTATTCAATGATACTAGACAATAATGATAGTAAAGCAAAACTTTACTTAGAGCTAGGAGATTTCTATAATGAAATGCTTTTACAGCCATCTGTTGCATTAAAATTTTATAATAAATCACTAGAGTTAAATCCAGACAATGAAAATCTGGAAGAAAATATTGATGAAATCCTAATGGCTAAAAACAATTGGGAAAAAATGATTGAAAATTTTGAATCTAAATTAAATTCAACTGATGATAACTCAATAAAGTCAATGTATTTTCTAAATATTGCAGAAATTCACTTGAATCATTCTAGCGATATGCTAAAAGCACAAGAATTTCTAATTAAATCAATTGAATTAAACCCTAAAAATGAAGAAATTTCTCTTCTTATAAAAAGAATTTTTATTGATAATAATAATATTGATCCTATTGTGGATTTTATCCTAGATAAGCTTCAAGAAACCCCTGATGAAGAAAATAAAAAAGATTATATGAAATTACTTGATGTATTATTTATAGATAATAGAGTTGTAAAAAAGAAAGGATTTTCTATATATAAAGCATTGTTATCATTAACTCCAGACAATAAAGATATCTTAGAGTCTGCTGTCAATTATTCGGTTGAAAACGCTAAGCATGAAGAATTAATTGAATTAATTGAAAGCATTTTAAAGAAAGTAAATAACAAGGAATATCAACTATATTTAACTAACTTTTTAGTCGAGTTTATTTACGAGTATACCGATAATCTAGATAAAGCTGAATTCTATGCAAAAAAATCAGAAGGCCTAGATTCTAAAAACTTTAAGTATGATTATATTTATTTAGAATTCTATAAACACAAAGGAAATAATAGAAAAGTTTTTGAAATATTAACCAAAAAAATTAAAGCACTAGAAAACGAAGAAGATATTATTGAAGTCTATAGAGAAATGGCTGAAGTGGCTGAAGTAGCAAATAATATGTTTAAGGTTACGGATTCCTACAAGTCTATATTAAAGATTAAACCAAACGATAAAGATGCAATTGAAGCATTAAAAAGAATTTATAAAGATAGTTCAAAGTGGAGAGCACTACTCAGTTTACTTAAAGATTATATTTCTTATCTTGAAAAAAACCTAGAAGAAAACCTTGAGGAAATAATCTTTGTACAAGAAGAAATAATTGATTTAACAGCAACTCAATTAAAACAAGATACAACTAATCTTTATAAAAAACTACTAACATATGACCCTAAAAATATAACAGCACTTAATTTCTTATTAGACTTCAATTATTCAAAAAATCGTTGGAATGAATACATCAAAGTTTTAATACAAAAAGCAGAAGCCGTTGATGATTTTGAAAGGATAGAGATTTATTTTCAAATAGCAGATGTATACATTAAAAACCTAAGAAAATCCTTGGAAGCCGCTCTTTATTATGAAAAAGTTTTAGATATTGATGTAGAAAACGGTGATGCCTTAGAAAGACTAAAGGAAATATATCAAAATTCTAAAAAATATGATAAATTATATGACCTAACACTAAAAGAGATTGAATTAAGTCAAAGCGATGACAGTAAAGTTGAAATGTTAAAAGAACTTTATCACTTTACAATTGATAATTTAAAAAATGATAAAACAAGAATTGATTTTATAATTAATAAAATATTAGAAATAGATGAAAACAATATTTTTGCATATAAAAACATACTAAAAAACTCTAAAAACGATAATAATACAGAAAAACAATTAGAGGCATTATTAAAGCTTTATGAGTTAGATAAAAACTCTGATATTATTTTAAGCCTTGCAAAGATATATGACACCCCCGAAACTTTTGAAAATGCAATTAATTATTACTTAGAATTTATTCAATTAAATCAAGATAATAAAGATATTTTAAAGCGCCTAGTTGATTTATATTTTGAATCATTAAGATTTGAAGAAATTGATTCTCTTTTTGAAATCATTAATGATTTTAACTTTTACTATGAGATTGTATTAGAAATAATTAACAAACTAGATGGTGATAAAAGAAAAGAATATGCACTTAAGGCTATATCAATTTCAGAAAACTACCTAGAAAGTAATGAAAAATTACTATACGCTTTAATTGAGTACAATAATTATTATCATGATAGTATTGAAATTTTAGATAAAATCCAACAAATATATAGAGAAATAGATAAATTGGATTTAATTTTTCCTATAATAAAAGAAAAAATTGCTCTTGTGAATACAGAAAATGAAAAAATTGAAATTTTTGATGAGCTAACAAATCTTTATATGGAGCAAGAAAGATATGAAGATGCTTTTCAAAACGAAAAAGAAAAATTTTTATTAACAAAAGATATGTTTATTATAGACAATTTAAATGAATTATCTATAGATGGAAACAATAGAGAACTTTTTGTAAATACTTTAATAGATTTAATTAAAGAAATTGATGATGAAAATATTATTGAGGAATTATATAATAGAGCAATAGCTGTTTATACAGAATTAGACAGATATGAAGATAGCCGAACTCTATATTTTGAATTAATAAACTTAAAACCACAGCTAAAATATATTGATAACTTAATAGACCTTCTTGCACTACTTGATGACTATGAGAATCTTGTAGTTATCTATAGTAAAAAATTAGACTTCCTCTCCGGAGATAAAAAAATTGATTTATTAAAGGAAATGGCAAGCATTTCTTTTAATAAAAACAAAGAAACAGAAAAAGCCGTATTATATTTAAAAATGATTTTAGATATTGATGATAAAAATTTAACAGCGATTAATATGTTAATGTTTTTCTATCTTTCTGAAAATAGATATCAAGAATGGGTAGATGTTGCGGTTAGTAAAACAAAATTGGTTGAAAATGATGAACTTGAAATACTATATACTGAAATAGCTAAAGCTTATTTAAATAATTTAGAAAATTTAGAAAAATTCGTAGAATTTTTTGATTTAGCATTTGAATTAAATGTTACTAAAGAAAAATTAATTCATCTTGAGGAAATTCTTTTTGATAAAAAATATTTACCATTATTAAACTTATTGCTAAAATACCATAATAAATTAGAAGATTATAACTCCATAAGAATATTATTAGAAAAGGTTTTAAACGACTTTAATTTATCTGAAACAGATCATGCTGTATATAAACTAAAACTTTCAACTTTGCTTTCAGATGTTTTTGAAGAATATCAATTAGCATACCAATACAAAAAAGAATTATATATAAAAGACTTGAGCAATAATGAAATATTAAATTCATTAGAAGAATTATCTTATAAACTTGATGATTTTTCTGATTTAATATCTATTCTAAGACAATATAAAGATGAAGTAGACGATAAAATGGTAAGAATAAATATTCTTGCAAGACTAGGAAAGATATACGATATCTATATGAAAGAACATGATACGGCTCAAAGTTTTTACAATGTCATACTAGATGAAGATGGTGATAATCTAGAAATATTAAATTCTCTTGAAAAGATATATTTGGAATCAGAAAACTATGAAATGCTACACGATATCTTACTAAAAAAACATAAATTATTACCAGATAATGAAAAATTATTAAATAAAGTAGCTTTAGCAAAAGTAGAAGGACTTTATTTTAATAAACTTGAAGAAGCAATTCAATTATTAGATTCAGTTATAGATATAGACGAAACAATTATTGAAGCATATGAAACTAAAAAATTGTTTTATAGAAAACTAGAAAATTATGATGAAATTATAAAAATTCTTCTGACTATGGAAGATATGCTAAAAACAAATGATGATTATATTGTAGGAATAATCTCTGAATTGGGAGAAATTTATTCAAATATAGAAAATGACACTCAAAAAACATTAGAACACTACATAGATGTGCATGATACACTGTCTGATTCTTCACGAGCAGAATTAAGAGGAATTATTTTTCAGCTATTGTTAAATAAAAAAGAATTACTTTTTAGTAACTTAGAAACAATTGTTCAGTTTTTTACAAATAGAAAATTATGGAATGATTTAATAAAAATCTATAACCTAATCATTGAACTCTCTGAAACAGATAAAGAAAAGAGGACATATTATGAGTTAATTTATAATATATACAACGAATATTTAGCTGAAAAGGAAAATATTTACAATACATTATTTAAGATGCTTAGATATGGAACAGAAAATGAAAATGAAAATGTTTTAGAAGAAATATTATCATTTGAGCTTGATGAAGAAGTTTTACTTCTTGAAAAGTTAGATAAAATATCTCAAGAAAAAGGTGGAGATTACTTAATTTATAATGAAATTGCTACAATATATCAAAATAACAATGATACAGAAAAGGCTAATTTATACTTCTTAAAAGCATTTAAAAATAAACCAAGCAATGACGAATTATTTGAAAAACTTTTAGATACTTATCAAAAAAAAGAAGATTATCTTATCATTAGAGACTTATATCTCTTTAAAGCAGAATCCAAAGAAAATCTAGATGATAGAGTAACCCTTTTAAATGAAGCAGCAACAATAGAGCAAGACTTTATAAAAGATATTAACTCTGCATCCGAAACCTATATGAAAATCTATCAACTAAATCATTCCATAGATATGTTTGAAACATTAGAAACTATATATCAAAATAATGAGGACTGGAATAAACTTATTGAATTATACAAACTTGCAGTTGAATTCGAAGATGAATATTATAGTAAAAAAGAATTTCTATTAAAAATAATAAGTGTTTATGTTGATATTTTAAATGACTTAGAAGCAAGTATTGAATTTATAAAAATCATGATTGAAAACGAACAACAAGAGGCAGAAAACTATAATAAATTAATAGACATTTACAAAAAACTTAATAAATTTGAAGAGTTAGACGCCCTTTATAAGCTAGAAATAGAAAATGTTATAGAAGATGATAAAGAAATCGCTTTATTAAATAGAGCTAAAAATTCAAAAGAAAACTTAAAAGACTTAGATAAATCTATAGAATCCTTAACTTTATTACTAAGTTTAAATCCTTATAATGAAGATGCACTATTGTATCTAGAAGCATTTTTAAATGAAGAAAGTTTAATCTTAAGCATTTATGAAACCTTAGAAACAACTTATGAGACAATCTCTAAATGGGAAGAGCTAGCTGAATTATATAACCTAGTATTAGAACAAGATATTGAAAAGGCTCTAAAACTAGAAATATATAGTAAACTAAGCAATATTTACAAGGAAAACTTAAATATTTTTGATAAATCCTTAGTCTATGCTCTAAAATACTTTGAAGAAAATCCAAGTAATGAAGAAATGATTGTTAACATTGAAGGCTTACTTGATATTACAGAATCTTATAGTGACTTTATTAAATCAATTGATAAAATATTATCAACAAATCAACTAGAAATTACTTCAGAAGAAGATAATCTAGAAAACAGTGAAGTTTCTGATTCTGAAATCAATGAAACTAACGAGATTAATGAATCAGATACTCTTGAAACAAAAGATGAGAAATTACCCTATGAACTAAAATTATTATTATTAACTAAAAAATCAAATATTTCTGAAGATTTTATTGAAGATAAAAATGTGGTAATTAGTGCACTATATGATTTAAAAGACCTAGAACCAAATAATCTAGAATATTATGAAAAGCTAGCTATATATTTAAGTGAATTAGGACTTTTCCAGCAATTAGTTGAATTATTAACAGAACAAACAGAAATAGTCGAAAATCCTCAAGAAAAAATTGAATTATACAATAGAATTTCAGAAATATACAAAGAAATGCTTAATGATATGTCAATGGCTGTAAAAACATATCAAAAAATAATAGAAATTGACTACAATAATGGTCTAGCTCTTGATGAATTAGAAATTATTTTTGATGAATTAGATGAAAGTAACAATGATATCAAAAATAGTATCTTAGAAACCCTAAAGGATAGTTTTCTAAAATTAGAAGATTGGGATAGATATGTAAGCATTCTAAAAAAGAAAGTTGATTTTATTAAAACACCTGAAAATAAAAAAGATTTATATATTAATATCTCAAAAGTAAATGAAGAGTATTTAAGTAATTTTGAAGAAGCATATGATTTCTATAAGAAAGCATTTGTGCTTGATTTTGATTCAGATTTAGGTTACAAGCTGATTGACTTAACAGATACTCTTTCAAATTATGAAGACTTTATATCTTTTATTGAATTAAATATTGAAAGTATTAAAGATGAAACACTAAGTGATAAATTACACCTAAAACTTGGTGAGTTGTACTTTGAATATATGGATAATCTAGAAAAGGCTAAAGAACATTTCTTGAAATATACTCTTTATTCTGAAAATATTGATGTTCTACAAAAGTTGGAAATTATTTATCAAAATAATGGAGATTTTAAGGCTTTAGAGGGTATTTACAACAAACTATCTGTTCTGTCTAAAGTTGATGAAGAGAAAATAGATATTTTACAAAAACTTGCAACAATTCAAGAATACGAATTAAATGATAAAGAATCAACTATTTTAACTCTTAATAAAATTATTGAAATTTCGCCAAATAATATTGATGTTTTAAAGATGCTTGAAGTTTTAAATGAAGGAAGAAAAGATGCATTAGTAGAAATTTACAAGCTAATTCTAAATACAGAACTAGAAGAAGATGATAGAGTTGATGTTTTATTAAAACTAGGAAGAATATATAAAGAAGAAGGTAAGTGGGATGAAGCTGAAGAAGTTTGGAATAATATTTTAGATATTAATCTTGAAAAAAAAGAAGCATACTTAAACTTAATAGAATTATACTCCACTAATAACAACATAGAAAAATTAGCTGAAAATTATGAAAACTATATTTTAGAATATGGTTTAGATTTAGAAGATAATGAAAGAATTTCCTATTTTAATACTTTGGCAGAACTGTATAATAATAAAGAAAAGTTAAATAATTACAATAAAGCAATTGAGAAATTTCAAGCAATTTTAGAAATAGAACCTCAATACCTTGCTGCTTTACTAGAATTAAAAAATATTTTCTTAGAAAATGCTCTAATTGATGAATTTTTTGATATTATGAGAGTTTTAATTTCAACATTAGAACAAGGTTATGATGATTTTAACTCATCTTATAATGACTCCTTAATTCTTAAATATATCAAAGAATTAAATTTAAACATTAAGGATTTACTACTTGAAAACTTTGATTTATTTGAAAATAAACTAATAGAATATGAAAGCTATGATGAAGTTGTTCAAATCGCAAGTAGAGATTTAGAATTCTTTCCTAAAAGAAACGCTACTTTAAATCGTTTAATTGGAATATATGAATCACAAGAAATGTATGATGAACTAATTATTATATTAGATGATAAACTTTCTACCGTTAATGAATTAGATGAAAAACTCGCTCTATACAAGAGAATTGCAGATATTTCTCTTGATAAGATAGGAGACTCAGAAAGAGCAATTGAGGCATACAAGGCAATCATTGAACTAGATGATAAAAATTTAGAAGTAATTGAAAGTCTTATTGGTTTATATGAAGGACTTGATGACTGGGAGCAAATCATTCCTTTGCTTGAATTAAAAATACTTCTTTTAGATGATAATTATCCTACCTATATAAAGATTATTAATATTTTAATAGAAAATATTGCCGATTATGAAAAAGCTTTTGAATATATTGCTAAAACATTAGCATTGTTTATAAATAATGCCGAATTATTAGAAATATTTAATAGTTTAGGTGAACAGTCAGGACTTTGGAACTTATATATCGATACTGCAGATAAAATATTAAATATTTTAACTGACGATAGTTTAAAAAATTCTCTAATAAAAAATATTGCTAGCGTTTATAGAGATGAACTAGGAGATATTGAAAACTCAATAAAAAGATATAAATTATTATTAAACTTAGAGCCTAAAAATAAAGAAATACTATTTAATCTAGAATCCCTATATTCACAGGAAGGAAACTGGAGTGAACTATCTAATATTCTGGAAAGAATAATAGATTTAGAAGAAGATGACTCCACTATTAAAGAATACTATTATAAACTATCATCTAATTATGAGGAAAACTTAGAAAATATTGAGAAAGCATCTGAGGTTCTTGAAGAGTTAGTAAATTTATATGATGATGAGATTGATGCTTTAGAAAATCTAGATAGAATCTATAATGATACTGAAAATTATCCTAAACTTGTTAATGTTTATCAGAAAAAGATCAAGCACATTGATGATTATGAAGAAAAAATAAGTTTGTGGTTACAGGTAATTGATTTTGCGAATGAGTTTGATAAACAATTAGTATTAAAATCTTATAATGAAATTATCAAACTAGATATCAATAATGAAGATGCTTTTAATGTTTTAGAAAACAGCTATAGAAAACAAGAAAACTGGGAAGAGTTGTCAATTCTATTAAATTTCTTAATTAATAATGATAGTAATTTTAAAATAGTATCAATGCTAAAACTTTCTAATTTATTAGAAAAACAAGATAAAATAGACGATGCTATTTCAATGTATTTTAATGTTATAAATGAATATGAGCCTGAAAATATTGAAGCTGCAGATAATTTAATTCGAATATTTAACACCAATAACAATTGGGAAGACCTCGTTGAATTATACAGGAAATTAATTGATTTTGAGAATGATGAAATAAGAAGAGTAAATTATTTTAATTCATTGGCAAATATTTATGTAAAAGAATATCAAGATTTTGATACAGCAAAGGAATTTTTTGATTTAGCTCTTCAAGAAAACCCTGCTAGTAAAGAAGCAACAAAGGGATTATTTGAAATATTTGAGGCAAAAGAAGATTGGGGCGAAATTATTAATTTATTATCTGATGTTGCAAATTCTACTGAAGATACAGAGCAAGCAGCAGAAGCATTTTATAAAATAGGTTTAATACAAGAAACTCAACTTAACTCACTAGAAGATGCAAAATCTGCATTTGAATTAGCACTAAACAATAAATATGATTTTATTAACGCTGCTATAAAATTAAAGGAAATTTCTTTTACTTTAGAAGATTATGAATCAACTATTTCATATTTAGAAAATCTTAAGGAATTAATTGAAGATCAAACTAAGCTAATTGAGTTAAACAATGAAATTGGTAAATTATATGTTGAAAAATTAGATGACCCGTCTTCTGCGATATATGCATTTGAAGAAAGTTTAAACTTGCAAACTAATCCAGAAGCTATTATGAGTTTAAGTAACTTATATTTTATTGCAGAAGATTTCGATAACCTAAACAAATTGTATGATACTCATTTTGAAATTATTTTAGAAGGTGATAGAGAAAACAGAGAATTACACTACTTTAGAAGAGCAATGGCTAAAAACTTTTTGAATATAGAAGCAGAGTTAGTATATGAATATTCTTTACAAGCATTTAATTTAAATAAATTATTTAAAGAGAATTTGGAATTACTATATAAGGTTTCTGTTCAAAACAGAAAATCCGAAACGGTAATTTCTGTTGCAAAACAAAGACTTGTTCATTATTTTGATGATATTGAAGTTAATACTCTTGGTGATATGTATGTTAAGTTAGGTGTTTCATACTCTGATTTAAAAGAGTTTGAAAAGGGTGAAAAATATTTCAACAAAGCTTTGATTATTGATGAATATAATATTGATGCTTTAAAATTTGCTGTTGACTCCTATAAAAGGGCATCTCAGTGGCCTAAGGTAATTGAATATTATAATAAAATATTAAAGAAAATTAACGACTATGATGAAAAATTAAAAATCCATTATGAAATTGCATTAATATATAAAAATGAATTGAAAAATAATAAAAAAGCCATTTCTCATTTTGAATTTCTAATTCAGGAAAATTTAAAAAACCTAACTATTTTAAATCACATGTTAGAAATATATGAAGCACTGGGTGATTTTAAAAATTTCATAGTAACTCTAGAGGATAAGTTAAATTTTATTGACCAAAATGAAGAAAAAGAAGTAATTTATTATCGTTTAGCAGATTTATATTATAATAAAATTAATGATACAAAGAATTCTTTAAAATATTTAGTAAAAATTTTAGAATTTAACTTTAAAAACTCAAAAGTTATTACGGCAATAGAAAAATTATTAACCAATGTTTCTGCATTTGCTGATTTAGAAAAGATATATATTAATATTCTCTCTAAATTATCACCTACCGATATTGATTTATCTAAATATATTTATGAAAAACTATCAGTACTATATACTAATCAATTACAAAATTATGCAAAAGCAATTAATGTATATGAAAAATTAATTAATTTAGACTCTAATAATAGTGAAGTTAAACAAAAATTAATTGACTTATGTGAAAGATTACCAGAATATTATGATAGAGCAATTGACTTACATCTTAATAATCTAAAATCAGAAATAAATTTTGACTCACTACACTCTCTTGTTAGACTGTATAGCGAAAAGAAGAAATATGATAGAGCATTTTGTTATTCTGCTCTATTATCATATTCCAATAAAGCAACCGAAGATGAGGCAAATTTTTATAATTCATATAAACCAATTATGCAAATAAAAATTAATCAAACATTAAGCCGTGCAACTTTAGAAAAATATGTTTATCCTGCTAATACCCAAATTGCAATCAATGAAGTATTTTCTAGAGTTTCAGGTATTATTGCTAATTTTTATAGAAAGAAAAAAGTAAAACATATCGCTGATATTGATGCAAAAAGAGATTTAATGTCAAAAGAAAGTAGAGTTTATAAAGTTGCAGCAAATGTTATGAATTCCATTGGATTACCAAATTATGATTTTTATAAATCAGCTAGCTTTAAAGGTATCAGAATTGAAAACACTAAGCCTAAATCAGTAATTGTTCTTGGCAATGACATGATTGCAGATAGAGATGATATTGAAACATCATTCTATTTAGGAAGGCATCTATTTTATCTACTATCAGAATTTTATCTTGTAGATATTTCAGACAGTGTAGGCATTGGTATTCATGAATTTTTTAAAGTAATTTTATCTGTATTTGTTCCAAGCATACAAGTTGGTAAAGAATATTCAAAATTACAAAAAGTACTTAATAAATCAACCCCAAGTGATACAGCAGCACTAATAGAGAAACTTTCTTCTTCAGGTGCAATAGATTTAAACCCATGGCTTAACAACATTGAATTAACAGCCAATAGAGTTGGACTTATTATGTGTGGTGATATTAATAGAGCAATTAAAGTAATTAGAGAAGATAGTAGCTCATTCTCTAAATTACCACTTAAAGAAAAGACAGATGATTTAATTAAATATTCTGTTTCTGAAAACTATTTGGAGCTTAGAGATTCTTTAAATATCGGAATAAGAGTTAAGTAATATGGCAAAAATTTTAATTGTAGATGATAAGCCAAGTATGAGAAAAATGCTCAAAACCAATCTTGAAATAGAAGGTTATGAAGTTGTTGTTGCAAAATCAGCAGAACAAGCATTAACACTGGTTGATAAAACCATTAATTTAATTGTTTCTGATTTAAGAATGAGTGAAATGTCAGGAATTGATTTTCTTAAAGTAATAAGAAAAAAAGATTTAAATATTCCATTTATTTTAATGACAGCATACGCTAAAGTTCAAGACGCAATAGAGTCAATGAAATTTGGAATCACAGAATTCATTGAAAAACCCTTTGAAGTAGATTTTTTATTATACAAAATAAATCAAATTTTAAAAGTTAGTAAGTTTAAGTCAGATAATAAAATGAAATCTTTTTTGAATAAGTTTAATGAAGAAGTTAATATTATTGGAGAATCTACTGCATTCAAAAAAACTATTAAAATTGTTGAAAAAGTTAGTCAAACCAATAGTTCAGTGTTATTTTATGGTGAAAGTGGTACTGGGAAAGAGGTTTTTGCAAAATACTTACATTATAAATCCAACAGAGCTAAATATCCTCTTGTTGCAATAAATTGTGCAGCAATTCCTTCAGAATTAATGGAAGCAGAGCTTTTTGGTTATGAAAAAGGAGCTTTTACAGGAGCTAATTCAACTAAAATTGGCTTATTTGAAGTTGCAAAAAATGGAACAATATTTCTTGATGAAATAGGAGAATTACCATTTCTTATGCAATCTAAACTATTAAGAGTTCTTCAAGAAAAAGAGTTTTTAAGAGTAGGTGGAACAAAGGCAATTAAAACAAATGTTAGGCTAATAAGTGCAACTAACCAAGATTTAAATGAATTGATTGATAAAAAGCAATTTAGACAAGATTTATATTTTAGAATTTCTGTAATACCAATTAAAATCCCTACTCTTTCAGAGAGAAAAGAGGATATACTTTTACTTATTGATTACTTTATTAGTCAGTTTTCTAAGGAGTTTAATAAACCTATTGTTACTGTTTCGGAAAAAACAAAAAACATATTACTTAATTATAAATATAGAGGAAATATAAGGGAGTTAAAAAATATAATAGAAAGAGCAGTTATATTATCAGAAAATAACACAATTACTACAGATGTTTTAGGAATTAAAATACAAGACGAAATTATAGACCCCCAAAAAGAAGAATTTGAAGAACTTGAAGAATTTGAAGAAACAACACCACTACAAGTTGTTACAGAAAATGCAATTAGAAAAGCTGAGTCACATCATATTTTGAAAGTTCTTAAATCTGTTAATTGGAATAGGACGAATGCATCAAAAATACTTAAAGTTAGCTATAAAACACTATTAACGAAAATTAAAGACTATGATTTAAAGCCTTAAACGCTTGTTTTAAATATTTATTTGGCTCATCAACCACTGCTACTAGCAAACAAGAGCTTAGAAATAACCTAAACAACAGTGTTTTCTTCGCAATTTGCAACTTTAATTTGCAAATTAATTTTACATAATCAATAAAAAATACAAAAAACTTGAATAACTACTCAAATGGTATTATAAATTACATAGTTTATTTATGAGGCAATTATGACTACCAAAATGAAAGCATTAGTAAAAAAATACCCTAAAGAAGGTATTTGGATGGATGAAGTTGATGTTCCAGAAATTGGAATAAATGATGTTTTGATAAAAATCAAAAAAACTGCTATTTGTGGAACAGATTTACATATTTATAACTGGGATGATTGGGCTCAAAAAACAATTCCTTATCCTATGGTAACTGGCCATGAATATGTTGGTGAAATTGTAGAAATTGGAAGCGGTGTAAGAAATTTAAAAATAGGAGATAGAGTTACAGGAGAAGGCCATATAACCTGTGGTTCTTGTAGAAATTGTAGAAAAGGTCAACAACATCTTTGTTCAAATACGGTTGGTGTTGGAGTAAATAGAACAGGGGCATTTGCGGAGTACTTATCTATTCCAGGAAGAAATGCGGTAAAGCTACACCCTGACATATCTGATGACTTAGCGAGTATTTTTGACCCTTTTGGCAATGCAACTCACACAGCCCTTTCTTTTCCTATGCTTGGAGAGGATGTGTTAATTACGGGTTCTGGATTAATTGGCAGTATTGCAGTTGCAATAAGTCGTTTTGTAGGGGCAAGACATATAGTAGTAACAGATTTAAGTGACTATAGGCTAAATTTAGCAAAAAAAATGGGGGCAACAAGAGTAGTTAATCCTAAAAAGGGTGAAAAGATTAAAGATGTTATGAATGAACTTGGTATGAGTAATGGCTTTGATGTGGGGCTTGAAATGAGTGGTTCTCCTGCAGGCTTTAATGATATGCTACAGTATATGTATCATGGAGGGAAAATTGCTATGCTTGGAATACTTCCTAATGGAACAGGAATAGAATGGGATAATGTAATATTTAAAGGATTACAGCTAAAAGGTATATATGGGCGAGAAATGTTTGAAACATGGTATAAAATGGAACAAATGATTAGATCCGGTCTTGATATTTCTCCAATTATTACGCATAAATTTAAAATAGATGATTTTCAAAAAGGTTTTGATATTATGAAAAGTGGGAAAAGTGGGAAAGTTATTTTAGAATGGTAATAAAAAAGGGGGTTTTACCCCCCCTTTTTTATTAACTTAAAATTAAATTCTTATTTTAAGAACTCATTTTTAACCCATTCAGTTGTAACAGACTTAGGTCTTTCAATTGATAATCCTAAAGCTCTATCCCATGTTAATGAAGCTAAAACACCCATAGCTCTAGAAACACCAAACATAACTGTATAAAAATCATAATCAGTTAAACCATAATGAACAAGTAAAACACCACTATGTGCATCAACATTAGGCCATGGATTTTTAGCTTTTCCATGCTCTAATAATACATTTGGAGCCACTTCGTAGATATTACTAACTACTTTAAATAATTCATCATCTGGTAAATGTTTAAGTGCGAATTCTCTTTGAGCCATATAACGAGGGTCTGGCTTTCTTAATACAGCATGTCCATATCCAGGAATAACTTGACCACTATTCAATGTATCCCAAAGTGCAGTTTTAATTTGCTCTTGATTAGGTGTTCCACCTAATTTTTCTTTAAGCTCCATAACCCAACGAAGAACTTCTTGATTTGCTAGTCCATGTAAAGGACCAGCCAAGCCACCCATTGCAGCTGATAATGATAAATAAGCATCACTTAATGCACTTCCAACTAATCTAGTTGTATGAGCAGAAACATTACCTGTTTCATGATCTGCATGAATAGTTAAATATAATCTCATTAATTCAGTAAATTCTTTATTATCACCAAAACCTAACATATGTGCAAAGTTTCCTGCCCAGTCTAAATCATAATTAGGCTCAATATGTTCACCATTTTTATAAGTTCTTCTATAAATATAAGCAGCAACTCTAGGAAGTCTTGCAATTAAAGTTTGAGCATCTTCAAACATAGGATCCCAATATTCAGTTTTAGGCATTCCTTCTCTATATTTTTTAGCAAATGTACTATCTGTTTGCATTGCAGCAATTGCAGCAATAAATTGTGTCATAGGGTGAGCATCTGTAGGCATAGAATCTAACAGAGTAAATACATGTGCAGGTATAGATTTAGCTCTTTCTGCCCAATCTTTTGTAATTCCTTTAACATCTTCTTCTGTTGGTAATTCACCAGTAAGCATTAAATAAAATAATCCTTCAGGTAAAGGCTCTTCTCCACCAGGAGCTTTAGGAAGTTTATCTTGAAGTTCAGGAATAGAATATCCTCTGAAACGAATTCCTTTATATGGATCTAATGCACTAGTTTCACCAACTAACCCTTTAACACCTCTCATTCCACCATAAGCTTGAGCTAATGTAACTTCTGAAATAACTTTGTTACCATGTTCTTTTAACATTGCTTTGATTTCTTTTCCCATAGGGATAGCTTTACTTGCAAATAAATCTTTCATTTTACTCATCATATCCTCCAAAGATATAAAAATTAAATAAACTAACTTTAAAAGTTATATTATTAGTTTTTCTAAAAGTCAAGGAAATATTCATATTTTTTTTTATTTTTTATTTTTTTCTATTTTTATAGTTATTATAAGTTTTTATTATTAGATTATAAGTGTTTTATAACAAAATTTTAAGATTCTTTTTTACATAAATATTATAGTATAATTAAAAATAAAATGACAAGATATCTTGTTTATGTTAAACATATAAATCTGTTATTTTGAAATGGATTAAAATGGAGATAAATATGAAAAAAATAGCATTAACAGGAATCAAGCCCACAGGAACTCCTCATATAGGTAATTATCTTGGAGCAATTAAACCAGCACTAGAACTTGCAAAAAATTATGATGCACGATATTTTATAGCTGATTATCATGCACTTAATTCTATAAAAGACCCAAAATCATTAAACGAATTAACATATGAAATTGCCGCTACATGGCTCGCATTTGGACTTAATACTAAAGAAGTTTTATTTTATAAACAATCTGATATTCCTGAAATATTTGAACTTTCTGTTTTTTTATCTGCTTTTACAGCAAAAGGCCTAATGAATAGGGCTCATGCTTATAAAGCTGTTGTTGCAGCAAATAAAGAAAACAACAAAGACGATGATTTTAATATCAATATGGGATTATTTACTTATCCTGTACTTATGGCTGCAGATATATTAATGTTTGATACCAATGTTGTCCCTGTTGGAAAAGACCAAAAACAGCATATAGAAATTGCAGTAGATATCGCTCAGGCAATTAATTATAACTATAAAAAAGAAATTTTAACTATTCCAGAACCATTAATTAACCAAACAATGGAATTAATACCGGGATTAGACGGAAGAAAAATGAGTAAATCATATAACAATGTAATTTCTCCATTTTTACCAACTAAAAAACTTAGAAAACTAGTAATGAAAATCAAAACAAACTCTCAAGGTATAGAAGAAGCTAAAAACCCTGATGAATGCAATGTTTTTGCACTTTATAAACTTTTTGCATCAAAGAGTGAACAAAATGATTTAAGAAAACGCTATGAAGCAGGCGGAATGGGCTGGGGAAACGCAAAACAAACCCTTTTTGAAAAACTTGAAGAAGTTTTTGCTCCTTATAGAGAAAATTATAATACTATAATAAATGATAAAGCAGAAATTGACAGAATGCTAAGAGAAGGAGCATTAAAGGCAAGAGAAATATCTTCAAAAACAATGCAAAGACTTAGAAATTCTGCCGGATTATAAAATATTAACTTTAATTAGTTCATTATTAGCAATATTAGTATAAAAAGTTGAACCACTTCCCGTTAAAAAAAGCTCTTCATTAAATTTATCTTCAACTATATTAAATAATTTTGGCTCTATAGCTTTTACAGAATCACTTAATCTATTAAAATATAATAAATCATTTTCTTTTATGTAATTCCAAATATTATCTTTGTATTTAGCTATAGATTTACCAAAAAGCTCATTTTTAGAGATAAGCTTAGCTCTATTTTGAAATATTTTTGCCGTATTTACATGATAGTTAGGGGTAAATAAGTAGTAAAAATTTTTGGGAATTTTAATGGGAGTTATAATATCCCCTATTCCTTCACAAAATGCAGGTTTATTTATAATAAAAAATGGTATATCCGCCCCAATTTCAGATGAAAATTTTATTAACTCTTCTATTGTTGCAAAATTCAATACTTCATTTAAAAACTTTAATACAAATGCTCCATCACTGCTTCCACCACCAAGCCCTGCCCCGGCAGGAATATATTTTTTAACTATTACTCTTGCTCCAAATTCTAAATTAAATTCTTTTTTAGCTCTTGTTAATATTTTATATATTATATTCTCCGATTGTGGAATATCTACATTTTTTGTATTAACAGAAATATCCCCTTTATCATAAATAGTAATATGTATCTCATCATTTAACGAAATAGGAACCATAATTGTTTCAAGTAAATGATAATTATCAGCTCTTTGACCAATTACTTCAAGATATAAGTTTAATTTTGCATTTGGGTAAAGTCTTTGAGTTTTTAGTATTTTGTTCATTTATTTAAAATTATGACTAGAAATAATAGTTAAAACCAACTACAACATTCCAAAGAGAATCTTTTGATGTATCGTTGTCATTTAATAAAATTTTAGAATATTGTAATTTAAAAGGAATAGTCATATTATCATTTAAAATATATTCTCCACCAAAACCTAGAAAAATAGTTTGCTGTTCTTCACTTTCGTATTCATTACCATTATCATCTTCTGCTCTCATATGAAAATTACCTACACCACCAGTAACAAGAGGTTGAAATTTGCTATCTGGAAATAAATAAAAATTTAACCCCAAATTAGCTTGTATAAAAGTGTAATCAACATCTGCGTCTTCATTCTCAGGATGTACAAAATTATCTAAAACTTCTAAATAAACACCAAAGCTCATAGATGGCCTATAAGCAATATTTAATCCAATTCCAACACCGGGTTTGATAGCTTCTCCACAATCACCTGTACAACCGCCATAATTACCAGATAAACCAACACTAACCCCCATAGGTACTTGCCAAGCTTCTTGACCATAATAATCTGCAGAAAATGCAGGAGTTGCAAATAGTACTATTGATAACAAAAACCCCATTAATAATGTTTTCATATTTCCTCCAATAAAGTTAAAACATATACTTTAGACTTTAAGAATAGTTTTTTATTCATTTTTTTATAATTTTTTTTCTTCATTTTATATTTAAATCCTTCCTCTTACTTTAATTCGTAATTTGTTTTTTAAGAAGCATCTTTATTTTATCTTTTACCACGTTACCCTATTTGTAATTCCATAAAAACTACATATTATGAATTATATTCTCCACTTGCACATTTAAATAAAAGAAGTTATACTCTTATTAGGAGGGTTGAATAGTGAAAAATAAGGATAAAAAAAATACAATAGAAAACCGTTATGATAAAATCTTAAAGGAGCTTTTAGATAATAAAATATTAATGAAACAATTAATTACAGGATTCATTAATGAAAATTGGGTTAAAAATATAGATTTTAGAACTTTAAAAAAGGAAAAAACAGATTTTTTATCAGAAGACTTAAAAGAATTTAGAAAAGATTTACTTTGGAGTGTTAAACTTAAAGATAATAAAATTTATTT